>Ga0187804_10000119_pt1 | contig 16495 bp, 15 predicted proteins | sample NC_wetland_sal_i_3_FD_132961 | JGI IMG/M metagenome (GOLD analysis project Ga0187804, IMG submission 132961) | Wetland sediment microbial communities from Neuse River Estuary, North Carolina, USA - Control_4 | ecosystem: Environmental > Aquatic > Freshwater > Wetlands > Sediment | place: USA...
CGCACCCGGAGAAGGTGCGCTGCGATCTGCTCGTCAACGAGGGCGCGGGCGCGGTCTTCGAGCTGGGCGGACAGCGCCGCTACGGCGTGTGCTGCGCGGAGAAGGGCGTGTTCCGCTTCACGGTCACGACCGAGGGGGTGGCAGGGCATGCGTCGATGCCGAGCATGGGCGAGAACGCGCTGCTGAAGATGGCGCCGCTGCTGCAGGCGCTCGGCGCGCGCCAGCCATCGTACGAGCTGACGGCTGAGCCGCGCGCGTTCCTGGACGCGATCGGAGAGGACCCCGAGGATCCCGCCGGCTCGATCGCGCGGCTGCGCGCGGCCGACCCGCGCCTGGCGACGATGTTCGAGCCGATGCTCGGCGTGACGTTCGCGCCTACGCGGATCAGCGCGTCGGAGAAGATCAACGTGATCCCCAGCAAGGCCGTGCTGAAAGTGGACTGCCGTGCCCCCCCAGGCCTCGGCGAGGCGCAGGTCAGGCGCGCGATCGCGGAGGTGCTCGGTCCGGAGGACGGCTTTCGCATCGAGTTCACCGAGCGCATCGTCGGCAACCGCTCGCCGGTGCGCTCCCCGCTGATGGACGCGATCTCAGAGTGGGTCTCCGAGCACGATCCCGGCGCGCGGACGGCGCCGACGATCCTGCCGGGCTTCACCGACTCGCGCCACTTCCGCGCCGCCTTCCCGGAGTGCGTGGCCTACGGCTTCTTTCCCCAGCGCCACCAGTCGCTGCTTGCGAGCGCGCCCCTGATCCACGGCGCCGACGAGCGCATCGACGTGCGCGACCTGGCGTTCGCGGCCGGGTTCTTCCGTGATCTCGCGCTGCGCATCCTCGGCTGACCGCGCGGATGCTCGACCGTCACTGGAAAAAAGCTCGCGAAATCCCCATAATGTCTTGCCAGCGAGGCTTGCAGGCCAAGGGAGGCGCAGGAGAGAGGCAAGGATGACGACGAGCGTGATCGCCACTTCCATCGTGCAGGACATTCAGAACTGGGCCTACCAGTGGTCGCCGGTGGTGATGATCCTGTTCTTCGGGGCGCTGATCTACCTGATGTGGCGCACCCTGAAGGTGATGCCGAGGGTCAAGCCGCAGCAGATCAAGCCCGCGTCCGACCAGTCGGTCTCGTTCAGCGACATCGCCGGCGCCGACGACGCCAAGGGCGAGCTGCAGGAGATCGTCGAGTTCCTGCGCGACCCCCGGGAGTTCGAGAAGCTGGGGGCGAAGGTGCCGAAGGGGATCCTCCTGCACGGTCCGCCGGGTACCGGCAAGACGCTGCTGGCCAAGGCGGTCGCGCACGAGTCCGGCGCGCAGTTCTTCGCCCAGTCCGCGGCAGCGTTCGTGGAGATGTTCGCCGGTCTCGGCGCCGCCCGGATCCGGCGCCTGTTCGCGATCGCTCGCAAGCACGAGCCCGCGATCATCTTCATCGACGAGCTCGACGCCGTCGGCGGCCGCCGCGGCGCGGACATCTCCGGCGAGAAGGACCAAACGCTCAACCAGCTGCTGGTCGAGATGGACGGCTTCGCCGGCGGCAGCGGGCGTCTGGTGGTGATCGCCGCGTCGAACCTCCTGGAGAAGCTCGACCCCGCGCTGCTGCGCCCGGGACGGTTCGACCGCCAGGTGTTCGTCGTGCCGCCCGACGTCAAGGGGCGCGAAGGCATCCTCGGCGTACACACCCGCGACAAGCCCCTGGGGGACGTCGAGCTCCCGCTCGTCGCGGCCCAGACGAGCGGCCTGACCGGCGCCGACCTGGCGAACATCTGCAACGAGGCCGCGATCTTCGCGGCCCGCCGGCGCGCTGAGCGGATCGGGGCCCAGGACTTCGACTCGGCGATCGAGCGGGTGATCGCGGGCGTGCAGTCGCGGCGGGTCCTGAACGCGCACGAGAAGCGCGTGGTCGCCTTCCACGAGGCCGGCCACGCGCTGTGCGGGGAGCTGCTGCCGTCCGTGGACCGCGTGCACCGCATCTCGATCGTCCCGCGCGGGCGTGCGCTCGGCTACACGCTGAACCTGCCCGCCGAGGACCGCTACCTGAAGACGCGCGAGGAGCTGCTCGACTACATGACGGTCCTGCTCGGCGGCCGCATCGCCGAGCAGGTCGTGTTCGGCCAGGTCACCACCGGCGCCTCGGACGATCTCAAGCGGGTGGCCGACATCTCGCATTCGATGGTGCACGACTTCGCGATGGGCAACGCCGGCGTCGGACGCTCGCCCGAAGGCAACGTCAGGCTGTCCGAGACGACGCTGCGCATTCGCGACGAGGAGCGCCAGGATCTGATCGAGGACGCCCGGCGGGCCGCGCAGAGGCTGATCGTCGGTCATCGCCGCGAGCTCGACGCGCTCGCGCAGGAGCTGCTCGAGCACGAGGTGCTCGACCGCGATGCGATCGACAGGATCATGGCCGGCGTCCCGCGCATGGAGCGCGCGCCGGGCGTGGGACTGCGCGTGGTCGCCGCGGAGGCGCTGCAGCCACCCGCCGCGGAGGCTCTGCAGCCACCCGCCGAACCGCGCTTATAGACTGCGGCGGGTGTTCGACCGCATCGATCACATCGGCGTGGCCGTCGAGGAGCTCGAGGCCTCGCTGCGCCTGTACAGCGACCTGTTCGAGCTCGACGTCGCCCACCGCGAGGTCGTCGACGAGCAGGGCGTGGAGGCGGCGCTGCTCGACGTCGGCGAGAACCACGTCGAGCTGCTCGCCCCGCTCGGCCCCGACACGCCCGTGGGCAGGTTCCTTGCCAGCAGGGGCCCCGGGCTGCACCACGTCGCCTACCAGGTGTCCGACATCGAGCAGACGCTCGCAGCGCTGAAGCGCGCGGGCGCCGAGCTGATCGACGAGCGCCCGCGGGTCGGCATACGCGACTCGCGCGTGGCCTTCCTGCACCCGCGCGCGAGCGGCGGAGTGCTCACCGAGATCGTCCAGCCCGCGGGAGTCCGCTGATGCCCGAGCGATCGAAGGTCGGCGGCACACCGCCGCGCGGGCAGGGTCGCCGCATCAGCATCGGCTTCCAGGGCGGCCAGGTGCTCGCGCTGCGCGTCTCAGACGCCCAGCTCAAAGCCTTGAACAAAGCGCTCGTGGACGGCGGCTGGCACGAGCTCGAGAGCGAGGACGGGCCCGTGCGCCTGTATCTCGGGCAGGTCGTCTACGTGCGCGCGGAGGATGAGGACTCCCGCGTCGGCTTCGGCGCCTAGGACGCGCTCCGCGGCGCGCTCACGCCCGGGTGTCGCGATGGGCCTGAATCATGCCCCGGTGCCGAGATGGGTTTTCGAGATGGGTTTCAATCACGCGCTGATGTCGAGATGGGCTTGAACGTGGACGAGCGCCTGTTGCGGATCGCGCGCACCCGGGGGCACTCTCCGCGCGCCGAGCGTGCGATCGCGCGGTTCTCGGCGCTCGGCGAGCACGGCGGCGTGTGGCTGGCGATCGGCGCCGCCGGATGGCTGCTCGACTCCCCGCGCCGCGCACGCTGGCGCAGGGCGACGGTGAGGGTCGCGGGCGCCTACGCGCTCAACACGGCGCTCAAGCTGCTGATCCGCCGCCCCCGCCCCGAGCTTCAGGGCCTGCCGCCGCTGGCCGCCACGCCGACCCGGCTGAGCTTTCCCAGCGCGCACGCCTGCACCTCGTTCGCGGGCGCGCGCCTGTACTCCCGCCTGGGTCTGCCCGCGCCCGCGCTGTACGGGCTCGCGGCGGGACTGTCCCTGTCGCGGCTGTACCTCGGCTTGCACCATCCCTCGGACGTGCTCGCGGGCGCGGCGCTGGGGACCGTCGTGGGGGCGCTGGGGACCGTCGTGGAGGCGTCGCGGTGAGCACGCGGATCGGGATCGTGGGGATGCCCAACGCGGGCAAGTCCTCGCTGTTCAACGCCCTGACGAAAGCGGGCGCGGAGGCCGCGAACTACCCGTTCACGACGATCGAGCCCAACGTCGCGGTCGTCCCCGTTCACGACGTGCGCCTGGCGGAGGTGGCGCAGGTGGTGGGCGCCTCGGAGATCGTGTGGGACACGATCGACTTCCACGACATCGCTGGGCTGGTCGCGGGCGCGCACCAGGGGGAGGGGCTCGGCAACCGCTTCCTGGCGAACATCAGGGAGACCGACGCGATCGTGCACGTCGTGCGTGCGCACTCGGACGAGGGGGTGGTCCATCCCGAGGGCCGCGTCGACCCGCTCGCGGACATCGCGACGATCGAGACGGAGCTCGCGCTCGCCGATCTGGAGCAGGCCGAGCGCCGCGTCGAGCGCGTGGCCAAACAGGCGCGCGGAGGGGACCGGGCGGCCGCGGTCGAGGAGGCGTGGCTGCGCGAGGCGATCGCCGCGCTGGCGGCGGGCAGGCCGGTGCGGACCCTGCCGGCGCCGCAGGAGGCCCCGCGCGCCGCGCGCGACCTTGGCTCGCTGACCGCCAAGCCGGTCCTGTTCGTGGCGAACGTCGACGAGGGCAGCCCCGAGGAGGTGCCCGCTGCGATCGCAGCGCACGCGGCTGCGCAGGGAGCCCGCGCCGTGGCCATCAGCGCGCGGATCGAGTCCGAGCTGGCGGAGCTCGACGACCGGGACGCCGCTGCTATGCGGGCCGAGCTGGGCGTCAGCGAGTCCTCTCTGGAGCGGGTCGTCCGCGAGGCGTTCGCGCTGCTTCGGCTGATCGCGTTCTTCACCGCCGGCGAGGCCAAGCCCGCGCAGTCCTGGCACCTGCGCGAGGGCCTGACCGCGTGGCACGCCGCCGGTCAGATCCACACCGACATCCAGCAGGGCTTCGTCCGTGCGGAGGTGATCGGCTGGCGCGAGCTCGTCGACGCCGGCGGTTACGCGGGCGCGCGCGAGCGCGGCACGCTGCGGCTGGAGGGCCGGGACTACGTGATGGCCGACGGCGATGTGATCACCGTCAAGTTCACGCCGTAAGGACCGAAGCGGACCACCCGCGCGGGAGCGGAGAGACATGGCTGCATACCAGATGCGTGCCGGAGTGACACTGCTAACGCGTGCCGGAGTGACACTGCTAACTACACGATGCGTGCCAAGGCGTGTAGTAGACTCCAGCTATGGCGGGAGCAGCCCATCGTCTGAATGTCACGCTCGACGCCGAGCACGCCGCTCGGCTGGCGCGGCTGGCCGAGCGCACGCACGTGCAGGAGGGAACACTCGCGCGTTCGCTGCTGTCGGTCGCGCTCGAGGAAGCCGACCCGGATGCGCGCAACGCTGCCAGCCTGCTCGATGGCCTCCCGGGCGCCTATGAACGGGCACGCCTGGGCCTGGAGCGCGCTCGAAAGGGCGAGACGATCGCCCTGGACGAGCTGTAGGCGGTGGCGGAGGTTCGGCTGAGCGCGGTCGCGGTCGAAGATCTTGAGCGCATGATCCTCACTCACAGCCTTCCGGCGAACACCAAGGCTCGGGTGGCTCGCTCGCTGGATCCACTGTCGCGCTTTCCCCTTCTGGGCCGCGAGCTCGAAGGACGCTGGAGACCCTTCCGAGTTATCCTCGGCCCGTGGCGGTGGCTGCTGATCGTCTACGTCTACGACGAGCTCGAGGATGTGGTGCTCGTCGCCACCTTGCAGGACGCGCGATCGTCTTCCGCGGCCACCTCAGGCTGAGCGTGAGCTCGCCAGCTGCTCCAGCCGTCCCGCCAGACGGTTCATGCCCAGCTCGCGCGCGGATCGGGCGCCTGCCAGGAGATCGGTGGCGCGATCGGCCGGAGGCTCGACATCGATCGGCTGGAGCGTGGCGATCTCCTTGAACGCCCGCAGCTGCTCTGCGTTCTCGCGCAACGCGTCCGCGATCCGCGGGCGCATCTCGCGGGCCGCGCGGACCGGGCGCGCGGCGGCGTCCAGAACGCCCTCGAGCGAGCCGTGGCGCGAGAGCAGCTCGGCGGCCGTCTTCGCGCCCACCCCCGGAGCGCCCGGCAGCCCGTCGGAGGGATCGCCCCGCAGTGCGATGAAGTCGGGCACGAGCTCCGGGCCGATCCCATAGCGCTCGCGCACCTGCGCGGGTCCGATCTCACCCGCTACACGACCCTTGGCGAGCTCCACGATCGAGATCCGCTGCCCGACCGCTCCGAACAGGTCCCGGTCACCCGTCAGCAGGAGCGCGCGTCCTCCCGCCTGCGCCTCGGCTCGCGCGTGGGAGAACATCGCGTCATCGGCCTCCAGCTCGCCGGCGTCGCACACCGTCCAGGCGAGGCTCTGAAGCAGCGCCGGGGCCTGCGTCCACTGCGCCCCGAGCTCCGCAGGCATGGGCTCGCGATGGGCGTGGTAGGGCGGGTACAGGCGCACGCGGTAGGCGGCCCGCTCTGAACCGAAGCACGCGACGACCGCACGCGCAGGGCGCTCGGCCAGCACGGTCAGGAACGCGTTGACGGTTCCCAGCAGCGCGTTCACCGGCCGGCCGTCACCGTCCACGATCGATTTCGGCAGCGAGAAGAACGCCCGATACAAAAGCCACGGGACGTCGGCGATCAAGAGCGGACCGGCCACCGGCCGAGAGGCTACCCCGCGGCGAGGCTACCCCGCGGCGACGCTACCCCGCGGCGACGCCCCCCGCGGGTGTGACGTGCGCGTCGCCCGGCGCGAGGGCGCCGCCCTGCTGGCTGGCGGGCGCCGGCGGCGCAGGCAGGGCCGGCGGCGCAGGCAGGGCCGGCGGGCTCGACGCGGCCCTCCATCCGCTGCGGTCTGGCTCCGGCTTGACCGCGGCGCTCCCGGCGCGCACGCCGAAGTACGCCCAGCTGTCCTGCAGCCCGAGCCGCGCGGCCAGTTCGGGGCCGCTGAGGACGGTCTTGCCGGTCGATCCGAGCACGGCGGCGGTCAAGATCCGCGGCGAGTAGCCCCGCCTGAGCACTTCGATCCCGCGAAGCCGCCCCTTCACGAGACCCTGCAGGCGGGCGGAAGCGGCGGCGAAGCTGAGGCTGACCTGCCAGCTCGACTGCGGCTCGGCGTCATAGGGGTCGGGCACGCCGCGCAGCCACGGCGCCGGTTCGGAGCCGGGGAACGCGTTCTGCACGCTCTCGGTCATCCCACCGGAGTCCGCGAAGAAGTAGGTGATCGCGGGGCGCTCTGCGTAGGTGACGATCTGCCCTGCGGTCGCCGCCACCGCGGCGTTCGTCTGCGCCGTTTCGGCGGCGACTCCCCGGTAGACCTGTGAGCGCGCGTCCGAGTACACGTCGAACCGCGATCCGCCGGCGTGTGCGGTCAGCGCGTAGGTGCGGCTCGCGACCGCCTGCGCCTCCAGCACCGCGAGCGGCCATGCGGCCGGGACCTCCGCGGAGACCACGCCGCGCACGTACCGCTCGAGCGGAACCGTCTGCACCTTCGATCCCACCAGCACGCGCACGACCGCCCCCGACGGCGCCTGGCCGAGCGCGGTGCCGGTGTAGTAGTGCGCGAGGATCGCCTGATAGCTCCACCCGTGCATGGCATAGCCGTAGGCGCCGTCCTGGCTCATGCCGACTCCGTGGCCGTCGCCGGCGCCCGTGATCACGAGCGTCGCCGCACCGGCCGCGGACGACGCGGACGACGCGGACGCCCGGGACGCGCCGGCCCACGCGCCGAGCGCCAGCACCAGCGCCGCGCATGCGCCGCGACGGATCGTGTTTGACCGCATGCGTGCGGAATCGGTTAGATGTGCCAGGGGCATGAGCCCTGACACGGAATCGACCGGAAGGAGCTGGAACATGGCTGGACCGGACAGCGAGCGGGCGGTTCTCGAAGGGGTTCCCACCGATCTCTACATCGCAGGCGTCTGGCGTCCCGCGAGCGGCGGCGGCACGCTGCCGGTCGAGGACCCGGCGACCGGGCTGGCGCTCACCGAGGTCGCGGACGCGCAGGTCCAGGACGCGCTCGCGGCGCTCGCCGCCGCGGCGGACGCGCAAGCCGAGTGGGCGGCCAGCCCCCCGCGCGAGCGCGGCGAGGTGCTGCGCCGCGCCTACGAGGAGCTCGTCGCGCGCACCGACGAGCTCGCGCTGCTGATGACCCTGGAGATGGGCAAGGCGGTGGGCGAGTCGAGGGCCGAGATCGGATACGCGGCCGAGTTCTTCCGCTGGTTCTCCGAGGAGGCGGTCAGGGTCCACGGACGCTACATGGTCAACACGACCGGCAAGGGCCGCATCCTCACGATGCGCCAGCCCGTCGGGCCGTGCGTGTTCGTGACCCCGTGGAACTTTCCGACCGCGATGGGCACCCGCAAGATCGCGCCGGCGATCGCAGCGGGCTGCACGATGGTGGTCAAGCCCGCCAAACAGACACCCCTCTCGATGCTCGCGCTTGCGCAGATCCTCGAGCGCGCCGGGCTGCCTGCGGGAGTGCTGAACGTCATCACCGCCACCCGCTCGGGCGCGGTGATCGAGCCGCTGCTGCGCGACCCGCGCACGCGCAAGCTCTCGTTCACCGGCTCGACCGAGGTCGGACGCACGCTGATCGAACAGTCCGCCGATCGGGTCCTGCGCGTGTCGATGGAGCTGGGCGGCAACGCGCCGTTCCTGGTGTTCGAGGACGCCGACCTCGACGCCGCCGTGGAGGGCGCGCTGATTGCGAAGATGCGCAACGTCGGCGAGGCCTGCACCGCGGCCAACCGCTTTCATGTGCACGAGTCCGTCGCGGATGAGTTCGCGCGCCGGCTCGCCGAGCGGATGGGCGCGCTGCGGGTCGGTCGCGGGACCGAGCCCGGCGCCGACGTGGGCCCGCTGATCGACGCGGCCCAGCGCGCGAAGGTCGCCGAGCTCGTGCACGACGCCGCCGCGCGCGGCGCGAACCTGGCGCTCGGCGGCAACCCGCTCGATGGTCCGGGCTACTTCTTCGAGCCCACCGTCCTCACCGGCGTGCCCGACGACGCGCGCGTCCTCGAAGAGGAGATCTTCGGGCCCGTCGCCCCGGTTGCGACGTTCGCCACCGAGGCCGAGGCGCTCGCCGCCGCGAACAGGACCGAGTACGGGCTCGTCGCATACGTCTACACCAGCGACCTGACCCGTGCCCTGCGCGTGTGCGAGCGGATCGAAACCGGCATGGTCGGCCTCAACCAGGGCATCGTCTCCAACCCCGCCGCGCCCTTCGGCGGCGTCAAGCAGTCCGGGTTCGGCCGTGAGGGCGGGTTCGAGGGGATCTCCGAGTACCTGGAGACCAAGTACGTCGCGGTCGGGGTTTAGAGAGAGGAAGCAGGGGCGCCCGTCGCGGTTCAGGGGAAGAGGCGGTGAGGGGCTCCCCGGGCTCGTTGAACCGGTTATTGCACACCCTCGACGCGTGTAAACGTTCCTCACAAGCTGGTTGCTCGACGCGGGCGGTCGTGCTACCTTGCTCAGCTGGGTCCTCCAAATTAATGGGGGCTCAAGCTGACGGTCAAGGACGAAATAGTTGAAGTCAAGCCAAGCTCCCAGGAGAAAGAGAGGACGAGGAGGATGAGACGTTTCCGAACGATATTTGTACTCGCTGCCGCTGCGTGCGCGGTCGCGATCATTGCGGCGCCTGCGTCGGCGCATCAATTTACAGGCAGCGTGCCAGGAGAAGTGCACGTCGAAGGCGTGGGCCCGCAGAGTTTTTCCTTCAAGCCGTTCAAAATCACGTGCGAAGGCGCCAAGTCGGTCAAGTCAGGCAACAGCGTCACCTGGCCGTCACCGATCTTGTACGTCGCCATCAAATATTCCAAGTGCACCACCGCTGCCGGCAAGTTTCACAAAGTTGAACTGCCACCGATCAGGACGCAGTTTGCGACGCCGGTTGACCTCGAGTACCACGCCAACCGATTTGTCGAAAGCGGCGCCGAAAGCGAATCGCTTGGAGAAATCAAGAATGCTGGCTCAGTTGTAATTTCCGTCAAGGGCGCCTTCAAGTGCGTCCTGTCATGGGAACCTCAGACGATCCCGCTCAAGGCGATAAAGAAGCCCACCGAAGAATATGAAGCGGCGAGCTTTGAAAAAGAAGAATTCAAAACAGAAAACCTGAAGCTCTTCCCCTTGGGAATTCAGGACAAGCTTCTGATCGCGAATAATCTCAAACACATGAAATTCACGCTCGAAGAAGGAATCTGCGAAGAATTCGAAACCACAGAAAGCAAGTCGGGGGCATACACTGGAACGCTTCGCGCCGAACTCAAGAAGGGCAATCTAGGATGGGAATAGCCTCATCCGTGGCATAGCGTAGCCTGCCAGCGCCGTCCGCTGGGGGGCGGGAGACGAGCCTCATGGGCGTTACGTCTCCCGCCCCTCACGTGGAGCGTTGCGCAGGCTCCTGATGGCTGCTCCTGCGGTGGTGGATCAAGCGCTGCTCGACCAAAGAGCGCAAGGCGAACACCAACGCCCTGGAGCGGCTCTACGAGCTGACCGTGGACGCCAGCGACGAGACACTCGAGCAGGAGCACTTGACACCCACTCGGCGAGTGGTACGGTCTGCCTTGGACGGTCCCTGATCGGTCGACTTCGCCGCCGTGAGCGACCTAGCCGAGAGTTCGGCTTCCGCCCGCCTGCGCCCTGATACGAGGAACAACGCCTCGGGGTCCGGTGCCCAGAGGCCTGAACCACTAGGAGCGATCGCATGCTGGGTCACGACGTAGTTCCTGCGCTTTCCCACCCGCGTGCGCTGTGGCGCGCGGTCATCGTCTTCGTCCTCGCGTGGGCTCTCATCGGCGCCGGCGCCGCCCATGCGGACAAACGCTCGGTGACGGTGATGACGCAGAACCTCTACCAGGGCACGGAGTTCAGCCACATCCAGGCGCTCATCGGCACCGAACCGACTCTCGCGGAAGCGCTCGCGGCCACGACGGCCGACTACGCGACCTACGTCGCGACCCGGTTCAAAGACCGCGCGACGCTGATCGCTGCGGAGATCGCGCAGAACAGGCCCGACCTGGTCGGCCTCCAGGAGGTCGCCACCTGGCACGCGGGAGCATTCGTCCTCGCGCACCCCTTCGCGTTGCCGCCCGCGGTCAGCGAGGACTTCACCGAAGAGCTGCTCGCGGCGCTCGCGGCGGACGGGATGCACTATGCGGTGGTCTCCCGGCACGAAGACAACTTCACGCTGGCTTTCCCGATCCTCACGCCCAGCGGGCTCGCTGCCGTCGGCATGGTCGAGAGCGGCGAGATCATCGCCCGCACCGATCTGCCGCCGGGGCAGCTCAAGCTGGCCAACCCCCAGTCGGGCACGTACAACGCCCGCATCCCGCTCATCCCGAACCCGCTCGACCCCGATCCTCCTCACGGATACCAGTTCACGAACAGCTGGCAGTCGATCGACGCGAAGGTGCGCGGAAAGACGTTCCGGTTCATCACAACGCATCTCGACGCGTTGGCCCCAGGCGGGGTGGTGTCCGGGCCGCAGGCGCAGGAACTGCTCAACGGGCCCGCGAACACCTCGCTTCCGGTGATCGTCGCAGGCGACATGAACTCGGGTCCCACCAAGGCCCCGGCCGCTTACGACACGCTTCTCGCGGGAGGCCTCTCGGACACCTGGACCGCCGCGGGGCTGGGCGCCCCGCCGCTCACCTGCTGCCACCTGGGCCCCAACGACCTCGTCAACGACCCTAGCTCGACGTACACCGAGGACCCCGATCACGTGTTCACCCGTGGGAGCTTCTCCGTCCTGAATGAGCACCTGGTCGGCAACACCGCGCCGACTCCGCCGCCGGAACCGTTCATCTGGCCCTCGGATCACGCCGGAATGCTCGCCACGCTCGCGATCCGGTAGCGGCCGCTGCACGCAGGTTCCGAGCGCGGCAGTCCGGCCGCGGCGCTCGAGTTTGCGCGGCGCGCCGGTCGCGGCGCTCAAGTATGCGACGCGGTTGGTCGATCACCGCACCGTGGCGGCAGAAACCGATCCGCGTCACGCTCTCATCAGCTATTCGTCCAGATGATGCACCACTCAGACAGACATCGACATTCGGGCTCGATCGTGCAAGCAGAGCCTAAATGCGCGCATGTTGGGATCCGACGAGATCGCCATGTCAGATAGCGAAAGCCCCCAACAGAACCCTGAGTACGAGCGCGCTGGCGACTCCTTCGTAGGCGGGCCTGCGATCGGCCCGCTCCAGCAGCCTGGTCCGATCCCAGCTCCGTCGGCGATCGAGCCGCAGGGCGCCAACGGTGGCGCTCGACAGGCGACGCCGCCGAGGTCGCGCAGGCCCGGGCTCGGGCGCGCGAAGCGGCTGGCGCGGAGCCCGAAGGGCGTGTGGGCGGCGGTGGCGGTGCTGTGCATCGCCGCGGGGACGGTCGGCTCGCTGCTCGGCGCGCACGCGGTCGCGCGCACCGATGCAGCCAAAGCGCGGCTGGCCTTCCATCTGACCTCGACGGGGATCGCTTCGACGTTGAAGCTGGCGATCCAGCACGAGGAAGACCTCGCGATCAGCGCGAGCGCCTTCTTCGCCGGTGACCCGGAAGCGTCGCCCGCGGAATTCGACGCGTGGGTGAAGTCCGTGCAGGCGCTGCGTCGTTACCCCGAGCTCGACAGGCTCGGTCTCGTCGCACTGGTCCCAGCATCGGAACTCGCTGCGTTCGAGGCGCGGGTCGCCGACCATGGGGTGAAGCCGCTGGGGTCGGTGAAAACGCTGGGGTCGGCGGCGCCGGGATCGGTGAAACAGCTGGGGTCGGTGAAGCCGGTCGGGTCGGTGGCGTCGGTGAAGCCGCTGGGGTCGCTGTCGGCGGCGCCCGGCGGTGGAGGGCTCCGGATCATTCCCGCGGGCAAGCGTCCCTACTACTGCTTGTCCCTCGCCGGACTCGCGAAGGCCCCTGCGACCTACCCGCCGGCGGGTACGGACTACTGCGCGCTGACGCCCGGACTGCTGGCGTCTCGAGACTCGGGACTGAGCATCTACGCGCAGGCCTCGGTGGGGCGGACGAAAGCGTTGGGAGTCGACACGCCCGTGTACAGCGGGGGCGCGCAGCCGTCCACCGCGGCGGCGCGCATGGGCGCGTTCGTGGGCTGGCTGCGTGAGGTGCTGGTGCCGAGGGTCGTGTTGCAACGGGCCCTGCGGGGCCACCAGGAAAACGCTGTGCGCCTGCGCTACCGGACGAGATCCTCGAACGTCGTGTTCACCAGCGGCACCCCGCAGCCTGGCGCGCAGAGCAGGACGATCAACCTTCACAACGGATGGACCGTCAAGACCTTTGGAGCAGCGGCCGGCGCGGGCGTGCTCGCGGACGGGCACGCGCTCGTGCTGCTGATCGCGGGAAGCCTGTTGAGCGTGCTGATCGGCCTGCTGGTTTTCGTCCTCGGCACCGGTCGCGCGCGGGCCCTGACGCGCGCGCCGGAACCCCGCGCGCTGCCCCACGAGGACCTCTACGACGCCCTGACCGGGCTTCCCAACCGCGCGCTCATGCTCGACCGTGCCGATCGCATGCTCGCGCGAGCCGGGCGCCAGCCGGGGATGCTGGCGGGCGCGCTGTTCATCGACATCGACGGGTTCAAGGAAGTCAACGACAAGCTCGGGCGGGCGGCCGGCGATCAGCTCCTGACGATCGTCGCGGAGCGGCTGCAGGGCGTCGCGCGAACACAGGACACCGTGGGTCGTCTCGGCGGCGACGAGTTCGTGGTGCTGGTCGAGTCAGCGGCCCGCGGGGTGCGGCTCGACTCGCTGGCGCGACGCATGATCGACGCTCTGCACAAACCCGTCGAGCTCGACGGTGTTGAGCCGAGCTTCTTCCTGACCGCGAGCATCGGCGTCGCCTTTGGGCGATACGTGACTCCCGACGACCTCTTGCGCGACGCGCACCTGGCCCTGTACGCGGCGAAGGCCGCGGGCAAGGACCGCTACACGGTCTTCAACGCGAACATGCGCTCGGTCATCGAGGGTCGCGGGGTGCTCGAGGCCGAGCTGCACACCGCGCTGCAGGACAAACAGTTCTTCCTGCTTTACCAGCCGATCTATGATCTGAGCACCCGCAAGGTCGTGGGTCTCGAGGCGCTCATCCGCTGGCAGCGCCCGACACAGGGCGCGCTGCAGCCCGCCGACTTCATCCCGCTGGCCGAGGAAACCGGGCTGATCGTGCCGATCGGTCGTTGGATGCTCGAAGAGGCGTGCAGCCGAGCGGCGGCATGGAACGTGGCAGGTCATCGGGTCGGGATCTCCGTGAAGGTCTCGGCGAATCAGCTGAATCGAGACGGATTCATCACGGACGTTCGCCGCGCGCTCCAGCAGTCCGGGGTGGAACCCTCATTGGTCACGCTCGAGATCGCCGAGGCCACGGTGATGCGCGATGTCACAGCCGCGGCCCGGCGCTTCGGGGAGCTCAAGCAGCTGGGCGTGCGCATCGCGATCGACGACTTCGGCAGCGGCTACGCCTACCACTCACACCTGCAGGGGATGCCGCTTGACTTCCTGAAGGTCGACCGCAGCTCGCTCGCCGCGTCTGACGACGAGGACTACCGCAGCGCGTTGCTCGAGGCCAGCCTCGGCGTCGGGCGGGACCTCTCGCTGACGGTGATCGCCAAGGGAGTCGAGACCTACGAGCAGATGACCACCCTGCAGGCATTGGGCTGCGCGATGGCTCAGGGATTCTTCCTTGGCAAACCGACCCCCGCGGACGCCGTTGAGGGCCTGTTCCACGCCGACTTCCCAACGGCGCGCGCGAGCAGCGACCCGAGCGTGCTTCACTGACATCGGGACGGCGGCGGTCCGCGAGCCCGCGGGCGCTGGGGCTGCTCCGCGGGCGGGACGGCGGCGGTCCGCGAGGCCGCGGGCCCTACACCAGCCCCTCCTGGGGCCGCTCCGCGAGCGGACGGCGGCGGTCCGCGAGCGCGCGGGCTCTAAGGCTGCTCCGCGGGCACGGCGAGAACCGGGCACGGAGCGACGTGAAGGAGGCGTTGTGTCACGCTCCCGAGCAGCAGCCCGAGCATCGCGGTGTGGCCGCGCGTGCCGAGCACGATCAGATCCGCTCCCGTCTCACGGGCGAGATCGGCGATCTCGTGCGCGGGCTGAGGGCCGACGTGATCGACGATCTTGAGGCTGGCATCGAGTCCCTCCCCGGAGAGATCGTCGACCACGCGCTCGAGCCTCGTTTTGAGCTGCTCCTCGTCGGGGTACACGGCCAGCCCGGACTCGGTCGCGTACCGCTGCACGACGTGCGCGACGAGGAGCGAGGCGTCGCTCTCGTGTGCGAGCGTCTTTGCGACGGAGAGCGCTCTGTCGGCGTTCTCCGAGCCATCTGTAGCCCAGACGATTGTCTTGAACATGCGCGCCTCCCGGCTCACTCACGAGCGGCGAGGTCGACGGGCGGCAGGTCTCGCACTTCGTCTTTGGTGAGATTCAGACGGACGCCGTCGGCGGCTACGCCTGTGACGGCGCGGATCGGAATGGCGATCTGCTTCTTGCCCCAGAGGTGCCCCTCCTGCAGGAGCACGTGCGTCACGTGGTGGTCTTTGGGGTCGATCACGAGTCCTTGCAGCCGCCCGATGTCCCCGTCGGTGGCGTGCACCTGTTCGCCACGGCGCACCTCGACCTCGTCGACGGGCACGCGGTCGTAGGTGATCGTCTGGGGAGCGCCTGCCATGCCCATGCCGGCGACGCCGGCGCCGACGCCCATGCCGAGCCCGTAGTAGGGCCATGCGTAGGTCTGTCCGGCTCCGTAGCCGAGCTGCTCGGCTTCGGAGAGGAAATGTGTCTCTTCGGCCTCTTCGAGCGCGTCGAACTCGGCGGTGCTGCAGCGCAGCCGGATCTCGTGCGCTGTCGCGTCGGCGTCAGCGAGGTCGATGGGCACCAGCCGGGCCAGATCCCAGCGGTTCTTGGGCTGCACGACGAGGTGGGTGAGGACGCGCGCGACGGGGTCGACGACGACGCGGCTGAGCTCGCCGCACTCACTGTCGCTGGTGAGCACCTTGGCGCCGATCGCGTATTCGGTCGCGTCGCCCATGACGGTCATCCTAGGGGCTCTCGCGCCGGTCCGATGTCCGAATCCGTAGGCTGCACGGATGCGTCGAGCATCGCGCGGGGCCTGAGATGTGCAGGCTGTTCGGGATGAGCGCCGGACGCAGGCGCGCGCGGGCGACGTTCTGGCTGCTGAGCGCGCCGGACAGCCTCGCGGCGCAGAGCCGCCGCGAGCCCGACGGGACGGGCCTGGGCTGGTTCGACGAGCAGGGCGTCGCGCAGCTCAGCAAGCAGCCGATCGCGGCGTACGGGGACGCGGAGTTCGGGCGCGAGGCTCGCGAGGTCTCCTCGAGCACGTTCGTCGCGCACATCCGCTTCGCGTCGACGGGGGCGCTGGAGCTTCAGAACACGCACCCGTTCGAGCAGGACGGGCGGCTGTTCGCGCATAACGGCGTCATCGAGGACCTGGAGGCGCTCGAGAGCCACCTCGGCGCGGCGCTGGGTCTCGTGCGGGGCGACACGGATTCCGAGCGGCTGTTTGCGCTGATCACGCGGGAAATCGCGAGCCGCGGGGGCGACATCGACGCGGGCATCGCGGCGGCGTGCGAATGGGTCGCGGCGAACTTGCGGCTGCTCGCGATCAACCTGATCCTGGCGAGCGAGCGGGGTCTCTGGGCGCTGCGCTACCCGCTGACGCACGAGCTGCATGTGCTCGAGCGCGAGCCGGGCGCGGCGCTCGAGCA
>Ga0187804_10000120_pt1 | contig 16434 bp, 11 predicted proteins | sample NC_wetland_sal_i_3_FD_132961 | JGI IMG/M metagenome (GOLD analysis project Ga0187804, IMG submission 132961) | Wetland sediment microbial communities from Neuse River Estuary, North Carolina, USA - Control_4 | ecosystem: Environmental > Aquatic > Freshwater > Wetlands > Sediment | place: USA...
CGTTTCTGCAATTGATCGCGGAGCGCAAGCTGAACTTGGCCTCGCTGATTACCCATCGTTTCCCAATGGCCGACGCGGCGCGGGCTTACGACCTGATCACGGGCAAAACCGGCGAGCCATTCCTGGGCGTGCTGCTTACCTATCCCGAAGCGGCATCCGGCGCCGAATTCCGCGGGAAGATTCCAGTCACGGCGGCGCGGCCAGCAACCGACTCAGCCGGACTGGGACTGCTCGGGGCAGGCAACTTTGCGCAGAGCACGCTGCTGCCGGCGCTCAAGAAAATTTCTGGCGTCTCTCTGGTTGGAGTCTCGAACGCGACCGGCCTGCGCAGCCGCCACGCTGCGGAGAAGTTCGGATTCTCCTACTGCGCCAATTCCGAACAGGATATTTTCGAGGATCCAAACGTTAAGGCCATTGTCATCGCCACGCGGCACAACCTGCATACCCGTCAAGTGCTGGCGGCGATGGGCGCGGGCAAGGCAGTTTTCTGCGAGAAACCGCTGTGCCTGAACGAAGAGGAACTGGCGGCAATTGTGCGCGCTCACTCATCGCAGAATGGCGTCCCGCTATTGATGGTCGGCTTCAACCGGCGATTCGCGCCGATGGCCGTTCGGCTGAAGGAATTTCTGTCCCAGGTACACGAACCGCTGGCGATCCACTACCGGGTGAACGCGGGCTACCTCCCGCCGGATCACTGGGTGAATGATCCGGAAATTGGAGGCGGACGTATTCTGGGCGAGGCCTGTCATTTCGTGGACTTCCTCTGCTTTCTCGCCGGCGGGTCTCCCGTGGAAGTGCAAGCCCAGTGCCTGGGGAATCCCGGGCAGTACAGCATGGACAACGTGCTTGCCACTTTGAAATTCGCCAATGGCACCGTCGGAACGATCAGTTACCTGGCCAACGGCGACAAGTCGGCTGCCAAGGAGCGAGTGGAAGTCTTCGGCGGTGGCGCGGTTGCGATCCTGGAAGACTTCCGGCGTCTCGAACTGCTCCGCCATGGAAGAAGGCAAGTGACACGCAGCCGCTGGGGGCAGGACAAAGGCCACAAGGCGGAGATGCAGGCGTTCATTGCCGCCGTCCGGGGCACGACCGCGGCTCCCATTGCGTTCGAGCAGATCGTTGGTTCAACTCTGGCAACGCTGCGGCTCCAGAATGCGTGCCAGACGGGACAGCCCCAGGCCGTCGCGTTGAGCGAATTTGTCGCCTCCGCCATGCAGGAAGATCCGCCTGCCGAAAGACAAGGAAACCACGCATAAATGTTGATCCTGGGCCTGAACATGTTTCACGCCGACGCCTCGGCGGCGATCGTCGAAGACGGCAAGATACTCTTTGCAGTTGCGGAAGAGCGCCTGAACCGGCACAAGCACTACGGCGGCTTCCCCTCACTCGCGGTGAAAGCCTGTCTCGATGCGGTAGGCGCGAAAATCACCGACGTGCAGCACGTCGCCGTGGGGCAGGACAGCGACGCCAATCTCGCCAAGAAAGTGCGGTACGCGCTGGCCAATCCGGCGAAGGTCCTGAACTTTATCAAGATGAGGCAGCGCAAAAACGCCATGCGCGACGTGCGTTCGCTACTGGCCAATGCGCTGGATGTGGACGCTCGCACCATGAAATTCCGCGAGCACCATCTCGAACATCACATCGCTCATATCGCCAGCTCGTACTATTGCTCGCCCTGGGAAGAAGCCGCGGGCTTCAGCTACGACGGATCGGGCGACTTCGTGTCGACCATGACGGCGCGCTGCGAAGGCAATGACATTCAGGTGCTCGACCGCGTGTTCCTGCCGCATTCGCTGGGCAGCTTCTACACCATGATCTGTGAGTTCATCGGCTACAAGAAATATGGCGATGAAGGCAAGGTCATGGGCCTCGCGCCCTACGGCAAAGACACTTACGTCGAAGAGATCCGCAAGATTCTCGCGCTCAAGAACGGCAGCTTCCAGCTCAACATGAGTTACTTCAAGCCGCTCGGCGCCGACCAGGGAATGCAGGTGCTGCCCGATGGAACGGTCCGCCTGGCGCGGCATTTCTCCGCCAAAATGGAGAAGCTGTTCGGGGCGCCCCGGGAGCCGTACAGCGAAATCACGCAGCGCGACATGGATCTCGCCTACGCCATGCAGCTTTGCTTCGAGGAGGTGTTCTTTCAGCTGCTGAACCAGTTGCACCCGCGCGTGCCCGAGGAGAATCTCGCTTTGGCCGGCGGCTGCGCGCTCAACAGCGTGGCCAACGGCAAGCTGTTTGTGCGCACTCCCTTTCGCCGCACCTGGATTCAGCCGGCGGCGGGGGACGAGGGCCTGGCGATTGGCGCCGCCCTGCACACCTATCACTCGGTCCTGCAGCAGCCACGGCGCGAGCAGATGGATCATGCTTACCTGGGCCAGGAATTTTCCGACGCCAAGATCGAGTCCGAGTTGAAAAGTGCGGGCGTGAAATACCAGCGCCTGGAGCGCGGGCCGCTTCTCGATGCCGTCTCCGGCGAGATGGTCAAGGGCAATGTTGTGGGCTGGTTTCAGGGACGCATGGAGTGGGGGCCGCGCGCCCTGGGCAACCGGTCCATAGTCACCCATCCCGGCTTGCCCAATATGAAAGACGTGCTCAATGCCCGCATCAAGCACCGGGAATGGTTCCGTCCCTTTGCGCCCTCCATCCTGGCGGAAGCGCAGCCCGAGTATTTCGAACATGACCATCCCTCGCCCTACATGCTGCACGTGTACAAGATTCGTCCGGAGAAGAGAGAACGTCTCTCCGCCGTGAACCACGTGGACGACACCGGGCGGCTGCAGACCGTGACCCGCGAAGAGAATCCCCTGTACTACGATCTGATCCGGACCTTCGAAAAAAAGACCGGACTGCCCGTGATCCTGAACACGAGTTTTAATGAGAACGAGCCGATTGTGTGTACGCCCGGGGAAGCGATTGATTGCTTCCAGCGCACGAAAATGGATGTGCTCGCCATCGGACCGTTTTTCGCGCGCAAGACTGAAAACTGAGATCAGCCTGCATGGATCGAAGCCCGATCGAGGCCGCCCCGGCCTCTGCCCTCAAGCTCCGGCGAGTTGCTGCCTGGCGCGGCATTCGTGTGCTGGCCTGGGACCGGGAGGTTCTCTATGCGTGCCGCGGCTACGAAATTGTTCGGCTGCGGGCAGGCGCGTCGGATTGGCAAGCAGTCGCGCATTTTCGTCCGGCCTTCTGGAGAAACTTGACGTCACGGACTGCGCTGAGCTATCGCCTTGTCCGCGACGGCTTTCATGCTCTGGCGGTTCTTGACGGGGAAACCCTGATCGGAGCGGTTCCCGGTGCCATCGTCACGCGGGCGGCAGGCAGCGATGAATTCCGCGTCACGCATCGAGTTCTCCGGGGCACGCGTCCGTTGCACCTCACGGCCATTCCGTCCGGCAAAATCTACTGGGGAGAATATTTCGACAACCGCGAGCGCGCGGAAGTCCACATCTACGCTTCCGAGGATCGAGGGGCGACGTGGCAGGTTGCGCACACTTTTCCCGCGGGCAGCATCCGGCATGTGCACAACATCGTTCATGACCCCTGGGGAGATTGCCTATGGATCCTGACTGGAGACGAAGGCCAGGAATGTAAAATCCTGCGCGCCACGTGCGATCTTCGCTCCATGGATACGGTACTGGAGGGCAACCAGCAGGCACGGGCGGTGGCTGCGATCCCAACCCACGATGCGCTCTACATCTCGACTGATACGCCGTACGAAGGTAACCACATCTATCGCCTCGACCGGTCTGGCAGGCTTGAGCCTTTGGGCACACTGAACAGTTCCTCCATGTACGGCTGTCACGCAGGTGGCGCGCTTTTCTTCTCGACCATGGTCGAGCCCAGCGCCGTGAATGTTGACCGAGAAGTGCGCATTGTGGGAGGAAAAAGGGGAACTCATTGGCAGACAGTCCTTCGCTGGAAGAAGGACGGCCTCTCGATGAAGTACTTCCAGTATGGAAACGCCTTTCTGCCTGACGGCGAAAACACGACGCGCTGCCTGGCCGTGACCACCATCGCGGTCGAGGAAGACGATCTGACGACCACGCTCTGGGAGATCGAGTAGAAAACGCATGCTATAGTGCGAAGGCATCCACCCGCATGAACCTGGCCAGCCGTTGGCATTACTACCGGCGCATCTTCAGCGCCTATCTGGGTCGCGGAAGCAGCCAGCTTGCGTTCTGGCACGAAGTCCCGGAGATCAATCCGCATGCGCAAACTGGCCAGCTCGGCCCCTACTACATGCAGTTTCGCGAGAAAGCGGACTACGCCGGGCACTACGACGCTGCTGGTATCCCCATGCTCGATTATCGTGGTGCGATCGGCCTGCAGTACAACCCGATCGCCATTTCGCAGTGGGGTCTGGCGAACTACAACCGGTATTGCGAGACCGGCGAGGAGGGTCGCCGGGCAAAGGCGATGCAATCCGCTGACTGGCTCTGTGCCAACCTCGAACAGAATGCTCAGGGACTTTATGTCTGGAACCATCACTTTGATTGGGAATATCGCGACACGTTGAAGGCCCCGTGGTATTCCGGGCTCGCCCAGGGGCAGGGAGTTTCGCTGCTGCTGCGGGCTCACGCCCAAAGCGGGGACAAGAAATATTTGGCAGCGGCGGAGCGGGTGTTCGTTCCGCTGACCCGGCCAATTGCCGAAGGCGGCGTGCTCTTTACCGACGAAGAGGAAAATCTCTGGATCGAAGAGTATCTCGTCGATCCTCCAACTCACATCCTGAACGGTTTCCTGTGGGCCCTTTGGGGTGTGTTCGATTACTCGCTGGCCTGTCCGGATTCCAATGCCAAATCCATTTTCGAGCGCGGAGTGGCAACCCTGACGCGCAACCTGCGGCGGTACGATACGGGATACTGGTCGCTGTATGAGCAGTCTGGGACGCGGCTGAAAATGATTGCCAGCCCGTTCTACCACCGGCTGCACATTGTTCAACTGAAGGTGATGGCGACGCTGACAGGCGAGAAGTTGTTTGCGGAAATGGCGGAACGCTGGGAAGGTTACGCGCAGCGTCGTAGCAATCGGACCCGCGCCTTCATCGAAAAAAGTGCTTTCAAGCTGTTCTACTACTGACCGTGAAGATTCTCTACGTCTCGCAGTACTTTCCCCCGGAGATGGGAGCGCCGGCGGCGCGCGCTGCCGAACTGTCGCGGCACTGGGCGCGCATGGGTCACGAGGTCACTGTGCTCACCGGATTCCCGAACCATCCGACCGGCGCCGTGCCCCCGGAGTGGCGCTCCCGGCTCCGCCGCCTTTTCTACCGCGAGACCGTGGACGGAGTGCAAGTAGTGCGCACCTGGCTCTGGCCGCTGCCCAACCGGAAAGCGCATGAAAGAATCCGCAATTACGCGTCGTTCTGCCTGTCCGCCGCCGTCAGCGGATTGCGTCTCGGAAAGCCGGATGTTCTGATTGGCTCCTCCCCGCAGTTGCTGGTCGCTCTTGCCGGGTGGTGGCTGGCGTGGTGGAAGCGCGTGCCGTCCGTTTTCGAAGTGCGTGATCTTTGGCCGGAATCGCTGGCTGCGGTCGGCGCCGGCGGCGAAGGAACTTTCCTACATCGCGCGCTGGGCGCAATCGCCGGATTTCTCTACCGTCGCGCCGACCGCATCGTCGTCGTCACGCCCGCTTTCAAGGACCACCTGATTCGCTACTGGCATGTGCCCGCAGCCAGGATTTCCATTGTTGAGAACGGAGTCGAAACCGATCTTTTTCGTCCCGGCCCGGCCGCGATGGAAGTTCGCAAGCAACTCCAGCTCGAGCATCGCTTTCTGATTTGCTACATCGGCACCATGGGCATGGCGCATGGATTGGAGACGCTGATTGCCGCCGCTGACGAACTGCAGACGGCGTTGCCGAGCGCGATGTTCCTACTGATCGGGGAAGGAGCGGAGAAAGAACGGATCGTGGAACTCGCCGCCGCCCGCGGACTGAACAACATCCAGTTCCTCGGCCAGCAGCCGCGGGAACGGATCCCGGGCTATGTTTCCGCCGCCGATCTCTGCCTGGTCATGCTGAAAAAGACTGACCTGTTCAAGACTGTGATTCCCACCAAGCTCCTCGAATACATGGCGTGTGAGCGGCCGGTGATCGTCGCGGTGGACGGCGAGGCCCGCCGGGTCGTCGAAGAAGCTGGTGCCGGCGTTTTTGTGGAACCCGAGAACAGCAAAGAGTTGGTGAAAGCGATTCTCGACCTGGCGGGGAATGCAGAGCTCCGACAACAAATGGGGGCCCGCGGGCGGCAATACATCGTCGACAAACTTTCCCGCGAACAAACGGCGCAGGACTACATCACGGTGCTGGCAGCGCTCAGCGGCGGCTGAACTGTCCGGATCGATGGCTGGAGCTTAAGGATGAACCGCAATAACGGCCAGGGCAGTGGACATCGAAAAGGCCGCATCGGCGGTGCGATAGGCCGCGCCCTTGGCCGCACTGCCGGGGACGAACAGGACGTCCCCTTTCACCAGCGCCATATCCGGCGCCTTGGCATACAGCACCTTCTTGAGGTTGACGTGAATCTCCTGAATTCCGTTCGGCGTCTGCCGCAGGATTCTGGTTTTGCTCAAGGCAGAGGTGCGAGTACCACCGCCGGCCAGGGCCAGCGCTTTCAGAACGCTGAGGGTGTTGTCCTCGATCAGAAATCCGCTGGGACGCGCCACATCCCCCACCACGTAAACGATCCCGGCGCGGGCCACGATGATGGTGTCTCCCGGACGGATTTCCACGTTGTCCTGGGTGTCCTCGCCCAGATTCGTCGGCAGATGAAGATCGACTTTCTGTTCCAGGTTCCCTTTGTGCACGATGGTGATGTTGCGGCCTGCCTTGTCCGTCAAACCGCCGGCCGCCGAAATCATGTCGAACAGGCGGCGCTCCCCAATGGCCGCATAGGGCCCCGGGCGATTGACTTCTCCGATCACGGTGATGGCTTGCGACGCGGACTCGTCCACAAAAATCGTCACGTGCGGGCCCCGGACAAATCCCCCGTCCGAGAGCCGCTTTTCAATCAGCCCCTGGGCTTCGTCCACGGTCAGGTCGGCAATGTGGACATAATCGATCAGGGGAAGATAGACGTCTCCGGAATTGCTGATCCTGACCTTGGTGGAGAGGTCGGGAACACCGAACACGCTGATCTCGATTAGGTCCCCGTCTCCTAGTCGCACGCTCGAATCGGAAAGGGGCGGCGTCGATGCCGCCGGGCTAGCGACCTTCGCCGCGGGCGGCGGTGTGTCTCCCGGCACCGCGGTTTGGGCCAGCAGAGGGCAGCTGAGCAAGCCCAGAAGCAACCAGTGCAGGCTCCGCAGATGGGAACGGCGATTCCGGCGAGGCATACAAACTCCTGAGATTGGGCGCGTGGAACGAGTCTAGCACAGCCGTCATGGACAGATTTGCCGCTACGGTCGGGTTTACCAAGCCGGCACTTGTACGAGATTTTCCACAGGAACACGTTCGTTGTCGTTGCCCTGGGTCCGCACTGGGTTGTATATTTCTTGCATCGAAACACAAACCCTGTCTGGAAATTCTGCACGCCGCGCGCCACGAACTCGGCCTGAGATGCTCTGCATTTCAGCGAGAAGAGGTATCGGGTCTTGACACTTCTATTTTTGGCAGTCTTCGCGGTCTCGCTGGCGTTGTCGTTCGTGGCCACACGCCAGGTCCGGGACATGGCGAATCGCAGAGGATGGGTTTCGTTCCCGCGCGATCCCCGCCAGGTTCATGAAACCCCGCTTCCCCGATTGGGGGGCGTTTCCATCTTTCTGGCATTCACCGTCAGTTTGGGTCTGTGGCTGGGGCTCGGCCTGCTGTCTCCGCGTTTGCTCGCGGGACTGGCTCCGGCGACGCTCCTCCGCATCTACCTCCCGGCCTGCCTGATCTTTGCCCTGGGCATTTACGACGATTTGCGCGGCGCTGGTCCCTACCTGAAATTTGCGGTGCAGGCCCTGGCTGCGGCCTGGCTGTTCCTCGGGGGCATGCGCATCCTCGATCTGCCGCTTCTGTTTGGCGCCCACACCTTTCCCTGGTTTGTCGGGCTGCCCCTCACCGTGCTCTGGGTCATGGCCATCACCAATGCCTTCAATCTCATTGACGGCCTGGATGGCCTGGCGGCGGGGTCGGCGCTGTTTTCCACCCTGGTGGTCTTTGTCGTCTCGCTGGTCAACCAGTCCTGGCTAGGCTCGTTGATGAGCGTTGCCCTGGCGGGCTCGATCCTGGGATTCCTGCGCTTCAACTTCAACCCGGCCACCATTTTCCTGGGGGATTCGGGCAGCCTGTTCATCGGCTTTCTGCTGAGCGCGCTCGCCCTGGCCGGCGCGCAGAAGGCGCCCACCTTCGTCGCAGTTGCCATCCCGGTGGTCTCGTTTGGCTTGCCCATCCTGGAGACGGTGCTGTCCATTCTGCGGCGGCTGATCAGCGGGCGTCCCATCTTCACCGCCGACCGAGAGCATATCCATCACAAGTTATTGCAGCGGGGCATGTCCCATCGCCAGGTCGTGATCGTGCTCTATGCCGTCTCGGGGCTGTTTGCCATGCTCAGCCTGTTTCTGCTGTGGCCCACCGGAAGCACGCTGGGATTGGTGCTGGCCGTGGTCGGCACCGGCGTCTGGCTCGGAGTGCAGCATCTGAACTACCTGGAGTTCGGCGAACTGCGGCGGGTGGCGCAGCGCACCATCGAACAGCGGCAGATCGTGATCAACAATCTGGCGATTCGCCGAGCGATTCAGGAACTCAAGGCCACCAGCGATTTCGAGCAGTTGCGCAGCATCCTGATGGCCGCGTTCGACAGCAACGACTTCGATGCTTTCGACCTGCAGGTCAAGTCCCTGCCGGGCGACTTGGCGGGACAGCAGGGTACGCCAATCTGCTGGAGAAGGTTCCCGCACGCCCTTTCCTTCGCCAGCCTGGCTTCGTGGAAACTGAGCCTCGATCTGGTCACCACCTCTAACCGGCACCGGGGTTCGCTGGTGATTCACCGCCTCTACAGTCAGCGGGATCTCCAACTCGATGTCAATCTGGTGACTTCGGAGTTCCCCCTGGTTCTGGCCGACGCTCTCGACCGGGTGCTCACCGCGCCCGAGGCCCTCCCCGCCGCGCCGCACGGCGATACCCAATTGCTGGCGGCCAACGGCTAGACCGGCTACCTTTTGACCGGAAAATCCTCGAACCTGAGTTAAGATGATCTGCCATGGATCTGAGCATTCTCAGGTCGCAGGATCCAAGTCCCGGCGCCCCCCGCCCCGAACGCCGTCGCCGCCTTCGTCACAAGCTTCATACTCCCGTCTACGCCAGCTTCGCCGACCCGCGTCCCTCGATGGTGCTCGATTTGAGCGAGCTACTGGATGTGCACGAGGATGGCTTTGCCGTCCAGACCAACGAGCAGCTCGAAGTCAACCGTTCGGTCAATCTCTGCCTCGACCTGGTGGAAACCAAATCTTACGTGCATGGCGCGGGCCACGTGGTATGGAGCGACGGCGCCGGGCGCGCCGCGGTCCGCTTCTCCGGACTTCCCGCCCCCGCGCCGCAGCTTCTGAAAGAGTGGCTCTTCGTCAACCTGCTGATTGCCTGTGCCAACCACGCTGCGCGGGCCCAGCAATTGGCGCAGCGCAGCGCCGAGTTGCCGCCCGCGCCGCTGGACCAGTCCGCCCTCCCGGTTCCTGTTCCGGATTTGAGCGGGCTGCTCTCCGCCATCGAGGTGGTGCGCCGCGAGATTCGCGCTACCGGCACCGACTTCGATGCCGCCCTTCAGTTGGTTACGGAACGCGCTTTGAGTCTGACCGGAGCCAGTGGCGCCGCCCTGGCATTTCTGACCGCCGACGAGATGATCTGCCGGGCGCGGGCCGGCGATCCCGCCCCGCCCTTGGGAGCCCGGGTGGATGTCCAGCAAGGTCTGTCAGGAGAATGCGTCCGCTGCGCGCAGCTCATCTCCTGCCACAACACGGAAACAGACTCGCGGGTGGATCGAGAGCTCTGCCGGAGCATGGGGATGGGCTCGATCCTGGCCGCTCCCATCGTCTCCGATTTCCGAGTGGTTGGCCTGCTCGAGGTCTTCTCCCCCCGCGCTCAGGTTTTCACCAAGACCCATGAGACAGCTCTAGATCGGCTGGTCGAACTCGTGCCTGGCCAGTTGCCGCCGCCCACGCCGCAGGCCTCTGCGGCGGCCGAACCATTATCTCCGTCTTCGCCGACGGGTCTTCGAATGTACCCGACTCGAGAGGCGCTGTGGGAGTCGGAGACGGAAGGAGTGCAAGAACCGCTTCGCGGCGTTCCCGTTCGCCGCTTCCACCTCCTGCTGCTGATCATGGCATTCGCCTTGGCGGCATTTGTGTTTGGCTATGTCTCCGCTCCTGCGATTCAGAAGTCCTGGCTGGCGAAATCGCCGCCCGCCGCGATGCAGGCCAGCGCTTCCAAGGGTTCCCCAGCCGCGCTGGCCAGCCGGGTTGCGGACGCCAAGACTCCGGCTGAGCTGCGCCAACTCGCCGAGCAGGGTGACAAGGATGCGCAATGGGCCTTGGGCGTCCGCTATCACAATGGGGACGGCGTTCCGCAGAACGATGCCCAGGCGGCGCAGTGGTTCTTGCGCGCCGCCGAACAGGGGCATGTCGTGGCCCAGGCGACGTTGGGCGCCTACTACTGGGCGGGAAGGGGAGTTCCCCAGGATCTCTCCAAAGCCTACTTCTGGTCCGTTCTGGCCCGGGCCGGCAACGACGAAGCGAGCAAGTACCGCGTCGCCGTGCTGACCTCCCGCATGACCCGGGAGCAGGTCACGGCCGCGCAGCAGCAGGCCGAAGCCTGGATCCAGCAGCATGCGTCCGGGGCCAACCCGAACGCGAACTGAACCCATCCCCACAAACAGACCGCTTAGCTCGGTGGTAGAGCAGTAGAATAGAGCCGTGGCCTCCCTGCGCGACATCCTCGACGTGCGCGTGCGCGAGGCCGATCCCAAGCTGTACGAGGCGCTGGATCCGAATCGCGTGCGCTGTTTCGCCTGCGGCCACTGCTGCCCCATTCCCGATGGCCAGCCGGGGGTCTGCAAGGTCCGCTTCAACCGCGGCGGGACGCTCTACGTTCCCTGGGGCTATGTTGCGGGCGTGCAGTGCGACCCGATCGAGAAAAAACCGTTCTTCCACGCCTATCCCGGCGCGCTGGCTTACAGCTTCGGGATGCTGGGTTGCGATCTCCATTGCTCGTATTGCCAGAACTGGGTAACGTCGCAGGCGCTGCGTGACCCCGAGGCGCTGTCTCCGCCGCTGGAGGTCACTCCGGAGTTGCTGGTTCGGGATGCGGTAGCGCAGGGCGCGAAAATCGTCGTCAGCACCTACAACGAGCCGCTGATCACCAGCGAGTGGGCGGTCGCGGTTTTCCGCCAGGCCCGCAAGGCGGGCCTGCTGACCGGCTACGTCTCCAATGGCAACGGCACGCCGCAAGTGCTGGAGTACCTGCGCCCCTGGATCGATCTCTACAAGGTGGACCTGAAAAGTTTCGACGACCGCCACTATCGCCAACTGGGCGGGCGCCTCCAGCCTATCCTCGACACTATTCGCAGCTTGCACCAGATGGGCGTGTGGCTGGAAATTGTCACCTTGCTCATCCCCGGATTCAACGACAGCGACGCCGAGTTGAAACGGATGGCGGAGTTTCTCTGCAGTGTCTCGCGCGATGTGCCGTGGCATGTCACCGCCTTCCACCAGGATTACAAAATGACCTCACCGGACGACACTCGGCCCGCCGATCTGCTGCGCGCGGCCAACATCGGGCGCGAGGCCGGACTGCGCTACGTCTATGCGGGAAATCTTCCCGGACAAGTCGGCGAACTCGAAGACACGCATTGCGCGCAGTGCGGTGAATTGCTGATTGAACGGTATGGCTACTCGATCCGGCAATACCGGCTGACTGCGGATGGCAACTGCCCGGCGTGCCACGCGGCGCTCCCCGGGCGCTGGTCCCGCCAGTTTGATGGACAGATCGCGTCCCGTCCTTTTCTTCCGCGCCCGCGCGCTCCTTTGGTTAAGACTTAGTTTCTACCTGCAGGCTAAGGCCCCACGCCAGTAAGGCAGTTGTCTGGCGTTGGTAGCAGTACACTACTTCAAATCAGAGTCTTTCCGAACTCTGCTGGAGAAAGAAGGAGGTGATGCATGACCAGGATTCATTGGTGCAGGTCTGCGGTTCTTCTTCTACTCAGGTGCGTCGTGGCTTCGTGCCTCGCAGTTGGTGGCTTCGCGTACGGGCAAGTTTCTTACGCGGAGCAAGAGGTCCGCGTCAGCGATCTGCCTGCGTTGACGGCAAAGACAACAAACGCCTCCGATGTGCTGGCGACATCGGTGGAGATCATTTTCCACGACAAGGACGTTTGCTGCGGGAAGAACTCCGCTCTTGATTACGACATCCGAGCAGCCGATCCTATGACGTTGAAGGATGTTAGCGATAAGCTGCGAGGAAGACATGTGGTCAGCGATGGCCGCGTATTCATGATCACGGCGGAATATCTGCCGGCGGCTGCGGTCAATGTCGGCTGGGTGATCGGCTCGCTCAAAGAGAAACAAGCGCTGCTCATGGAGTGGAACGCTCACTTATATGTGGTCTATGGGCTAAACTACTTCGAGACCGTGGACTACTCTAGTGGCTCGATAATGGACGTGGCCCGCAAGTTCCTGCTGCTGGACCCGCGATTTTCCGATGAGCGCCGGGAAGTTTCCTTCGATCGGCTCACCGACGATTTCGGGAAGGTGCAAGGTATGTTGAGGCTAAAGGCCGTGGTGCAATAATCGCCTGGCAGTCTTTTGTTTTGTTACTCTTCCGTAGGGACCACGTGATGGATATTTTCATCGGAAATCGGAGAACATCTACAACCTTCACGCGGCACTGACCACCGTTCATGCGGACCAGAATCACCCTTGCGCTCGGCGTGTTGTCGTGTCTGACCGTGGCCTGTTCACCGCGCGATTTCCTTACCCGGCGCCTGGCTGCCGATCTGATCTCCGGCTCTGAGGTTTTCAACGCGCCGCAGGCCTTCTGGCTAAAGACGGGCATTGTTTCCAACAAGGAGTTCAACTCCCCTGATTCGATGGTGCTCCAACGCCGGGGTTGGATCATCGGGATACCGAAGAACTGCCCTCCCAACGTGGAGCCTCCACCCTGCTGGGATGTGGTTCTTTCCCCGGCCGGCGTGGATACCTTCCGGCCGCTGATCCACAACGCGGCGCCGTCAGGCGGTTCGGTCTCGCTCAAGGTTGCGCGCCGCGAACTGGTCGAGATCACGGGAATCAGCAAGGCGGGCAACTTCGCGGATGTCGAGTTCACCTGGCACTGGATTTCGCTGAACGAAGTGGGCGCTGCGTTATACGACAGCGGGGTCCGTTACCGGTCCACCACCGCGTTTCGCAGTTATGACGATGGCTGGCGCGTGGCGACCGGGCCCGTACGCAGCAACCAGTCGCTCGATGAAGCCCTGCGCAACCCTCAGCCCGTACCGTGAAAGAGAGCGGCCAATGCGCCCGGTCGAGGGCGCACGAAGAATCATAGACTTACGAGCGCTATATCCTATAGTTATAATAATTGGCGCCTTTGGGCCGTCAGCGGGGATGGGATCGTCATCTAGAGTGGCCCTTAAACCGCTCTAGGAGGCCCTAGGTTGCATTCCTAGCCCCCGGACCATAGCTAACCATCATCCGGGCCCCAATTGCTCTTAAATCGCCTCCTGGACGCTGGCGTTATCGTCAAGCTATTGGGAGCCGCCCCTCGCCGTCCGGGAAACCGCGAATCGCGAACGACCAACGACCAGCGCCCAACGACTACCGACCAACGACCAGCGCCTGACCGTTTGCCACGAGCGGCGGCACGGTTTAATCTTTTTCTTCTCAAGAGATTATGCGTAGATCAATCGTTTTAGCCTGCCTGCTTTGCCTGTTGTTGTCTTTTTCGCTCTTCGCTCAGACGGCGAAGCCCAAACTCACGCTCGATGAATTCTTCAACTCGGTCGGTTTCACGGCGGTCAAAGTTTCTCCTGACGGCGATTCTGTGGTCGTCGCCACGGAACGGGCGGACTGGGAGCAGCAGATTTTCCGTAAAGACCTGTGGCTCTATCGGATTGCGGGCAAGGGTGGAAGCCTGGTGCAGTTGACGCAATCGGGCCACGACGGCCATCCCCAGTGGTCGCCGGACGGGCAGTGGATTGCCTTTCTTTCGGAACGCAAGCCTTCGAGCGGGAAGGACGGGGATGCTGGCGACGACAAGGAAAAAGAAGTCGCGCAACTGTTTCTCATCTCGCCCCAAGGAGGCGAGGCGTTCGCAATCACCTCGGGCGACGATGACGTCCACGCCTTCTCCTGGTCCTCCGATACCAAGGCGATCTATTTCGCCACCCGGCAGCCTTGGACCAAGCAGCAAAATGACGACCACAAGAAAGACTGGAAGGACGTGGTCCGCTTCCGCGGCGATGAGCGCGGAGACGTGATCCTCCGCATCAGCCTTGACGACGCGCTCGCCCGCCATGCCGCGCTCGGCAGCAAAGAGCTTCCCGATGCGGAGAAGGATTCTGGAGCCACGCCCGGGGCCGAGGCCATCGCGCGCACGCCGCTGCGCGCGGACCAGCTGGCAATTTCCCGCGACGGAAGCCGGCTGGCGCTGGTCAGCAGTTCCGTCTCGGAGCGGCAGGAGAAAGTCGAGGATATCGAACTCTACCTGGTGAACCTGGCAAGCCCCTCACTCGAAGTTCCCCCTACGCGCCTGACCCGCAACCAGGCGGTTGAGGTCAATCTGGAGTGGGCACTCGATAACCGCCACCTGTTTTTCCAGACCAATGTGGGATCGGTGGAAGGAAAATACGAAGATCCGCAGCCGCGTCTTTACTGGGTGGACGCTGGCACGGGTGAGGTGCAACGCTGGTTCGCCGACTACGGAGGCGAAGTTGTGCAATACACGCCCATGCCAGACGGCTCCGTGTTGTGTGCCTGCCGACTGGGGACGGAGGTACAGATCCAGTCCCAGGCCAATCCGAAAGTCGCCAGCGTCAAGCGCGACGGATGGGCTGGACGGTATGAACTCCCGGCCTCGTCTGTGTCTTTGCGGTCGCCGCGCGTCGCGTTCGTGCATTCCGCGATCGAGCAGCCGACAGAGGTGTACATTGCCGACGGCCCCGACCGGCTGATCGAGGCTCGGCCCATCACATCGTTCAACCAGCTCTTTACCGAGCGCGACCTGCCCAAGGCCAAGCCCTATCGCTGGAAGTCTTACGATGGCACGCCGGTCGAGGGGATGCTGATGTATCCGCCGGGCAAGTTTGAAGCGAAGAACCTGCCGATGTTCGTGTTCATTCACGGCGGGCCGCAGGACGCCGACGGCAACCACTTCGAAGCCGACTGGTATCAGTGGGACCGCCTCGCCGCCACCCAGGGCTGGCTGGTCTTCGAGCCGAACTACCGCGGCTCTACCGGCTACGGCGACAAGTTTGCACTTGAGATCGTGCCCGAGATCGTTTCACGGCCGGGAAAGGACATCCTGACCGGCGTGGACGCGCTGGTCAAGGACGGCATTGCCGATCCCAACCAGCTGGCCGTCGGCGGCTATAGCTACGGCGGCTACATGACGAATTGGCTCATTACTCAGACCACGCGCTTCAAAGCGGCGGTGACCGGCGCCGGGGCGGTGGAGCACGTCGCCAACTGGGGTAACGACGACACCGGCTTCGACGACGTCTATTTCCTGGGTGGGCATGCATGGGAAGCTGCAGACCGTTATCGCAGCGAGGCCGCCATCTACCAGATCGACAAGGTGCGGACTCCGACCCATATGGTGGGCGGAGCCGACGACATCCGAGTGGCGGTGCTGGAGGACTACCTGCTCGACCGGGCGCTGCACGAACTCAATATTCCCAGCGAGTTGCTGATCTTCCCCGGGGAGGGACACGAACTGGCGAAGAATCCCTGGCACGGCAAGATCAAAGTGCGGGAAGAGTTAAAGTGGCTGGCCAAGTATGGCGGAGTGGGCGGGACGAATTAGGGGGCTGAAAAATTCGGAATCGCAACGGCAGCCCCTAAAGGGGTGGATGAAAGCTAAGGACTTACGGCATCGCTGAAGCGAATGCCCTGATACGAAACGCGTGGCCAGGGAGCCGCACCCGGGCATTGGGCAGCTGGCTCCCGCCGCCAAGACTGGTTCTTTCCGACCCCAGTTTTGAAGCATGGCCTCCTGCTTCCGCGTCTAAACCGCGTCCTGGTGCAATACCGGGTCATTCCCCGACTTTGTTGCGCTACGCTTCCGGTTCCGCCAGCTTCTCCAACGCAGCCTTGTTCCGGATCACCAGCGTGGACCCGTGTAATTCGAGTACGTTGCGCTTCCGCAGTTCTCCCAGGATGCGAGTCACCGTCTCGCGGCTCGTGCCGATCAGTTGGCCGATTTCCTCGTGAGTCAGGGCCAGCTTAAGGTGAATCGCGCCCCCGCTCA
>Ga0187804_10000121_pt1 | contig 16419 bp, 16 predicted proteins | sample NC_wetland_sal_i_3_FD_132961 | JGI IMG/M metagenome (GOLD analysis project Ga0187804, IMG submission 132961) | Wetland sediment microbial communities from Neuse River Estuary, North Carolina, USA - Control_4 | ecosystem: Environmental > Aquatic > Freshwater > Wetlands > Sediment | place: USA...
AAGCAGGTCTGCAAAGCATTTCTGCTCGTGTTTCTGGGATTGCCTGGAGTGGCACAGGAGTCGGCCGCGCCGAAGGTCGCCATTCCGCTTATCGCCAACGATTCGCATCACAGGCCAATCAGCGTGACTGCGGAATCGCTGGTGATCAAGGACCAGAAAATACCGGTCACCGGAGCGAGTCTTCTGCGGGGAGCTGATCTGCCGGTGGAATTAGGTGTGTTGATCGACACGAGCAACTCACAGCGTGGTACTCACCCCGATGACACGCTGAAGGCGGCCACGCAATTTGTGGATGAGATCATTCGCGGCCCGGAGGATCGGGTCTTTTTTCTCCAGTTTGCAGCCACTCCTCTGACGACCGGATGGCTGAAGAAGGAACAGTTGCGGGGCACCACTGTCAAAGTGGGGATCGGCGGCGGTACAGCGCTTTACGATGCGCTGTTCTGGGCCTGCAAGGAGCACATGGGAGAACGCGACTGGCGGAGACCGACGCGACGCGTACTGGTCCTGATTAGCGACGGGGATGACAATCTGAGCCATATTACGCGCGATGAGGCAGCTTCGGAGGCGCTAAGAGCCGGGGCAGTGATTTTCACGATCAATACCGAAGATTACGGCATGCCCCTCCCGGGCGAAAGAATCATGGAACACTTTGCCATGCTGACCGGTGGCGAATCTTTCAGTGGGTTTAGGAGGAAGGACATGCCAAAGGTATTCGCGGGTATCAGGGAACTGATGGAAGGCATGTACTACCTAAGCTACGTGCCGCCCAATGCCTCGAAGAGTGCGGTCCACGAGGTTGAAGTAAAGCCGGCACCGAAGGAAAAATTTAGACTGTCATATGCGAGGCAGTATACCTGGAATCCGTGAGCGGCATGGCTAATGGATAGTTCGCGCAGCTCCGCGCCATTTCCCGGCTGGCTTGACCGCTGGCCTCTCCCCGCGTGACAATTCTAGTTTGTTCTCCACGAGGTGATCATGCTGGCCTATGTGTTCGTTCTCCTGGCGGTCGCGGTGCGATTCCTGCCGCATCCCCTGGCTTTCACTCCGGTGACGGCGGCGCTGCTCTATTTCGGCGCGCGGGGCTCGCGCCGGCAGATGTGGGTGCCGATCGCACTGCTGGCGGCTTCCGACGTCGTGCTCACCAAGTTTATTTACGCCTACCCGTTTTCCTGGGACCACTTCGTGACCTGGGCGTGGTACGCGGCCATCCTGTGGCTGGGCACCGGCTTGCGGGAAAACTCGAAGCCGCTGCGCGTGGCGGGAGCGGCACTCGCCGGTTCCGTCTCATTTTTCGTGGTCAGCAATTTTGCCGTCTGGGCGGCATGGAGTATGTATCCGAAGACGGCCGCCGGCCTGATGACCTGCTACACCGCCGGCCTGCCGTTCTTCCGCCGCGGGCTGGGGGGAGATCTGCTGTTCACGGCGGCGATGTTTGGATTGCCCGTCGCGGCCGCTGCCATCGCGCGCTGGATGGATAAGACCCACGGGACGGCGGCAGCCGCCTAGCCGCGAGAAGAGTTTTCTTCGGAGCGCAGCGTGGGATCCGGCATCCCGGCTGCGCTTGGTTTTTTGTCCGCATTCTGCGGCGGCCGTCTTCTGCGCCACCAGATCAGCCAGACGACCAGCAGCACTCCGAGGCCGGCCAGAATCCACTTGAAGTGGTGCGCGAACAAGCCTCCCGCCAGCTGCACAATCTTCGGACCAAAGTAGAGAGTGAGCAGGGCCTCGATCAGGAAGCGTGCAAATCGCCCGGCAAAGATGGCCAGCAGAAAATGCGTGAAGCGCATCTCAAAGGCCGCCGCGGCCAGCACGAACACTTTGAAAGGGGTGGGCGGCGGCAGCATGGAGGGGAACATCAGCGCCCAGAATTCATGCTTCTCAAAGGAAGCGTGGATTTTCTCAAACCGCTCGGGCGAGAGCCGCTTGCGCAACAGCATCTCGCCGCCGGTATAGCCGACGACGTAGAGAACGATGCTTCCGAGCGATGAACCCGCGGCGGCAAGCAGGACGTAGAAGAGGAAGTGCGGGCGATCGTGGTAGACGTAGCCCACGAAAATTGCGTCCAGCGGCATGCCCAAGAAGGAAGCGTCCACCACCGCAAACGCAAACACGCCCCAAGGCCCCAGAGGCGCGAGAAGGGCTTTGATCCACTCGCTGTAAGCGTGGAAGAAATGTTTGATCTTGTTCAAGTAGGTAAGACTAGTTTACGCGAGAAGCGGAGAGCGTCGTTCGCGGGGCCCACCAAAGGTTTGCCAACGACTAACGACCAGCGACCAACGACTCGCAGCTTAGCGAACGACGAATAGCGAACAGCCAACGACGCCCTGCTACTCATGCGCCGTATTTCCTTGCAGCAAATCGAGAGCATGCGGCAGCAGATCCACGACCCCTTCGAGCGAATCCACGGCTCCCGCGGGACTGCCGGGAAGATTGAGGATCAGGCTCGTACCGCGAATACCACAAACCGCGCGGCTGAGCGCGGCGAAACGGGTTTTGCGCGTTCCCAGGGACCGCATCTGCTCCGCCAGGCCTTCCACCATCCGATCGCAGACGGCGCGAGTGGCTTCGGGTGTGACGTCGCGCGGCGCGATCCCAGTCCCGCCCGTGGTCACCACCAGCCGGGCCGAGCGGCATAGCTCGATCAATTTTTCCTGAATGGCCGCGCTCTCGTCGGGAACGACGGCGCGGCGCACCACCTGAAAACTGCGCTTTTCGAGGGCCGCGGCCACGGTGGGGCCGGAAAGGTCGGTTCTCTCGCCGCGGGCACACGAATCGCTGACGGTGAGCACAGCGGCGGCAATCAACTCAGGTGTCGAGGAGGACATCCTCTCCCTCGGCCGCCGCGTCCCGTTGCGACTCGTCCAGTAAACGCAATCCCTCCATCAATAGCCCCTGCGTATTCAGGGTCGTGGTCTGCTGAGTGGTCGTGCCGTCGAAGTCAACCTGGAAGTTGCCTCCGGTCCAGCGCAGGACCTTGAAAACCGCCTCGTCGCCGGTGACGGAACCGTAGGCCGCGTGAATCGCCTGGCCCTGGCGGAAATACATTTCGCACTTCTCGTCGCCCTTGCTCATGGTAAGCAGGCAACTCTTGCGTCCCATCTCGAGCGACTGGACCAGGTCAATCACGTTCATTTGCGCGAGACTGCCGCGCAGGATGCCGTCCGACGGCGCCGCTTTGGCCATTTTCTCGAGCGCGATCCGGTCCACCACGCGTTTGATGCGCTGCGTGGCCTCCTTCAGAAAGAACGGTTTTTCCAGGTAGTCTTCCACCGGGTCCTGTAGTGACAGGCGCTCGCTGATATCGCCCTTGCTGGCCATGAGGATGACCGCGATGTTGGCGGTCGCGGGACGGCTCTTCAGCTTTTCCAGCAACTGGCGGCCGTCCATGCCCGGCATGCGGTAGTCGCTGATGAGCAGATCCGGCAACTCATCGACGGCCTTCAACAATGCGTCCGCAGCATCGCCGGCAGTTGTAACCGTGGCCAGGGCCGAAAGCGACTGGCGGAGCATGCCGAGCACCATCGGGTTGTCATCCACCACCAGGATTTTGACGTTGCCCGCCATAAGACGCTATTTGCGCTTGCCCGCTCTGCGGTAGTCGCCGCTCTTGCCTCCCGACTTTCGATCGAGGAGGAGTTCGCGGATTTCGATACCCTTATCCAGCGCCTTGCACATGTCATAGACGGTAAGGGCAGCTATGCCCGCCGCCACCAGCGCTTCCATTTCCACGCCGGTTTCCGCTGTGGTCTTTACTTTTGAGGCAATAGCCACGCCATTCTCGCACACGCGCAAGGTCACATCAACCGAGGACAGCGGCAGCGGATGGCACATCGGAATCAGATCGGAGGTGCGCTTGGCCGCCATGATGCCTGCCAGGCGCGCGACGTCCAGCGGATCTCCCTTCGGATTCGCCGGCAGCGCGCGCAACACCTTCGCTTTCATGCGGACGAAGGCGCTGGCCTCGGCCTCGCGCACCGTTTGCGGCTTGGCCGAGACATCGACCATGCGCGCGTGGCCTTGGGCATCGTAGTGGGATAGCTGCTTTGCCATCAGAGACAGGGTAACGTATCTGGCCGGAGCGCTGCATCTTCACCGCATCAGCAGCGAAACCCACTCCCCGGCGCTGATCTGCTCGCGGTCGGGAGGAATGACGAGATAGCAATTGGCCCGCGCCAGCGCGGCCACGTCACCCGAGCCTTCCCAGTGGGCCAATTCGATTTCGGCATTCTCGAATTCACCGGAAAGCACGGCGGGAAGAAACCGCTTCAAACCCGTCTTGGTACGGATCTCGGATTTGAGGCGTGCCTTCAGGAAAATCAGCGGCCGCGGCTTCATCCCGGCGAGCGCCTGCACCATGGGCCGCACGAACAGCTCGAAAGTCACCATCGTGGAAACGGGATTGCCAGGAAGGCCGAAGAAATACGTCTGGTGTGGGGCGGACACTCCTGTCCGCCGCCGTTGCAGTGTGGATGCTTCGGTCTGAAAGGTCTCCGTATCTGCCGTGCACGAACCGAATACGATCGGCCGCCCGGGCTGAATCTGCGCACCCGTAAAATAGAACCCGGCTTTCAACTCGGCCAGCACCTGCTCCACCAGGTCGTACTTGCCCATGGAGACACCGCCGGTCAGCAACAAGAGATCGGAGCCGAGGCCTTCCTCGATCAGGCACCGCAGCCGTTTTGGCTCGTCAGGCGCGATCGGAAGCGGCACCGGCTCCCCGCCGGCTGCCAGGACCTGCGCCGCCAGGGAGTAGGTGTTTGAATTCCGAATCTGCGCTGGGCCGGGAGAAGTTTCGATCGAAACAATTTCGTCCCCGGTTGAGAGCACGGCGATTCGGGGCCTCCTGAATACCGGCAAGCGGCTCATGCCCACCGAAGCGGCGATCGCGATGGTCGCGTGGTCCAGAAGCGTTCCTCGGTCCACCAGCAACTGTCCCTGATGCGCCTCGGCTCCGCGCGGCACATAGTTCTCCCCAGCCGTCACGCTCCGTTTAATTTCTACCGCCTGCCCGGCTTGCAACGTGTATTCAACCATCACCACCGCGTCGGCTCCCGGTGGCAAGGGAGCCCCCGTCATGATCGCCACGGCCTGGCCCTGCTCTATGCTGCCCAACCGCGGATCCGGCAGAGCGCCTGCCTTGCTCTCTCCAATCACCGCCAGCCGAACCGGAACCTGTGTGACGTCCGCCGCCCGCACCGCATAGCCGTCGCGGGTGGCGCGGGGAAAGGGAGGAAGGTCACGGTCGGCGGAAATCGGCTCGGCCAGCACACGACCGGACGCGGAGAGGAGGCCGCTGAACTCAACGTCTCCCGGAGAGATTTGGGAGGCATGTTGCTCGACCAAGTGCCGGGCGTCTTCGAAGCTCACAACGCGGCTGGCAGGAAAAGCCGAGGACATGACGGGATGATACTCCGGCCGGAGCGACGGAGTCCGATGTGAGGCACCTGCCTCGGAGGCGCTCTTAGGCTCCGCTCGGGCAGGCTCCGTCACGGAGGAAGTGTTCTTCAGGTCTTCCTCTGTGTCTCTGTGACTCTGTGGTGAGTTCCTGGCCTAGTGTCGCGCCAGTTCCTGGCCCAGCACGGTGGCGTTGCTGGCGAAACAGAGACCGGTTTCCAGATCCACCAGTCCGGAACGGACCAGCTTGGCAATCTCGCCGTCGAAATGCTGCATGCCTTCGTTTTCGCTGGCCTTGATGACGTCGAGCAGGGTGCGGCCGGGGCGCTCGCCTTGTTCGACGCAATCGCGGGTGCGCGAGTTGGCTTTGAGGATTTCGACGACAGCAATCCTCCCGCCGCTATCCGTGCGCGGAATTAGTCTTTGGGCGATGATGTAGCGAAACGTCTTGGCCAGGCGGTCGCGCACCGATTGATGCTCGGCTGGCGAAAACGCGGCGACCATGCGCTCCACGGTTTTCGAGGCATCCACGGTGTTCATGCTGGACAGGACGAAATGCCCGTTTTCTGCGGCCTCGAGCAGGATCTCCATGCTCTCGCGGTCGCGGATTTCCCCGACCATGATGACCCGCGGCGCCTGCCGCAGAGCCGCCCGGAGCGCGAGCGCGAAGCTGGGCGTATCGCTGTGCAACTCCCGCTGGTGCACGGTGGATTTCTTGTGGTTGTGCAGATACTCGATCGGGTCCTCGACCCTCAGAATGTGATAGCAGTGGGTGTTGTTGATGCGGTCGAGCAGCGCCGCCAGGGTCGAAGACTTGCCCGACCCCGAGCCCCCAACCACCAGAACGATCCCGTTCCGCACTTGCGCCACATCCTCCAGCTGCGCCGGCAAGCGCAGAGAGGCGAAACTGGGCAGGGTGGTCGGAATCACCCGCATGACGACGGCACAACTGCCGCGCTGAATGAAGACGTTGACCCGGAAGCGCGCCGTCCCCGGCAGTCCGTAAGAAACATCGCAGGAACCCTGTTCCCGAAGAGTATTGATCGCCTGTTTGTTGTTGCCAATCAGGTCGGCAGCGATGCGCCGCGTGTCATCCGGGGTGAGCGCGCCCGTGCCCGGCATCTCCACCACCGTAAGCTGGCCGTGAATCTCCACTTGGGGCGGACGGCCGGGCGAAAAAATCAGATCGCTGACCTTCTCGGAGGCGCGTAACATGGCCGCCAGTAACACTGGAGTCGGGATCGCGCCCGATCCGCTTGCCCCTTCGAAGCTTACCGCAATCGGGGAACTCCCCGGAGCCGCCATTCCACACACTCCTAATTGCCAGGATTGCCACCACAGGGGAGAATCGGCGTGAAGCCGGGGGGACCTATGCTGTAAATGTAACGCGATTGGGCATCGGCAGGAAGGACAGTTAGGTCATAGACCTAGGTAACCGAGGCGTAGGGATCAGGAGATGGGTCATCGGGTGATTGGGTCATCGGTTGATCGACACTCCAGGGCAGCAGCCTAGATCACCCGATGACCCGATGACCCGATTTCTGCTACGTATAGCCCGATGGCCGCTACTTCTTCGGCGGCTTCTTCTTGGTTCCGAAGCTGGTTTGGATGCTGGCCCCGATGCTGGCCAGCATGTCCTTTGAGACCTGGGCGTAGGGACCGTTCGGCTGCAACTCCAGGTACTTCTGGAAACACTCGGCCGTTCCGTCAGGGGCAACCATCTTGTCGCCCTTGAGAGTGGCCTTGCCGATCATGTTGACGCCCTTCTGGTAGTAAGCCTCGGCCTTGGTCGGATCGGCGGCAATTACTTTGTCCCATACCACAATCGCGTCGTCCACCCGGCCGGCGTTAGTGAGTACCGCGCCGGTGTTGAACAGGTATTTGCCGGCTTGGGTGGGATCAAGCGTGGCGGCCTGCTGATAGGCTTTCACCGAATCGTCCACCTTGTTGGATTTGGCATACACCTCAGCCAGGTTGTTGTAGTAGGCGGCCAACGCCACGTTCGCGTTGGGGTCCTTCTGGGCGTCCGCGGCGCCCTGCTTCAGTTCGATGGCCTTCTGATAATCGGTGCTCGCCGCTTCATAACGCTTCTGCTTCTCGGCGGGATCGGTCTGCTTGGGTGCAGACATGCGATAGGCGTCGGCGAGTTTGAACCAGATCAGGTCGCGGGAGCTGTCCATCTGGTTGGCCTCCGTCAGGGTCGCGATCGCGGTTTCGTAGTCGCCGACATCGGAAGCCTGCTTGGCTGCGGCCAGCTTTTGGTTCAGGGTCTGGACCGTGTTCTGCTCTTTCGCCGCCTTGGCCTTTTGCTCCTCGATCTGCTTGACCTGCTCCGCGGTCATTCCCTGGCCATGGGCTTGCTCGGCCTGCTCTTTCTTCAGGTCGAAATCCGTTGTCGTTTCCTCCGCGCTGACCGAAATGTTGTTGAAGAAGAAGAGTTGCTTGCCGTCCTTGCTCAGCGTGACTTTATACTTGCCCGGAGAAATACCGAGAGAGAAATACTCGCCCTTGTTGTTGGTCTTTAGCTGGTACTTACGGCCCGTATCAATCCCGTACCATTCGACCTGCGCCTGGGCGATCGGCTTTCCTTCCACATCCTTGCAAACTCCCTTCACGGTGCCCATGACCTGCGCCAACACTGGCGGAGCGCAAAGACCCACTACGAGGACGAGCAAGAGGGGAATAATCAGAACATGCTTCATGATGTTGGCCTCCCGGCACTGAACCTGGAATTTTACAATTTCCGTTTTTCGACCGCCAATGGCGCCTGCCGCGCACCATTAGCAACCGAGAAGCGGAAATTCCCAGGGCGATCATGCCACCACTGCCGCGTACGGAATCGGGTCCTCCGCACCGGCTTCGCGAAACGCCCGCAGGCGGAGCACACAGCTATCACAGACGCCGCAGGCCCGATCTTCCCGCTGATAGCAGGACCACGTTAAATCGAAGGGCGCACCCAGTTCAAGGCCGAGCGTCACAATCTCACGTTTGCGCAGGGCGATCAGCGGCGTCACAATCTGGATCGTCCCCTCCTTCGTGCCTGTTTTCACGACCTCATTGAATGCGCGATAGTAGGCAGGACGGCAATCGGGATAACCGGAACTATCGGGCTCTACCGCACCGATATAGATTTTTTCCGCTCCCAGCATCTCGGCCCAGCTGACCGCTACGGCGAGAAAATGGGCATTGCGGAACGGCACATAGGTGACCGGCACACCCGCCCCGACGGCGCGGGATTCCGGCACCGCAATCGTCGCGTCAGTCAAGGCCGACCCTCCAATCGTGCGCAGCGCTTCATTGCGCACGATCAGGCGACTAGAGATCCCGAGCCGGTCGCAGATGGCTTCGAAGGACCGCCTTTCGCGCATTTCCGTGCGCTGCCCGTAGCTGACGTGTAACGCGGCGGCATCGTGATCGCGCACCGCCAGCGCCGCACAGACGCAAGAATCCATCCCGCCGCTGAGCAGCACCACGGCGCGAGTACGTACACCTCCAGTATTGGATGGCATGTGCAGGCTCAGAAAAACAAGACCGTTTCCAGTTGATTTTATCGGGTGATCGGGTCATCTGGCCATCGGGTGATGGAGAATCGGGCCAGCGGCTGAAATCAGCGGCAAATGTTCTGCCTTTGAATTTCGATGACCCGATCACCCGATGGCCCGATCTCCTGATCCTCAGACGCCTTTCGCCGCCGGATCCCAGACCAGCTTGTGCATCTGCAGGCTGAGCCGCGCCGGAACGCTGTCGGCCAGCATCCATTCCGCAAGTTGCTGCGGATCAAGCAGGCAATGCGACGTGTCACGCGGGCCGGAAGCATCTTGGCGAAAAGCCGGCGAAAACAGGACCGCGTGGACGCGCTCGGCCAACCGGTGCCCGGAGACGAAGGCGCGTGCGAAGTCGTAGTCCGTACGGTCACTCAAGACGAACTTGATCTCATCATGTGGCTGGAGTGCCTCCAGGTTCTCCAGCGCAAATGTGCCGGCGGCGCCGGAATGGGGGCACTTCACGTCCACGATCTTGATCACCGGAGTGGGCACATGCGCCAGCGGGCGTTCGCCGCTGGTCTCCAGCAATACCTTGTAACCGACTGCCAGCAACCGCTCCATCAGCGGCACGACGTCGCGCTCCTGCAACATCGGCTCGCCGCCGGTGATCTCGACGAGGCCGCCTGGGCTGAGGCGGGTTACTTCGCTGACGACATCCTCCAGCGGCATCTTCCGCCCGCCGTAAAAGCTGAACTCGCTGTCGCACCAGGAGCAGCGCAGGTTACAACCGGTCAGCCGCACAAAGACACAGGGCGACCCGGTATAGGTCGATTCACCCTGGAGCGACTTGTAAATCTCACTGATCTGCATGAAAACAAGAATCGGGTCATCGGGTGATCGCGCCATCGGGTCATTGAAATTCAACGGCAAGAGTTCTAGATGGCCCGATGGCCCGATGATCCGATCCCTTTACTCGCTGTAGCGAGCCGTGGTCGTGTCCGTTTCGAACACCGTCACATCTTTCACCTGCACCCGGCCGCTGGTCAGGCCGCGCAAGCGCGCATTGGTCTCGTCGTAGAAATACTTGGCCAGGTTTTCGGCCGAGGGATTGAGCACGGTAAACGGCTCCAGGTCATTGATCATCCTGTGGTCGAGCCGGTCAATGACGTGCTTCATCACGTCTTTCAGATCTTTGAAATCGACGAGCAGGCCCGCTTTGTCCAGTTCGGCGCCAGCCAGGGTCACGCGGATTTTGTAATTGTGCCCGTGCGGGTTCTCACACTTGCCCTTGTAGTTGCGCAAGTAGTGTCCTGCTGCGAATGTGTCCTCAACCGTAACTTCGTACATGAACCCACCGAGCCCCGGCTGCGACCTGCAGCATCTTGGCAGGTTTTATTGTACCTTTTGAGGGCGGCGAAGGGAGAGCATGCAGGCGAGCATGACGCAGCCAGAGATCACCATTCGTGAAGCGACGCCGGAGGATCACGCGACGATCCTCAATCACCGCACGTCCATGTTCCGCGACATGAGAGAGGGCACCCCTCAGGAACTGGACAGGATGGCGGAACTCACCGGTCCTTGGCTGGCGCACGCGCTCGCGGACGGCTCCTATCGCGGCTGGCTGGCTCAGGATCCGTCCGGTCGTGTCGTGGCCGGGGCCGGCGTGTTGATCTCCCCATGGCCCGCCAGTCCCAAAGACCCGTGCCCACGGCGCGCCATGATTCTGAACGTCTATACGGAACCACCGTTCCGCAAGCGGGGAATCGCCCGACAGCTCATGCGAGCGGTTCTCGCCTGGCTCAAGCATCAAGGCTTCCACTCCGCCTCCTTGCACGCCAGCGACGAAGGCCGCATTTGTACGAACAGCTTGGCTTTTCGGACACCAACGAAATGCGGCTCAGGTTTGGGCCAGACCGGTAGCGTCGGCTTTCCGGAGTAAATCCCGCGAAAGACAGCCGCTGTCCTGTACTGTCAAGCAAATAAAGGGCCAACTCCATATAATCTGCTAACGATCCGGCGGCTGCCCCGTCTATCCCGATGCAAGGCAAGGTTGGTCAGCTTGTAAGGGAACAGGACGCAAATGCCGGCCGATTCGTACGCCGTAGCAATTCCGGTTGGCGAACTTTCCCGTCCGAGACGGGAGCAGGGCAGCGGGGCCCCCGGAACGCCCGATTTTGGCGTTCTGGGGCAAAGCGGTACCCAGAACCCCAACGCGAGGGGCTCCTTGGCAGCGCAGGGCAACCGCATTGACGACACGAGCCTGATCCGGGAGGCGCAGCACGGCAATCGTGCTGCCTTCGAGGTCCTCGTGCGCCACTACGACAAGTCCGTTTTGCGCCTCGCCCTCCACCTGACCGGATCGGAGTCGGACGCCCAGGATATCTACCAGGAGGCCTTTCTCAAGGCCTACAAGAATCTCGGCAGTTTCCGTTTCGAATGTTCTTTCTACACCTGGATCTACCGGATCGTCACCAACCTGTGTCTCGATCATCTGCGCAAGAAGAATGTGCGGAAAGAAGACGCTCCGGTCGTTGTGGACAAGTCCGGCGAAGAGTACAGCCTGCTGGAGCAAGTCGCCGACGGGCGCGCTGGTGCGAACCCGGAACGCGACCTCATGCGCCGGGAATTAGGCGGAAAGATCGCGGCGGCGCTGACGCGCTTGACGCCTCGGGAACGCATGGTGTTCGAGTTGAAGCACTATCACGGGTTGAAACTGCGCACGGTGGGCGAGATGCTGCATACTACCGAAGAAACGGCAAAAAATACGCTGTTCCGCGCCACTCAGAAACTGCGTAGCGCGCTGGCGGAGATGCGATGAAGAGTTTGGATCTGATCCCCGGAGAGGGGTGCCATCATGAAATGTGATTGGGTCAAAGAAAATATCGTGTTCTACGTCTACAACGAGCTGGAAGATGACGCCCGTTATGAGGTGGAGCAGCATCTGGCGCGGTGCCCGGAGTGCGCCACCGAACTGAAGGCGGCACGCAAGTTCCATGCCACTTTGTCGCAAGTTCCGGTCGCTGAGCCGACGCCGAACCTTCTGGCGGCCTCGCGGATGGGCTTGCAGGAAGCGCTGGAAACGGCCCGGCCGGGGGGCTTCTGGCAGCGGTTGGTCTTTGATCCGGGCAGCTGGCTGCGGCAGATCCGCATGTCGCCGGCGCTGGCCGCGGCCATTTTTATCGTCGGCTTCGGCGGTGGAATTGTAACCATGCATCAAGCCTTTCCGGGCGGACCTCAAGGGTCCATTCTTGGCCCAGCACCTAGTCCCGTTCCCGTGGACGCTTCCGTCACTGGCATTCGCTCCATCACGCAAGAACCCGGGTCGAATCAGGTCACCATCAAATATGACACGGTGGCCACTCAGGATGTGCAGGGCTCGCTGAACGACCAGCGCATCCAGCAGTTGCTTCTGTTCGCGGCCCGCAACAACTACAACTCCGGCGTGCGCATGGACTCGGTGGACCTGCTGACCCAGGCCCCGAACGAAACCAATGTGCGTGAAGCCCTGCTCTATGCCTTGCAGAATGATTCCAATCCAGGCGTGCGCCTGAAGGCATTGGACGGGTTGAGCGGCTTCGTCCGGCAAGACGCGCGAGTGCGGGATGCGGTTTTGCAATCGTTGATCAGCGACGCCAATTCCGGTGTTCGGCTGCAGGCTTTGCATCTGGTGGAACCGATGAAGGCCGACAGCAGTGTGCGTTCCGTGCTGATGAAGTTGTCGCAGGCGGATCAGAATGCCTCCATTCGCTCGCAGGCGCGCACCATGCTGGCGCAAATGCCGGAGATGGATTGACAGTCGCTGGTCGTTGGTCGGCGGTCGTTTGCTTCGAGTTTCGCGAACGACGAACGACGAACGACTAACGACGTGCAACGAGCGGCGTATGAGGGTTGAAGGAGGAATAAATTTGAAACATGTTCTCAAATTCGCCGCGGTTGGAATGTTGGCGGCCACCCTTACGTCCCTGGCTCTGTGCCAGGAATCGCGCATCTATCGCGAGGGCAGCAATTGGCTGCAGGAGATTGCGGGGGACCTCGGTGCGGCGAAGAATCTCCGGGTGAAACTGGACGCGGGTTCGGTTCGCGTTGAGGGCGGTTCGCAACTGGGGATCACGTACGTCATCCATAATCGTGCTTATACCTCCTCGGAACAGCAAGCTCGCCGCGAATTCGAGTCTTACAAGATCACCGCTTACGTGAAGGGGGACACCGCGTTTATCGTGGCGGATTCCCAGGGCCGCCGAAATCACAGGTGTGCCGGAGATTTTCTCATCCGTGTGCCGCGGAACATGGAGTCGGCCAAGATCGAGACCGATGGCGGCAGCGTCACCGCGACCGGGATAGCGGGACGGATGGACATCCAAAGTGGCGGGGGGAGTATTCACCTGGACGACATCGGCGGCGTGGTGACGGCCGCAACCGGCGGGGGCGCCATTGAAGTCGGCAGCGTGGGCAGCGATGTGACTCTCCAGACGGGTGGGGGAAACATCAAGATTGTTTCCGCCAAGGGCAAGATCAACGCGGAAAGCGGTGGTGGGAGCCTTGTCGTTCTCTCCGGACTGCAAGGGGCCGTGCTGCAGACGGGCGCCGGCAGTATCCGTGTCGACAAGTGTGCCGGCACGGTGAAAGCCACGACCGGTGGCGGCAGCGTGGATCTGGGCCAGATCGGAGGCCCGGCGGATATTGAATCCGGCGCCGGCAGTATCCGGCTCAATTCCGCCACGGGACCGGTGCGCGCCGAAACCGGCGGGGGCAGCATTCAGTTGGATTGGGCGCCCTCGGTTCGAGCCGAAACCGCTGCCGGTGGCATCGTAGCCAAACTTTTTTCGTCGTCTGGCGAACGAAGTGACTCCGTGCTTGAAACCAGCGCCGGCGACATCACCGTATATCTGGCCAATGATCTTCCCATCTCCATCCGGGCGGCGATCGATCTGGCCAACGGCCACACCATCCGCAGCGACTTCGCCGATATCCGCGTGTCCAGCGAAGGGGGAAACTGGGGGCCGCGCACCGTGACCGCCGAAGGCAAGCTCAACGGCGGCGGCCCGGCGCTGAAAGTCCGGACAAGCTCGGGCAACATCATTTTCCGCCGCTTCGGGCAATAGCGGCGGTTCGATTCTGGGAGGGACCATGCTACATCGCATTTTGTTTTGCCTGGTTTTCCTGTCGCTGGTGGCCTTCGCGCAACCAGCTGACCTTCCCTATGACAATTCCGGCGAGAGTTGGAGTTGGAGTGATGGGGGAGAGGAGTCGGCGGGAGGATCCTCGTACTTGGGGATCGACATCGCGGACGTCACCACGGAGCGGCTCGGGGAGTTGAAGCTCAAGGAAGAGCACGGCGCCGAAGTCACGATGGTGGACCAGGACGCTCCCGCCGGAAAGGCCGGGTTGAAGGAACACGACGTCATCCTGTCCGTGAACGGCGCCGCAGTGGAGAGCGCCGCGCAGCTGCGCCGCATGATCCGCGAAACCCCCGCCGGCCGTATCGTCACCCTCGGGATCAGCCGGGACGGTCAGCCGCAGAGCATCAAGGTGCAGCTCGCCGACCGCAGCAAGTCCTTTGCTATGCGCTCCAACGATCAAATGTTTAACTTTAAGATGCCGCCGATGCCACCGATTCCGGATTTCGATGTGCCCGTGTCGGTGGTCATCGCCCATTCCTCGCTGCGCAGCGGCCTGATGGTCGAAAATCTGACGCCACAACTGGGAGAGTACTTCGGCGTCAAGAACGGCAACGGCGTTCTGGTGCGCTCGGTCGAGAAAGGCAGCCGGGCCGACAAGTCCGGGTTCCGGGCCGGCGATGTGATCGTCAAAGTCAACGACCAGCCGGTGCACGACACCTCGGATTTCACCCACGCCCTGCGCGGTCACCCAGGCGGCCCAGCAGGCGTCACCGTAATGCGCGAGAAGAAGGAACAGAACCTCACACTGACGCTCCCGGAGAAGAAAGATTCCGGCAGCCTGTTTGAAGAAAGCTTCGAGCTGCACGACCTGTCGGCGGACGCCGAGCAGCAGCTGAGCCGCTTCGGAGAGGAAATGGCCCGCATCCAGCCGGCCCTGGAGAAGATGCAGCAGAAAACCCTGCTGCTCAAAGACCTCCAGCATAACCTGCATGATTTCCAGCGAAAGATGCAGGAACAGGGCGAGAAGTGCCGCCATGAATGGACCGGAGAGTGGGCCGAAATCTGATCCCCTTACACCTTGAGGGCCGCAGGCTCCGCCCGCCTGGGCGGAGCTGTTTGTTGCCCGTGGTCCGCTGGTGACCAAAGTCACTCCCCGGCATCCTCTTGGTGCAACGCCGCTCGTTACCTGCCGCCGGAGAGCGAATCCCGCTAAGCTGGACCCACGATGGCGCTCCGCGCCCTTTTGTACTCGAAAAACCCGGAGACTGCCGACTCCCTCGCGGCAATGCTGGGAGAAACCGGCATTCGCGCTGAAGTCTGCGCCGATATCTTTAGCGCCATCGACAAAGCGACCAAGCAGTCTTTTCCCTGCATCATCGCCGACTGGTTGGACCAGCCCGAGGCTGGATTCCTGCTTAAACGCGCCCGCGAGTCTGCCTCGAACCGGAGCGCGATCGCGATTGCCATCGTGGATCGGGAGCTTGCCCCGGAAGAAGTGCGCGAGCGGCAGCTCGATTTCCTGATTTATCGTCCGATATCCACGGATGAGGCACGAGCGGTCCTGGCAAAGGCGCGCCGGAGAATGCAACTTCAAACCGCGTCCGCCCCCAATCTGCGCGCCGCCCTGCTGCAGCCTGATGAGGGAGCGCCGCCAGAGGAATCCGGGGATCCAAACCTGGTTTCCCTGGCCGCCGATCTTCCCGAACCGCCGGCGGGGACCTATCCATCCGCATCGCCGGAATCCGAGGCCGCCGCCGACACCCCCGCGGGCGAACCCGCAGCAGACGGCGAGACTGCGATCGCCGGGGCGGAACCAGGCTGGCGGAGCCGTCTTCGTGCCGCTTGTGCCGTCGTGCTCCTGATCTTCGCCGCACTGTGCCTCTGGAGGTCGCGCGTCGTGTTCCGCTATCTGGCGCGCGCTCCCGAAGGGACAACCCATGTTCTGCGGGAATCGGTGGCCGCGTTTTACGCCAGCCAGTCCGGAGCGCCGCCCGCGGGTTCGGCGATGACCGATGCCCAACAGGACGCATATCTTTCGAGGACTTCCGGTGGCAAACCATACGTCCAGATCTCGAACGTCCAAGTCGTCAATGCTGACATCACCTTGCCCGATACTCCGGCGCCGTTGCCAAAGGCCTTCGATTTGCCGTTGCCAACGCCGGTCTATGAACATGCGGCCGCAGCCCCGCCGCGCACGCTCTACGCCAAGGTCCCGGAAAGCTTGAAAAATTCCGCCCCCATCTCCGCACCGGTCGTCGTGGCCGTTGGTCCGGCGCAGATGGGCTCGGCCCAAGTCCTGCCCGTCTCCACGGCGCCACCTTCGCTTTCTCAGGTCAGCGAGCCGGTCGCTTTGAGTGAGGAGGCGGCGCGGGCGCTGGCTGTTCACACGGTGGCTCCCGTATATCCGCCCGAGGCTC
>Ga0187804_10000122_pt1 | contig 16293 bp, 11 predicted proteins | sample NC_wetland_sal_i_3_FD_132961 | JGI IMG/M metagenome (GOLD analysis project Ga0187804, IMG submission 132961) | Wetland sediment microbial communities from Neuse River Estuary, North Carolina, USA - Control_4 | ecosystem: Environmental > Aquatic > Freshwater > Wetlands > Sediment | place: USA...
CGAAAGCTACGGGCTGGCGAAAGCAAAAGTCTATGCTTGAGAAGATTCCGGCGATGAATTTGCGCCGCCACCAGGCAAGCCCGGCCTGCTGGAGATATCTCGTATGGCTGGAAGCATGAGGCAAGAAAGCCGCACACGATGCGTGCGATAGATTATTTCGACAAAGGCGCGGAAGCATTCGCGGATCGAATTGCGCTCGTTGACCGCGGCGCCCGTTACACGTATCGCGAAACGCGCGAGTTCAGCGAGCGGATCGCGCGCGCGATGCGCTCCCACGGCCTTCGCAGTGAAGACCGCGTCGCGATTTACTCACCGAACGACGCGCGCGTTCTCTTCTGCATGCTGGGCCTCCTCCGCGCGGGCGGCGTCTGGGTCCCCATCAACAGCCGGAACGCGCCGGACGCCAACCTCCAATACATGAACTACGTTGAAACGTCCTGGCTCTTTTATCACAGCAGCTACGCGGAACACGTTCGCGAACTCCGCGCGCGCGTTCGCACTCTGCTCCATTGCGTTTGCATCGACGCGGAGGAGGGCGGCAATCCCTCCCTTGAAACATTCACCAGCCTGACCACCGAGGCGCAGGACGACGACGCAGGCGATCCCCACGGGAATCCAGACGACTTGATGGGCCTCGTCCCCACCGGCGGCACCACCGGCCCGGCCAAAGGCGTCATGGTGACGAACGTCGCCTGGGGAACCATGATTGAAATGGCGAGCCACTATTGGCGTTGCGACGCCGCAGAACCCGTCTGCCTCTCGACCGCGCCTCTTTCTCATGCTGCCGGACCGGTGGCCTTCACCATGTTCCCGCTCGGCGCCACAAATGTGATCCTGCCGGGATTCGATGCCCTCGAAGTTTTGCGCAGCATCGAGCGCTTCCGGGTTACGCACCTCTTTCTCCCGCCCGCGGCGTTTTATATGCTCCTCGAGCATCCCGAAGTCCGTAATTTCGATTACTCCAGCCTGCGCGTTTTCCTGCTCGCCGCGGCTCCTGTCTCACCCGACAAGCTCAGGAGGGGAATTGAAATTTTCGGCCCGTGCATGTGCCAGTGCTATGGCCAGACGGAAGCTCCAATGCTTCTCACCTGGCTGGATCAGAAAACGCTTGCGGCCGCCGCGGCAGGCGATCATCCCGAGCGGCTGCGCAGTTGCGGAAAACCGACCTCGGCCGTGCGTCTTGCCATCATGGATGACAACGGCCGAATTCTGCCGCCCGACACGCCCGGCGAAATCGTCGCCCGCGGCAGCCTAGTCGCCGGCGGCTACTACAAATTGCCCGACTCCACCGCCGAAATTCGCATCCATGGCTGGCATCACACCGGCGACATCGGCTGCCGGGACGAGCACGGCTTCTACTACATCGTCGACCGCAAGAAAGACATGATTATCACCGGCGGCTTCAACGTGTTTTGCGCGGAAGTCGAAGCGGCCGTCTTGGAGCTGCCCGAGGTCCGCGAATGCGCGGTGATCGGCGTGCCGCACGAAAAATGGGGCGAAGCCGTCACGGCCGTCGTGGTGCTACTTGAGGGAGAATCCCTCACCGCGGAAGAGGTCATCGCCCATTGCAAGTTGCGGCTCGGCGGAGTGAAGGCGCCAAAGTTCGTCGAATTCCATGCGGAAATCCCAAAGACGCCCACGGGCAAAATGGACAAGAAAGCGCTCCGCAAGCCCTTCTGGGCCAGGGCGGATCGCGCTGTACACTAATTGAGCGCCGGGACACTGAGCGTAGGCGCGCGGCATCTTGAAAATTTATGGATGATGTCTTCATCCTCGGCATCTACAGCACGCCCGCAGGGCGCTTCCCGGAGAAGTCGCCGAAGGATCTCGTGCGCGACGCATACGTCGGCGCGCTCAAGGACGCCCGCATAGGCGGCAGCGCCATCGGCCATGTGTGGTTCAGCAACATGATGCTCGACTTCTGGGGTCAGCCGAACGTCAAGGGCCAGGTTTGCCTTCTCCCGCTTGTGGAGGATGGCTTGCTGCCCGCGAGCGTCGCAACCACAAACGTGGAAGCCGCCTGCGCGAGCGCCAGCATGGCTTTCAACGGCGCATGGAAGGACATTCTTTCCGGCCAATGCGATGTGTCGCTGGCAATTGGCATGGAGAAAATGCACGCTCCCGACCGCCGCGCCGAATTTTTCGTGCGCCTCGAGAAAGGCACGGACTGGCTCGACCCGGAGGCGTGGCAGGAGCTGTACGCGAAAAGCGGAGCAGGCTGCGGCGCATCGTTCGCGCCCAGCCCGGACCGATCGATCGCTCTCGATATCTACGCCCTCTGGGCGAAAACGCACATGGCGCGCTACGGGACGACCGCGCACCAAATCGCTGCCGCCGCCGCAAAAAATCACACCAATTCCGTCTGCAATCCACGCGCGCAGTATCGCTTTCCTATGGACGTTGACGCCGTGCTCGCGGATCGCATGGTCTGCGATCCTCTCACGCGCGCGATGTGCGCCCCGATCGGCGACGCTGCCGCCGCCGCGCTGCTTTGCTCAAGCGCGTTTCTGCGCGGTTTGCCCGCCGATGTGCGCCGCCGCGCCGTGCGAGTTCGTGGGCACGCCGTTTCCGGTGGCCGCTTCAAGGCGTCCTGGGAGGACGAACGCGCGCCCGTCCTCGCCGTGCGCCGCGCGTATCAGATGGCCAAGCTCGCGCCTTCCGATCTGAATCTCGTCGAGCTTCACGATGCCACCTCCTTCGCGGAAATCCACCTCGTCGAAGACCTCGGCCTGTGTCCCCGCGGCCAGGGCGGCCCCTTCACCGCTTCCGGCGCCACCGCGCGCGACGGCCAAATCCCCGTGAACCCCTCCGGCGGGCTCGTTTCGCGAGGCCATCCCATCGGCGCCACCGGCTTGATGATGATGAACGAGCTGTGCATCCAGCTTCGCGGCGAAGCGGCCGCCATGCAAGTTCCGAACGCACGCATCGCCTTGGCCGAAAATGGCGGCGGTCTTATCGGCAACGATCTTGCCGCCTGCGCCGTCACGATTCTGGAAGCCGCATCATGAGCGGCGCAGTATTTCCCGTGGCTGAAATGTCTAAATCGCTATGCAACATCCGCGTTCGTCGCCTCATTCTCGCCGCAGCGACGTTTCTGTTAATCATCCCCTCCACTGCATCCGCGCAGAGCGGCCCGACGCAACAAGAACTCACCGGCGTCGCTCGCAGCGCAAAGAGTTGGCTGCACCCGAACCACGATTACGCCGGTCTGCGCTATGTCGACCTGAAACAGATCACGCCGGCCAACGCGAGTTCCCTCCGCCCCGTGTGCATCTATCAAACCAAGGAACGAGTGCCCACGCAGACCAATCCCCTCGAATACGACGGCACTCTATACTTCACCACCACGCACTACACCATCGCGCTCGATGCCGCCGATTGCCGCCTGCGCTGGGAGCATTTTTGGAAGGCACGGGGCAGGGAAGTATTTCGCACCAATCGAGGCGCAGCGATCAAGGACGGCAAAATTATCCGCGGCACCAGCGACGGATTCCTGCTCGCGCTCGACTCCCAAACCGGCGCGGAACTATGGAGCCGCCAAATCGCCGATCCCGACCACGGATATTTTTTCAGCATGCCTCCGCTGCTCTACGAGGACTTGATCGTCATCGGCACCGCCGGTTCCGAATGGGCGGCCAAAGGCTGGGTCGGCGCATTCCGCCTTGAAGACGGCGAGCCAGTCTGGAAATTCCATACCGTCCCGGATCCCGGCCAGCCAGGCTCCGAGACCTGGGGCAAAGACCCCGAGGTCTTGACCCACGGCGGCGGGAGCATCTGGACGCCTTTTTCCTTCGACGCGACAAAAGGCGTGGTGTACGTTCCGGTAGGAAATCCCAGCCCCGACTTTTACGATGAAGTGCGTCCCGGCGCGAATCTCTACACGAGTTCACTCGTGGCGCTCGACGTGCACACAGGAAAGCTCGACTGGTATTACCAGACGAATCCCCACGACGTGCACGACTGGGATTTGCCGCAAGTAAGCCCGCTCTTCCGCACCACCACGAAAGGTAAGACGCGAAACGTCGTCGCCGTATCCGGGAAAGACGGCCTGCTCCGCCTCGTGGACCGCGACACTCACGAAATTCTCTACAGCGTCCCCTTCACCACGCGCGAAAACGTTGACGTTCCGCTCGACGACGCGGTCCGCGTCTGCCCCGGCGCCCTGGGCGGCGCCGAATGGAGCAGCCCCGCCTACAATCCTGCCAGCAACACTTTGTTTGAGCCCGCAGTCGACTGGTGCAACATCATCAAAAAAGATAAAGAGCCGCCGCGCTATGACGCGCCCCTTTATCTCGGAGGGCTTCCGCGGTTTGACCCCTGGGACAAAGCGCGCGGCCATCTGACCGCCTTCGACGCTTCCACCGGCAAGGAGCGTTGGCGCTATGAATCCCCGAAACCGATGCTCGCGGGCGTCACCGCAACATCCGCCGGAGTCATTTTCACCGGCGAATTTTCGGGAGATTTCCTCGCGCTCGACGCAGCCACGGGCAAGGCGCTCTACCGTTTCAATACAGGCGGGCCAGTGGCCGGCGGCGTGATCACCTACGAAACTCGCGGCAACCAATATGTCGCGGTCATGTCCGGCTTCGTTTCCGAATTCTTCGCGCTGGGCGGTGGCGACCAGGGTGGAGCGCCGATGGTGATTCTATTTTCGCTACCGTAGAGCAGCAGCGAAACGGTACCAATGATGATTCTCAGAGTTCCCAAGACAGGCGGAATGACCACCACGAAGGTCAACGTCGTCCGCTGGCTCAAGCGCGAAGGCGATCCCATCGCGCGCGGCGAGCCCGTGGTCGAACTGGAAACGGAAAAAGTGAATTACGAACTGGATTCCCCCGCGGAAGGCGTGCTGCTCAAGATTGTCGCCGGCGAATCCTCTGTTGTCCCGGTCGGCGAAGCTCTCTGCCACATTCGCGAGCCGCACGACGCTGCGCAGGAATCCTGAGCGAGGGAGGTTGCCCATGGGAAGTCAGAACGAGCTCGGTAAAGATCGCTTGACCTGGATGTACACGCAAATGGCGCGCATCCGCGAATTCGAAGAGCGAGTGAAGAGCACTTTCCTCGAGCACCCCGGAGTGATGCGCGGGCATACGCATCTCGGCGATGGCGCGGAAGCCAGCATCGTGGGCGCTCTCGCAACGCGCCGCGAAGACGACCCCGTAATGCCTAGCTACCGCTGCCACGGCTATCCGATCGTCCTCGGCACTTCGCCGGGCGCCATGATGGCGGAAATCTACGGCCGCCGCGACGGCCTGTGCAAAGGGTTTGGCGGCTCCATGCATCTAGCCGACCCTGCTCATCATTTCCCCGGCACTTCGGGGATCATAGGACAAAGTATCGCCCAGGCCACCGGCGCCGCGCTCACGGCGCAGGTGAAAAATTCCGGGCAAGTGGTTTATTGCTTCTTCGGCGACGGTTCCTCGAAGCAAGGAGCCTTTTATGAATCGCTCAATTTGGCCGCTGTCTGGAAGCTGCCCATTGTTTACGTCCTCGAGAACAACGAGTATCAGGCCTATACCCACGTCGGCCTCGAGGATGCGAACCATATTGCCGGCGATCCGCTCTCGAAAAAGGCGCAAGCTTTCAGTATTCCCGGCGCAACCGTCGACGGAACCGATCCACTCGTAGTCTATGAAGAAGTCGGGAAAGCGGTCGATCGTGCGCGATCCGGCCAAGGTCCCAGCTTGATCGAATCGAAATTCTATCGCCTGAGCGCCCATGGCAATGCCATCACCGTTCCTCCCGTCCCGACGCAATTCCCGGAACACGAAGCCATCGAAGTCTATGGCAGGAAAGCGGAATACGAAGCCGCCCGTGCTAATGACCCGCTCCCGCGATTTCGCTCCACATTATTGAATCAGGGCGTTTTCCCGGAAGCAGATGCCCGCCGCATCGAAGACTCAGCCCGCGCCGAAATGGACGCCGCTGTGCAGTTCGCGCTCGCGAGCCCGTTGCCCGCGCCCGAAGATGCGCTGAAATACGTGTACGCGTAAGAGGAGGCCCGCTATGCCGCGCGAAATGATGTACGCCGAAGCAACGGCCACGGCCATCGTCGAGGAAATGGACCGCGACTCGAGCGTCATCTTCTACGGCCAAAACATGGCCATGACCGACCGCGACCCCATGCTCAAGCGCTTTGGAAAAAATCGCGTCCGCATCACCCCCATTTCGGAAACAGCGGAGCTGGGCATCGCCGTGGGAGCAGCCATCACAGGGTTGCGGCCAATCGTTGAACTGTACATGAGCGAGTTCATGCTGGTTGCCTTCGATGAGGTGATCAACGAAGCGCCGCGCCTTCGCTACATGTCCGGCGGACAGGTAAGAGTTCCGCTAGTCTTCAAGGCCGGCTACGGATTCGCCGCGGGCTGGGCCGGCCAACACTCCAATTGCATCTACCACGCCATGATGGGAATTCCCGGCCTGAAGGTTGCGATCCCTTCCACCCCCGCGGACGCGAAGGGGCTGATGAAGGCGGCCATCCGTGACGACAATCCCGTCGTATATCTGCACCATTACATGCTGACCATCGACAAAGGCGAAGTGCCCGACGGCGATTACGTGATTCCGTTCGGCGTCGCCGACATTAAACGAGCCGGAACGGACGTCACCATCGTCGCCACGGGATGGATGGTAAAGAAATCGCTCGCGGCTGCGGAAGAGCTGGCGAAGGAGGGAATCAGCGCGGAAGTGATCGATCCGCGCACGCTCGCGCCGCTCGACATCAAGACCATCCTCGATTCCATCGCGAAAACCGGCCGGCTCGTTCTCGTGGACCAGGCCACTCGCCATTCTTCAGCCGCCGCTATCATCGCCTCCGAAGTCGCCGAGCATGGCTTCCCGGCGCTGAAGGCGCCGATCAAGATGGTCACTTCTCTCGACGCCACGATCCCCTACAGCGAGCCGCTCGAAAATTACGTGTTGCCGAACGAAGAGAAGATCGTTCAAGCGGTCAAGTCTGTCTTGGCGAAGCAGGCGGCAGCGGTCTAATTGAAAAACGAATCGTCGCGCGGGCTGGAACTATGATCCTGCAACTCAATGACCTTCACAAAAACCACACGGCCGCCGGCGCTCAGGAAGTAATTGGAACCCTTTACTCCTTGCTCGAAGAAGGCCATATCGAACAGAGGCAATTCACGAATCTCCGCGTGCACCTCGATTGGATTCAGTATCGCCAGAATTTTCGCGAGCCCGTGACGGTAACGCGGGAAGCAAGCGCACACGATGCCCCCCTCGCCTCAATGGAAATGCGCGTGGATACGCGCCAGGTCGCGCCCGGCTCCCTCCGCGAAGAAATCCTCCGTGCCTTGGCGCGCTCAAATCCCGATATTGCGGGCGGCGAAGATCGCTTGTTTCTCGAGGATTTCAAGTCCTTCCGTTCAAGCATCGCCTGGGAGTTCAACCGCCTCTACTGGCACCGTTTGGCCGATTGGGAGCGCGCCACCGGCAGGAGCTACGAGCAAGCTCTCCCCGGCGGAAAGTCCGACGCGAATCATCCTGAAGCAGTCGCCGATTGCGTCGCGGATTTCTGGACCTTGTTGCGCGACCTCGAATCAAAGAGCCAACTCCCGGCCGAGCTTTTTGTCCTGGAAATTGGCGTGGGCATGGGGACGCGCTCCCGCATCTGGCTCGACCGCTTTCGCGCACTCGATCAGGAGCGCGGCACCAAATACTATCCTCGTCTGAAGTTTCTCCTCGGCGACTATTCGCTCGCGACCCTCGATCGCTCGCGCCCGTCTCTTAAAGATCACCTTGAAATTTGCAGTTTCATCGTCCTCGACGCCATCGATCCCATCAAAACCCTCTCCTTCCTTCGCCACAAAATCCTTCACATCCATCTCACCAATGTTTACGACAATCTCCCCGACGAAGAGCTCGCTCGCCGCGATGGCTGCCTTTATTTCATTCAGGTCCGCGCGTATCTTCCGATGGCCGAGGCGAGCCGCATCGCCGAATCGTTCGCGATGCCCGTTGCGGAAATCGGCCGTGCGGTGGGCCGTCTCCTCGAAAGTGGCCCTGAATTTTTGCCCGATCGCCCTCTCGGCGTGGCCTTTTGGCAGGAGATTTGGAAAGCGATGCGTCTCGAGGACCGGCTTGTGCCCCTGGAAGATTTGCCGGATGTCTCCCTCCCCGCCGGTTTGAGCGTCTCGCATCTCGAGGACGTGCTCGAGCAAGCTCCCGCCGATTTTCGCTTTCATCTCAGTTCCGGCGCGCTCGAAAGTTTTCGCAACACTCTTCCGCTCCTGAATCCGCGCGGTTTCCTCCAGGTCCAGGATATTTTCGTCACGGACATGAACGAATACCGCCAGGGTTTTCACGGCCCCGGAAAACTCGATGGCTCGATTGTGAATTGGGTCAATGGTCTTCTGCTGCGCGAAGTCGGCGAACGCGCCGGCTACGACGTGCACTTCGCTCCGTTCCGCTACCGCGAAGGCTCTCGCACGTCCATCCTCTATACGACACAACGGGAGTGAGCCCATGAAACTTCCCATTCTTCCCACCACTGTGGTCGGCAGTTATTCCATGCCTGGCTGGCTCGAGCGCCTCAAGACGGAGTATTTCGCCCGCCGCATCAGCCGCCACGATCTCGACGAAATCCACGACACGGCCGTCAAAGCCGCCATCAAGGACCAGGAGATCGCCGGCATCGACATCATCACGGATGGCGAGCTCCGCCGCGACAATATGATCGACTACTTCGTCGAGCGCCTTCCCGGCGTGCAGATCAATCACTCCTCCAAAAAATTCTATTACGACTATTACGATAGCTCGGTCGTCGGAAAGCTTCCCATGGGCCCGCTCGGTCTGGCCCAGGATTTCCGCTTCCTCCGCGCCAATACCGATCGCGAGACCAAATTTTGCATCACCGGCCCTCACTCCTTGTCGAAACGCATCCGCAACGAGTTCTATCCGAGCGAAGAAGCTTTCGCCATGGATATCGCGCGAGTGATGAATCAGGAATTGAAAGAGCTCGTAAAAGCTGGCGCGCGCTTGATTCAAATCGACGAGCCCAATTATTCCGGCTATCCGGACGATCTCGCCTGGGGCGTGAATGTCCTGAACGCCCTTGTCGAAGGCGTCGACGCCAAAATCGCCGTGCACATCTGTTACGGCAACCGCTACGGCAAGCCTTCCTGGGAAGGAAGCTACCGCTATCTATTTCCCAGAATCCTCGACGCCAAAGTGCACCAGTTGACGCTCGAATTCGCGCGCCGCGGCGGCGAAGACCTGGACCTCTTCAAAGAGTTCGCCGCTCCCTTCGATTTGGGCGTCGGCGTCATCGACGTGAAAACCAACGCCGTCGAAACGCCCGACATGGTCGCCGAGCGCATCCGAAAAGCGCTCGGCGTCCTCCCGCCCGAGCGCATTTTCATTCTCCCCGATTGCGGCTGCTTTCATTTGCCGCGCGACATCGCTTTCGCGAAGCTCTCCGCCATGGTCGAGGGAACTCGTATCGTGCGCGAGGAACTGGGCGCCTGAAATGCCGTTGCCGAACTCATTGCGCGAATCTCTCATCAGCCGGCGCTTCTGCTACGTCGTCGAGTTGGTCGCCAGCCGCCTCACGCGAGAGGCGCGCCTCCTCGAAGTTGCCTCCGAACTCGCGCGCGTTCCCGGAGTCGTCGCCGGCAGCATCACCAGTTACGCAGGCGGTGCCTTGGGCCACGATCCCATTCGCGTCGGAACGGCCGCCCGCGCCCGCGGCCTCCTGCCCAATATCCACATCACCTGTGCCACCGGCGACCGCTCCACCGCCCGCAAGACTCTCGAGGACCTCCACGCCCTCGGAATCGAAAATGTATTCGCCATCACGGGCGACTATCCCAAGTCCTCGGACCCAAAACGCGCGCAGCCCGGCTTCGACCTGGACTCCGTCCAGCTCACTCGCCTGATCGCTGAATTGCGCCAGCAGGGAATGCCCTTCTGGATCGGCGTCGCCGTTTCGCCGTTCAAATACACGGAGCCCGATTGTGTCTACCAGTATCTGAAACTTGAAAAGAAAATCGCCGCCGGCGCCGATTATGCGATCACCCAGCTCGGTTATGACGTTCGCAAATTCCGCGAGCTGAAGCGCTACCTCGACGAACGAGCCATCGCGATCCCCCTCCTCGGCAACGTTTACGTCCTGAATGCCCGCGCCGCCGAAAAAATGTCCAAGGGCGAGCCTCCCGGCTGCTGGGTTTCCCCGGCCCTGCTCGAGAAAATCCGCTCCGAAATCCAGGTGGCGGATAAGGGCCGGGCAGCCCGCCTCGAGCGCGCTGCCCGCTTGGTCGCCATCCTCCGCGGACTGGGCTACGCCGGCGCCTATCTCGGCGGCGACCATCAAGCCGACCACGTTCGCTGGATCATTCGCCGCTCCGAGGCCCTCTCCTCCAAATGGGAAGAGTTGGCCGATGAGCTCTCGTACGCCCCTGAGAAGCCTTTCTACCTTTACGAGTCCCCTTCCCCCCCACCCGCGAATCGCGGTTGGCTACCAGATTTTCTCGACGCTCTAGGGCGCGTCTTTCCAGTGAATAAGCCGGGCAAGCTGCGGGATTTCCTTACCTCTCTTTTTCGGTGGTTTGACCGCCGTCCAGCCGCCGCTCGCGGCCTCGAGCGCCTCGAATTCGCCATCAAGTCTCCGCTCTTCGGATGCCAGGCTTGCGGCAATTGCGTCCTGGGCCACATGGAGTACGTCTGCCCGCAAACCTGCCCCAAGGGCATGCGCAACGGCCCCTGTGGCGGCACCTCAAACGGCCGTTGTGAGGTGGAAGACAAGCCCTGCATCTGGGTCTCCGTGTACGAGCGCGCCAGGGCCTCCGGCCGGATGGACGAGTTGAAAATTTACGTCCCTCCGCCCAATCGGACGCTCACCGGTACAAGTTCCTGGATTAATTACTTTCTCCAGCGCGATAGCCGCCCGGCAACCACGCCGCCGGATTCCTTCAAACCGGATGCGCCGGCCCCCTCGGGTGGCCCGGAGGAAGTGGCTTCCAATCCAAGAGGCCATGTGTCGTGATGCAAAAGGTCTTCAGCCGATATTCGCACAATCGCTCGATTAAAGGCTTGACAAACGCCCGTCTCAGGCGTTAGACCTGCACCACACTTGGCACTGATGGGTCATATCGAAACTCTTTATCGAGGCCCGTGGCCGCTAAAACTGTTCGACGGGGGTGCACTATGAAGCGACATTTCGCTGTCCTGGCTCTGCTCGCCTTTGTCGTTCTCCTCGGGTGCGCCATCCCGGCTTCCGCTCAAGTGGGCTCCAGCTCCGCCCAGTTGAACGGCACCGTCCTCGATGAAAGCGGCGGCGCCGTGAACAAAGCCTCCGTCACCTTGCGCGAGATGGATACCAACCATCTTTATACCTCTGCCACAAACGATTCCGGCTACTATGTGGTTCCCAATGTCACGCCGGGCCGCTACGAGCTGAAAATTTCCTTCACCGGCTTCGCCACTTACACCCAGACCGGAATCACCCTCACCGTCGGCCAGGTCGCTACGATCAATCTAACCCTGAAAGTCCAGACGCGCGGCGAGCAGGTCGTCGTCACCACCGAGACGCCCATCATCGAGCCCAGCCGCACCGAAATCAGCCAGGTCATTGACACGAAACAAATCGCGGACCTCCCCATCAGCGGCCGCCTTTTCACCGATTTCGCTCTCCTCACTCCCGGCGTTGCCACCGGCCGCACCAGCTTGCAATCCACGATCACCGAATTTGAAGTCACTCGCGTTTCCTTTGGCGGCATGCGCGACCTGAGCAACCTGGTCACCGTCGATGGCGCGGACAATATCAATACCGCCACCGGTTCGCAGCGTTCCACGCCCCCTCAGGAATCCGTCGCTGAATTCCGCGTCGTCAATAGCAGCTTCGGCGCCGAGTACGGCCGAGCCCTGGGCGGCATCGTCAATATTGTCACCAAGTCCGGCGGCAATGATCTGCACGGGTCGGTGTACGACTACCTCCAGAACAACGCCACCGATGCGCGCTCCCTCCTCCAGCCGGCGGCCACGGCCACCGCCCCTGCGGCCGCGTACGTCCTGCGTCAGAATCAATTCGGCGGCACGCTCGGTGGCCCCATCCAGAAAGATAAAACCTTCTTCTTCGTGAACTACGAAGGCCAGCGGCGCGGTGAATCGCCCACCTACCCCACCACACTCACGGAATCGGTGGATGTTTTTTCAAACACCGCTCCATTCGCACCAACTGTGCCAACAACCAACCTGGCCTTGATAAATCAGGCCAAGGCAGCCCTGGGAATAGCTCCCGAGAATATCAACATCCTGAAGACCAAGGACAATGACTATGGCATCGTCAAGATGGATCACCAATTCAACGCCAACAATCGCTTGTCCGTTCGCTATAACATCGAAGACGGGCGTGACCTGAACCAATTGGTAGGCAGCACCCTCGACGGTGGCGGCATTGGCGGACCCAGCAGCGGCCATGACGTTTACCTCCGCGATCAATCACTCGTCGGCATCCTGAATACCGAACTGAAACCCAATCTGGTGAATAGCGTCCTCGTTCAATATGCTCGCCGCCACTATTTCTTCCCGGGCGTCACCGGCCAGCCCAACCTTGACATCCCGAATACTCTGCTCTTCGGCCACAATTTCGGTGTTCTCGATGCCATCTATGAAAGCCGTGCGGAATTTTCCGATTCGCTGGCCTGGGTCAAGGGCAATCACGTTGCGAAGTTCGGCTTTGATTACAACTACGTGAACAACTTCGTCATTTGGCCGGGATTCACTCCCATGCGTATCGTCCTCCCGGGGATCAATTGCCTGGTGGATTTTGCCAACTTCGTCAATCCGGCTGCCGCTGTTCCTTCGGCGCCCGCCGATGGCCCGTGTCCTGTTGCGAGCCCGCCTTTCTTCCCCGCTCAGCCAGGTCCGAATCCCGTAAATGATCCTTTGAGCGGCGTACCGATCGTATTCTGGGGAGCACCCGTCGGCTCTGGCCCTCCGGGTGTCCCGCCGCTCGCTCCCAACCAGCTTCCAACTCCGCCTCCGATTCCGACGAATTGGAAGAATGCGTATCTGCCTTCCGAGACTGTGAACTTCTCCGAAACGCTCGATCACGCCTACTATGGATTCTTTGCGCAGGATCAGTGGCGCCTCACTCCCAAGCTGACCGTGAATTACGGTTTGCGCTATGACTTCGAGACCGGACTCTCGAAGCAGATTAACCCGCACTACAACGGCGTTCAACCGCGCGTCGGCCTGGCTTGGTCCCCCAACAGCAAGACCGTCATCCGTACCGGCTTCGGAATTTTCGACGACCGTTACAATCTCTCTTTCCTTTTCATCACGCAGCCTCAGCGCCCGACCACTATTCCTGGCGAATCCGTCAACGGCATTCGCAAGGGCGCCGACACGGCTACCTGGGTTCTGAATCAACTCACTCCGGGCCCCTTGGCAGGACCCCCTACATTCCTGCTTCCTTCTACGGCGGCGTCCACATTGGTTACCACCGGACAGGTTCCAGCGCAATACGTCGGCGGCCCCTGCCCGCCGTCCTGCACAGCAGGCGACGGCTTGGTAGATCCTAAGAGCAAGATTCCCTATTCCGAGCAGGCCAACCTGGAAATCGACCGGGAAATCGGGCACGGATTAGCCGTCAGCGTGGGCTATATGTTTGTCGCCGCACACCATTTGGTCCGTGCGGAAAACCTCAACGTCTGTCCCCCATTTGGGGCTCCCGCTAATACGACCGTCCCCGAAATTACTCCCGGAACCCCAGACTGCATTCCCACTCCCGCGCCGCCCGCAAACTGGCCCACAGGCAAGCAATTTTTCGGCTATCCAGCCGCTCCGGGCAATCCCGTTGGCGGTGGGCCGGCATACACGACCGCCGGTCTTCTTTACTTCACCGATAACAGCGGCAATTCCGTCTATCACGGAGTCACGCTTCAGGCCATCGAAAGGTGGGGCAACTACTTCAGCCTCAATGCCAACTATACGTTTTCGCATACAATCGACGATGGCACATTTACCACCTTCGTCAGCACCCCCCAGGATCTTTACGATCGGGGCCTGGAACGCGCCAATTCTAACCAGGATATCCGCCAGCGGTTCATCACGAACTTTACAGCGACCGCGCCGAAGGACAGCTTCCTTCGGAACTTCCAGTCCAGCAACATCGTCACGTTGCAGTCGGGACGGCCCTTCACCATGTTCGTGGGCTTCGATGCCAATGGCGACTCGAATCCGGTCACCGATCGCGTTGGAACCCTCGGCAGGAACACTTACTATGGCGACCATCTCTACTCCTGGGACACGCGCCTGTCCCGATATTTCCAGATTCGCGAACGCCTGAGGCTTGATCTCATGGTTGACGCGTTCAATTTCCTCAATCGGCCAAACGTGGACGAAGTGACTTCGGTCTACGGGGCCGCGATAATCTGTGGAAACACCGCGATTCCGAGGAACTACAAAGACCGGGCCACGCTCCAGACCCAACAGCAGGCCATCGCTTTCGCCAACGGAACGGGAGGCCCTACCTGCCCGAGCATTGCGCCAAGCCCGAGTCCACCGGTGCCAAACGCTCTTTTCGGCACGCCTCGGGTCATGCTCAACCCGCGGCAATTCCAATTCGCCGCCAAGTTCTCGTTCTAGCTTTCAAGCCGAGCCCGGCCGCGCAACTCAATTTCGCGGCCGGCCCGGCGAAGCGCAAAGTTCAGGGCCCGCATTGTCCTTCCGCATCTAAAAGCGTGGCCGTCGTCCTTCAGCCGTTGGGAGTGCGCGAATCCGGCTCGCAGGGCTTGGTTTGTCGGCGGCCTCGCAAACCCCTCAGGAGAGCCTGACGTGGAGAATTTCGTATTCGTGCACGGCTGCTGGCATAATGGCGCGGCCTGGGACTCGACGATGCGCGGACTCGAATCCCTCCACCACTAAGACGCACAATGCTCAAACTCAATACCAAGCCGCAACCCATCGAAGTCAGTCTCGAAAAGTCCGCGATAGTTCTCGTGGACATGCAGAACGCCTTCGCCAGCAAGGGCGGCATGCTCGATATCGCTGGGCTCGATATCTCTGGCGCGCAGCGCGTCGTCGGCCTCATCCGCTCGGTCCTCGAAGCGGCTCGCCCCGCCGGCATCCCCATCGTTTACTTGCAAATGGTTTATAAAGTCGACCTCAGCGACGGCGGCGGCCCGAATTCTCCCAATTGGTATAAAGAAAAAGCTATGTGCCTGGTGCACGAACGGCCGGAATTGAAAGGAAAAGTTCTCACCGAGGGCACCTGGGATGCCGCCATCTTGGACGAGCTCGCCCCGCTTCCCTCCGACATCGTCATCACCAAGACGCGCTACAGCGGCTTCGTCGACACCACGCTCGATTCGCGCTTGCGCACGCGCGGCATCCAGTATCTTTTTTTCGCTGGCATCGCCACCAACGTCTGCGTCGAATCCACCATTCGCAGCGCCTTTTTCCTCGACTACTGGCCCATCCTGCTCTCGGACGCCACCATGCCCGCCGGCCCGCCCAGCGCCCAGGAAGCCACCCTATATAATGTCGAATCCTTTTTCGGCTGGACCATGCTCGCCCACGATTTTTCTGCCATTTTGAAATCCCAGGCCATTCGAGGCTCCCTTGTGGACCGTTGATATCGATGTCGGCGGAACTCTCACCGACGGCATCTTCACAAAAGACGAAAACGTCTTCTGCGTGAAGGTTGACACCACGCCGCACGACCTCACCGTCTGCCTCTTCGATTGCCTCGGACAAGCCGCCGCGAAACTCGGCTTCGCGGACACCGTCGAATTCCTCGAAAATGTCGAGCTGATCCGCTGGTCCACCACCATTACCTCCAACGTCCTCGCCGAATCCCGAGGCCCCCGAATCGGCCTTCTCGTCTCGAAAGGCCACGAACACGATCTATACAGCCGCACTCCTCGCAGCATCGCCTTCGATCGCATCGTCGCCGAAAAAGACATCATCGGTGTCAACGGCTCCGTCAGCGAACCGGACATCACAAACGCCGCCCGCTCCCTCCTCGAAAGCGGCGTCCGCCGAATTTGCGTCAGCCTGAAAGATTCCCACCGCGATCCAGCCCAAGAACTCTCCGTCAAATCCATCATCGATCGCCAATATCCCGACCATTTCCTCGGCTCCGTCCCAGTTCTAGCCGGCTGCGATATCTCAAAGAGTGCCGACGACTCGACCCGCACCTATTCAGCCCTAATCAACGCCTATACCCACGGCGCCCTCGCCGCCACTCTGTTCAAAGCCGAAGACGACCTCCGCCAGACCTCCCAATATTCCGGCACGTTTCTCGTCAGCCACATCAATGGCGGCGTCGCCGGCATCGCC
>Ga0187804_10000124_pt1 | contig 16239 bp, 10 predicted proteins | sample NC_wetland_sal_i_3_FD_132961 | JGI IMG/M metagenome (GOLD analysis project Ga0187804, IMG submission 132961) | Wetland sediment microbial communities from Neuse River Estuary, North Carolina, USA - Control_4 | ecosystem: Environmental > Aquatic > Freshwater > Wetlands > Sediment | place: USA...
CGGCTTTGGGCGCGGCTTGTTCGCGGGCGATTTCCGCGCACAGCCCAGAAAATTCATCTTGAAGGCTGTGCATCCGGCAGATTCTCAAATTTCAAATTTGGATACGCCGGAGTTCAAACCTGCGCTTCCACATTTGAGATTTCCGATGCGAATTTCAACCCTGTTCCGGCTCGGCTTTTTTCGCTTGCCGGAGCAGCTCATCGATTCGCGCGCCGTACTGTTCGGCCGTGTCCAACACAAAATGGAGTTCCGGGGCGCGGCGAAGTTGAATCCGCTCGCTCAGCTCGTGCCGGATAAAGCCCGAGGCCGCGGCGAGTCCGGCGAGCGTGCGCTTCTGTTCATGCTCGTCGCCCAGCACGCTGATATAGATGCGAGCCTGCTTCAGGTCTGGCGTGACGCGGACCTCCGTGATCGTCACTAGCGCGTCCAGGCGCGGGTCTTTCAACTCGCCCGCGAGCATCGCGCCGACTTCATGGCGGATTTCCTCGGCCACGCGCTCGTGCCGGTGTCCAGGGACCGTCATGTGCCTCTCCTGCCCGCCTCCGCTAGATTACTTCCAGATCGTGGCCGATCAAGTCGCGCCCAAGCAGCGATTCGGACTCCTGAAGTACCGTGCGCAAAGACTGTTCCAGATGCGCAGCGTTGTTCGAAAGGCTCACCACACCCACAACAGCGCTTTGCCAGGAATCCTGCCCTTCCAGTTCGGCCACAGCCACGTTGAATTTTCCCCGCAGCCGGTCTTTCAGGCTGCGCAACACCTGGCGCTTGTCTTTAAGTGAGTGCGCTTCTGGAATGTGAATTTCCAGGGTGAGCAAACCAATGGGCATCGCCACCCCCTGCGCCCGCTTCGCGCGGCGTCAGGCCGTGGCTTCCGCGAGCACTTGTTTCTGCATGTGGAAGCACTCGAGGACGTCGCCGACCTTGATGTCGTTGAAATTCGAAACGCTTGCGCCGCATTCGAATCCGGAGCGCACTTCGTTGACGTCGTCCTTGAACCGCCGCAGCGACGAAATGCGGCCCGTGTAGGTGATAACGCCCTCGCGCAGCACGCGCACCTCGGCGTCGCGCTTCAGCACCCCGTCCACCACGTAGCAGCCCGCGATCATCCCCACGCCCTTGATGCGGAATGTATTCCGCACTTCCGCCCGCCCCAGATGCGTTTCCTTGAACACCGGCGTGAGCAATCCGGCCATCGCTTTTTTGATCTCGTCGGAGACCTCGTAAATGATCGTGTGCGGCCGGATCTCCACGTTTTCCTGCTGGGCCAGGTCGGCGGCCTTGCGGTCCGGTCGGACGTTGAACGCGATGATGATCGCGCCGGAGGCCGACGCCAGCAGGACGTCGTTTTCCGATACCGCACCGACACTGGCGTGAATGATTTTGAGCTTGACCTCGTCTGTGGAAAGCTTCGGCAGCATTTCGCTGAGCACTTCGACGGAGCCCTGCACGTCCGCCTTGATGACGATCGGCAACTCCTTGACGTCGCCCGCCTTGAGCTGCTCGTGAAGTTGATCGAGCGTGATGCGGCCGCCCGCGCTGCGCGCCAGCGAGGCGTCGCGCAGTTTCGACTGGCGGTATTCGACGATGTGCCGCGCCTTGGCTTCATCGGTCACCTGGAACTGGTCGCCCACTTCGGGCACGCTTTGCAAGCCGAGCACCTCGACCGGCGTCGAAGGTCCCGCGCTTTTCAGCGGGCGGCCGTGATCGTCGAACATCGCGCGTACTTTGCCGTACACCGCGCCGCAAATAAAGACATCCCCCGTATGCAAAGTGCCGGTCTGCACCAGCACCGTCGCGACCGGCCCGCGGCCCTTGTCCACGCGCGATTCGAGCACGGTGCCCGCCGCCGGCGATTTCGGATTCGCCTTCAGATCCCGCAACTCCGCGACGAGCAGGATCATCTCCTCGAGCTTGTCGAGATTTTTCTTCTGCTTCGCCGACACTTCCACCATCACCGTGTCGCCGCCCCATTCCTCCGGCATCAGACCGCGGTCCGAAAGCTGCCGCTTCACGCGCTCCACCTGCGCTTCCGGTTTGTCAATTTTGTTGATGGCCACGACGATGGGCACGCCGGCGGCCTTGGCGTGATCAATGGCTTCCTGCGTTTGCGGCATGACGCCATCGTCGGCCGCGACGACGAGGACGACGATGTCGGTCACTTTCGCGCCGCGCGCACGCATGCGCGTGAACGCTTCATGGCCCGGTGTATCCACGAACACGATTCGGTGCCCGTCCACGTTTACCACCGATGCGCCGATGTGCTGCGTGATGCCTCCGGCTTCGCCCGCGGCGACCTCGGTTTCGCGAATGGCGTCGAGCAAGCTCGTCTTGCCGTGGTCCACGTGGCCCATCACGGTCACCACCGGCGGACGCGGTTCGAGGTTTTCCGGCTTTTCTTCTTTGGCGACTTCCTGGACGGCCTCTTCCTCAAACGACAAAACATTCACCGTGCCGTTGAACGCCTCCGCAAGGCTCGTCGCCGTGGGAATGTCCAGCGCCTGGTTGATGCTCGCAAACACGCCCCGGTCGAGCAGAATCTTCAGAACGTCCTTTGCGCGCACGTCGAGTTTTTCGGCCAGGTCGCGCACAGTAACGCCTTCGGTGATTGTAATCTCGCGCGGTTCGCGCGGAGGCGGCGCGGGAGCGCGCTCGATTTGCGCCGTGCGCCGTTCGCCCGGACCGACTCGCGCGCGCACCGGATGCAGCTTGCGCTCGCCTTCTTCAAACCGCTTCTCCATCGTGGGGCGCGCGCGCGCTGCGGGCTTGCGTTCATAGATGGGCTTGCCGGGCTCGGCCTTGGGTGGAATCTTATCCGGCGGCAGAAGCGGACCGGATCGCGGCGGCCGCGTGCTGCCGGGTCTGCCGGAGACCGGCTGCCCGGGCCGGCCAGCCGTCCCGGTCCTCGCAGGACTGCGCGATGTCGCGCCGGCCCGCGCACCCGCCGCGGGCCGCGAGCTCGCTGGAGGATTTACGCGCGCGCCAGGCGGCAGTGGGTTCCAATTCGGTCTGACGACCAGTTTGGCGGGTCCAGATGGCGCTGCTGCCGCTGGCCGCGCTGCCGCAGGCTTCTGCGCCATCGCCGCGGGCATAACCGGCGCTGCTGGCTTCGGAGGAATAGCGGCGGGTGCTGCGGGCCTCGAAGCTGCCGCGGGAGATTGGGCTGGCGTCTTTGCCGCTGCAGGTACGGCAGGAGCCGGCGGCGCAGAACGCGCCGGAGCCACATCCTTGGTTGAAGCAGGCGCCGTTGCAGAAGTTCTTACCGGAGCGACGACAGGCGCAGCAGGCGGCTTCGCAGCCGCAGATGGACTTTCAGCAGCGGCCGGCAGTGAGACTGGAGCAGGCGGGGGAGGCGGTGCAGCCGGCCTGGTTCGCGCAGCTTTTGCTGCGGCGTCTTTCGCCGCTTTTTCCGAGGCCGCCTTGGATTCTTCCTGGGCCTCCGCTTCGGCGAGGTCGCGAAAGTGTTTCCGCACCCTCACGGCCGCATCGACATCAATCGAGCTCGAATGCGTCTTCTTTTCCGTGACGCCGGCTTCGGGCAAGTAGTCGAGGATGACTTTTGCCTTGACCTCGAGTTCGCGCGCCAGCTCGTTGATGCGGATTTGGTTCGGCTCGCTCATTGACCTCCGGGATTACTCCTCACCGCTTTGCTTCGGGGTTTCCGCGCCTTCGGCCGGCGCCTCTTCGGCAGGACTGCCTTCGGCCGGCTGCGATTCGATCTCTTCGGTGACGCCCGGCGCCGGATTTTCTTCGGCGGCGACGTCGGCTGATTCGACCGCTTCTTCCGCCATCTCCGCGGCTTCCGCGTTGTCCGCAGAGGCCTCCTGCTCGGCAGCCGCTTCCAGCGATTCCGCGCCTTCCGCCGTGGCCTGCTGGTTCTCCAGCGACTGGAAATACGCGGCGACGGAGAGCTGGATTTTCTCCACCATTTTTTCGCCGATGCCGGGAATCTCCATGAGCTGCTCGGGCGTCATGTCCGCGAGCTTTTCGACCGTGGTGACGCCGTGCGTCTCGATCCGTTCGATCGTCTTCGGCCCCACGCCCTTCAGCTCCGAAAGCGGGGTGCCCGGGGCAGTCAAAGCGGCCATTTGCGCTTCGATTTCCTGACGCTTTTCCTCCTCGCTCTTGATGTCCACGTTCCAGCCGATCAGCTTGCTGGCGAGGCGGACGTTTTGCCCCTTCTTGCCGATCGCAAGCGAAAGCTGTGTGTCCTCGACGATGATTTCGAGGTTGCGCGCTTCGGGATCGATGATCTGTACGCGCGTGACTTTGGCGGGCGAAAGCGCTTTCTGCGCGAACGTGACCGTATCTTCCGAGTACGGAATGATGTCAATTTTTTCACCGCGCAGCTCGCGGATGATTGATTGCACGCGCATGCCCTTCATCCCCACGCACGCGCCCACCGGGTCCACATCTTTGTCGCGGCTCTGCACCGCAATTTTCGTGCGCTCACCGGCTTCGCGAGCCGCCGCACGGATCTGCACCGTGCCGTCGTAAATCTCCGGGACTTCCATCTCGAACAATCGCTGCACCAGGGCTGGATCGGCGCGGGATACGATCACTTGCGGGCCTTTTGCCGCGCGGTCTACCGCGCGAATCACCACGCGCAGCCGGTCACCGATGTTGTACGTCTCCAGACGCGATTGTTCGCGCTTGGGCATGCGCGCTTCGGCGCGGCCCAGGTCCACAATGACGTCCGGGCCTTCCGTGCGCTTCACGATGCAGTTGACGAGCTCGCCGACGCGGCCGTTGTACTCGTTGTAGATGGTGTCGCGCTCGGCCTCGCGCACCTTCTGCATGATCACCTGCTTGGCCGTCTGCGCCGCGATGCGCCCGAGCACATCCGTCGGCTTCGGAATGCGGATTTCTCCGCCGACTTCGATGCTGGGATCAAATTTCTTCGCTTCCGCGAGCGTGAACTCTTTCTTCGGGTCGGTGACTTCCTCGACCACGGGACGAACGGCGAACACGTCGATCTGACCGGTCTCCGCGTTGAACTTGGCGCGAAGATCTTCTTCAGTCTTGTAGAATTTTCTCGCGGCCACCACCATAGCGTCTTCAATCGCCGCGACGATCACGTCCGGTTCGATATGCTTTTCCCGGCTGATCTGCTCAATGGTCTGGTACAACAGACTGGCCATTGTCCTCCACCCTCAAAATTCGACCACCAGGTTTGCCCTGCGAATGCCTTCCAGCGGCACGGCAATCACCCGGCCTTTCACTTCGATTTGCACCTTGCCGTCGGCGAATCCCGCCAAACGGCCTTCGAAAAACTTCTGATTCTCGACCGGCTCGAGGGTCGAAATCTTGGCCAGCCGCCCCGCGAAGCGTTCGAACTCGGCCGGCTTCGTGAGTTTCCGGTCCAGCCCCGGCGAACTGACCTCGAGGATATACCGCGGTCCGGGGACCAGGTCCTCGACGTCCAGAATCACGCTCAACTGATTGCTCACCGCCTCGCAGTCGGCGTGGCTGATGCCTTCTGGCTTGTCAATATAGATCCGCAAGAAGCGCTGTTTGCCGACCTTCCATTCCACATCCACGATTTCCACGCCCAACGACCGAGCGACGCGCTCGGCCGCTTCGCGAATCCGCTCGACGTCCATCCCACGATCCCCGCCCGGCGTGTGCAGCCTGCCTGGCGTCTTCAAATAGCGAAACCTGTGCGCCGGGCTCTAGCATTTCCGCCCAACAAAAAAGTGGGCTCGCGCCCACTCAAAATTGCGTCCGGCTTACGCAAATACAGTATAGTCGCGGGCCGCCTTAAATGCAAGGAGGGCAGGGGGCTGTCGGGAAAGCGCTCGCGTCACGCAGATGAAATCTCTCTCGCGGAGTCTGCGACGTGAGGTATCCAAACGAGGGCCGCGCCTGCGGCCCCCTGGAACTCTCGCGATGGAATCGCTCCTGCGTTACTGCTGCTTCTTCGGAGGCGCAGGAGCCTTGGGCTGTGGAGTCGATGTCGCCTTCACCGGATATTGCTGGTCAAAAAGGCGGACGATTTCCTGGGTAATGTCGATCTGCGACGACCCGTAGACCAGCGGGCCGCCCTGCGCCGAGCTATCCAGCACCACGGCGTAGCCGTTCTCGCGCGCATAGCGGTCGAGCACTTCGGTCATCTTGCGGCCGATTTCGTCCAACACTTCGGCCTGCGCGGCGTTGAGCGTATCGGTGTAATCGTCCTGTCCGCGCTGCAACTGGCGGCTCAGCAGTTGCCCCTGCCGCTGAAGCTTGGACTTCTCGTCGTCGCTCAAGGTGCGCGCGCCATCGCTCAATTTTCGCTGAATGTCTTCGATCTGCTTCTGCGTGTTCGCCAGTTCATTCTGCTTGGATGCGAACTGGGACTGCAACTGCGCCTGGTCGGCCTTTCCTTCGGCGGTCGAAACAATCGCGTTTTGAATGTTGATCACCGCAATTTTGACCGGCGCAGCCGCCGGGGCGGCTGCGCCACCGGCTGCTCCGCCCGATTGCGCTCGGACGCCGGCAAATGGCGCAAGCAAAATGGCCGCCGCGGCCAGCAAGTGTGTAAATCGCATGTTGACGTTCATCCTCACTCCTTCTGTCTATCTTTCGCGCCGAAGTGCAAACCCCAAATTATAGCGGCCCGATTTCAGGCGCGTCAACCGGAATCGCAGGCGTTGCAATTGATGACCCGGACCCCTTCTCTGCTTCATACCGATGCGGCAAGGCCTGCATGGAGTTGGCTGCCTCGTCCCTGGCGCTGGCCGCCCACATCGTGACCGGTCACCGCGGCAATGGCATCAGCAGCACGCGGTTGTTGTTGGAATCGGAAATCACGGCAAGATTGGTGAGCGGGTGAACATCCACGTTGTACTGGGGCTGCAAGTTCAGATTCGGGCTTCCGAATACGGGCCCACCCGCGATGCTCAACACCGCACGGATCTTCCGATCGAGGAAGTCCACAACCGTCAGGCTCCTGCTCGTTCCATTGGCTGTGACCAATGTGCTGGTCAGGTAGTTGTATCCGAGACCGATAGGGTCGATTCCTACCAGAATCGGGGTTGATTTTGCGTTCGCCGGGTTGAGAATCAGCACCTCGTTGGCCAGGCTCGAGGTGACGAGATACGTGTCGCTGACCTGGTCGAAGACGATCGCGGTCGGAAGCGTGATATTGGGGAAGCTGCTCGTGGTTGAAGTTGCCGCGGTTGAGCCGCCCAGGTTGGCCAAATCCACCGAACCGGCAGCGGCCGCCGCAGAGGCGACTTGGTGCCTCGTATAGTCAAACACGACCGCGACCGGCTGCTGGCTTGTGGTCAGCGTGCTGGCTGATGATGGGCCCGCCACGATACTGAACACGCTGATCGTGTTGGCCTGGGAATTCGCCGTTGCGGCTTCGCCCGTGTCTCGATCCACGGCGACGCCGACCGGCCCCGCGCCGACCGTGACCGTACTGCTCACCGACGCAGCCAGTTCGTCCACCACGGAAGCGTTGCCGCTGCCGTTATTGGCCACGACCGCCAGGTGCGCAGACGGGAGGACCGCCACTCCTTGTGGATTCGTGCCCACCGCCACCGTCTGCCCGGTGCCCATCGCCGAACTGCTCGGGTCCACGTTGATCAGAGCCACAGTATTGCAATTCGCCAGACTCACGACAGCCAGGTTCTGTTGTGGATCAATCGCGACTCCGGCCGGAGCAGGGTTTGAATTCGTGCATCCCGTCCCTGTGCTTACGTCCACCGCCTGAATCACAGTGAAATCAGAGGCGTTGGACTGCTGCGCGCCGGGGTTCAAGACGTCAACCGCGAAGCGCCTCGGACGGGAGAGCAGGTTTGGCGGCACATCGGCAGTGAGCATGCGATCGCTCCGGAAATGCGTCGAAAGACCTGCGCCGTCCAAGCGCACAACAGAACTCGAGGTGAAGTTTTTTCCAATGATAGTGAGCGATTGCGCTCCGGGCGAAGGCGCAGTGGAGAGGGTTGAAGTGGTAAAAAACGTCTTGGGGCTCGACTGCAGGATCGCCGGGGCCGGAGTTCCGGGCGGCATGGTGCGAATCGCTCCCAGGGTCACGATCAGCACGTCGTTGTCGGCCTGATTGGCGACGACGGCGAGATTCGTGCCGGGATCGATGGCGATGGCGGTTGGATGCGCGCCGGAATTGGCGCTTGTGTCAAACGTGGCCAGGATGTCGTTGGTTTCCGGGTCGATAACTCCAGCTTCGGCGAAGTTGTCATTCACGATGACGGCGACGTTCGTCAACGGATTGAACGCCCCGGCCACGGCTCCCAGGCCAAATGAGAACGACGTGGAGCTCTGGTCGAGCAGATTGAAAAACGTGGCGGATGTTGCCGGAGTGGTCGGATCGAGCAGAAGCGCCTTCTGCGTTTCCGGATTGATGGCGACTCCCGTGATCCCGCTCCCTTCGGCGACTTGTGCCAAAGGCTCGGCCCAGGAAACCGTGCCGCCGCCGCTGGTCGCGTTGGGGTGGCTGGAATCGCTGGGCTGCTGGTAGGTGAAACTCGTCCCCGACCCATTGACGCTGGTGAGCAAATAGGTTCCGTCAAAGCTGGTGTCAGCCATGCCTTGAATGAGAACCATGTCGAAGATGGGCTGGGCGATGAAGATAGGTTGCGACTTATTCGGATCCAGCGTGACCGTCACCGTGCCGCTGGCGCGGACGGCGCCGGGCGTCGAGGCGTTAGACGGAGCCACGAAGTTCAGCGTGCTGCGGCTTAAATCAACCACTTCGAGCGTGCTTCCTCCGCCCGGGGCGGTCCCGGCAGTGATCATCGCCCAGTTCAGATTGGGGTCCACGGCGATGCGCGTGCTCGCGCCAGGAGCAACACCGATCGCGGCGATGATGGCAGGAGGAGATTGGGTCAAATCCATGAGCGAAGCTACGCTTGTAGAGCCGCTGTTCGTCGCCGTGTACGCGATGACCGCCCGCTGGGTGATCGGGTTAATTCCAATCGAGTATGGCTTAGGTTGCACGTCCGTGGTAATGATCTGAGTGACGGCCTGGGCCGCCAAATCCACAACGGCGATGCTGTTCGACGCATTATTTGCGATGTAGGCCAGGTTGTGCAGGTTATCGATCGCAACTCCGGTCGGGCCGGAGGTAGGGCAGGGAGCGGTTGCGCCGACGTTTGCGGTGCAGATCGACTGCGCTACCACGACCGGCGTGGCTTGGGTGAGATCAATCAGCGTCACGTCGTTCGTGGTCTGATTGACGACGACCGCGATGCCCGTGGCCGTGTTGATGGCCACATCGATGGGGCCCGAACTCGCGCTGGCTCCCACCGGGAGTGAAGTAATCGCCGTGATCGAGTTCGGGCACGGCGAGGCATTTGTGGAAGTCGTGTAGTCAGGCTGAACGGCAAGGTTCGCGACGGCCACCTTTGTCGGATCGGCCGAGCTGCGAACCTCGACCGGGTAGAGGCCGGGCACGGCAAGGTCTCCGCTGCACGGCGAACCTCCGATCGTGACGGCCATTTGCCGGCCTGGGTTGACGGTGCTGATCGTGGCGGCCTTGTTCTGGCCGTTGTACCTGACGTTGACTGTTCCTTGCGCTTTCGTGCCAAAAAACCCGCCGTTCACATTGAAATTTACAGCCGAGCTGCTGCCTTGCGCGATGCTGTTCGGTGTCGGGCCGACGACGCCCGGCCTTTGCGGACTCGCGACAATCTGACATTGGGTCGGGTCCGGCGAACAATTCTGGGGTGTGCCGCCTTGCCGGGACGCAGTGATGGTGAGGATATCGGAAGTTGCCGGCGGAGTCGGCGGCACATTCAAATCGCTGGCGGGAATACGAACGCGGAGGTTGGTGCTGCTGGAAGCCGCAATCAGAGACGGGTCCGCGAGGGTTCCATTGATGAAGACCTGTGTGGTGGAAATAAAACCTGTGCCGGCAATGTACGCGTCCTGAAAGACTGAGCCCAGTCCGGCGACGGTGGGACTCACCGAAGTCAGGGTTGGATTCGTCGCCGTGACAAGGGTAATCGACAGCGTGGCGGTTTTCGTCGTGTCGTAAACAGAAGTGGCCGTGACGGTGACAGTCGCGGGCGAAGGAACGCTCGCTGGAGCGATGTAAGTGGTGGTAATTCCGGTCGCCGAGCTGAACGAACCGTTTGTGGTGGCGGTCACAGTCCAAGTCACGGCGGCATTGTCGCCCACGTCGCAGTTCCCAAAATTGTTGGTTCCCGAGGGTATTCCGGTCACGCAGGAAGTAAGCGTGAAACTTTCTCCCGTGCCGACCGTGGCGGTGGTCGGTAAAAGCAAGACGGACACTCCCGAATCGATCGTAATCACGGAATTGGCAGTGACATTGGAGTTTGCCTGTGAAATGGCTGCTACGGTAACAGTGGCGGGGTTTGGCACGACGGCGGGCGCCGTAAAAAGCCCGCTGGAATTGATCGTGCCCGTGGTGAGGTTTCCGCCCGTGACGCCATTGACCTGCCAGGTCACAGACACATTGGTCGTGCCGGTGACTGACGCCGTGAACTGCGTGGTGGTCCCCACGACCACCGTTGTCCCGGTGGCTGGCGATACTACGATGGTGATTCCTCCCGTCCCGGTATTGCTGCTCCCGCAGCCCAGCGCTCCCCATGACAGCGCCAAGCCCAGGATTATCCAACGCTTCCACCGCCTCATCGCCATCCTCCAAAGAATTCTTGAACTCTCTGCTTTCCTTTTGCCCCTCTCACGGGGTTCATCCTTCCAGCCGTCCGAATTCACTTCGCCGGTCGTGCCTGCGCCGCCCGCTCAGAACGTCCGGCTGATCGTGAAGCGGAACGTCTTCAGCGGATCGAAGAAATTCGTCCGCTGCGGGTTGGCCAAAAGATTGTCGATCTGCGGCTGGACGTAGGCGCCGTACGCATAGGCCGGCAAAGACGCCTTGATGGCATTGAGCGTCCCGGGATCAAAATAACTGACCGGCGCGGAGATCACCTGCGCCATCCTTTCGTAGTTATAAGCCCAATAGAGCCGAAACGGCGCCTGAACGATCGGGAGTTGCACGACCAGCTCGACTCCGGCCGAGGCGCGCAGCTTGAAATTTGTGCCCCTCTGAAGCTGCAATTCGCTCGCGATGGAAGCGGCGGGGAACTCCTGTTGCAGGGAGGACAAACCGCTCGGATCCAAATTCAATTGATTTGGTTTCAAATCGCCTACAGCGCCGATGTCGTGAAACAAGGAAAGACCCACATGCGAGACAATCGGAATGCGGTACTCGAAATTGAATACTCCCTGCGTGTCACCGCCGGGGAACGAAATCTGATAACTCAGCGTGGGAATACTCTTCGTAATTGTCGCCGGAATCCCGTTCGAAATGATTCCGGGAATCGGGATGGAGACCGACGTGCTAGTCGCCACGGGAATGAACGCCACCGGCGAAACCGTGCGGATATCGAATCCGCGCAGGTCCTGTTCACCGCCCAGATAGAAGCGGCTGTACGGGGTGATCTCTTTTCCGCCGAAGCCGCTCTCAAAAGCTCCCGTGAAGTTGAAGCCAAGAACGTTGCGCTTACGATTGATGGGGTGGAAATACTTCAGGCTGACAACTTCGGTCAGCGTGTTCACGTTTCCGCCGAGCGGGCCGCCCTCGAAGCTTACGGAAGAAAAGATGCTCTTGCCGGAAGTCGGATTGACCGGATTGTTCACCGTGTTGTAGGTGATCGAGGGAACCACACGGCTTTCGTGGATGCCGTTGATCGCCGAAGGGCCCGCTACGGCTTGGAATTGCAATACCGTGAAAAGCAGGTTGGCGGAAGGGCTGAGCGCCTGGATATTCGTGTTCGTCAGCCCGTAGCTCAGCCCGAGCCGCGCGAATCCGAAGTGGCGCAGCGGGTAGCTTCCATACACCGTAAAGCCGTCGCTGTTCTGTGTGTAGTTCTGAACCGTGTTGGGATTGAGCTGGACCGGTGTTCCGAGCAGGATGGATTCCTGGCGCGCCTGGTCGAAATTATAGCGGCTGGAAAAAATCGTGAAGCCCGTGCTGATGGGACGGTCCAACAAATACGGCTCGGTGAACCCGAACTGCACGCTGCGCTGGACGTCGCCGAGCTGCGCGGCCAGCGTGAGCGTTTCGCCGCGCCCGAGTAAATTGTTGGTCTGGTAGCTCAAGCCGATGTAGCTGCCCGCAATGCCGCTGACGCCGCCGGTCAGGCTGATGGATTGCTTGCCCTTCTCCTGGACCTTCAGGAGAATGTCCACCGTCCCTTCCTTCACATTTTTCTTCAGTTCGGCGTTCTCCGGCTTGATTTCGTTGAAATAATCGAGTTGGTTCAGTCGCAACAGGCTGACTTCCCATAGATGGTTGTTGAAGCGGTCGCCTTCGCTGAGCAGAATCTCACGGCGGATGACTTTGTCGCGCGTAGTGGTGTTGCCGCTGAATTCGATGCGGCGGACGAAGTATTGTTTTTGCTCGTCGAAGACCAGCGTCAGGTTGATGGTCTTCGTTTTTTCATCGATGTCGGTCTCCGGCGTGGACGTGAAATCGATGAACCCGATCGTGCCGTACAGCTTGGTGTAGTCTTCGAGGGATTTGCGGATTCTTCCCAGGTCGAAGATGTCGCCCTTCTTGATCGGGAAAATCGACTCGAGGAACGATGGTTTGAGCGTGAGTCCCTTGTCCACATCCGCGCTCCGAATGTGGAGCGTTCCCATGCGGTATTGAGAGCCTTCCTCGATCTTGATGGTGACATTTGTGGCCTTGCCGTGCTTGCGTCCGACCAGCGGCCAGGGGCCGGGGATGCCGCCGCGATTGATGTCCACCGTCTGAGTGGCGGGGTCGCTGACGTTCACTTTGAAATAGCCGTCATTCTGATAAATGCCCACTAAACCCAACTGGACATCTTCGAGCAATTTGTCGTGGTCATACGTCTTCGAAAGCACCGGGAAAAAACCGAGGAAGCTCAGGGGAACTCCATACGGCCGGGAGTGGCGCATCGCGCGCTCCAGGCGGCGGCTGGAAAAAATCGTGTTGCCTGCAAAGATAATTTTTCCGACCTTGACCTTGGGGCCCTCGTCGACGTTGAACGTCACCAGGACGGCGCTTGTTCCGGGCAGAAGCTCATACGTGGGTTTGACCGTGGCGAATTGGCGCCCGTGCGAGGCAAGCAATTCCTTGATCACCACGGCCGCTTTCTTGATTCGCGTGGGATCGAACTGGCTCTCGACCGAGAGGCCCACTTTCGCCTCTTTCCACGCGTCCAGAATGTCGGATTCGCTGACCGACTTGTTGCCTTTGAAATCAAAATGGCGGATGGTCGGGCGCTCGGTCACGTAGAAAATAACGATCTTCGCGTTCGGATTGTTCGGGCTGTCCTCGAGTTCCAAGCGGATATCTTCGAAGTATTGCGTGTTCCAAAGCGCCTGGAAATCGCGCTCGAGGGTGTCTGCATTCAGCGCATCGCCGGGACGCGAAAAAATCCGCGCCAGCAGAGTTTGGCTGCGGTATTTGCGATTCCCCTCGAAGCGAATGCTGTCGACGGTCTGGCCGGGCGGAATCGCCGGCGCCTGGAACTGAGGATTCGACTGTGCGAAAGCGATTGGAGGAGGCGCCAGCGCCGCCGCGGTGAAAACCAGCAGACACACCACAACGGTACGCTGCAGAGACGGCAAACGGGATCGTTTTCTGGCGGTCGTGAAACTCTTCACGGCCGCGCCCCCGAGTCCAAGATGGTTCGCTCCCCCGCCGGACCCGGAATGGGCCGGCCTGCGCGCGTAGGATTCGCTAGCGGGTAACCGGGGTTGCTTCGACAACCGGTCGGAAGCTGAGCCCGTCGCTGGTCAGATAAATCTCCAGCGTCGCCGGGCGTTGCAAGCCCCCCTGGATCAGCGCTTCCGACAGCGGATCTTCCACATATTTCTGCAGCGCCCGGCGCAGCGGACGCGCGCCGTAGCTGCGATCCGCGCAGGTTTTCTCGAGGATCCACTGGCGCGCTTCAGGCGTCATGACGATTTGAACCTGGCGGTGAATCAATGTGTCGTTGATCTGTCCGACCAGCAAATCAATGATGCGCAACAAATCGCTGTCGCTCAGCGGGTTGAACAAGATGACTTCATCCAGACGATTCAAAAATTCCGGATTGAACACCCGCTTGACCTCGTTCATCACCATTTCGTCCAGGCTCTTCGCGCCGGCTTCTTCCGCCGAAGACTGGAACCCGAGCGTCGAGCGCTTCTGCAAATGACGCGCGCCGAGGTTCGACGTCATGATCAGAATCGTGTTGCGGAAGTCCACCGTGTTGCCCAGGCCATCGGTCAATTGCCCGTCTTCAAACACCTGCAGCAGGATGTTGTAGACGTCCGGGTGGGCCTTCTCGATTTCGTCGAGCAGGATCACGGAGTACGGCGTGCGCCGCACGCGCTCGGTGAGCTGCCCGCCTTCTTCGTAGCCGACATAGCCTGGAGGCGCGCCGATCAGCTTCGACACCGAGTGCTTCTCCATGTACTCGGACATGTCAAACCGGATCAGCGATTTTTCGCTGCCAAAGAGGAACTCCGCGAGCCGCCGCGCGACTTCCGTTTTCCCCACGCCGGTGGGGCCCAGGAACAGGAAGCAGCCGACGGGCCGGCCCGGAGACTTCAGTCCGGCGCGGCTGCGGCGAATGGCGCGCGCCAGCGCCGTAATCGCCCGGTCCTGGCTGATGACCCGTTTGTGCAATTCGTCTTCGATGCGCAGAAGCTTCTGCTGCTCGTCTTCCTTGATCGAGGTGACGGCGATGCCGGTCCAGCGCGCCACGACCTCTTCGATATCCTCACGCGTGACGATGCCGGTATTCGTGTCGTCCAGCTTCAGCCGCTCCCGCGCCACGCGCAGATTTTCCTTCTCCTTGCGTTCTTCCTCGGAGTAGAAACGCGCCTTCTCGAATTCGTGGTTCGCAATCGCCGTTTCCATGCGGTGCGTGATGAATTTCACGCGCTTCTGCACGTCGGCGACTTCGTCGGGAAGCATGGCCTGGCGCAGCTTGACGCGCGCGCCCGCCTCGTCGATCAGGTCAATGGCCTTGTCCGGAAGAAAACGGTCTGGAATATACCGGTTGGAAAGATAGACGGCGTAGCGGATGGCCTCGTCGGTGTAGCTGACGGCGTGGAATTTTTCGTAGCGCTCGCGCACGCCCTGCAAAACCTTGATGGCGTCGTCCTCGCCGGGAGCCGTCACTTTCACGGACTGGAATCGCCGCTCGAGCGAGCGGTCTTTCTCCACGGACTTGCGGTATTCGCCCGGCGTCGTCGCGCCGATGCACTGAATTTCGCCGCGGGAAAGCGCGGGCTTCAAAATGTTGGCGGCGTCGAGCGAGCCTTCCGCCGAGCCGGCGCCGACCAGCGTGTGCAACTCGTCAATGAAGACGATCGAGTTCTGGCTCTCCATCAGCTCCTTCATGATGGTCTTGAGCCGCTCCTCGAATTGGCCGCGGTATTTCGTGCCCGCGACGATCAGCGAAAGGTCCAGCGAAAGAATCCGCTTGTCCGCCAAAAATGGCGGCACGTCGCTATCGGCGATGCGCTGCGCCAGGCCTTCAACGATCGCGGTCTTGCCCACGCCGGGCTCGCCGATCAGCACCGGATTATTCTTCGTGCGGCGGCAGAGAATCTGAATCACGCGCTCGACTTCGCGCTCGCGGCCCACCAGCGGATCGAGCTGGCCTTCCAGAGCCGCCTGCGTCAGGTCGCGGCTGAACTCCGCAAGCAGCGAGGTTTCCTTGGGACGCGCCGCCGGCGCCTTTTCACCCGCGGAACGCGCCAGCTCCTCGCGCAGCGCCGGAAGGCGCAGTCCGCGCTCCTGCAAAATCTCCGCGCCGAAGCATTTCTCTTCGCGCAGGATGCCCAGCAGCAGATGCTCGGTGCCCACGTGCCTGACGCCGAGGCGCTCAGCTTCCTCGGTGGCGTAGTTGAGAATGCGCTTGGATTCCTGGCTGAGCGGGACTTCCACCGACGTCGCGATGCGTTCGCGAATCGTGATGCGTTGTTCAATCTCTTTGCGGATGGATTCAATCGAGCCGTGCGGACGCAGGAAACGGTTGGCCAGAGCCTTGTCTTCGCGCATCAGGCCAAGGAGCAGGTGTTCGGTCTCGATATAAGGCGAGCCGTACTGACAGGCTTCATACCGGGCGAAAAAGATCACCCGGCGAGCCTTTTCCGTATAGCGTTCAAACACGGGTCAACTCGTTTCTCCCCTCGCGGGCCCCGCAGGGCTTGATTTTTCCGCTTCCGCGAGGAGCACACCGTGCTCCAACCGCAAGATGCGGTCCGCACGCCCTGCCAGAACTGTGTTGTGCGTAGCCAGGA
>Ga0187804_10000126_pt1 | contig 16189 bp, 19 predicted proteins | sample NC_wetland_sal_i_3_FD_132961 | JGI IMG/M metagenome (GOLD analysis project Ga0187804, IMG submission 132961) | Wetland sediment microbial communities from Neuse River Estuary, North Carolina, USA - Control_4 | ecosystem: Environmental > Aquatic > Freshwater > Wetlands > Sediment | place: USA...
GGGGGAAGAAGACCGATCTGAAGGACGGAACGCGCATAGCCGAACTCCTGCAGGATGGCCGTCTGGAAGGCAGCTATGTGCCCCCGGTGGCCATCCGGGTTTTGCTGGATCTGGCTCGCTACCGCAACCAAGCTGGTGCAGTACCAATCCTCGCTGCGGAATGCTTGCAGCTTTAACAGGTGGCGTCAAGAGTCTCGCGCTGTGACACTACGCTAAGAGCATCTGCGCTGGTACTTCTGCCAGTAGTGCTCCTTATAGATTTGCAGCCATAGTTTTGCCAGTGCGAGCGCTATTAGATTTGCAGTTACAGTCCGATCGCAGTGACCGGCGCAAGTTTTGAGCGAGTTCGAAGGAGGAGGCACCATGCTTCGCGGATCCATGCTTCTAACGATTGTTTATTTCTGGCTCGTTTCCTCGAGTTTCCCACAAGCCACTGGGGATGAAATCATTCCTGCAGGCACGCTCTTGCAATGCACGATAAGTGAACCCAATTTTTCCTCCAAAACAGCAGCTGTTGGAGACCCAGTTTTGTGCCATCTCAACTCGCTGGCGGCCTTTGGGCACTCAGTTTTTCCACGTGGTGCCGAATTGAGCGGCCATCTCCAGGACTACAAAAATCCCGGTCACTTCGTCGGCAAAGGATGGATCGATATTCAGTTCGACCGGCTGATTCTTCCGAGGGGTCAGATTTTGCCACTCTCGGCCAAGGTAATTTCGGCGCCTCACCTTCGCACTGACAAGGAAGGGAAGATGCACGGGAAGGGCCATCCCACACGAGATGCGATCGAGTGGATGATCCCGGTCCTCTGGCCTGTGAAGATCCTCACGCTTCCGGCCCGCGGACCGTATCCAAAGCTGAAAGGAGAAACTCGGGTGTCGCTGCGCCTGTTGGAAGATGTTGAGATACAGTCTCCCCAAGCCGCTATTGTAGCGCCCGCAAGAACGCGAACTGACACCAGTGGCTACCATGACTCCTCGTTTCGCCCATTCAGCGGCGGCTCAGACGATTACCCGACGCGGCGCCTCGCGACGCAATCAACGATCCATGTAGAAAGCTCTTTCTGGCGTGATACGGAGGATGTGTCGGCTCGTCCGCCGACCATCATTGTTTTGAAGGATGGGACTGCCTACGTAGCCCGAGAATATTGGAGCGACGGCTGGCGGATGCACTGTATTGGCGACAATCACGAAGAAAAGTTGGTCGCGTTGGAAAGAATTGACCTTACACAAACGATGCGACTGAACGGCGAACGTCATGTCCAATTTGTCCTGCGGTCGAAAGACATTAACGGAGAGTGACGAGCGAAAACCGGCAGTCGGAATTAATGGGGTTGAGTGGATGATTCGCCCCTGGATGTTTAGCGCTGAGCAGCGCAAGCTCCCAAAACGCGGGTGATGTATGGCCTATAAGGTTCAATTTCGGCTGGACGAGTATATTCTCTACTTCGAGATTGCCGGCAGTGTCTGTAATCACATCGATTCGATTGCAGCCTACGCGAGGTATCGCATCTCTGAATCGAGGACACAAGGAGTGTTGCTGGATCTTCGCAATGCGACCGGCCGCCCTAGCCCGGCGAAGGTGTTTATTCACGTTCTCAAGTATCCGCCGATGCATCATATCGATTGTGCTTTGATTAATCAGGAACACAACCGCGATTGTCTCCTGCTTTACGCAAAACTGATGCAACACCGAGGGCACAGAATACAGTTGTTTGCCAGCATAGACGAGGGTACAGCCTGGCTCCTAAGGGGGCGAGAGTCCCACGTGGCGACAAACGAGAAATCTCCAAGTATCCTGCGCAGGCTCTTTCAGAGCATGCTTAGATGCGTGCTCTGTGTACGCAAAGGCTCGAAATGACGTCCAACCTGCGCGTCCGGAGAGTCACTGTGCCTGTTCACCTGCATGAGCCGTACGTTTGAGCGCTCTACAAGCGCCTCTCTCAGTTTTCCTAGACATTTTCTATCCCCTGTAACAATTAACAGGTCCCAAAAACGTGCGACACAGTGAAACTGGCGATCCAGTGTAAACCTTCACCGAGTTGATAGAGGACAGTGAAATGACGCATTCGACGAGAGAACTAAGCGCTTGTACAGAGGAGGAGCTACAGCAGGCGCTTGCTGGCCTGCTCGCGCACGCACGGGGTTTAGTGCTAAACGACACTGAAGTGCAGGCATTCTGGCAGGTCTCCCAAGAGATTCAACGGCGTTGTCCGCACTCGGGTGACCGCAGCGTGGGCGGCTCCTCGCAGCGCCTCTGATAGTGTTGTAAGGCCGTAGCACTCAGAACCCCACTCGACTCACGATTCCGAGTGCCCGACCGCATTGTCTTGCTCCGGCCATTGCCAGTCATCCAGACGGCCAACATAGTCCCCAAGGAGGCCCTCAGCGCCGTTGCCGTGTGCTGTCGAGCAAGCTGTGGAGAAGCGGGAACAATTTATCCGTCTATTCAGTAAGCGTAAACAATTCAACGGATTGCATCCTCGGCGGACTCGCTTACGAATTTCAAATTTTACACTGAAAAGCGGCATTGACAACTCTGAAGTAAGTGTTTAGGGTGACACGCGTCGACGGCTGAAAGGGTTGGCTTAAATAAAATTTTGCCAGTCCGAAGTAGACTGAGTGATCAGCTCGAAGAGGCAACTCGACGGGTATCCGAACCTGAAAAAACCGACGGCTCTGCGGGGAGAAGTTGGGGTTGGGAACTGCGAAAACAGTGATCGCATCAAGGGCTGTGACGGTGCATGCCTCCACGCTATTGGCTCCCTCGCAGGAGCTGGTGGCTAGAGCATAACCAATGTCACGGCCCTTACTACTATTTCCCGGCGTTCTCATTTTGCCGCAACGCTGGTCTCCCAAGAGATATTCTCGCTCCGAGATCTCCTGTTGCCACGCTCATCGGCTTTTCCACAAGAGTTAGTGAAGCACCGTTTCCAAACAGGATTTGACTGGGCGCCATCTGCGAGGCCTTAACTTGCCTGCTCAAGAAATAGTTGCTGGTCACTTTGTACAATAAGGGGACATGGCAGTGACGATTGAGATGCAGAATACGGGTGACCCTCGAGCGCGCAAAGAGATTCTTGCCGGTGTCGAACACGCGCTGAGTGATGCGGCAGGAGAGTGGCGGGTTTCAATTGTAGGGTCTCGTTGCGAATGACAACTGGGAGATGAAAGTGGAAGGACCGCGGGGATTCGAGCGTTCGTATACTCTGGTTGGCGAAGCCGGAGAACACCAGCCTGAGGCAATACGAAACGTGCTCACTAAGCTGCTTCCCCCGGGTACGCGATGATCTATCATGCCGGTTCGCATTGCCCTGCAGCCGAGGCAGACATCGCAGGACTGGCTGGGTCAGTTCCTCGAGACGGTGAAACCAACGATGAAGAAGATTCCGAATTCGAGTCGTCGTCTCAGCGACCACATTTCGCGAGCGTTGAACAAGATCAGGAAACCAAGCACCGCGGGCGAAATTACCGAGTTGGTCAATCGTGACCTGGACCTTGAGGACAGCCCTTTCCAAGCAAGAGACGTCGCGGAGTGGTTGCGTAACACCGAGGACACAACCTTGACACTGTATTGGTCAAGGGCTCGTCCCCGAAAGTAAGGAGCACCCAGATAGTGCTTGGGCTCCGGAAATACCAGGCTTAAAACCGCGCAAACTGGAACACTCTTGTGGAGCCGGATCTCATCTCTAGAGAATCCACTCGCCGTGTGAGGAGCCGAAACCTGCTCCCATTGAGTCATTCCATCCTGCTAAAATGGTCTCCCGAGGGGGCAATACATGTTAAATCTGTCAAACGTAGTAAGTCAGTTACAAGCACGACGCGAGCAGGTCCAATCCGAGCTCGGTCGCCTGGACGCAGCAATCAGTGCGCTTCGGGGAACAGACACCGGCACGGGTTCGGGGACAATTCGAGTTGCTTCTTCCAGACGCCGCCGCACCCTGTCCGCAGCAGGCCGCAGGGCGATTAGTCTCGCACAGAAAGCACGCTGGGCGAAGCGAGCTGCAAATGGGGAGGCGGGTACAACAAAGCCTGAGCGCACGATGTCAGCAGGTGCTCGTAGGAAGATTGCAGCCGCCCAGAGGGCACGATGGGCAAGGTGGAAGGCGAAGCAGAAGAAAGCGGCTTAAACCACTAGAAGCGGCCATATTGCACAACGGCCCGCCCGGGCAGATTAGCCGAGGCGGGCTTGGGTGTTGGTGGAGAACAAAGCCCTGTTTCGTTAGAAAAACGACCGTCTCGTAAGGCAGCCGGGGAGTTCCAACCGAGCTTCACCGTGGCGGTAGGAACTCAAGCAGACTTTCGGTGGACTGACTCTGACTCAGTCGGAAACCGCGGTTTTCCTGGGGTTCGCGGAATCCTGGACTGACCCCCACAAATGAGACACTCGGAAAAGGCACACTGTGCAGGGAAAGGAACTGCAGGTGGCAAAGAAACGAGTGGGTCGGTATCCGAAGGAATTTCGCCGTATGGCAGTCGAGCGGCTGAAGAACTGTGACAACATCTTGGCGCTGTCACGAGAACTGGGTGTGCATCGGCGCCTGCTCTACAAGCGGCGGGATCAACTGGATCCAGTCGATCTGCCCGAGGAGTCGCTGCCGCAGAACTCACGGGAGTCCACACTGCGCAAGGAGGTGCACCAACTGAAGCGCCTGCTGGCGGAAAAGACGATGGAGGTGGATTTTTTCAAAGGTGTCTTACAAAAAGTCGAGGCTCGACGCCAGCGGAGCGGAAGCTCTGGCGAAACGGTATCTACGACGAAGTCCGAGAAGTGATGCCGCTGCAAGGCAACCTGGGTATCGAGCGGATATGTCAGTTGACGCAGGTCAGCCGGGCCGGGTTCTACCGTTACCTGCAAGAGAAAACACCAGTCGAAGGAAGACATGGATCTGCGCTCGGCCATCCAGCAAATCGCGCTGGAACATCGACGGCGCTATGGGTATCGTCGGGCAGCCGAGCTGCGGCGGAGAGGAATGCTGGCCAATCACAAGCGCGTGGCGCGAATTATGCGCGAAGACAACCTGCTGGCGGTACAACCTCGGCAGTTCGTGGTCACCACAGATGCCAATCAGAAACTGGAGGTTTATCTGAACCTGGCGCGTCGTATGAAGCTAACCGGCATCGATCAGCTGTGGTTGGCCCGGCGAGTTTGTGTACTTGGCGTTGATCTTGGATGGCTCTCTCGCAAGGTCGTGGGCTGGGCATTGGAGCGGACGCTCACGAACCGGCTGGCAATAGCGGCCCTGGAACAAGCAATCGCAAAACGGCAGCCCCCGCCGGGCCTGATTCATCATTCGGATCGCGGGGTACTGTGCGCCTCAGGAGAATATGTGGCCACCCATGCTGCTCGGCATGTCCTAGTGGCCTGTCGCAGTGAGTTCGTTACTGCGGATGTGGCAGGGGCCACTCTGTTGATGCCTGCATGCTGCCATTTGTGAGCAAGGGTTCGCTTCGGTGACCGTCACAGAAGATGCAGGTTTGGTAACGGTTGCTCCGCGACAGGCCACTAGATAAATGACCGTTCGGTCTCGGACGACGTTGGATCCATGCACCTGAGGTTCACAGCCGGCGCAATCAAACGCTCGACTTTAGTCTGGGAGTAGGAACGCGAGCATTTTGTCGTCCGTATATACCACCCCGAGTGTCAGTTGAGGAACAGTAGGCTCTGTCCTTGAACTCTGCGCCCCAAATCGCTCAGTTCTGGTCTGGCCTTGCACGAGTATTGGGTCATAGACAAACGCAAGTCAGAATGCTTCGCCGACCCCCATGCTCCATGTCCAAGTGTCCTTACCTCGAGCGAAGTCGGCCCGCAGGTTGACGCGATACGCTTTGCTGACCTGAAATCTCAATCCACCGCCACCCGCGGGCAGGAAATTGTTGATCCGGAGCACCTGACTACCGCCTGGAACCACTTCACCCACGCCCCCAAATCCGACAACTCCGAATCGTTTGGGCAATGAGAGACGATACTCGAGTTGCGTGGCGAACATGTAACGGTCGAGATACCTTCCGGCCGCGTAGCCCCGCAACTCGTTGTTTGCTCCGTAAATACAATTCCCATAGAAAGGTGGCTGCCCACCCGTCCCGCAGACAAACAGGTTGTAGGCTACGACCTGATTCTTGCTCAGGCTGCCATATTTGTTGAAAGTGAATCTGTACGCCTGGAAGGTGTATTTGCTGCCCAAAGCTTGAGAGAAAAAATCGGACGTGAAGTCAAGCAGGATACCACCGGTGGGATAAAACCGGTTGGGAGTAGTCTCCCGGTTCAAATGAACACCAAGAGCTCTAAGAGCTGTGTCGAGTCCGACGTCAGGCGGAGGCGCCGGCCCAGACTGTGTTCCGCTTGCTGATCTTATTACAATCTTCGAGCTCCCCGTCCAGAAGCGGAGTCCCAGAAAGAAGTCCCACCCGACCCGACGCAATACTTCACTACGGAACACCTGACCCGATTGTTCAAGCGGTAACTTGCTCCCAGCATTCCCCGCAGCCAGTCCAACCCCGTACAAATCGTAGTTAAGATTGCCGCGTAGGTAAGCGGCGGTGATTCGGTAGGTTTTTTCCTTCATGTACAAATCTGCATAGGCACCAAAACCGCGGCTCCCGTTGTCTGTTACTATGCCGGCCATTCCTACTACGGACGGCGGAGATACCTGGTCATCTTTGCGTAAGGGGAATATGTAACCGAGAACGGGTATGATCCCCGTACCCACGGCAGGGCTAGCGATCGGAAGGGGAGCTACGACGAAAGAACCTTTTCGAGCGGATATCGGTAGCTGCTCAACCTTTGTTTCAGTTTGGGATTCGCTACTTCCCTGTCCCACTGGTGTGGCGGCTTGCCGTGAATCCGACTTGGATACATCGGGCTCTTGAGAGTTCTGTTCCTCTTGAGCGTTGGCCGTCGCGCCGGGTGAAATACAGACCGACAAAGCAACCAACAGGGCCAAGAGTCCGCAAACAAAACTACCGTGTGGCATTCGACACAAACCCACTTCCATTTCCTTTCCTTCGTGGCGAATTACTCTCGTTTACGTCTCGCCGCGACATGGCAGCACGCAAGAGGTCTGATTCCTCCTCCCGAATCAGGCGCTGCGCGCTCGCGTTGGTAGCTGCACTGAGTCAAGAAAAGCAGCGACCGCAGTATTGACTCCTCGAAACAATCGTCCCTCCAACTCCTTTAGAAAACCGCTTCGATCGAACAGATCGCGAACTGGATCCGCAACCCGTGCAAAGTAGAGATGAATACCTGAATCTTGTAGTTCGTCCCTCAAGCGCCGCAGCATCTCGAGACAGGTAACATCGATCTCCGGACTGGCCTCCAGATTGACGACGACTGCCCTAAGGGACGTGCCAGATGCTTTGACCAATTCGCGCAACCGGTTGTGCACGCGATTCGCGTTGGCAAAGAATAGAACTCCATTAGGTCGGAAAATCAGAAGACCGGGAACCTGTTCGGCATCTGAATAACGCGACACATCGACAAAGGTTTTCGTTCCCGGCAGCCTGCCTAGAACTGAATCCTGCGGAGAACTCAGCTTATGCATCAACGCGATCAGCGTGAGACCGACTGCGAAAATGAGTCCTCTAAGAATTCCCATCTGCAGCACTCCAAGCAATGCAGCCAGAGCGACCCAAATGCTTCCAGTTCGAAGCTTGGCGTAATACCTGAGAGTGGCGAGGTCAGCCAGGTGCATCACTGCATGGACGACTATTGCGCCGAGAACGGCTTCTGGTAAATTGCGGAACAATGGGAGCAGAAAGGCAAGGGTCAGTCCCACGAACAGCGACGCAGTAATAGTTGACAGTTGAGTGCGCGCACCGGCTGCATCATTGGCAGCTGTTCCGGACATTCCCCCACCGACGATCATTCCTCCGAAGAGGCCTGATGCGATGTTTGCCAGTCCCATGGCGCAGAGTTCCTGATTGGGGGCAATCTCATAGTTGTTCTTGGCTGCGAATGTACGCCCTGCGGCGAGCGCTTCCGCGATAAGTACGAGTACGATTCCAATAGCCCCAATGAACACATCTGCCAGTTCATCCTCTCCGACCCTGGGCCAACTCAGAGATGGCATACCTGCTCGGATTGTGCCAACAACCTCGACACCGTGCCGTTCGAGACCGAACCACGAGAAGCTCAAGATTCCGAGCACCAACACAACCAGAACGGAAGGGACTTTTGGAGTCAGGACCCCGAGAGAGAACATGATAAGAAGGGCCACCGCCCCAACCCCGAGGGTGCAAGGGTTCACATCAGCTAGTGAGGTGAGAACATGCCATGATTGGTGAAAGAAGTTACCTTGGCCGCCGGGAATCCCCAGAAACTTGTGTGCCTGTTTCACAATAATCGTAAGCGCCAGGCCAAAGACAAACCCTTTCAGAACTGGCTTCGAGATGAATTCGGACACGGCACCCAGCTTGAATGCCCCACCAAGCAGGAACAAACAACCCGCCGCGATTGTGGCTGCAGACACCAGCACCACGTATCGTCCAGAATCAGCCGAGGCAATCGGTGCGACCAGGGCAGCCAACATTGCTGCTGAAGAAGAAGTGGACGTTACGGCGAGTTGGCGGGAGGTACCAAAGATTGCATACACGAACATTCCCACACATGCTGCATATAAACCCATCTGCGGAGGAACTCCGGCGATTCCCGCGTAAGCCATCCCCTCGGGTATAAGCAGTCCCGCTACCGCGACGCCTGCAACGATATCGGCCCGAGCAGTTTTCCATGAACACTCGGGTAACCAGAGGGTGATTGGTGCGAACTGCGATACTCGGCGGCGAGCCCGCATGGCCCCTTCCTTTTCTGGACTTCATCTCAACCTAAAGGCTGCCCGCCGCTATCGGCCACTGCGACTTTTACTAGTACTGCCTCAGCCTTGTGTGTCGAACTCCTTTCGCACGTATTCGCGCTATCTATTGCCGCGCTTTCTCGCAAGGGACAATCGACTGTTGATATTGCCAGTATGCAGATTGCAACCCCGACAATAGGCTTTGCTCGTTGATTTGAGGTGGTGGCGTCGTCCGCACCCTTTGGCTCTCAGTCCCGCGAAGAATGGACACAGCTGCGTGGTCCTCGCGGGCCTACGGCGTCGGCTTAATCAATATTCGCGAGCACAGAAAGCCAAGCCACTGGCAACTGGAGAATGCATGCGCGCCCTCAAACTCGTCCAACACCTCCGTGCTAACGCGGACGGCATGTCTGAGCGACTGCTTGAGAAGATCCGAAATTCGCGCAGGTGTAACGAGTTATTAAGAAGAGTGCCGGCCGATGAGCTTAAGTCCATGAGAGTGTCTGTTGACAATCGACATTACAAAAGTCCGTTGCGCTTCTTCCTTGTGATCGTATTTTTTGGTCTGGGCACTGCCTCACTTCTGGGTGCAAGTACGCCTCTCTATCTCAGCGCAATCGCTTTTTCGGTACAGAAACAATCGGGTACGCCCACCGCTCCGGAGAAAGAGCACGGCCTGTCCGCAAGGCCGGTGGAAATAGCGCGGCCCTTCAACTTTCCCATCACCAATTCCATGCTTGTCGGTTGGATCGTCGCTTTGGGCCTGATCGTATTTGCTCAGCTTGCAACCCGGAATATGCGACAAGTCCCTTCTGGGGCACAGAACTTCTTGGAATGGCTGGTTGAAGCCCTGTACAAATTCCTCGCCGGAATCATAGGACCGCATTTGGCCCAAAGGACATTCTGGTTTTTCGCGACCATCTTTATCTTTGTGCTGTCTGCGAACTGGTTCGGACTCATCCCTGGCGTAGGTTCGCTCGGGTGGGGACACCAAACCGCTCAGGGATTCCGGATTGATCAACCTTTGCTTCGCGGCGCCAATGCGGATGTCAACATGACGCTTGCTATGTCCCTGATCTTTTTTGCCAGTTGGCTCGTCTGGGCGTTTCGTGAAGTTGGGTGGAAGGGGTTTCTCCTGGAGTTATTTGCCCCTAAGGGTGAAAGCGAAGGCGTCCTGAGAGTTTTATTAGTAGGGGTGTTCTTTGCGGCAGGGTGTTTGGAGGTCGTCTCGATCTTGTTTCGGCCAGTTTCCCTTAGTTTCCGTCTCTACGGCAACATCTTCGCGGGCGAGAATCTGCTCGAAGCAATGGCCAAGCTTGTTCCGGGCTTTGGATGGCTAGTGCCGATTCCGTTCTACTTCCTGGAACTGGTGATGGGCCTCGTTCAGGCGCTGGTCTTCATGTTGCTGACAGCAGTGTTCACCATGTTGATGTGCCAGCATGAGACGGGAGGGCCGTCAGCTGGGCATGCTTGATGGATTCATATCGACGGCTTGGCCGTGTTCAATCGCAGTATCCGGCGGGAAAGAGAAGGACAATCAAATGAACGGCAGTCTACATGTTGGTCTGGCGGCCTTGGGTGCCGCCCTTGCTGTGGGTCTAATCGGAATGAAAGCTTCGGACGCGGTCGGACGGAATCCCGTCGCCTCGACGAAGATATTAGTGCAGTCAATTCTTGCGATCGCTTTTGCAGAAGCGATCGTGTTCTATGCCCTGTTCTTGGTGAAGTAGGGCCAACCCGGGCGCTGAGTCAAACCTGGGCGGCGCCCGGGCACGAGGAAATACCATGATTGCCTTGGCGTTGCTGGTCGAACCGAATGGCGGAGGACAGATCCAGCAGATTGCCAGTACTTTCGGCGTGGACTGGCCTCACCTGATTGCCCAGATGATCAGCTTCTCGATTGTCTGCATTCTTTTGTACCGATTTGCCTACAAGCCGATTCTGAAAATACTAGAAGAACGCCGACTGCAGATCGCTCAAGGAATCGCCGAGACCGAGAAGATTAGAACCGAACTGGCTCAAGCCGAGGCCAAATGTCGGGACATAATCCTGCACGCCAATGGCGAGGCCACGAAGTTAATCGAAGAAGCTCACACCGCGGCTGGTCGCGTGCAGCAGCAAGAGACTCAGAAAGCCATCGCTGCCGCCGAGCAAATCCTCATCAAGTCGCGTGAGGCTGCTGCGCAGGAGCACGCCCGCATGCTCATGGAGCTTAAGCTTGAGGTTGGTCAGTTGGTAGTTCAGACGGCAACGATGCTAACCGGCAAGATCCTAACGAAAGAAGATCAGCGGCGCATGGCCGAAGACACAATTGAGCGATTAACGACTGCGGCGTAGTCCGGATCAGCTCTGGCCAAATACATGAAAACCGCTAAACAGACCGAACGTGAAGCCAGGCAACTGTTCCGCTTTTGTGTTGTCGGCGGAAGCATCGATGAAACTCGCGTCCGCCTCGTCGCTAAGAATGTGCTTCGGTCAAGACGTCGTGGTTATTTGCCTTTGCTCGCGCGGTTCAAGCGATTGCTCGAACATGAGTGCGCCCGGCACAAGGCCGAAATCGAGAGCGCGGTTCCGCTGCCATCTGACCTGCGGGGCCGTGTTCAGACCGAGTTAACGACTGTCTATGGCCCTGGACTGACGTGGCAGTTCGTCCATAACCCGAAGCTGATCGGGGGCATGCGCATCAAAGTCGCCAGTGACGTATATGACGGCAGCGTGCGAGCCGGATTAGCAGCATTGGCGCGAAGCTTCGGACTCGCAAATGGAAGGCCGACAAAAGGCTGAATGTATTAACCTCTGTGCGTACTTTATGGTGAAGATCAATGGCTGATCTACTAGAGCAACTCGAAGCTCAAATCGCTGGCGCAAAAGCAACGACCACCCGGCAGAATGTCGGTGTCATTCGTGAAGTCGGGGACGGCGTAGCCCGGGTGGAAGGTCTCACCGACGCAATGCTCAACGAGATGCTTGACCTTGGCCACGGCATCACCGGTCTTGCCTTGAATCTGGAAGAAACTGAAGTCGGGGTCATTATTTTAGGTGACTACACGCAACTTCAGGAGGGCGATGAAGTCCTCACGACGGGAAAGCTATTACAGGTACCAGTCAGCAAAGCCCTTTTGGGGCGAGTTGTGAATACGCTCGGCGAACCTCTGGATGGCAAGGGACCAATTGATAGTCGAGTATTTTATCCAGTGGAAAAAATAGCCCCTGGCATTATCAGGCGCAGTCCAGTCAGGCAGCCGGTGCAGACAGGCATTATGGCGATCGACGCGATGATACCGATTGGACGTGGCCAGAGAGAATTGATCATTGGTGACCGATCGACAGGCAAGACGACGATTTGTATCGACACCATCATCAGTCAGGCTCGCCTGAACAAAGCGGCCGAGGAGTCCGGAGATAAAGGCTACCGGCCGCTCTACTGCATCTACGTTGCAATTGGTCAAAAGCAATCCAACATCGCGCGCATCATTTCTGTGCTTGAAGAAGCGGGAGCCATGCCCTATACAACCATTGTGGCCTCACCCGCTTCAGATTCGGCCACCAACCAATACCTGGCGCCGTTCGCGGGAGCGGCGATGGGTGAATGGTTCATGGATAACGGCATGGATGCGTTAATTATTTATGACGACTTGTCGAAACATGCGGTGGCTTATCGGCAAGTCTCGCTCGTGCTCAAGCGGCCGTCAGGACGCGAAGCATATCCCGGTGATGTGTTTTATCTCCACAGTCGACTACTTGAACGAGCAGCGCGCGTCGGAGAGAAATACGGAAACGGTTCACTCACTGCCCTTCCGATCATCGAAACACAAGCCGGCGATGTCTCTGCTTACATTCCCACCAATGTAATCTCCATCACGGACGGACAGATTTATCTCGAAACAGACCTGTTCTACCAGGGTGTGCGCCCGGCCATCTCTGTGGGCCTGTCAGTCTCGCGGGTCGGTTCCGCGGCCCAACTCAAGGCCATGAAGCAGGTAGCAGGTCAACTCAAAGGAGACTTGGCGCAGTTCCGGGAGTTAGCGGCCTTTGCGCAGTTCGGATCGGAACTAGATGCAAAGACACAGGCGCAGATAGATCGTGGCAAGCGCATTATGGAGGTTTTCAAGCAATCACAGTACAGCCCGATACCGGTCGAGATTCAAGTGGCTGTGATCTGGGCGGTACAAAACGCGTATGTGGACGATGTGCCGGTTGAACGAATCAAGGAATTTCAAACTAAGCTAACGGAGTTTCTGACAACCCGAAAGCCCGAACTGCTCGCGAGAATCGGGAAGGAAAAGGCGCTTAGCAACGAATTGACGGCCGAAGTGAAATCAGCAATCGACCACTTCAAGGAGACTTGGAGATGAGCCCGGCCGTGCCTGTTCCGTCATCCTTGTTGATCTGATCTCGGCCGGCAGAGTCAACACGGGGAATTATCGACTTTATGAACAGCCCACGCGATTTACGCCGGCGAATACGGTCGATCAGCAGCACAGCGCAGATCACCAAAGCTATGCAAATGGTGGCGGCGTCGAAGATGCGCAAAGCCCAACTCGCCGCCCTGGCGGGGCGTCCGTTCGTGCAGGTGCTGTACCGTATTCAGCGCGAAGCAACGACTCGGATGCGGGATTTCAGCCATCCACTACTCGAGCGCCGTGAGGCCCGCAGGCGTGCCATCATCCTGATCGGCGCGGATAAAGGCCTGTGTGGCGCCCTAAACAGCAATCTGTTTCGGATGGCTGCCGAATTCGACGTCCCTTCAACTCTCTTCATTACCGCTGGTCGTAGAGCCGCGCAATTCATTGCTCGCAGCAACCGGCAGCTAGTGGCCGAGTTCGCATACGGAGACACGCCTCAGTTTTCGGAGGCAAGAGCCATCGCTGCCTTTGCACGCTCCCTCTTTTTGAAGGGCGAAGTGGACCAGGTTCAGATTCTCGCCACTCGTTTCGTAAACACTCTCACACAGCACCCACTCTGTGTTGAGTTTCTCCCTGTTGGTGAAATCAAGGCGATGAGGATACCGGGCGTCAGGTCCGAAGAGGATCTGGCCACGGACACGACGGAATCGGTGTTTGAGCCCAGCCCCGAGTTCGTACTGGGCTATCTTCTTTCGCACTATCTCGATATTTACATCTACCAAGTTTTGCTGAATGCAAAAGCCAGCGAGCAAAGCGCTCGCATGGTGTCGATGAAGAATGCCACGGATAGCGCCGAGAGTCTTATCAAGGATCTGAGGCTCGAATACAACAAGCTGCGGCAAGGCAATATTACGAAAGAACTGCTGGAGATCGCCGGAGGGCAATCTGAGTAACAGCCGCGCTATTTCAGACGGAAGATCGCTTGCAAATGGGTATGAACATGAATACCGGAACAATTGTCAAAGTACTCGGCCCGGTCGTGGACGTCGAATTCCCGGGCAGGCTGCCCGGCATCTACAACGCTCTGACCTGTGAATACAAAGTGCAGAACGAGCCGGCGAAATTAACGCTGGAAGTGCAACAGCACCTCGGCGACAAATGGGTGCGGGCGATCTCGATGTCCGGCACAGAAGGACTAAAGCGTGGATTCAAAGTCACGGATAACGGCGCGCCGATCTCCATGCCTGTCGGAGAAGGGGTTATGGGCCGGGTATTCGATGTTACCGGGAATCCTGTCGATGAGCGGGGGCCGGTCAAGGCCGAGAAGTACTATCCGATCCACCGGCCAGCACCACCGCTGGTGGAACAGTCGACCTCTCCCCAACTGTTGCCGACCGGGATCAAAGTTATCGATCTGATTTGCCCTTTCTTGAAGGGGGGGAAAGTGGGTGCGTTCGGCGGTGCCGGCGTCGGAAAGACGGTCGTCATCATGGAACTGATTAACAATATCGCGAAGCTCCACGGTGGGGTGTCTGTCTTTGCAGGTGTCGGCGAACGCACTCGCGAAGGCAATGATCTGTATCACGAAATGTCCGAAGCGGGCGTCATTAAACAGGACAATCTGCGTGAGTCCAAAATTGCTCTGGTGTACGGGCAGATGAACGAACCACCGGGTGCGCGTCTGCGCGTCGCCCTCTCCGGTCTCGCGATTACGGAATACTTCCGAGATGAGAAGAACCAGGACGTGCTTCTTTTCATCGACAACATCTTTCGCTTCTCCCAGGCCGGGTCCGAAGTGTCAGCGTTGCTCGGCCGCACCGCGAGCGCTGTGGGCTATCAGCCTACGCTCGCCGCGGAAATGGGAGCGCTTCAGGAGCGCATTACTTCCACTAAAAAAGGTTCGATCACTTCGTTCCAAGCCGTCTACGTGCCGGCTGACGACCTGACGGACCCAGCGCCGGCAACAACATTCGCGCACCTCGACGCCACCATCGTGCTGGAACGCTCGATCGCGGAGCTGGGTATCTATCCAGCGGTGGATCCTCTTGCCTCAACATCGCGTGCGTTGGCTCCCGATGTGGTGGGCCCGGAGCACTACGACGTGGCGCGGGGCGTACAGAAAGTACTCCAACGATACAAAGATCTGCAAGACATCATCGCGATTCTTGGCATGGATGAACTTTCGCCCGACGACAAAGTGACTGTGTTCCGAGCACGCAAGATCCAGCGCTTCCTAAGCCAACCGTTCAGCGTAGCTCAAGTATTTACCAGTCGCGAAGGCAAGCAGGTACCAGTGGCAGAGACCGTTCGCGGATTCAAAGAAATCCTGGACGGAAAACACGACGACGTGCCGGAGGGCAACTTCTATATGAAAGGTGCGATCGAGGAAATCAGACAGAATTGAGCTTGCTGTATGCCAAATACTCTGCAATTGGAAATCGTCACGCCTGAGGCGACAGTTTACTCAGAAGCGGTGGATATGGTGACTCTGCCCGGCGTAGAGGGACAGATGGGCGTGCTGCCTCAGCATGTGCGCTTCATGACGCAAATGGTGCCAGGTGAGTTGATTGTCAGCAAGGACGGCCACGAGGACTACTTGGCCGTAGGGGAAGGTCTGGTTGAAATAACCAATGATCACGTATCCATCGTGACCAACATGGCAGTCACCCTAGAGAGCATTGACGCAGCCGCAGCGGAGGAAGCACGTCAACGCGCCGCAGCTCGCTTGAGAGAAAAACTCTCGTCTGAAGAGGTTGCCTCCGTAAACGCCGCGTTGGCTCGTTCCCTCGCTCAGTTGCACGTAAAGCGGCGCCATCGATAGTCCGGACCCCACCAAACATTATCCAAGTCCACAAATGTCACGCTTGCCGACGTACCCGTAACAATTGACAGTTCCTCTCTCACATTTCTCTAATTACTCTTCTGCCGATGATGATGCACATATTGCTTGTTGTGTTTGACAAAAGCACAACTCCGTCGCTTCCAGTCAGGAGGAAACTCATCAATGTGTGTGACTTCACCTATCGCGGCTTACAAACTTCCTAAGAAGGAGCGAAC
>Ga0187804_10000127_pt1 | contig 16178 bp, 11 predicted proteins | sample NC_wetland_sal_i_3_FD_132961 | JGI IMG/M metagenome (GOLD analysis project Ga0187804, IMG submission 132961) | Wetland sediment microbial communities from Neuse River Estuary, North Carolina, USA - Control_4 | ecosystem: Environmental > Aquatic > Freshwater > Wetlands > Sediment | place: USA...
AGTTTAGCCAGAAGGCCGGAGAGTTTGCTCATGCTATCGGTGCTGTTTTATATGAACCTGAAATCGAATGTTTTCGCGCTGTAATCGGTGCAATCGAAAGCCCGCCAATCATTGTCTCCGACGCTTCGAGTTTATTCAACGGAAGCTTTGCTCCAGATCTTGCCGCGCGCCTTGATTCGCAAGCCGTTTTTGCTCTGCTCGACGACAAAGGTGTCGATGACGACTACACACGCCAACTAGCGGTCGTCGCTCTCAAGCGGGCAGCTAAACAAGCGAGCGAATCATGAGACAGTTTGCTATTCGCATCAATGGAAGGCAAATTGTTGGTGAGACAGAACCACGCGTGAACCTAGCCGACTTTCTTCGAGAACGGCACCACCTCACCGGAACTCATATTGGTTGTGAACACGGCGTCTGCGGCGCCTGCACGGTCCTTATCGACGGGGCTCCGGCTCGATCCTGCATTACCTATGCGGTCGCCTGCGAAGGAGCTGAAATTATAACCATTGAAGGGCTGCGCAACGATTCGATTATGGCTGATCTTCGTGACGCATTTTCAAGCCATCATGCCTTGCAATGCGGATATTGCACGCCAGGAATGCTCATCAGTGGTCGTGACGTCATCATGCGGCTTCCAAACGCCGATGAAGCGCGTATCCGACTTGAGCTTTCGGGCAACCTTTGTCGTTGCACGGGTTATGTCGGCATAGTTGCAGCCATCAAAGAAGTTTTGAACAAGCATCAATTCTCGGACGATCGAGCAATTGCAACCCGAAAGGAATTAGGCCCGCTGGGAGCCAGCGCCCCGGCGGCACCAGCTCCTCGAGCTCGCACTCGGTCGAGTCCAGCAACACAGGCCGTGCCCGAGTTGCGAGGCGTCGAACAATGGAAGACAATCGAGACTACCGGCACTGAACTCATTGAAAGCTTCCAGGTGCCGTACTCACGAGATCGCGTGTGGCAACTTTTTGTCGACCTCGATCGAGTAGTACGGTGTATGCCAGGAGCTCGGCTGAGCAAACAGCCGTCCGACGGACGGGCTGAAGGCGAAATGAAAGTGAAGCTTGGTCCTATTGTCAGCACCTTTGTTGGCGCGCTCGATATCGAACGTGACGACACTCAGTTTACTGGACTTATACGGGGCGCAGGGCGCGATCTTCAAAGCGGATCAGGTGTCCGTGCAATCATCAGTTATCAGGTGCAGGAATTGGATAAAGCGTCGTCTCAGGTTCTGGTCTCGGTAAAATTTATGCTCACCGGTACCCTGGCTCATTTCGGCCGTTTGGGGCTGGTAAAGGATGTAGCCAATCATCTGACGAGGATTTTTGCCGACAATCTCGCCTCTACATTGTCCGGACGACCAATAGAATACCAACAAATGACGCAGTTGAGCGCAGTTGCATTGATTCGTACTGCGCTATGGATGCGAATTCGTGCGATTGTTTCAAGGCTGCAGCGGAAATGATTACATTTATCGGCGAGTGTCACAAAGTTTTGCACATCTCGATAGGAGTCCTTCCTTGAGCCTGTACAAAGATGGAGAGCCACCGGGGATTTCAAATGATCTGCCCGACCCTTCCCAACCAAGACAAACGGTTTCTTCAACCAAAACACAGCGTCGAGCTGTGAAGAACGCAATCCTGTTCGTAGTTGTGATTGTGCTAGTGGCTCTGCTTGGAACACAACTCAAACGATCTGTCACGAAGACTATGGAACGGTTTGGTAGATCGCTCGCGTTGGAAGGACAGTTATCAGCACAATGGTCTAAGACAAAGACGAACCATCAATAACTTGCAGTTGACCTCGCGTCGCATAAGCACGTCTGCCGTGCACTGACCACCGCGGCGCCTCACCCCTCAGACGACTCAATTGTTCCGTAAGATCAGGAATATGTCTGCGCGTTTCCTTTTCGACCGAACCTCCAGTCAAGTCATAAACGCCGGCGGCGCGCATTTGGGCTCTTCACTAATCTTCATGATTGCCGCGGTTAAACAGTGAACGCTTCTATGCCAAATAAATCTCGCCTCAGAGCCCCTATTCTGTTGTGGCTCGCAGGCGTGGTTTTACGAATTACCATCCTGGCGATAGCTCCCGTTATTCCGCTAATTCAGCGGGACCTGCATATGTCAGGAACACAAGTTGGGATTTTGTCAGGATTGCCGACTTTAATGCTCGCGCTCGCGGCGATTCTCGGCGCGTTCGCAATGTCCCGATTCAGTGCTTTCGCTACATTAATCAGCGGATTGGTTTTGGTCGCCCTTGGCACGATTTTACGGGGCACCGCAGACGATATTACAGTTTTGTTCGGCACCACGGTCGTCATGAGCACCGGTGTCGCAGTTGCGCAGCCAACCTTGGCGGTATTAGTGCCTGAATGGCTCCCACGACAGATCGGGTTCGGAACGGCCAGCTACGCGAATGGTCTTATTGTCGGCGGCATAATCCCAATTGCCCTGATGCTCCCTGTAGTGATGCCACTATTGGGCGATAGCTGGCGTCTCGCTATCGCAGTTTGGTCTGCACCCGTGCTCTTAGTGATCGTCATCCTGCTTCTGTTTGCGCCAAGATCCTCGACACGCGGAGCCATCAACGTTCTTACACCGGCCGATTGGTTCTCTCTGGATTATAATTTGATTTGGCGCATCGGCCTCATCTTTGGCGCCAACAACAGCATTTTCTTTGGCACAAATGCATTTTTGCCGAGCTATCTGACCAGCATCGGAAAGTCTGACCTGATAAGCGCAGCTTTGACTGTTTATAATTTTTGTCAGCTGCCCTCGTCTTTACTTGCGTTTGCATTTGCCAGCCGACTAGAACGCCGTATTTGGCCTTATCTGTTTGCTGGTCTGCTTGCCATTATTAGTATCGCGTTCACGATTTCCGCCGCCAGCGGCTGGATTGTGCTCTCGACTGCCACTCTGGGCTTTGCAAGCGGGATCACATTGACGCTGGGGCTCGCCCTACCACCTTTATTGAGCGCCCCCGCTCAAATTGGCAGGGTGTCGGCTGCCATGTTTATGCTCAGTTATACTTACGCGATGATGATCTCGGTATGTGGCGGCGTGTTGTGGGACATGACCGGACGAGCAGGTGCCGCACTGGCGATGGTTGCAATCGGCATCCTGCCGCTGTTCATCCTTGTCCCGACGATTCACCTCGGTTCCGCTCGCGCGGAACGGATCGAGAGTATACGCAAATAGTGCGCGCGGCAGTGAAGCCGTGGCACCTACTAGCAAATTTTCAATAGCAAGTAGATTCCATTCGCTACTTATGTAGTCTCCGATAAGCTGGAAGAAACGAACCGACAACTGGGCCGAGAATGCATATCGTCGCGACGATTATTGCGGCGTTTGTAATGAGGCGCCTGCTGCCTTCGATCTCAACATTGGGTCTGTCAGGCATTGTCAAGCGCATGCCCCGCTCTCTTCCGAATCGCGCGATATATCGTTTCGGGATCGAGTGGAAGCGTCGTCAGTCGGACGCCCACCGCATCCTCGATAGCATTTGCGATGGCCGGCGAGACGCAGAACATCGAGCTCTCACCTACACCTTTTGCACCGAAGGGTCCGTTTGACTGATCGTGCTGGACGTAAACATTTTCGATTTTTGTCGGCAAATCGTGGAAGCCTGGAATCCTATAGTCGGCAAGCGAAGCGTTGGTGATCTGACCGCCGTCCAGGTGGATTTGTTCTAACTGCGTGAAACCTAGCTGCATAATCGCGCCGCCGGAAATCTGTGTCTCCACTATCTTGGGGTTGACCGCCTTGCCGGCATCCACCACATTAATGAGCTTCGCGATCTTGAGCCCGCCCGTTTCCATATCGACTTCGACTTCGGCGCCAGCACCTGAAATCAGCCAAAAGGGCGTCACATTCCTGCTCTGACCTGTTTCGCGCGAGGGAGCCTCATACTCGGGTTTGTAGCTGCCAGCACCGATAATGTTGCCAGCCTGCATGCCATAGCGTTTTTGCAACAGAGCAGCGATCGGCTGATTGGAGCCATCGGGCTCACCAACTTCCTTCCTAAGGGCGGCAAGTTGATTGCGTACGTCCGCGGCCGCACGTTGAATCGCATGTCCCATGTGAAAGAGCGACCGCGAACCCAGCGTACCCATGTCGTAGGGAGTAACATCGGTATCTGGATGAATTATCCTGACCGTTTCGGCCGGAACATTGAGACATTCACCTACTATTTGCGCTAATCCCGTATCAGAGCCCTGCCCCATATCAACGGTGCCGCAGTAGAGTGTCACTGATCCATCACCCGCTACATTTATAACTGCGACAGAGGTAGTTGGCGAAGTCACCGCCTTGATCGCGATTCCGAAACCGCGACCGCGTCTGATGGTCCCATTCTCCCGCATTAAAGGCTTAGTCCAGTCGAGCCTCTCCAAAATAGTATTCAGAACCTTATCGAGCGGCGCATCGACGACGACTTGACCGGTGGCATGAACATCGCCCTCACGCAGTAGGTTCTTCCGCCGGAACTCCGCCGGATCGAAGCCAAGTGCACGCGCCATCATGTCCATGTGACTCTCGTAAGCCCAGGCAATTTGCGGCAAACCAAATCCGCGAAGAGCGCCAGAGGGCGTCAAGTTCGTATACAGCGCGTACGAATCGATCGACACATTCTCGATGTTGTATGGTCCTGAGGCAGTTAATCCGGCTTTCTGTGCCACCCGTGGCCCGATGTCGGCATACGCACCAGTATTCCAAAACACTTCGCACTTGCGCGCTGTTATCTTGCCATCCTTGTCGACTCCGCTTCTTATGCGAAATGTGCACGGGTGTTTGGTGATCTGGTAGAACATCTCCTCCATTGTTGCCGCCACCTTAACGGGTTGGCGCGCAAGCATAGAAAGGGCAACTGCCAGTGCTTCGAGCTTGATGTAGAGCTTTGACCCATAGCCGCCCCCGACATAGGGCACCTTGACGCGCACCTTGTTTTCAGGCCAGCCGAGCAGCCGCGCTATCTCAATTTGCACGAAGGAAGGTGATTGTGACGCGGTATAGATGGTGACATTGTCGTCGCGATAATCGGCAATTGACGCGAAAGGTTCGAACGGCAGGTGCAGCACTTTCTGAGTCTTAAACTCATGCTCGAACTTATGTTCGGCCGCCGCGTACGCCTTGTCGAAGTTACCTCGCCGCAGGCGATAATCCAGAGCAATGTTGGTCCCACTAACACCTTCCAGGTGCTTCAGGTCAGCAAAAGTTCCAGCCGGCTTGAGGTGTTCATGGACAAACGTCTTCGAATTGAATGCGTCGATTTCATCATAGATGGCGGGTAGCTCTTCGTATTCCGCAGTAATGAATTGAACCGCCTCCTCTGCCACGTGCGGATCGCGCGCCAAAACAGCAGCGACCGGTTCGCCAATAAATCGTACTTTACCGTCAGCCAGGATAGGCTGGTCGTGGAAGGCGGGGCCGTAATACGGATCCGGAATCAATTTCTTGATGTCTTCTATCGTGACTACATGAAGAATTCCGGCGGCCTGCTTTGCTAAGCTGAGATTGAGCGACCCAATACGACCATGCGCCACAGTACTGCGGAACAGCTTCGCGTGTAACATTCCGGGTAGCTGCATCAGATGAGTGTATTCGGCCCGTCCAGTGACCTTGTCACGGCTTTCGAGGCGCCGCACTGAGCGGCCGATTTGGGACCCGGCCTTTGTATCAGGGCGATTGCGCGAAATCGGCATCCGCACTCCCATGATCACTCAGGCGACGCAAGCCGCGGGTCGGATTTTTTCATGGGATTGCTCCTAGTCCAGCAAGCTCACATCGTTTCTATCACTATTTGCTCCTGGCATGCTGGGCAATCGGACCGTGCCAGCGCGTAATTGCTGGATACCCAGTGCGTCATATTAGAACGCGCGCGAGCGGCGCATTACGATCGAGCACGCGCAGCACCTCGTCCCGGCCGCGATCCGGCACTTCAAGCAGCACGCGGTGAATACCTGCTTTCCGGTAGGACGCAAGTGTCGCCTCTTCTGCCGGTGCGTTGAACACAGTGATTGCGAAAGCTGCCGGATCTCTTCCGCCCTCGCTTGCAGCGTGGCGCAGACGGGCAACGGCGTCATCCGGCTCGAACCCGCCGCGCGCACGCGGAAGCCAGCCGCTCCCGAATTCCACCACGCGCCGCAAGGTGTGATCGGTCTCGCCGCCGAGGAGGATCGGCGGATACGGCTTCTGTTTGGGCTTTGGATATAGCCAGACCGGGTCGAAATTCACGAATTCGCCGTGGAATTCCGCCTCGTCGTGGGCCCACAAGGCCTGCATAGCCAGGACGCGTTCGCGCAGTATCTTAAAGCGCGCTTGATAACGCGTGCCGTGGTTCTCCATCTCCTCGACGTTCCAACCTCCGCCGATACCGAAGACGAATCGACCTCCGGAAAGTTGGTCAAGACTGGCGACGGACTTAGCCGTGACAATTGGGTCGCGCTGCGGGACAAGTGCGATCGCAGTGCCAAGATGAAGGGTTCGCGTAGCCGCCGCAGCGAACGCCAGCGCAACGAAAGGGTCGTGCGTATGCGAGTATCGCTTCGGCAGTTCGCCGCCGCCCGGGAATGGAGTGCGGCGACTGACTGGAATGTGGGTGTGTTCACAAACGAACAGCGAATCAAACCCGCGCACTTCGAGTTCGTGCGCCAATTCACTGACATCTATTCCGTAGTCGGTGGGAAAGTAAAAAGTACCAACTCGCATCGAAATTTCTCCACACGTCGAACGCTTCTATTCCGTTCCAGGTCGGGATGCCTCCCGGCCCGCTTGGTTCCTTAGGGGCGGGTACCGGATGCTAATCTGACTTTGCAAGGGACAGGTTACCCCAACTCGTGGCGCTTGCAATGCGCACGGCAATCACAGGAAGCTGCGCGATCGGCATCCCGATGAGCTGCGGATAACGAGAGCGCAGAAGCGACTGCGCCAGGTCGTGTTCCTTCCCGTCGGTCAGTATTTCTGCACGACCTCGCAACATGATCCAACCCAACTGTCCCCAATCGTCCTCATAACGATCAACAACAACGGCCACTGCCGAGTTCTGAGCAATATTCTTCAGGCGCTTAAGCGGGGTGCTGAGGCTTCGTTTAGGCTTTGCATCAATCGTGACATAAAGCGTGCAATCAAAGGTCGCAAAGCATACCGGTACCACATGAGGAATTGCATCACGATCGGCCGTTGCGAGATGGGCGACCTTGCGATCGTTCAAAAATAGCCGCTCCATGTCTGACAGCAATTCACACCTCAATTAAATACAGGTCATAGCTTAGAAAAGTTCTCGTCCAGGCTAAACTCCTTGTTTGGGGGATCGCTTTACAGCGAGATTCGCCGATACCCCGCGACTGGTTCGGGTTATTTTAGGCTTCGTCTGGCGACTAGCGTGGCGCGGGCGGCAACGCGCCTCGCTGTTTCTGCTGCGATTGGGTAGATTGATTAGATCGACAGCAAAAGCTCGTCGTGAAAGTCTCAGGGGAGGCCGATTGCACGCAGCCATCAAGTGGGAAACAGCTAAGGTCGGGAAAGCAGACGATCATGAGATTAAATCATTCAGACTACGTCCTTAGTTAACGGATCGAGAGCAGCTCCCGTCAATTCGCCAGGCTCGGATATTTGCCTATTACGGAGCATTTTCTTCGAGTTTCTGGAGTTGCGCCGGGTATGCGCTGCTAGATATCGATTGCGGAATGGGCGACGTCACAATGTTAGCCGCGCAGCTCGTTGCTTTTCATCGAGCGACCCCCAGAACTCTTGGACCTTTACTAAAATCATAGCCCGATGGCTGCTGACCTTTTTAGGCGCGTTACTGGAGATCTCTGGCGACGTCATCGAGCGCGCGCTCTAGGCGCCGGCCGATTTCGTCGATCTCGTGGCTCTCAATGACGAGTGGGGGAGCGAAGACCAAGCGGTCACCAACCACGCGGATTATCAGTCCGTTACGCATCGCTGCAGCATCAACCTTCGCACCCACTTTGAGCTCGCTGTCGAAAGGAATGCATTTCTCTCCATCCCGCATCAACTCCATGCCTAGGATAAGGCCCATTCCCCGCACGTCTCCGACAAGCGGATGTGCCCTCAATCGACCAAGCGTTGACTGCAGGACCGGCCCAAGGCACTTGGCGCGGCTAACGATGTCGATCTCGGCGTAAATTTTTTGCACTTCAAGTGCGACCGCTGCCGCTACCGGGTGACCTGCGTAAGTGAACCCATGCGCGAAGTTGCCGTATTTATCCGACTGCGCAAGCATCGCCTCGTGGATCCGCTCGTTGATCAGGACCGCAGAAATCGGCAGCATGGCAGCGGACAAGGCCTTGGCCGACGTCAACATATCGGGACGAATGGCAAAGGTTTGGCAGCCCCACATTTCCCCGGTACGAGCAAAGCCGCAGATAACTTCGTCGGCAACAAACAAAATATCGTACTTGCGCAAAACCTGCTGAATCTTCTCGAAATATCCGTGCGGTGGCAGGATCGCGCCGCCAGCACCCATCACGGGCTCTGCAAAGAACGCCGCAATGGTGTCGGGACCCTCCGCTTCGATCAACGCCTCAAGCGCCTCGGCCATGCGCGTTGAAAACTCGATCTCCGTCTCGCCTGGTTCGTGACGACGGTAGTAGTGGGGAAACTCGGTGTGCTTGAAGTTCGCAAAGGGCAAGCCGAAGCCGGCATGCATGTCCGGTTTTCCAGAGAGACTCACCGCTGCGCAGGTGTTCCCGTGGTAGGCCATTTGGCGCGCGATAATCTTGGTGCGCCGTGGCTGACCAACGGCGTTCCAATAATACCAGGCAAGTTTAATGGCCGTGTCGTTTGCCTCCGAGCCCGAACATTGAAATATCACGCGGGCCATTGGCACCGGTGCGATTTTAAGTAGCTGCTCCGCCAGCGCGATGGTCGGTTCGCTCGAGCGATGGCGATAAAGGTGATAGTAGCCAAGATTTCGCATCTGCCCGTAGGCGATCTTAGCAAGCCGCTCGGAAGCGAAACCAAGCGAGGCACACCACAGCCCTGCGACCGATTCGATGTATTCGTGACCGGTATTGTCGTATACGCGACAACCATCGCCGCGCACGATGACGAGCGGGCCTTCCTGCTGGTGTTTGCGGAGATTGGTCTGCATGTGCACGAGGCTCGCGACGTCGCGCGCCTCGATCGAATTCGGAATATAAGTCACCCTTTATCCTCCGCAGCAGCAATCTTGCGCAATTGGTCGGGGTTTGTAACACCATAATCGCGCGTTGCGGCCAAATCGCTCACATACCCATCGAGCAGGTCGCGTCCGATTGTTGCTCGGTCGCGCTCGGTCGGCGGGCCAAAACCACCCGAGCCAGGTGTCGCCATGTCGATGACAGAACCCGCCGGCGCAGCAAACGCACCCTTGCTCGGCAGAAGACGCGTGACGCCGTCCGGAGTCGAGAGCGTTACGACGGCTGCCGCGCCGGCGCTGCCGCCGCGCAGACCGAACGGTGGTGAGGTCATCCGCTCCATGCACAGCGCTCCGGTCGCATCGGCGCCGCGTAACATGCGCCAAACGCGTTTTGCGCCGCATCCCCCGCGGTAACGGCCAGGCCCGCCAGAGTCCGGATTCACCTCATAGCATTCGACGCGTACCGGAAAGGCCAACTCCAGCACTTCCACTGGCGTGTTCATTGTGTTGGAGATACCACTTGCAATGCAGTTGATGCCGTCCTTGTTTGGTCGTGCTCCGAACCCACCCTTGATGGTTTCATAGGAAACGTAATGGCGGCCATTGCGTGGATCCACACCCCCGAGCGTCAAGATCGCTGACGTCCCCTGACTGCAAGCCATCACCTGATCTGGCATAAAGTTGACTAGCGCACCCATGACCATGTCGGCGACGCGATGCGATATCTCATGGTTGGCATAGACGACGGGAGCCGGAAATTCTGCGTTCACGACCGAGCCTTTGGGTGCCCTGATTTCGATAGTGCGCCAGCAGCCGGAATTAGGAGGAATAAGGTTGTTTGGGTCGACCGCGGTTTTCAGTGCGCAATATACGCCCGATGCCGTGACCGAGAGTGGTGCGTTCATTGGGCCTTTGACCTGTGGGTCGGTGCCGGCAAAATCGACAATCAGCCGGTCTGCGGTCTTGCGCACCGAGAGGCGAATGCGGAATCGCGCATCCGTGCCGAAGGCGTCATCAGCGATGCCATCGCCATCGCAGAAATCTTCGAAAGCGCCTTCGCCGTCAGGTAGATCGCTCAGCGCTGCGCGCATGAGCCGTTCCGAGTAATCCATGACTTGCGCCATATAGCCGATCAGCTCGGCGCCCCCATAGCGTCGGGCGAGCGTTTTCAGACGCTCGGTCGCACGCAGCGTTGCAGCGAGCTGCGCGCCAAGGTCGCCTTTGCGTTCGTCGGGCGTGCGCACGTTCGCTAAAATGAGCTTCTCGAGGTCGCCATTGAGCGCACCACGGCTGATGAGCCGCAACGGCGGCATCCGCAAACCTTCACCGAAGACTTCTGTCACTGCGCCGTAGCTCCCAGGCGTGGCCGAGCCGATATCCGGCCAATGCGCTCGCAAACACGTGTAGCCGAGGAGTTCGCGACCGTGAAATGCCGGCCGTATGACATTGACGTCTGGCAAGTGGCTGCCACCAAAATATGGATCGTTGTGAACAAAAACATCGCCGTCGTGCACGTCGGATGCGAACACGGCGACTACAGCGCGGACCGCGTCAGGCATCGAGCCGAGGTGAATGGGCAGATCGGGACCCTGTGCTACCATCTCGCCTCGAGCGTCGAAGACGCCGCAGGAATAATCGCCGGCCGACTTCAAAAGCGGGGAATATGCAGTCTTTGCGAGAACGACCCGCATCTCCTCGGCGACCTTGTAAAGACTGTTTTTGGCAATCTCGAAGGCGGCGGGATCGACCTTCTGTACATTGTCTTTCACTGTCGTATTACCCCGCGTTGGGTCCGCGTTAGCACTACAAAACCATCCTCATTCATTCTCGCTTGCCATCCAGGCGGCACCAGAATCGTGGACTCAACCGATTCGATCACAGCTGGGCCAGCCACCCCGAGCCCCGACGACATCCGCCTGCGGTCGTAGATGGGCGCGTCGGCGTCGCCTGTGTCATGGAACCAGAGTTGGCGATGAGATTTAACTGCATCGCTGCTAGGATCAGCGGGCATATCCCGGATCATCAGCGGCGGGATCGTGCCAATCGCGGCGATGCGAATGTTGACGATCTGGACTGGCTCGCCGCGGTTATCATGGCCATAGGTATGCATATGGCGAAGGTGAAATGTTTCTGCGATCTCCTGGAGGGTTGTCTGGTTGATCGGGCGAGCTGGAACAGGTAGCGTGAGCTCATAGGATTGACGCTCGTAACGTGCATCAACCGAACGCTCGAACCGTCGACGTTCAGGACCGATGGCGGCACCATCGAGCATCGCACCTCCCTTTTTCTCCATTGCAATGAAGGCAGCCTCGACCGCCAAGGGATCGGCAGTATCGGTGCTCGTGAACAGCGTCTGCACGTAATCACGTTTTAAGTCCGTTGCGATGAGACCGAGCGCCGAAAAGGCTCCGGGGATCGGCGGGCAAATCACCTCGCCAATACCGAGTTCGCTTGCCAGTGCGGCCGCGTGCAGGGGGCCCGCTCCGCCAAAGGCGGCGAGCACAAAATCGCGCGGATCGTGGCCGCGTTGGACGGAAACGATTTTAAGAGCCTCAGCCATGGCATGATTAACAATGTCGATGACAGCCGCCGCGGCTGTGCGGATATCGACGCCCAGAGGTCTGGCGAGCCGCGAATCGATTGCAGCTTTGGCTGCCGCATGATCGATCGGAAGGTCGCCCCCAAGCAGCGATTCCTTGTCGAGGTAGCCGAGCAGTAGGTTGCAGTCGGTAACGGTCGGCTCGATGCCGCCGCGCGCGTAGCAAGCGGGGCCAGGATCGGCGCCGGCGCTCTTGGGACCAACGCGTAGCGCGCCGGCCCGATCGATCCATGCAATCGATCCGCCGCCGGCTGATACTTCTGCCAGATCGATGACTGGCAGGCGAACCGGATGACCGGTGCCGCTGGTCCACCGCATCATGCTCGATCCGCCTCCGACTTCGTAGTCCGGCGTGGTGTCGTACCGGCCTTGTCGAATCAGGCTTGCCTTGGCTGTCGTGCCGCCCATGTCGAACGAGAGCAGGTTTTGGCGCCCGGTTTGCCGCGCCACGAGCGCTGCCGCGACAACACCGGCAGCCGGACCCGATTCGACCGCCACTGCCGGGATGGAAATGGCCTCGTCCACTTCGAGAATGCCACCGTTCGATCCCATTAAATAAAGTGGGGGCAGCTTTTGACCGCGCGTAACCTTTTCCAGTCGCCCTAGATACGAGGAGAGAATTGGCCCGACACAGGCACAAACCGCGGTCGTGCTGGTGCGCTCGAACTCCTTCATTTCGGGCAGCACGTCTGATGACAGGTAAACCGGCACGTCTGGCAATGCTGCTCGTAACCGCGCGCCGAGTCGACGCTCGTGCACGGGATTGAGGAAACTGAAGAGCAGCGAGACTGCAATTGAATCGACCCGCGTCGTTTTCAGAGCTGCGATCAGTTCATCGACATCGCGGTCGGCAAGGGGTGTGACAATGTCGCCGTCCGCACCGATACGTTCACTGATTTCAAAGCGACGACGGCGTGGGATCAGCGTAGCCGGCGCATCCTGGAACAAATCGTAGAGATTCGCACGCGCCGAGCGTCGAAGCTCCAGAACGTCGCGGAAGCCGCGCGTTGTGATCAATGCCGCGCGCGCCCCCTTATCCTCGAGGATGGCATTGGTCACAACTGTGGTCGCGTGCGAGAGGAGTCCGACCTGGTCGGGGATCACATCGTAGCGGCTCATTGCCGATGCGAGCGCATGCTGTACGCCTTCGGCAAGATCACCAGGCGTTGTCGGCACTTTCGCCACACCGATGCGTCCGCTCTTCTCTTCGACAATGGCCACGTCGGTAAAAGTCCCGCCTATATCGACGCCGATCCGCCAAACCATCTAGCAAGTTCCTTGCGGCGCAAGAATTATTGTAGACTGCCTCTCAAATTTGGTCAGGCAGTCGCTTGGACAGCATAGTGAGCGACTTCGTCAACAACAGCAATCATGGCCCACATCCTTCATCGTCAAACTGGTCATTCCTATCAAGTTGCCGCCACTGCCCGCGGTGTCATCATCCGCGATAGTGCCGGTAAGGAATACATCGATGCCTCCGCAGGCGCGGCCGTGTCGTGTCTCGGCCACTCCCATCGGGACGTCCTGGCGGCCATGCACAAACAGCTCGACCAGCTGGCCTATGCGCACACTAGCTTCTTCACGACGCAAGTTGCAGAGGAACTGGCCGATGATCTCATTGCGCATGCGCCAGACGGCCTTAGCCATGTCTTCTACGTCAGCGGCGGCTCAGAAGCCGTTGAGGCCGCGCTCAAGCTGGCCCGCCAATATTTTGTCGAACGGGGGGAACTGGGCCGGCGTTACATCATCGCACGTCGCCAGAGCTATCACGGGGCTACGCTCGGCGCTCTCGCGGTTGGAGAGCGGGGATGGCAGCGCAGACATTTCGAACCACTGCTGATCGAAACGCATCATGTGTCACCGGTGTACGAATATCGCGGCAAGCGTGCCGGCGAGACAGCGGAAGACTATGGCGCCCGCCTAGCTAAAGAACTCGAAAGCAAAATCCAGGAATTTGGCGGCGGCAACGTCATCGCTTTTGTTGCCGAAACGGTGGTCGGAGCCACTCTGGGGGCGGTTCCAGCAGTGCCCGGCTATTTCAAACGCGTGCGCAATATCTGTAACCGCCACGGCATCCTTCTCATTCTAGATGAAGTGATGTGCGGCATGGGCCGTACGGGCACGCTACATGCCTGCGAACAGGAGGGCATTAGTCCCGATTTGATGGCCATCGCGAAAGGCCTCGGCGGCGGCTATGCGCCCATCGGCGCGGTGTTGATACAGGACAAGATTTTTAAGACGGTTGCCGAGGGGTCGGGTGTTTTCCTGCATAGCCACACCTATACGGGCCATCCGCTAGCCTGCGCCGCGGCTTTGGCCGTGCAACGGGTGATGCGGCGCGACAATCTGTTGGAGAACGTGCGCCGGCAGGGCGTGTATCTTTGCCGCCGTTTAAATGAACGGTTCGGCAATCATCCTTTTGTCGGGGACGTACGCGGACGTGGCTTATTTCAAGGTATCGAGCTTGTCGCCGATCGTGACACCAAGAAGCCCTTCGATTCGAGATTAAAGCTGCATGCGCGGGCGAAGCGCGAGGCGCTCGCGCGCGGCCTCATGGTGTACCCAATGGGCGGGACAGTCGATGGCGACGCCGGCGATCATGTGTTGTTGGCACCGCCGTTCATCGTGGATGAACAATTAGTCGATGCGATTGTCGAGCGACTTGGCGACGCAATTGATGCGGCGACGACAGTTTGAGGATGGCATGGTCGCGTGGCTTGATGACGAGTCCTTCCCTTCGCGGTTCGTTGACCCTGAAGAGTTGGACAACTTCTTGAGCCGACCGAGCCGGGCATTAGCTACCGACCTTGCTGCAATCGACGGGGACATCATCGTGCTGGGCGTCGGTGGTAAAATGGGGCCGACGCTCGCGCGACTTGCGGCAATGCCGCACCCGGTAAGCGCGTCATCGGCGTTTCGCGTTTCAGCGAGGTCGGATTACGCAAAACACTCGAGGCTTGGGGCGTAGAAACTATCAAATGCGATCTTCTGGATCGTGCTCAGGTGGCAGCACTGCCTCGAATCCGCAAGTCATATTCATGGCCGACCTCATCGACGGACGCGACACCTTAAAGCGCCACCTCCGCCAACACGGCTTTTCGGTGCAACGATCCTTCTTGCGGATGGGCTTAAATTGCAGCGTCCCACTCGGGGACCCCAGGCAATTGTTTGTGGTCGCTGGACCCGAATTTGGCTGACAGCTACAGCATCGATAAATCGCAGTGCTGTTATCGCCTGAGCCACTCTATCAAATGCAGCACACGGCGAGGTGTTGCTAATGATCCAAAAATAGACACACTGGTACGCCGTTACCTCAGCTCGGCGACGTAAATGGCGAAATACGGAATAGGCGCGTCGGTTCTTCGAAAGGAAGATGATCGTTTCCTGCGGGGACGCGGCCAGTATGTCGGCGACTTGCGTTTGCCAGGCATGCGTGAGGTCGCATTTGTTCGCAGTCCCGTTGCTCATGCTCGCTTAAAGCAAATCCACATTCCCAAAGAATTCCGAAGGGCCGTTTTCACGGCCAGCGATCTCGCCGGCGTCAACGCGATCATATCGGCCCCTCCGCTCAAGGGATTCAAGCGCTCGGCCGAGCCGATTCTTGTAACGGACAAGGTGCGCTATGTCGGTGAAATGGTCGCCATGTGCGTGGCGTCGAATCGCGCCGAGGCTGAAGACATTGCCAGTACAATAACGCTCGACCTGGAAGAGCTGCCTGCCGTAACCGACATGCTATCGGCTTGCGAGTCGGGCTCGCCGTTGGTCCACGAAGAATGGGGCGACAACATATTCGTTGAGTTCAGGGAAAAAAAGGGCGCAATCGAGGACATCGCCGATACTGCCGCGATCAAAATTTCCAAGACTATCCGAACCTCCCGCCACTGTATGTTTCCGGTGGAAGGACGCGGCGTCGTAGCGTATCGCGACGCGCGGCTTCGCTGCCTGACCCTCGTTACCTCGACGCAATTTCCCAACTCAGTGCAGACTGGCCTCTGTGAATGCCTCGGTCTCGAGCATGGCAATGTTCGCATCATCTCGCCCGATGTTGGCGGTGGTTTCGGATACAAAGGACTTCTCTGCCGGGAAGAGGTTGCTCTCGGCTGGCTAGCGATGCAGGTAGACCACCCGGTTCGCTGGTTGGAGGACTGCCGGGAGCATCTGGCGGCGAACGCGAATTGCCGCGAACATCACTATCAAATCAGAGGATACGCGGCGGCAAACGGCAAATTGTTGGGCATCGAATGCATCAGTCACGTCGATGCCGGCGCATACTCGTCATACCCGATCTCCTCTTCAGTTGAGGCGGCGCAAATCGCGAATCTTTTGCCTGGTCCATATGTCTTCTCAAATTATCGATGTCGCACGGCGGCCGTGGCGACCAACAAGTGCCCGATCATTCCTTATCGCGGCGTCGCGCGATCCGGCGTCTGTCTTGCCA
>Ga0187804_10000128_pt1 | contig 16162 bp, 11 predicted proteins | sample NC_wetland_sal_i_3_FD_132961 | JGI IMG/M metagenome (GOLD analysis project Ga0187804, IMG submission 132961) | Wetland sediment microbial communities from Neuse River Estuary, North Carolina, USA - Control_4 | ecosystem: Environmental > Aquatic > Freshwater > Wetlands > Sediment | place: USA...
AACCGCCTTCTGCGAGTTCTGCAAGTAGAAGATGTCATCGTGCGCGATGCGCTCATTGTCCGCGGACTCACCCGCAAATTTCTGCAACATGGCAATCCGGCGCTTGTAGCTGGCCAGCCGCGACGGGTAGTCCACATCTTTCAGGTAGTGCAGCTGCGCAATGGTCTGCAAACGGCCCGTGCTGCCGGGATGGCCGGAGACGAAGACCAGCTCGCCATCGCTCACGCCCCCCTTGGACCACTTCAGGTAGTGGTCGAGGTGGACGGGCTTATCGTTCTCGTAGATGCGGAAGAAACTGATGTCTAGATCGTAGCGCGGGTAGGTGAAGTTATCCGGGTCGCCGCCGAAGAAGGCGGCGTCAAATTCGGGCGCGAACACCAGCCGCACGTCGGTGTACTTCTTGTACTTGTAAAGGTTGTAGACTTCGCCCGAGTAGAACGTGATCACGTCGCAGCGCAAGCCGGTGGATGCGGCGCAATCCTTTTCGATCGCGCTCATGGCGACACGTTGCGCCTGGCTCGCTTCCGCCGCGGACATGCCCGGCTTGGTCCCGGTGTTCACCTTGGCGGTGACGTCCTCGATCCCCACCAGCACGTTCAGTTCGAGGTCCGGGCACTTGCCTTCCTCCGCCCGCGTCCGCGCATAGAAGCCGGTCTTCATGTAGTCGGTGCCTTCCTTGCCCAGTTTCTGTATGCAGTCGGCGCCGACGTGATGGTTGGTAAAGGCCAGCCCGTCCGGCGAAACGAACGAGCCTGAGCCTCCGTTGTTGAACCGCACCGACGACAGCCGCACGTGGTCCAGCCACGGCTGGGTCGTTTCGAAACCATACTTCGCCTTTACCTTGTCTTTGGGAAACGCGTTGTACAGCCACATGCCCTCATCGGCCAGCGCCAGCGGCGCTGCCAGGGCAAAGATCAGGGCAAATACGAGCCATCTCGTTTTCATAAGCTTCTCCGATATGCAAGGAATCTTGGCAGGATTTGAGACGTTCTGGGCAGCAGCAAGCAAACACCTCAATATACGCCTCGGCACTACTGCGGCCAAGCGCAAGCCTCTTCCGTCTGGAAACTCCGCGCGGGACCTGAGACCTGCCTTTTCGTTTGAAGCCTTCTCCACCCGCGCCACATCAGTACAATAGAGACAACGATGCGCCGGGTTTATCTCGACAACAACGCGACCACGCCCGTGCTGCCCGAGGTCCTGCAGGCCATGCGGCCCTACTTCAGCGAGCAGTTCGGCAACGCGTCGTCCATCCACCATCATGGACAGGAGACGCGGGCGGCGGTGGAGCGCGCGCGCGAGTCGGTGGCTGAGTTGCTCGGCTGCCGCGCCTCGGAAGTCGTCTGGACCAGCGGCGGCACCGAGTCCGACAACCTCGCCATCTTCGGGCTGGTGAAGCCGGGCGATCACGTCGTGACCTCGACCATCGAGCATCATGCGGTGCTCAACAGCTGCAAGCATCTCGAAGAAAAGGGATGCGAAGTCACCAGCGTTCCCGTCGATGGCCGCGGCCTGGTGGATCCCGATGACGTGAAGCGGGCGCTGCGCCCTTCGACGGAGCTGATCAGCATCATGACCGCCAACAACGAGACCGGGGCGGTGCAGCCGGTGGAAGCGATTGGAAAAATCGCCGCCGAAGCCGACGTGTACTTCCACACCGACGCGGTGCAGGCCGCGGGAAAGATCCCGATCGACGTGAACAAAATTGGTTGCGACCTGCTGAGCATCTCCGGTCACAAGATTCATGCCCCGCAGGGCGTGGGCGCACTGTACATCCGCAAGGGGACGTTGCTGGAACCGATGCTTTACGGCGGCAGCCACGAGCGCTCGCGGCGCGCGGGCACCGAGAACGTTCCCGGCATCGTGGGTTTGGGGAAAGCGGCGGAGCTGGCGCTGGCTGCCTTCGAACGCGGAGACGACAAGAAAATGGCCGCTCTGCGCGATCGGCTGGAAAGGGAACTGCTCGCGATTGACGCCACCGGACTGAATGGCGGTGGCGCCCCTCGCATCCCCAATACGACGAACATCTATTTCGACTGCATCGAAGGTGAGGCGCTGGTGATCGCGCTCGATCTGAAGGGACTGGCGGTCTCGACCGGCGCGGCCTGCTCGTCGGGCGCCATCGAACCCTCGCACGTGCTGACCGCCATGGGGCTGCGCCCGGACCGCGCCCGCGCCAGCATCCGCTTCAGCCTGGGCAAGCAGAATACGGCGGAAGATGTCGAGTTCGCGCTGAGCCTCGTGCCGGGAACAGTGGCGAAGCTGAGAGAATTGTCGCCGGTTTGGGCCAAAGCACCAGCAAGAACCACGTAGGGACAGCCGCCCCGGCTGTCCAGTCGAGCAAAACTCGGCGGTTTGCTAGAAGCTAGCAGCTAGGAGCTGATGTCAACCGAAACCATCGCCGTCGCCATGTCGGGAGGAGTGGACTCCTCGACCGTTGCGGCCATGTTGCGCGCCGAGGGGCACAACGTCATCGGGTTGACCATGCAGCTCTGGAACCAGCGCCGATTGGCCGGGCACCCCGGCATGCCCGAGTCCGTGCAAGGACGCTGTTGCTCGCTCGACGACGTGTACGATGCCCGGCGCGTCGCCGAGACCATCGGCATCCCCTACTACGTGGTCAATCACGAGGAGCGTTTTGAGCGCGACGTGGTGCGGCCGTTCGTGGAGGAGTATCTTTCCGGGCGCACGCCCATCCCCTGCAGTCTCTGCAACAATCACTTGAAGTTTGATCAGCTTCTTGTTGTGGCGCGGCAGATTGGCGCCGACATGGTCGCGACCGGCCATTACGCCCGGGTGACTTTCGACGAGCCCAGGGGGCGCTGGCTGCTCCAGCGTCCCGCGGACAAGTCGAAAGACCAGACCTACTTCCTTTTCGGACTCACGCAGGAGCAGCTCAGCCGTACTCTGTTCCCGCTTGGCGGGATGACCAAGCCCGAGGTTCGCGAGCTGGCCCGCAAGCATGGCCTGGTCATCGCCGAAAAGCCCGACTCGCAGGAGATTTGCTTTGTCCCCGGTGGAGATTACAAGCGCTTTCTCGACGCCTACCTCGCCGAGCAGGGAAGCGGCCTGCCCGAAACCGCGGGCGAGATGGTCACTGCGGATGGTCAGGTGATCGGTGAGCACGCCGGCATTCACAATTTCACCGTCGGACAGCGCAAGGGGCTTGGTGTAGCCACCGGCTCGCCGCTGTACGTGATCCAGATCAAGGGCGATTCGAAGCAAGTGGTGGTCGGCGCCGACGAACAACTCTACTCCCGCACCCTGCGGGCCCACCGCGTCAACCTGATTGCCGTGGCCGAGCTGCGCGAACCGATGCGGGTCGCGGTCAAGATTCGCCACCGGCACCAGCCCGCTCCAGCCCTACTCGAGCCCACTGGGCCGGATGCGGTCGTGGTCACTTTCGACCAGCCGCAGCGCGCCATCACCCCGGGCCAAGCCGCCGTCTTTTATGACGGCGACACGGTCGTGGGCGGGGGATGGATCGAAAGCAGTAGCGCATAGCGAGTGGCGAACCGCGAGGAGCAAATCCTGTCTTCCACCCTTCGTGCGTTGACTTCGCCGAACCGCCGCAATAGCCTGACATCGCATACAGAAAAAGAGAGTGTGTGCGATGCAAGTCAGCGCAGGATTTGCGCGTATTGGCGCGGGTTCGCGCCGTTTCGACCGAATGGCGGGCTGGCTCTTTTCTGTTGTTCTTGTCGTCTGCCTCGCTCTTCCAGTCTGTGTAGCTCAACCGAGCATTATTTTGGTTGGATCCGGATCCACTGTGCCCTTGCCGCTCTATGCCAAGTGGGCGGAGCAATACGACAAGCGCAATCCCAAAATCCAGATGCGCTACCTCCCGATCGGGACGAGCGAAGGAATCAAGCAAATCTCCCATGGCAGCGGCGATTTTGCCGCGGGCGAGGTTCCGCTCACGGCGACGGAGCGCGCCGAGGGTGGGTTGATCGAAGTCCCCGCCCTGCTGATCGGCATTGTCCCGATTTATAACCTGCCGGGGGTCCAGGGAGAAATGCGTTTCTCCGGTGAGGTGCTGGCTCGGATTTTCCTCGGACAAATAAAGACGTGGGACTCTCCAGCCCTCGCCCGGCTCAATCCAAGTCTCTCTTTGCCAGACTTGCCGATCAAGGTGGTCTACCGGCCGGCGGGCAAAGGGTCGAACTACGTTTTCAGCGATTTCCTGTCCAAGAGCAGTTCCCAGTTCCGGACGGAGATTGGAAGGAGCCCGTCTCCGGCGTGGCCCGTTGGGACGCCTGCCGAACGCAGTTCCGAAATGGCCGAAAAGGTGAAAAGTGAACCCGGTTCGATTGGCTACGTGGAGGCCCAATATGCCGTCAAAATGAATATCCCGTACGGCTCCGTACTTAACCCAGCCGGGCACTTCGTCAAGGCTTCGGAGAAGACGATCAGCGCCTCCTGCATTGCCGTGGAAGAGCCGGGTTGGGATCGGTTCTCGACTTCGCTGACCAATGCTCCGGGGGCCGATTCCTTTCCGATTGTCAGCTTCACCTGGCTGTACCTGCGAACTACCTCCACAGATCCAGCCCGGGCCGCCGCCCTGTCCGACCTCTTGAACTGGATGTTCACCGACGGCCAGCGTATTGCCTCCCAGGAAGGCTATTCCCAGCTGCCACTCCCGCTCCTGGAGAAGGTCAAGAACAAAGCCAGTTTTTTGCACTGACTGGAAACCAGCAACCGCTTTCCCTGTTACCTTCCTATGACCCTTTGGCCGCCGCATGGCACTTTGGTGGACTAGACCCGCCGATCGAGTGGCGTTACGGTGAGTTCACGACGGACCGAGTCACTCCCCAAGTCGGGTTCCGGCGTGGGGCAGGATTTATGAAACTTTGGCATCTCTGCTATGCGGCGCTGGGGATTGCGGTGGCGCGCTGGATTTTCAAGCGTCAACCAGTACCGATATCAGATCCGGTCAGCCGGTTCCGCACCTCCGGGTTGTTGTAATACCGCTTCTCTGTTTAAGGCTTGGGCGCGCCCCGTTGCGCTGCCCTTCGTTAAAGCGCGCCCAATGCTTCCTCTTTTCACCTCCGCGGAAGTACTAGCACCGTAGTTTCCCTGAAGTAACTTCTATCGCCTCCCGGCACGCCTAGAATTTGCATGTAAGCCGAATTCGAGCGGTCCGTCCCAGGCGGGTGCGGCTCAGCGGGTGGATGCATGCGATCCGGGTTCTCAGGCGTGTTGTTGCTGGCTGCGCTGGCGCTGCTGTGGCCATCGGCTGCCGCGGCGCAGAGCGACGAGCCCTCCCTGGGCGACTTGGCCCGCAGCCTGCGCAAGAGCAAGGCCCCACAACCGCAAGCCCCGGTCATTGACAACGACAACCTGGCGCAGGCCATGGAAGATGTCAAGAAGCTCAAGCCGGCGAACCGGATGGTTCTCTCCGCAGACCCGTCCGGCAAAGGCTTCAAGGTATCGTCAGCGGACGTAACCTGTAGCCTCTCGTTCAACGCCAACACCGCTTCGCTGCTGATCAAGCCGGTCCTGGTGGAAGACGTACCCGTCAGCGAACTGCTCAAGCTGGATGGGCCGGCATCGATCCAGGACGACAATCTGCAGTTGGAAGTGTTCAACGGGACCGACTGGGAGTTGCGCGAAATAACCGTGGGCCTGACGCTCGAGCGCAAACCGGGGGAAAGCGCGGAGATGGCGGCCGGCGCGCGCGTGATTCCGGCAGCCGAGGGGCTGGCGCCGGTGGCGGTCGAGAAGCACTCCGACGTGACCGTGCTCTATCACCTCAAGGCCGTCGCCAAGCCGTTCAGTACAGCCGTGTTCCGCGAGAATATCGGGATCACGCCCGGCCCCGACCGGGATTGGCGCTGGTCCATTGTGGAAGCGAAAGGCATCCGGCCAAAGCCGGACGAAATACCCTCCGAGCCCCTCCCGCCAGCCATGCCGATGGCTCTGCCGACCCCGGCCGCGCCGGGCACCACAGCCGCTTCACAGATCGACCAACAAACGCCCTCCAGCGATTCACCGCGATAACGTAATCTGCGTCTAGCGGAGATGTTTCGCCAGCTTGCCATGGAATCGCAATCTGCGTGTGGTCGTCGTGGGCGTCTGGCTTTACCCCGCGTGCCGGTTCAACGAACGAACCGGGAAACTCATTACCGCAGCGATGACCTGGTCCTGTTCGCTTTCGCTGAGGTCGTTGTAGAAGGGTAGCCGCAGCAGTCGCTCGCTAATCTCTTCCGTGACCGGGCAGTCCGAAGGACGAGCAGCGAACTTCTTTCCCGCCTCCGAAAGATGAAGCGGGGTGTAGTGGAAGACGCTGAGAATGCTCTGCGCCTTCAGATCTAAGATCAGCGACTCGCGGTGCGCAACCGAGGGGAGAAGCATGTAGAACATGTGATAGGACTGCTCGCACTCCGGTGGAATGACCGGCAGTTTCACGTCGTTACTCTCGGCCCAATCGGCCAGGGATTCATAGTATCGATCCCAGACTCGCCGCCGTTTTTCTTGGATCCTCTCTCTTGCTTCGAGCTGCGCGTAGAGAAATGCGGCCAAAAGATCGGAAGGCAAGTAGCTGGATCCCAGGTCGACCCACGTGTATTTGTCGACTTCGCCGCGGAAGAAGCGGCTGCGGTTGGTGCCTTTCTCGCGGATCACCAAGGCACGTTCCAACAACTCCGCATCGTTGACGATCAACGCGCCGCCTTCTCCGCAGGTGAAGTTCTTGGTCTCGTGGAAGCTTTGGGCCGCGAGGTAGCCGAACTTCCCCGTATACGTGCCTTTATAGCGAGAGAACAGTCCGTGCGCGTTGTCCTCCACGATCCGGACCCCGTGGCGGGATGCGATCGCAAGAATGGAATCCATCTCGCAGGAAATTCCCGCATAGTGAACCGCGACGATCGCCTTGGTTCGTGGCGTTATGAGAGATTCCAAACGGCTCTCATCGAGATTCAGCGTGTCGGGGCGAATGTCCGCGAATACCAGACGTGCTCCCCGCAAAGCGAAAGCATTCGCAGTTGAGACAAAAGTAAACGACGGGACGATGACCTCATCCTCAGGGCCGCACTCGAGCAGGAGCGCCGCCATCTCCAGGGCGTGCGTGCAGGAAGTTGTCAACAAAACCCGTGGGACCCCTAGCTCCTTTTCGAGAAATTCGTGACATTTGCGAGTAAAGGGCCCGTCCCCCGAGGCGTGCCCATTGGCAATCGCTTGCGCAATGTACTTGTACTCATTGCCGGCGAGGCAGGGCCTATTAAATGGAATTCGATAGCTCATGATCTACGGAACACGAATAGTTTTTGGGTGCCATAGTCGCCAGCCGGGGGAAGCTGCGAGAACCACCGATTCCATTCCGCATTCGGGTCAGCTACGGAAACCGGCGCATGAGCCGCCTGCGCCAGGAGAGGTTTCAAAACGCGCGTGCCGACATAGTAGGTGCTCGCGAAGTTCGACAGCTCAAGCAATTTAGCTTCACTGCGAACTGCGGCAATCACTTTTTCCTCGTCAAGGTACTGATTAAACGGCGGCATAGGGATCTCTTCCATTCCCCACTCGTCACGGAGCGCATTCAGCCGCCGCCAGCCCTGCAAGGTCGCCTCTGAAAGTAGAAGTAAACCGCCTGGCTTTAGCACGCGAATGCACTCGCACAGACCACCGAGTTGGCGCTCCCAGGTTCCCAGGTTGATCAACACCCGCACGACAATCACCTTGTCGTAGGAATTCGACGACTGCTTCAGCTGCGTGATATCGCCGACATCAAATTCAACCGAGCCGGCCAGCTTCCCTTGCATGGTGCCGAGTCGGGCCTTCGCCTGCTCGATCATCTCCGGAACGTAGTCCAGGCCACGAAGCTCGATCCGGCGGGCGCAGGCGAATTGCATGGAGGAATATCCGTTGGCACAGCCTACGTCGAGGACCTTGTCCCCATCGACCAAGTGCTTGGCGATCTCGCCGATTTCCAACTCGATTACGGAATGGTCGGACCAGGAAGCCGACGGTGACTGGCCGTGCTCACGCGCCTGCCTTGTCCAGTATTCGTAGACTTCGTCTTGATTCAATCGGGTCGTCATTAAAAGGAAACTGCCCTGTCGCTCTTCACGGTTTTGTCTACTTCAGCATCACGGACTACATACGGAGGTTTCTGCATGCTGCGAAAATGCATACGGGCTAAGTACTCCCCGATGATACCCAGGGCGAACAGCTGCGCTCCGGAAAATAACGCGACAATTGACGCGAGGAACGGGAAGCCCGGCACAGGATCACCATGCAGGAGGAACCGAACTACCACGTACGCCAGAACCAAGAGTCCGAATAACGTAAAGACGAATCCGATCAGGCTGGCGATCTGCAACGGCATCGTGCTGAAGCCGGTCATCATGTTCATCGCGTGCGTCATCAACTTGCGAAAGGTGTATCCCGACGTCCCCTGTTTCCGGGGGCAGTGCTTTACGGGTGTGGCCGCGAAGCGATTGGTGCCCCAGGTCAGCAGTACATCGATCGATACAAAAGACCCTTCGTAGTGCACGAAGGCCTTAGCAACCTGGGCGCGAAAGGCACGGAAGGCACAAACCTGCCGCGCGATCTCGGCGCCCATGACATTTTGCAAAGCCAGCTTGGTCACCCATGAGGCAAAGTCCCGGCCCAACCCGTGTTGCTCCTGCTCCGGCGTGCCATAGACGACGTCGTACCCGCCCGCCAGCGCTTCCAGCAGTTTCGGGATCTCTTCGGGGGGATGCTGCAAATCGTCGTCGATGGTGACGATGACGTCGTAGCGGGCAACGCGGATGCCGCACAGCAACGCGTTATGCTGGCCATAGTTGCGCATGAGGTTGATGGGGCGAATCCAGGAATACTGGCGGGCCAGATCGCAGATGACATCCCAACTGCGGTCGGGACTGCAGTCGTTGACCAGGATGAGCTCAAAGTTCTCGGCACTTGCGGCGAATACGGCTTCCAGGCGGCGGATCAACTCGGGGAGAATTGCCTCGCTGCGGTAAACCGGAGCGACGACGGAAATCCTCCAAGGCGCCAGCCGCCCTTCTCCCGACGATTCGCCGATTCTATGCATCCCAACGTCTCGACTCGCCCGCAACACCGCCCAGCTCCGATCGCAATGATCTCATCAGCAAACACATTCAAGAATCAGGTGTGAGTATGGTATCCGAATGAGATCGTGGCGGACGCTGGCCCTGACATTGGCGAACGCCTGCGACGCGAGATTCAAGTACTCTCCTTCATTCCTTACGTATTCGCCGCGATCTCTGGCCAACAACCAGCGCGCGGCGGGCGACTGATCGTTGGTCCACACACCGTCGACGGTAATCAGCTTTCCGCCCGATTTTAGCGCATCATACGCGATTTGAAATAATTGCCTCGCTTCCTGGTCGTCGAGATGGTGCACAATGCCGAGCGCGAGAACGGCATCGAAACTCTGCCGATTCGCCAGTGAAAATTGACTCACTCGCTCGCACTCGAATTGCGCTTGTGGAAAGCGTTTTCGAGCCATCTCGATGTACTTGGAGCTTATGTCAAATCCCACATACTCGACCTGCGGCAGGTAGCCGACAATCGTACCCGGCCCGCAGCCGATCTCCAGGATGCGCGCGCCCACGCTGGGCTGGAGGTATTCACGGACCAGCACTTTGGCAAAGCCGGGCCCTCCGACTACGTTCCACCACAAGTTGTAGGCTGCCGGGATCGCCAGGAGCGAGCGAAGAGATTGAAGCATGCAGCTATCCGGGGTCACCTGTCTTTGGATTTGGAGAAAACCGATTTTGACAGGACAATCTATCACAAGCCGGAGTTCCCGGTGAGAACGGAATCGGTGAGTTTGCAGAACTTCCTCTACCGGGACAAGCGGTAAACCGTCAATTCGCGAGTCTTCCGCCACGGCGTTGCAGAGTACGAAACGCCCTGCAGGGCATCGCCCGACACCACAATCCATCGAACATGATCCTCTGCAAGACGCGCGGAGGCGGCATCGGTGATGTCGCCTGTGACGAAGGAGCCGACGTCGGCGCGCCGCTGCTCATACAGGCGTTCCGCTTGCGCGAGCACATCCGCCGGATTGCTTCCGTTAAGGCCCGGAACGGCGAAGGATATCGAGTATGTCTCGGATGAGAAATAACCGTCGAGGCCGGTCATGGCCATGATCGAATAATTCGTAGATTCCTGGGCGTGACCCCAAATCGGCCTTTCGGTCAGAACGGTCGGCAAATAGGCCACGACGTCGTCGGGCGCCGCCTGGGAACGAATATCCTGCAACGCCTGCGCTGCATCCCGGCCAAAGACGGCTTCGGAGGAGAAATTGAAAGCCCCCAGGGCCTGCACGCAGGTCAGTCCAAGCACTCCCCAAAGAGCGACGGGGCGCCAACCCCCTCGGTTGCGTTCAAGCCAGGCGTCGATGGGACGAAGCGAGAAAAGACCAAGTATCCAGAGCGTCGGCTGAATAAAAACGACGGCGATGCCACCCACTCCTTGGTATGGAAAAAACGTACCGATCACGAACGATAGGGCCCAGACAATGGCGAGCACCGCGGCAATGCTGCGAAGACGCTGTTCGCCCAGATCAAACCGCGCCATCGCGCCGACGCCGAATAGTCTGACTCCATAGGCGACGACGGGAAACACGATCAGAGCAACCCAGGGGATGAGCGCTCGCGGCATCATGCGGCCGAGCAACTCACCCCAGATTCTGGTAGGGAGTTCCAGGTTTGGGCCGCGAAAGGGAAAGCCGGACGAGACCGTGTGGAATCCCGACAACAGCATCGACGTCGTCACCGGCAGGCTACCAATGAAGATGAACAGAGCGAGCCAGGCCAGATCGCGGGCCTCGTTTTGCCTGCGCCGCACAAAGAATAGGAGGCACGCGAGCACGGTGGCAACGCCAAACGTGGCCGCAACGGTGAAGTTGAATCCGGCCATAAGACCCAACAGCAATCCCGCCACAAGCCAATCGCGCCGGGAACGCTCCGCCCGCAGCAGTAGGTTGATGGCGGCGAGTCCGATCAGGAGGCTGTGGTAATGGGCAGGGCGATGAACCAGGGGCAGAATCGAATCGACACCGTCCCAGGACGTCCAGTCGGAAAAGAGGTTCGCCCGCATCACGGCGAATTGCGAGGCATGGACGGCCGTCTGCAGAGCGCCGAAGAACCAGCCCAGTCCGCCGGCGCCGACAAGCAACAGAACGCTCAGAATGCCACCCCTCGCCGCTCCCGACAATTGCCGGCCAGCGCGGTAGGCCAATGCGCCAATAAGGAAGTAAACCAGGATGGGATAACACCGGTAATACAGATCGAACAAGTCGGTCGCACCAAGGTGCGCCGCATTTTGCGCGCGCAGGATCAGCGCCAGTGTGAGGTCGTCGAAATAGTGATAGACCGGCGCCCTGAGGCCCGCAACCATGAAGTTGTCGGGCGGAAGGTGATGCAACAGCCGTTGCAGCAGGGTCACGTGATACAGCTGATCCTGCCCCTCGGGTCCGTAGAAAACGAACTCGCCAAAAGAGAACCGGCCGCTTCTCCAAAAGAGGGGAGCAACGCTCAGCGCCACGGCGCTGCCCGCCAGAACGCACTCATACCCCTTCCGGGTCCACCATGTCGGCATCGCTGCGCTTCTGGCGTTGAGAGCGACGAGAACCATTCCGGCGGCCGACAGCACACCCACCAAATATGGAAAATAAGCGGCGATGGAGGCGCGAGTGAAAATGTCGTAGGCGGTGGTGACACACACAATGCCAAGAATGGGGCTAAGGGCGGTCCGCACAGCGCCCGGAAGCGTGCTCAAGAGTGTCAACAGCAAGTAACCGGGGAAAACGAATATGACGGCAAAAAACAAAATGCCGAGGACCGCGCCTGCTGGACGATTCGACAACACAAGTGGGATAACGAGCAATAGGAAGATGAGCAATGCACATCGGAGGAATGCAAAACGGCTGGTTTGATCTGGATTGTGCGCCATCGGGTCGAAGAGACTATACCAAAGGGACCAGGCGCTATTTAAGCGCCTCTATATTTGCCAAGAATGGAAGCAGGGCACTCCGCATTGGCGCAGCATGTGCGTGTTTAGTATATATATGCAAGGCAACTGCGATCACATCCGGTGACAGCGGGGCGTCACTTTTCTTTTTCCAGAGTGCAGCACACAAAAACCGGCTGAACCGCGGGACAACAAGACGAAGCTGATTCACTCGGTTCCAGCGACGGCGTCGAACGCGACCGATGGTACGGGTCGTTGTCGTTCACTGGAGCGCGCAGATAACTTGATTAGAGGTTCCTCGCACTTGCCGCTTAGGAGTTAAATGTCGCACCTGCGCTGGATCATCTTGATCGTGGTCCTCTCTGTGGCGTTTGTCGCGCCGCAGCTGGGAGACCGCTGGCTTGGCGCTATTGAGAGGCTTGCAGCACGCCTGGCGGCGAGGAAATGGGCGGCGATAGTTGGTGTCGCTCTTGCCGCGGTGCTCGCACGGGTCGCCCTTTTGGGCGTGTTCCCGGTACCCGTTCCGGTAGTCCATGACGAGTTCAGCTACTTGCTCGCAGCGGATACTTTTGTCCACGGGAGGCTGACGAATCCACCACATCCGATGTGGCTCTTCCTCGATACATTCCACGTGCAACAGCACCCGACCTACGCGACAATTTTTCCACCAGCGCAAGGAGGCGCGCTGGCCCTGGGGCAAGTACTAGGTCACCCATGGATTGGCGTTTTGTTAAGCACAGCACTTATGTGCGCAGCTATCACCTGGATGCTGCAGGCGTGGGTGCCGGCTAGCTGGGCACTTCTGGGCGGAGTGCTGGCGCTGTTGCGTTTTGGGCTATTCACCTACTGGGTGAATAGCTACTGGGGTGGAGCGGTGGCCCTCGCGGGTGGCGCAATGGTTTTAGGAGCTTTTCCTCGGATCATCCGCCGCTGCCGCGCGCGAGACGCGGTCGTGTTGGGTGTTGGGGCCGGCCTGCTCGCGAACAGCCGGCCTGTTGAGGGGCTTCTGTTCTGCATCCCCTTGACGGTAGTGCTTGTTGGCTGGTTGTTCTCCCGATCTAGCCCTGCTTTCACGTTCGTTAGCCGGCGTGTACTCTTTCCGCTGTCGTGTGTGATGGCGGTTGTACTTTTGTTTATCGGTTACTACAACTGGCGGGTTACGGGCAACGCCCTCCTCTTTCCACACGTACTCTATTTGCGGCAGCAATGCAATTGCCCAGTCTTACCCTGGCAGAAGCAATATCCACCCGTCCACTACTCCAACCCCCAATTCCAAGACTATTACAACGTCCGCTTCCGCCAGCGATTCATTCCATCTTGGGACGCGTGGAAGCATCGGTCATGGAGATCGGCTCAAGCCTGGTGGCAAACCTTCATAGGGGCCACACTCTCCATCCCCTTCGTGACGCTGCCATGGGTGGTACGGGACCGCAGGATGCGACTGCTGTTGGTGCAGTTTTGTGTCAGCGCGGTCGGCTTGTTGCTGGTGATCGTGTTTGAGCCGCATTACGCCGCTCCCATGGCCGCGACACTGATGGTGCTACTGGTGCAAGCCATGAGGCATCTCCGACAGTGGCATTGCTTTGGCCGTCGCGTGGGCATCGGCTTGTCGCGTGTTGTCGTGCTCGCCGTTCTTGCCAACGTACCTCTGTATGTTGCCGAAACCATCAGACAGCCTCCACTGGCCGAGGCCTGGAATGTCTCGCGAGCCCGCATCATCAAGCACCTGGAGGCCACTCCCGACTCTCATCTGGTGATCGTGCGCTACACCGAGCATCACACGGTCGACGAAGAGTGGGTATACAACGCTGCTGATGTCGATCATTCCAAGGTCGTTTGGGCGCGCGAGATTCCAGGCCAGGATCTCAACCCCCTTCTCGATTACTACCGCGACCGCAGGATCTGGCTGCTCGATGCCGATGCCGCTCCTCCTCAGCTCAAGCCCTATTCGAGCGACGCCACAACTCGGAGTTCGCACTGAGGTTCGATCCATACTGTGGGGTCTGGTTGTGGAGGCACGCGCAGAATCCTCAAGTTTCACCACGGACTGCTAAGGTCTCAGCGGGATCGTCGGCAGAAACATGGGCTTCTGCCGCGCCTTGGTCAATTGCTCGAAGGCATAGGCGATCCTGAGCAGCGTGGGCTCGCTCCAGGCGCGTCCGAAGAACGAGATGCCGACGGGAAGTCCCCAGAGGAATCCGGCGGTGACGTTGATATTGGGATAACCCGCTACGGCTGCAGCGTTGGAACTGCCGCCGGCGACGTGGTCGCCATTGACCAGGTCGGTGATCCAAGCCGGGCCGCCGGTCGGGGCGACCAGCGCATCCAGCTTGAACTTGTCCATCACAGCATCGATCCCTTCCACCCGGGCGAGTTGAAGGTTCTTGGCGAGCGCGTCCTGGTACTCCTTGCTCGTCAGCGGACCTTTTTCTTCAGACTTGAGGAAGAAGTCCTGGCCGAAGTAAGGCATCTCCTTGTCGCGATTCTCTTCATTGAATTCGATCACATCCTTGAGCGACTTTACCGGCGCCGTGTCGCCGAGCCGCGCCAAGTAAGCGGCGAGATCCGCCTTGAGCTCGTAGTAGAAAACTGTCAGTTCGCTCTCGTCGAACTTGCCGAAGGATGGAATTTCGGCGGGATCGACGATCTCTGCTCCCGCACGCTTCATCTCGCCGATCAGGTTGTTCATGAGCTGGTCCACCGCGTCGTTGAAGCCGAAGTACTTGCGGACGACACCCAGTCGTGCGCCCTTGAGGCCGTTCGGATCGAGGAACTTCGTATAGTCGAGCTGGATGTGGCCGCGGCTCTGGGCGGTGGCGGGATCTTCAGGATCGGCGCCGGCCATGGCGCCGAGCATGATGGCGGCATCCCGCACGGTGCGAGCCATGGGGCCGGGGGTGTCCTGAGTATGCGAAATCGGAATGACCCCGCTGCGACTGACCAGGCCGACGGTGGGCTTGATCCCGGCGATCCCGTTGGCCGAAGAGGGACACACCACCGAGCCATCGGTTTCCGTGCCAACGCCGGCCGCGCAAAGGTTCGCGGAGACACCCGCACCCGTGCCGGAACTCGATCCGCAGGGGTTGCGGTCGAGAGCGTAGGGATTGCGGGTGAGGCCGCCGCGTCCGCTCCACCCGCTGGTGGAGTGGCTGGAACGGATGTTGGCCCACTCGCTTAGGTTGGTCTTGCCGAGAATGACCGCTCCGGCTTCACTGAGCTGAGCGGCGACAAAGGCGTCTTTCGGAGGACGAGAACCGAGAAGCGCGAGCGATCCGGCGGTCGTGTTCATGCGGTCGGCGGTGTCGATGTTGTCCTTAATCAGAACCGGGATGCCGTGCAGCGGGCCGCGCGGACCCTTCTGCTTGCGCTCTAGGTCGAGCGTGTCGGCGATCTCGAGGGCCTCCGGGTTGACCTCGATGACGCTGTTGATCATGGGTCCGCCCTTGTCGACTTCCTGGATGCGGGCGAGGTACTTCTCGGTCAGAGCATGGGAGGAATACTGACCGGACTGCATTGCTGCTTGCAGGCTGTCGATGGTCATCTCGTCGAGCTCGAACTCCCTGGGTGTTTGAGGCGAGCCAGCCGCCGCTTGTTCGGCGACGCGAGCAGCGCCGAACGCAGGGTAGACGGCCGTTGCGACAGTGGTGACTAGACCGGTACGGAGAAAGCCGCGGCGCGAGTTGGAAGACGGCGACAGGGGATCTTTCGGCATGAAGGCTCCTGGGCAAAGCGGGGAATCCCCGGCATCTTACGGGAGAGACGGAGGCAATGGCAAACGTCAACCAAGCGGATGAAACCGCCCGGCCGCTTCGATCCGACCGAGGACTCGACGTCGGCTTGGCGCAGCCAGTGAAAATCTGCTGCTAGAGTTGGCGACTCGGGCCTGTTCACCGACGCTGGTCAAGAACAAGGGTTAGGGTTTGGTTGTCCCAGCACTAACTGCACGATAAGCATCGAGGAAGCTGGGCGGGCCCTGCTTGACGAGTTCTACGAGCGCGGCTCGGCCCGACACCTTCTCAATTCTCTGGGCCATTCGTGCGCCGACGCGGTACCACAACCGCTCGCCGGAAGACATTCGTTCAATCACGGCCCAGGCATCAGCATCGGCCGGCTGAGTGGCGCGACGTTCCAAGTAGTGGAGATCCTCAAAATAGAGCATTTCGTCGTGTTGCATTCGCGGCTCATCTTCTAACGCCACGTAGTCGCCGTCGTCCGCCAG
>Ga0187804_10000129_pt1 | contig 16036 bp, 14 predicted proteins | sample NC_wetland_sal_i_3_FD_132961 | JGI IMG/M metagenome (GOLD analysis project Ga0187804, IMG submission 132961) | Wetland sediment microbial communities from Neuse River Estuary, North Carolina, USA - Control_4 | ecosystem: Environmental > Aquatic > Freshwater > Wetlands > Sediment | place: USA...
CCCCGCGCGCTTCGCGCGCGGGAATCGCCAGAGAAAAGGTTAACGCGGCATCAGTGTCTGTGCGGGTGTTGCGCACCGCGACCCCATACCTCGCTGCGCCCGGCGCCGGCGGCCGCAGCAGCGTTCGCTCCGAACCGATATCGCTAAAAAGAAGTCGGCGGCTCGAGCGGGTCACACTCGCAATCGCCCGGCACGCTTCGCGCGCGGGAATCGCCAGAGAAAAGGTGAACGCGGCTGATAAAAGGCTTGGTGGGGCATCAAATATGGCGCATCCAAGGAAATATGGGTGCAGGCATGATTGGTGCGGGGCCCATGACCACGATATTAATCGCGCTTGTAATCTCCTTTCTGAGGACGTTAGTGGTCCTGGCTAGCAAAGTCCGGCGCACGGTGGCGAGATCATCGGGTAAAGTTGTTCACCTTGAACGCGATCACGTAGGCAAAACAGAATCATCTTTGGGGAGGAGAAAATGCACGGATTCGTTTGGTTACATAAGTTGCGACGCTTCGGCTTTGCGATCTTGCAAACGATAGCGCTAGTTTTCTTCTGGGCCGTTAGTCCCGCATGGACGGCTGACCCTATTAAAGTGGGGTTCAGCATGGGAATGACCGGCGCCAATGGGCCGAACGGAAAGCAGCTTCAGGTCGCGCTCGAAATTTGGCGCGACGGTGTGAATGCCAAAGGTGGATTGCTAGGTCGTCCGGTAGAGCTGGTTTATTACGATGACCAAACTTCGCCAGCAAATGAACCTTCGATCTACTCGAAACTCATCGACGTCGACAAAGTCGACCTGCTGATTGGGCCCTATGGCACCAACCAGATCGCGGCTGCGCTGCCGGTACTTCAATCGCATAACCGAACCACGGTCGGCATTCTCGGCCTCGCCGCCAACAGCCAGGCGCATTACAAGAATTATTTTTCAATGATCCCCTACGGGCAAAATCCCGCGCGCGAATTTTCGCGCGGCTTTTTTGAACTCGCAACCGCTCAGAACCCAAAACCGAAGACCGTGGCCATCGTTGGCGTTGACGCCGAATTTGGAAAAACGTCAACCGACGGCGCACGTGTGAATGCCAAGGCCGCTGGATTGACTATTGTGTACGATCAACTTTATCCGCCTCCGATGACGGATTTGGCGCCGATTGTACGTGCGATCAAAGCCACCAACCCCGATATCGTCTTTGTGGCTGCCTATCCGCCGGACAGCGTGGCCTTCGTTCGCGCCGCCAACGAGGTGGGGCTGTCTCCGAATATGATGGGCGGCACCTTAGTCGGGCTGTTGGCCACGCCGTTGAAGGTGCTGATGGGCCCGTTGATGAACGGTTACGTAAACAATGCCGAAGTCTTTATGCCAATACCGACGATGATGAACTTTCCGGGTGTCCAGGATGTTCTCAACAAATATCAGGAGCGGGCCAAGGGACAGGGAATAGATCCATTCGGCTATAATTTCGTTCCCTACGGATATGCGACGGGGCAAGTGCTGGCGCAGGCGGTGGCTGCGACTAAGAGCCTCGATCACAAACAGCTCGCGGATTATATGCGCGGCCACAGTTTTTCAACCGTGGTCGGCAATGTCGCATTCGGGACGGATGGCGAGTGGGTTAAGCCGCGGGCGCTTGTCAGCCAGTGGCGAGGCCTAACCGGCAACGATCTCGGCCAATTGACTGATCCGAAAAAGTGGGTCCTCATCTGGCCACCCGAGTACAAGACTGGCGAGTTCATTTATCCGTATAGCGCGGCCAAGAAATAGGGTGAGCCCGGTCCCGCGCGCAACGCGCGGGACCGTCTTGGCGTGAACTCGATCTGGTATTAGGCCATGGGTCCAAGCTCGACCAATGCGGCGGGATACTGCGGCGGCGACGTTGCACGGAAGCTTGAACCGATCTCGGTGATTGTTTTTCCTGGCGGCTTCAATTGGCCTATCTGGGCCGCGCAGGCTAACGGCTATTTTGAGCGACACGGCATTACCGTGTCGCTCACGCCGACACCGAACTCGGTTTTTCAATTGACCAACTTGATCGATGGCAAGTTCGACATTGCCATGACGGCAATCGACAATGTCGTGGCATACGATGAAGAACAGGGCGAAGCCCAAACGGTTGCCAACCTCGATCTCGTCGCGTTCATGGGCGGCGACAATGGCTTCTTGCGCCTCGTTACTGTGCCCGAAGTGAAGACCTATGCCGATCTGAAAGGTAAGCAGTTATCGGTCGACGCGCTGACAACGGGATACGCGTTCGTATTGCGCAAGCTTTTGGAAGAACACGGATTGGCGAGTACCGACTACGAACTGGTGAAAGCGGGCGGTGTCGTTGAGCGCTTTGAGGCCTTGTGCTGAAAGCAGCATGCAGGGACTCTGTTGATCTCGCCCTTCGAGGTGTTGGCCGAAGCCAAGGGATTCAATCGGTTAGCAAACGCCATTGATCAACTCGGCCATTATCAAGGCCTGATCGGCGCAACCCGTCGTGACTGGGTCGAGCAGCATAAACGAGAGCTCGTGGCTTATATTCGCGGCTATCTATCCGGATTGGATTGGCTGTTCAACCCGATCAACAAAAATGCGGCACTCTTGCTGTTGCGGAGCAAGCTTCCCAATATGAGCGAGCATCTCGCGTTAAAATCCTACGACATTCTGCTCGATCCGCAGAACGGGTTCTCCAGAAAAGCAGAGTTGAGTTTGGAAGGAGCGCGGATGGTTCTGTCGCTTCGAAGCGAGTACGGTAATCCGCGTAAATATTTGAGCGATCCTTTGAAATATCTGGATTTGAGATATTACAAAATGGCGCGCGCCGCTGCGTGACGGACCGCGTCGCCGCGGACCACGATGAATGTGAGTGGCAGGCGAGAATTGTGCCGTTTGACTCAAAGTTGACAAAAGTGTATCCACTTATTTAAATCAAAAAGATTCCTGAAGGAGGCGCCGTTGGATGGGCCGGTCCCGACAGGGCTTCTCGGTGAATTCGAACGGATTCCCTTGCTCGATCTTCGAGCGAGGAGAAGTTTGCGCCCTGCTCAAACGGCCTGCTCCGTCCTCGGTTTCCGGGGACTTCCTGCCGAATTATTGCGTCGTTGGCTCGATCACCGCGTCCGGATTCCGTATCTGGCGTCGATTGCATACATGTCCGCCCGTGTCAGGGGTCCGAGGCAGCGAACTCAAGCCCATAAACCGTTTTGCGAGCGGCACTCAAAGGGGGAATAGGCGATGAAAAACAAGCGCGTTTGCATCGACGTCGGCGGCACATTCACAGACTGTCTGGTGATGGATGAGACGGGGCTGTTGCAAAAATTCAAGGCTCCGACTACGCCGAGCGATCCTTCGACCGGTCTCATGAACGCGATGAAAAAAGCGGCGAAGTATTACGGCGCGGACATCGGCGCGTTTCTGGGCCAGATCGACGTGCTGGTACACGGGACGACGCTCGCCACCAACATTCTTCTGACCGGACGCGGCGCCAAAGCCGGCATGCTCACCACCAAAGGCTTCCGCGACAGCATCGAGATACGGCGCGGTATCAAGCCGGTCGATGTGTCGTTGTACAACCTGTTTATTCCGCCGAGTCACCCACTGATCCCTCGTTCGCGTCGGATCGGCATCGAGGAGCGTACGCTGTTCGACGGCAAAATTTTGACTCCGCTCAATGAACAGGACGTGATGGCGGCGGTGAAAAAACTTAAGGTGCAAAAGGTTGAGTCAATCGCCATTTGCTTCCTCCATTCCTATGCCAACCCAAAGAATGAACGGCGCGCAGCAGAGATATGCCGCGACGTTGCGCCCGAGATTTTTGTCAGCACTTCGCACGAGACCCTGCCGGTCTGGCGCGAATTTGAGCGCTTTAATACCACGACGGTTGGTTCATATGTCGGTCCGGCGGTCGCGCGCTATCTGACATCGCTCGAAAAAGTGCTGAAAGATTCCGGATTCCGCGGCACATTTCTCATGATGCTTGCGAATGGGTTGGTTCAGAACATAGCGGAATGTATCCGACGGCCGGTGTTTCTGTTGCATTCGGGTCCGGCCGCGGCGCCCTCGGGAGCAGTCCATCTTGGGCGGCACCTAAAAGAAGCGAATTTGTTGTCGGTCGACATGGGCGGCACCAGCTTCGATGTCTGCATGGTCAGCAAGGGTGAAATCCCGACCACGACCGAGCATTGGGAAAATGATCAACGGATTGCGATCAAGATGGTTGATATCGCCAGCATCGGTGCCGGGGGCGGATCGATGGCTAAGGTCGATTCGCTCGGATTGCTGCGGGTAGGCCCAGAAAGCGCGGGCGCCGATCCTGGACCCGCCTGCTACGGCCAGGGTGCCGATGCGACTGTGACCGACGCCAATCTCATTCTAGGCTACGTGCCGGCCGATTATTTCCTTGGCGGCGAAATGAAGCTTGATCCGGCGGCGTCACAACGGGCGATGAAGCCGCTGATGCAAAGACTTGGCGTCGATGAAAAAGGCGCTGCCGAAGCCATATTCCGCACCGTCAACGCCAATATGGCCAACAAGATCACGGAGGTGTCGACCAAGCGTGGCTATGATATCCGCGACACCGTCATGATTGCCGGCGGAGGCGGGGGGCCGATTCATGCCGGATTCATTGCCGACAGTCTTGGTATCCGCAAGGTCGTGGTTCCGCCGGTAGCGGCTCTGTACAGCGCCTTCGGCATGTTCGCCATGGACATTGGCCAGGACTACGCCCGTTCGTTTGTCAGCCGGGTCGCCACCGCCGATACGCAAGCGCTCAATCGCGTTTACGAGGAGATGGAAGCTGAAGCCCATGCCTCCTTCCGGGCGCATGGCGTCAATCCGAAGGACGTCGTGCTCAAACGCACAGCCGACCTGCGATATGTCGGTCAATTTCACGAGGTGGAAATCGACATGGCGAATGGAAAAATCACCCGCGCGATGGTTGAAGCCGCCGCCGCCGCCTTCGCCCGCAAGCACGAAGAACTTTATACCTTCGCCATGCCATGGAAGGCAGTAGAAATCTTGACGCTCCGGTTGAAGGCGTCGACGCCAAGCGTGCCGTTCAGCTTGCCACAAGTTAATAACGGCGGGGCCAATGCAAAAGGCGCGCTTAAGCGGCGCCGGGACTGCCGGTTTAATGCAAAGGATGTCGATACCTCGATCTATGACGGTGAGAAAGTGCTAGCCGGCAATGTCATTACCGGACCGGCCATCATCGAAGAGACGACGACGACCGTGGTCATCCCCGAGGCTTATATCTGCTCGGTGGACAAATACAAAAACTACATTCTGACGCGCCGCTGAGGGGAGGCTGATATGAAAAAACCCAACAAGCCCACGAAGTCCAACCGGTCCAGCAAGCCGACGAAAATTCCAAACATCGACCCGACGACGGTCGCGACTATTTGGCATTCCATGCAAACCATCTGCAAGGAAATGCGGCACATGGTGAAACGCACAGCGCAAAACTACCTGATCGGCCAATTGCAGGACATGTCGGTTGGCATCTGGGGCGCGGATGGCACCACCATCGCCGTCCCCGTGGGACTGCCCGTGCAATTTCTTGGCACGACATTCGCCGTGCAGGATTTGGTCAAGATGTTCGGCGGCAACATTAATCCCGGTGACGTATTTCTGACCAACGACCCCTACCACGGCGGCCACAACTGCCACCTTCCCGACTGGGGCTATATCCGCCCCATCTTCTACAAGGGCGAGCTGTTGTTCTTTACCCTCTGCCGCGGCCATCAGATGGATACCGGCGGGTCGTTCCCAGGCGGCTATTTCCCCAACGGTTACGACATCCACGCCGAAGGTCTCATCATTCCGCCCATCAAGGTCATCGAACGCGGCAAGGAACGAAAAGACCTGGTCAATCTCATTCTCAACAATGTGCGGTTCTCTGACGGCGTGCGTGTCGATCTGCATGCCATGATCGGCGCAACCACCATGTGCGAACGGCGCGTCCTTGCTCTGCTCGACATGTACGGCAAACACACAGTGCTTGCCTCCGTGCAGGAAATGATCAAGCGCACGGAAATCGCAGTGCGTGACGAGATTCGCAAAATCCCTGACGGCGTCTATACCGGCGCCGCCGCGACCGACGACGACGGCACCGTGCTCGACGAGCCGGTTTGGGTGCGGGCGCGCATCACGGTCAAAGGTGACGAGATGACCATCGATCTCTCGGAAAGCGACGCCCAACGCAAGGGCTTCATCAACAGCGTCTATGCGGCGACCTATGGCAACGCTATCGCCGCCGCGATTCTGTACTTCGATCCGGCGATCGCCGACTACCACAACCAGGGAACGATGGAGCCGATCAAGGTCGTCGCGCCGCTCGGCTCGGTCACCAACTGTAAATATCCGGCGACGGTCGGCGCCTCACCTGTCAATGTCGGAATCCAGGTGATGGAAGCCGTGCTCGAGGCACTGGCAAAGGCATTGCCTGGCCGGGCAGTCGCGGCCTGGGGCAAGCATCGCGGCGACTACGTTTTTGCCGTGGATCCCCGTACCGGCGAGCCCTATGTGCGCACCAGCTTCGATTACGATGGCAGTGCCGGTGCGGTGGCGGGCTACGACGGCTACCAAGCGGTGAGCACGCTGACCGCCTTGGGAGCTGCACATCGCGACAATGTCGAAGAAATGGAAGTGCGCGTGCCCTGGCGTGCGTTGCGATGGGAATTTGTGCCCGATTTCGCTGGCGCCGGAAAATGGCGGGGCGGCCCCGGCCTGCATTGGGAAGCGTTCAATGAAGGTTCCGACGGCCACATGGCTACCGGAAGTTCTGACGGCGACGTGGTGCAGGGGTTCGGGGCGCTCGGCGGCGAGCCGACGCCGGTCTCCCGTACTTACCTGCGCCGCAACGGCGAGGACATCCGGGTCAAGCCGCATCGGCTCGTGCAGGTCAAAACCCGCGATGTACTGGTCAAACATTCCGCCGGTGGCGGCGGCGTCGGCAATGCTACCGAGCGCGACCCTGAATTGGTGCGCGAGGATGTAGAGAACGAGTTTGTTTCGATCAAAGCGGCTAAGGAGATCTATAAAGTGGTGATAGATCCCGAAACGCTCAAAGTGGACCAAGCAGCTACCAAGGCTCTGCGGGCGCCGTAGCTTTGCAAGCCCTGCCGGCGAAAGAGGAAGCGATCGCGCTGTTGCGCACGATGCAGCTCATTCGCGCGTTTGAGGAGCAGGTGCGGACTCTATTCGCCAGCGGATTGATACCGGGTCTCGTGCATCTGTGCGCCGGGCAGGAAGCCGTTGCCGTTGGGATCTGCTCGCAACTGCGGAGCAGCGACAAGATTGCGAGCAATCATCGTGGCCACGGCCACTGTCTCGCCAAAGGCGCCGATGTGCGACGCCTGATGGCCGAGATTATGGGTCGTCGTCCCGGCTACGGACTTGGCCGCGGTGGCAGTCTGCATGTCTTTGACGCGGCCAACGGCAATCTTGGCACCAACGGCATTGTTGGCGGCGGCATTCCGCTTGCGGCGGGGGCCGCGCTGAGCGCCAAGCGGAACGGTCGTAGCGATGCCGCCGTCTGTTTCTTCGGTGACGGCGCGCTCAACCAAGGTTTGCTGTTCGAAACAATGAATATGGCGGCAATCTGGAAACTGCCGGTCATATTTGTTTGCGAGCACAACGGCTATGGTGAGTTCACCGCCAGCGATGACGTGACGGCGGGAGGGGATGCCACAGCGCGCGGTACCGTATTTGACATTCCATCGGATAAAGTCGACGGCATGGACGTGCTCGCCGTGCGGGAAGCGGCGCGCCGTGCTGCTGCCCGGGCACGAAACGGCGAAGGACCGAGCTTTCTTGTCTGTGCAACCTATCGCTTTGGCGGGCACCATGTTGGCGACAAGCAAGGTTACAAGATCGCCGCCGAAGCGATGGCGTGGCGACGTAAGGATCCGATCGAGCGACTGAGCCATCAGCTCTTGGATGCGAAGGTGGTGACCTCGGAAATGCTTGCCAAACTCGTACAGACGGTCGAGGCCGAGGTGCGCGACGCAGTCGAATTCGCTCGTGCCGCACCGGTGCCGGACCCGCACGATCTCGAGCTTCATCTCCATGCCTGACGACCGCACCATCACTTACCGTGCGGCTGTGCTCGAGGCGCTATTCAACGAGATGCGGCGCGACCCAAACGTGATTCTGATTGGTGAGGACGTGGGCGCGGCCGGCGGCGTATTCAAACAGACCGAAGGTCTCTACATGGAGTTCGGCGCAGAGCGGGTGATCGATACCCCCATTTCCGAGGCTGGCGCTTTTGGCATGACGGTGGGGGCCGCCATGACCGGCCAACGGCCGGTGTTCGAGGTCATGTTCGGCGATTTTATCACGCTGGTCATGGACCAATTGGTGAACCAAGCCGCCAAGGTGAATTACATGTCCGCCGGACAGTTTTCGGTCCCGCTAGTGTTGCGGACGGCGGTTGGCATTGGGGCCAACCTCGGGCCGCAGCATTCGCAAAGCCTGCATGCTTGGATAGCGCACATCCCGGGGTTAAAGGTCGTCCTACCCGCTACGCCCGCTGATGCCAAAGGTCTGATGACAGCAGCCATCCGTGACGACAATCCGGTTATCTTCTTAGAGGATCGGATGCTCTACAATATGCGGGGTAAGGTGCCGCTATCCGAACATTTTGTGTCGATCGGCAGCGCCGAGGTGAAGCGTCCGGGCGACGACGTATCGATCATCGCCACTTCGCGCATGGTGCGGGTGGCCCTCGCGGCGGCCGAGCTTCTAGCCGACAACAATATTTCGGCCGAGGTCATCGATCCCCGCAGTCTCGTTCCGCTTGACGTCGACACCCTCGTTGCCTCGGTGAAGAAGACATCGAGGGCAGTGGTGGTTGACGGCGGCTATAAGCAATACGGCGTGACCGGCGAAATCGCCGCGACCATCGCGGAAGCCGCATTCGACTGGCTAGACGCGCCGGTGATCCGGCATGGAGCAGCCAATGTTCCGATCCCATTCAGCAAGTCGCTTGAGTCGCTCGTTCTGCCAGACGCTCAAAAACTAGCCGCAAGCGTGGCGGAATTGTTGCGTGGAAGTCGATGAGAGCTGGAGAAGGCAAATGACAATTTCGCTGCTCGATCGCAAGACCACTCTATCGATCTTCGATCGCATGCTCATGATGCGTTATTTCGAAGAGGCCGTGCTACGGCTCTATAATGAACGCCGGTTCGCTAGCCATTTTCACCTCTATATTGGCCAGGAGGCAACCGGCGCCGCGGTGCTCGAAGCGCTGGGAGACAAAGATTTGATCTGCACGACGCATCGCAACCATGGCCACCTCATCGGCCGCGGCAGCGATCCCGGCCAGACCATAGCCGAAATTCTCGGTCGCTCGACTGGTTTGAACCGCGGCCGCGGCGGCACATTGCATGCGAGCGACCCATCGCGCGGCTTTCTGTCAACATCGGCGATTGTCGGAGGTTGCGCCGGATTGGCCGCGGGCGCTGCATTCGGGATCAAAACTAAACGAGAAACGAACGTCGCGGTCGGCTTCTTCGGCGATGGTGCCCTTGAAGAAGGACTTGTCATCGAATCCTTCAACATTGCCGCGCTATGGAAACTGCCAGTCATCTTTGTCTGTGAGAACAACTCCGCCGGTGCTATCGGCCCGCAACAGGGAGGCTATCCGACCGCAATCACGGCGACCGACAGCTTCACCCGGCTGCCCGCGGCCTATGGCATTGATTGCGTCAAAATCGATGGCACGGACATCGTTGCCGTTTACGAGGCTGCGACTGAAGCAACCCGGCGTTGCCGCACAGGACAAGGACCCGCTTTCATCGAGGCGTTTACGGTCCGCTGGCCTGGTAGCAGTCCGTTATGGCCCGAGCCTGCGACAGTGACGGATTTGAATGAGGCCTGGGACCCTACGCGGATCAAGGGCCCACATGCGGCCTGGGTGCGAGATCACGATCCCTTGCTACGCACGGCACGCGACATTGTCGCCCATGGATATGCCTCACAAGACGAGGTGATGGCTCGCGACAAGGATGCGCGTACTCGAATCGAGGCAGGCGCGACATTTGCGATCGAGAGTCCTATGGCGTTGTCCGAAACCGTATACGAACACGTGTTCGCTTGAGGAGTAGGTGATGCGGAAAATAAGTTACGCCGGCGCAATCGTCGAGGCTTTGCGCACCAGCCTTTCGGAAGATTCAACGGTTAGCTTGGTTGGAAGTTACGTGCTTGGGTTGGGCCCAAAGCGGGTCCTGATGGATTCCATTCGTGCCGAGTTTCCCGACCGCATTTATGATCCCCCCACGTCCGAAGCGGCGATCGTCAGCATTGGCGCCGGCGCTGCGATGGCAGGAACGCGCCCATTTGTGGATATCGGCACCGCAAGTTTTAGTTATGTCGGCTGGTCCCCACTGGTAAACGAGGCCGCCGTCGCCCGCTATATGTCGGGCGGAAGCCTGCGGGTTCCTGTGGTTTATCACATGCTGCATGGCCTGCGTGGTGGTGGCGCAGCCCAGCATAGCGGAAGTCCGCAGGCAATGCTGTGGAACGCTCCGGGCCTGGAGATTGTGCTTCCGTCAAGTCCATACGATGTGAAAGGTCTGATGCGCAGCGCGATCAAAAGTGACAACCCGACGGTTTTCATCAACCATGCCCGCCTGATGGACATCGAGGGGGACGTGCCAGCAGAGGACTACACCGTTCCATTCGGTCGGGCGGACATCAAGCGCGCCGGTCGCGACGTGACGGTCGTAGCGACATCGTTCGTTGTACACGCCGCATTGTCCGCCGCCGAGCGGCTCGCGGCGGACGGCATCGAAGTCGAGGTTGTTGATCCGCGAACGTTAGTACCGCTTGATCACAAGACGATCTTGAATTCAGTCCGTCAGACCGGGCGTCTGGTGGTCATCGACGAGGCACCGCTAAGCTGTGGGGTGGCATCGGAAATATCAGCGATCGTTGCTGAAGAAGGATTTGAATTTTTGCAATGCCCAATTGTCCGCGTCGCGCGCCCTGATATTCCCGTTCCGTTCTCCAAACCACTCGAGGACGCTATTACGCCCACCACCGAGAAAGTGATCGCGGCGATCCGACGAGTGATTGATCCGCGCGCAAAAAATGCCGCGACCCGACTAAGTTGATTAGAATTATGACCAAGCAGCAATACAGACAAAGCAAGGCGCCGTCGTTACAAAAGATTCTACGCCCGCTCGTTGGCGACAATCATCGCCGCGTGTCGGTTGATATACATCAATATCTGCGCGATCTGATCTTATCGAATGTTCTCTCCCCGGAAACGATCTTGTCGCAGGTCGAGGTCGCAACTTGTCTCAAAGTCAGCCGCACGCCAGTGCGCGAGGCACTCCGAATGCTGCAGGAAGAGGGCTTGATCAGCGCTGAGCCAAACTACCGTTGCCGGGTGTTGGGCTTTGATCCCCGTGAGCTTGAAGCGCTCTATGTATCGAGAATTGCCAACGAAGGCATTTCAGCGACTATTACCGTACAAAGCATGACCGACGAGGACGTCGAAAAACTTGCGAAACTCTTGCACCAACTCCGTAAGGGCGAAGAGAAAAAGAATTTTAGCCGCTGGATAAAAAATCATAGGGCATTTCATCAAATGCTTTTTTTTAGAGCGAATCCGCTGCTGCAGCAACGCATGCATGTCGATTGCCAACGCAGCGAACGCTACGTCTACAACGCCATGCAGTCGGGTTTGACGGATATATTCCACAGAGCGACCCAGGAGCATCAGGAAATCTATCAAGCCTGCAAGCGGCGAGATTCGGCGGCGGTCGTTTCGATGTTGGCAGACCATCTTGCCGGTGCAGCGATCGATATCATGGCTAAGCTCGCCCCTCACTGGGAGCCTACAACATTGCGCTATGCCGCCCGGTTGATGCGCTACGGGGCGAGCCATCTCGATGATACGCAGAAACATAAGAATGGAAAAAGGGCGGAAGCACGTATTCAAAGTATCTGAATGAGCAGATGCCACGCTCAGCCAAAGAGCTGCCGCTAGCGAGTATTGCCATTTCGTCGCATACCTCTGGGTGAGCACCCGGAAACAGGGCGCATCTGGGCTTGGGCTTGAAGCGCAGCGCGATGCCATCAGCCGCTTTGCCGAGGCCGAGCATTATCAAATTCTCGGGCTCAGGTGATTATCGCGCCTGATGAATACAAAACAGGCGACGTGCTCTTCCCGTATTCAAAGGCAATTGAGTGAAGATGCACAAATACATGATTATTAGTAGCGCCGAACAGTCCGGAGCACGATACCACTAATAAGGCCAGGCTACGATGAAAAGTGGCGCAGCCGTGTCGCGAACCTAGATTTCACGACAGGCCGCGCCATTCTTACACAACTATTGAGAAACCATGTCTGCCAATGTGGGGCAAGTCCGCTGCTCTACCGGCGTCTCATAAGGCGATGAGTTTGTCGCGTCGATGACTACCGGCTTTAAGATGATCTCCTTCGGCGTTGACTCCTTCCGCAGATTACGGACTGCAATTTCCACCCCGAGACAACCCTGGATGAAGCCGTTGAAGTCGCCGCTCGCCACCAGCTTGCCAGACTTGATCAAATCAACAGCTTCTTTACTGCCGTTGATACCCACGACCAGTGCCTTTCGATTGGCGCCATCGAGAGCCTCGATGGCACCAATCGCCATCGGATCATTGGCAGCCAGAACGCCGTCGATCGTCGGAAACGACTGCATCAGATTTTCCATAACTTGCAGCGCCGGCAAGCGCTGAAAGTTCGCCGGTTGCGACGCCAATAGTTTGACCTCGGGGAATTCCTTGATCGCGTCGGTAAACCCGCGCAGGCGGTCGCTCGCGGTCAAGGAGCCCTTCACCCCTTCCAGAATGATCACATTACCTCTACCGCCCATGGCCTTGAGCAGCGCGCGCCCGGTTGCCAACGCGATCGCATAGTCATCGGCGCCGACGAAAGCGACGAAGTTGCCGCTCGCCGCGCGGTCGGTGATGTTGGTGACCGGAATGCCCGCGGCATTGATTTTTTCGACTGCGGGAACCAACGCCTTGTAATCGACCGGGATGAAGACGATCGCATTCGGTTTCTTTACGATCACGTCCTCAACCTGCGAGAGCTGTTCGGGAATACTATCCGGTTTGGTCGGCACATACTGTTCGACCTTCACGCCAAGTGTCTTGGCCGCGGTTTCGGCGCCGACGCGTACGGCCTGGAAATACGGATTGGTCTGATTTTTGGTGAAAACGGCGATCGTCTCGTCGGCGGCAAATCCCGTTCCTGCAGCGAAAAGCACCACCGCAGCGGCAACACCAGTTGCAAGATGCTGTTTCATTTGCTTACTCCTCTGTTCACTCTGAAGTCCCAGTTATCGCAACGCTATTCGTTCATTCGCCGCGTGCGGGTGCTGATCCACACAGCAAGGAGAACGATCACGCCAGTGACAAGTGGCTGCCACGAGGCGTTGATCTGCAAAAGGTTCATGCCGTTGAGTACGAGCGTGAGAATGAGTGCCCCGATCAGCGTTCCGATCACGGTTCCAGAACCGCCGAATAATGACGTGCCGCCGACCAGAACGGCAGCGATGGCAGGCAGCGTAAGATCTTCCCCGATGTCCCCCTGGGCAGAATTGATTCGTGCCAGAATGATCAGCGAGGCAAGGCCCGCCATTGCTCCGCTCACGGTGTAGACGAGTACTAGTCGCGATGGTACCGGCACGCCGGAAAGCCGCGCTGCGACTGGATTTGCGCCGATTGCGTAGACCTGTTGGCCCCAAACGGTGCGTTGCGCGAAAAACGTGCCAATCGCCAGGAAGAGCAGCATGACATAGATCGGCATCGGGATGCCGAGCAAGTAACCGATGCCGAGCTGGCGAAACGCCGGCGGGAAGCCATGGATGGTTTCGCCGGCCATGTAGAAATAAGTGATACCGGTCAGCATCCACATCATGCCATATGTGGCTATGAACGATGGAATGCGAAGCGCGGTCACCAGCGCGCCGTTGGCGAGGCCAACCAGCATGCCGCAGCCGATACCGGTCGCTGTGCCGAGAACAGCCGAGTCGCTCGTCTTGATCACGCTGGCGGCCAAACAGGCCGACAATCCGATATTGGCGCCGACCGAGAGATCGAGCCCGGCGGTGAGAATGACAAGGGTAAGGCCGGAAGCCATCAGAAACAGGAGTGCCGTCTGGCGCAGCACATTGAGGATATTGTTTTGCGTCATGAACGCTTCGCTCAGACCCGACAGCACCATGCACAACAGCGCGGCTGCCAAGATACGATAAAGCCCCTGCTGGAAGTTGCTCGACAGCGCAAGCCGGGGCCGAACGGCAACGTCTGCAGCGCTCACGGCTCCCTCCGCAATCCGTCAATGAACAATGCAATGATCACAAGCGCGCCGATAGATGCGACCTGCGCCGACGAGGGCACTGCGAGGAGATTGAGGCCGTTACGCAACACGCCCACTGCAAGGACGCCGAGCAGCGTACCGAACAGCCAACCGTTGCCCCGCTCGAACGAAGTCCCGCCGACCGCGACCGCGGCAATGGCGTCGAATTCCATACCAATGCCGGCGGTCGGGTGCGCGGAATTGAGCCGCGCCGTCATCAATAAGGCCGCAAAGCCGGCCATCAGACCGGCGAACAGATAGACCAGGATCAGCATTCCGCGCACGGAAATGCCGGCGACCCTCAGCGCCTCGCGATTGCCGCCGAGTGCGCAAATGTAGGCACCGAACCGCGTCTGATAGAGCAGAACGTGGGTCGCACCGTATGCCAGAGTGGCAATCACGATTGGCAATGGAACGCCGACCAAAGCGCCGGAGTAGATGCCTTCGATTGATCGCGGAATGCCGACGACGCTTTGCCCGTCGGTCGCCAGAAGCGACAAGCCTTGCGCGATGCCGAGCGTCCCGAGCGTCGCAATGAACGGTGGAATGTCGAGGACGCTTACCAGTAGGCCGTTGGCGAAACCGAAGCACAATCCGACCGCAACTGCCGCCAGCAGCGCAAGCGCGAACGATCCGGTCGAGATGATGACGATTGCGAGAGCAATCGATGCCAAAGTCAGCACGGCGCCCATCGACAGATCGAGACCCTCGGTCATGATGATGAGCGTCATCGGCAGGGCCAGCAGCAATAGAATGGTCGACTGAACGAGAATATTGGCAATATTTGTCGGCGTGACGAAGCCGGCGCTGGTCACGGCAAACCCCGTGCACAGAACAATCAGGGCAAAGGCAACGCCGGGGACCCGAGGGAGCGCGGTCGTTGCCGCAGCGGCGTCGCTCATGGCTGCGCTCCCAGCGCGACGATATTGGCCTCTGTGAGCCGCTGGCCGGCAAGTTCGCCGACGATGCGGCCCTTGCGCATGACATAAGCGCGATCGCAAACGCGGACGATTTCGGCCTGCTCAGAGCTGATCATCAGGACGGCGGCGCCCTGATGCACCAGGTTGTCGATGAGCCGAAAAATTTCCGCCTTAGCGCCAACATCGATTCCGCGCGTCGGTTCGTCGAAAATGAAAAACCGCGCCTGCGCACTCAGCCATTTGCCGATCACGACTTTTTGCTGATTACCGCCAGAGAGAATGCCGACAGCGCGGTGCGCGCTCGGAGTCGCAATCCGAAGTTTGCCAATCATCGCGCGCGCCGTCTGCATCGCCTTGCGCGGATGAAAAATTCCCGACGGAAACAGTTTGCGCAGCCCGGCCAAAACCAAATTGTCTGCGACCGAACGCGCCAGCGTGAGCCCTTGCGCCTTACGGTCCTCCGGGATCAAGGCCATACCGCGATGGGCTGAATCTTGCGTCGTGCCGGCAATACGCTTGCCGAACAGCCGTATTTCGCCTGCGCTAATGCGGTCGGCGCCGAAGATGGCGCGCGCGACCTCGGTGCGGCCGGAACCGACCAGTCCACTCAAACCTACAATCTCGCCGGCGTGAACCGTGAGATTAATGCCGGCGATGCCGCTGGCGGCGGCGACGTCCTTGACCTCGAGCACGACCTCGCCGGCCTGCGATCGCGAGGGGCGGCCGTAAGTCATATCGACCGAGCGGCCGACCATGAGCGTGACCAGCGCGTTGGGCGTCGTTTCGGC
>Ga0187804_10000130_pt1 | contig 16011 bp, 9 predicted proteins | sample NC_wetland_sal_i_3_FD_132961 | JGI IMG/M metagenome (GOLD analysis project Ga0187804, IMG submission 132961) | Wetland sediment microbial communities from Neuse River Estuary, North Carolina, USA - Control_4 | ecosystem: Environmental > Aquatic > Freshwater > Wetlands > Sediment | place: USA...
AGTTTTATGACCCGGACTACAAGTCCTGCACCAAGCTGATCGCCACGGTTGCGCGCGAAAGATTTGCCTTTGATACCAAGCCCTTGGGGGAATTGATTCACTGGGGTGACATCATCGATGGCGCGCAGTATCCCACGCCGGAATCGGCGGTCGAGCTGAAGGAGCCTGCCACCCAGCTTGGGCTGGTGATTGAAGCCGCTCCCGAAAATGGCTTGCCCGCGCGCCTGATTCCGGAGCTGGCCTACAAACCGCTCGAGGAAATGGTGAAGCTGCCCATCGTCGCCAAACATCTTGGGCCGCTCCTCGAACGCCACCGCAAATCGATTGAGATTTTGCGGGAGCGTAGCGAAGCCCGCGACGGCGTGATTTTTTTCGACGTGAGCGACCTGGACCTTGAAGGCTACAACAAATTCATTCCCTATTTGTTGCATCCCGAGTGCGTGTACTCCGTAAGCGTTAGTGCTTCGCCAGTGCGCGCGAAGGTTTCTCTGGGGACCAATCCGTGGAATCAATCGACCGCCGACCAAAACTTGGCCTCGCTCGCGGAAAAATTTGGTGGCGGCGGGCACCCGCGGGTTTCCGCGATTTCGTTTGAGCCGGGTGATTTGCAAAGGGCGCGCCAGGTGGCGCGGGACTTAGCCGCTACGCTTCGCAAGAGATAGCGCTTGTTCGACAAAATTCTGTGTCGCGTGTAAAATTTTAAGCATCAACCTGGACCGGTAGCTCAATGGTAGAGCAGCTGACTCTTAATCAGCGGGTTGGAGGTTCGAGTCCTCCCCGGTTCACCACTCCCTTGGAGATTTGTTCTTTCTTTTCAACTAACTAACTCCTTCTGATCGACTTGTCCTTGCCCGTGGGAGGGAACAGAAGGGAACAATAAGGCTGCAACATGAAAACCCTCGGATGTCCGCAACGCCCCTTGTCTCGTTCCCGGGATCGGGTCGGGCAAGAAGCTGGGAATCTACCGATTCATTCCTCCTATTTACTCAGAGGCCAAAAGATTTTGGTAACAGTACGTTTTTTTTCAAAACAGGAGAATACGCCACGGGGAGGAGAAAGCTGTTTTGAGCCGTGTCGCTCATCGTTTTTGCGCGCATCAAAACGGAGGCTCCACGACTCAGTGGAGCACGGAGGCTAGGGATTCTTCAGGATGGCCCTGTTGAGATTGGTTTTTCACGCGGAACAGAGTTTCACCGGCGCGTGACACAACCATGATTCCCTCAGATTCGCGGCCTTGCCATTCTTCGAGCACAATCGTAGCTGGGTCCAGATAGCCCAGATTGATATGCTCGCAGCGCTCCTTCGGAATGCCCGTGGCTAACGTGACGCGGATGCGCGGAATCTCCAGTTGGGTCTGGGCGTCGTATTGTCCAAGACCTTTCACATGCGTCGAATGGGCCAGGATTCCTCCCGGATAGTTCTTGAAGCGGTCCCACTGTTTGGTGAAATAGTCGCGGCAGTGATACCCAATTTCTTCGATCAGCTTTCCGTGCGTGTAGCTCACTTCGTTGAGACGCGGGCTATAAATGACGACTTCGCCTCCATCAGCGACGGCGGGCTCGATTTTGTACATCCCTTTTCCGGCGGTCCACAGGTCCCGGTACATTTCAGGCATCACAGAGAGCACACGCTGAAATGCTTTGTCCACGTATACGATGTGCTTTTGGCGGGAAAGTTCTGAAGCCGCTTTCCACGCCTTCTCCGGCGTGTCGAAATACAATCCCGCAACGCCTTCGTGAGTTACAACGAGGGCGAAACAGGAAGCGGGGCGGGGAACAAGCGCCGCGGCACGGTCAATCACTGCGCGCACGGGCGTGTAGCCCGCGCCGATGACTTCGTAGTTGGTGATGAGCGCGCCAAGCCAATGCGTGAAATTGATGATCTCCGGGCTCGCGATTCCAGGAAAGAAATACTTGTTGCCGCCGGAAAAGCCGACCACCTCGTGAGGGAAAACCGGGCCGCAGATAATGATGTGATGGTAGTCCAGAATCAGCTTGTTCAAGCCGACCGGCACGTCCTGGACAAGCAGGCCATTCGTGATGCTCTCGATCTCGCTCGCGGGAATGACTCCGATGCGTGCGAATGCTTTCGGGTCTTCCCAATGATGATTGAAAATGCGAGTTTCGCCGACATGGCCATGGATAACTGGCTGGCCCACAAGTTTTGTCAACTGCTCGTCGGTCATCAGCGGATGAGTGCCCAAGGCGACCAAGTAGTCCAGAGTGGCGAGTCGCGGGCGAAGCAGTTTCTGGAAGAGAGAGAACATCGCGGGCATCGGCATGGTGCGCGTGGAGTCCGGAATGATAACGAGAACGCGCTTTCCCTGAATGTCGAGCGAGCTGATCGCCTGCTCGACGATTTCGCCCATCTGCTCGGTGTTCAGGTATTGGCTGGCTGAACCCTTTCCAATCACTTTCGTATTCCCCGCTCCATGGAAGCCGTCAAACGCCGGCAAACGCCGAGAAGCCGCCATCAATAGGGACGATAGCGCCTGTAACAAAGGAAGATGCCGGAGAAAGCAGCCACAGCGCAGCACCAACGAGATCTTCCGCTACTCCAAATCGCCCCATCGGCGTATGGGTAAGAATGCTCTGCCCTCGCGCAGTGGTCTTGCCAGTTTCCCGGTCCGTCAACAAAAAACGATTCTGTTCCGTCAGGAAGAAACCAGGCGCGATGGCATTCACACGGATATTCGGCGAGTATTCCTGGGCCATATGGACTGCGAGCCATTGCGTGAAATTGTTTACGCCGGCCTTGGCTGCGGAATATCCGACGACGCGCGTCATCGGGCGAAACGCGCTCATCGAAGAGACATTCAGGATCACGCCGCTGCGGTTGTCGGCGAGGGTTTTGCCGAACACCTGGCAGCATAGCAACGTGCCGAGCAGGTTCAGCTCGAAAACTTCCCGCAATGCCTCGACCGGTAAATCAAAAAACTTCAGGTCGGGACTCGTTGTAGCTTTCGCCCGGTTCCCACCAGCCGCGTTGACCAATCCATCGATTTTTCCAAAGCGCTGCAAGATTTCGGCCGAGGTTTGCCGCAGAGCCTCGCCGTCTTGCACATCGCCGCGAAAGAGCGCGGTGTTCTCTCCATGCTTTCCCAAGCGCTCCAGAAACGCGCGCCCACTCTCCGGGGTTCTGTGAATGATTGCGAGCCGCGCGCCGCACTGGGCCAGGGCGCAAGCGATCTCACCTCCCAGAACGCCCGTGCCACCGGTAACGACAAAGGCGCGGCCTGTGAAGTCATAAGCCTGTTTGAGCTTTTCGAAATGCGTCGGCATGCGAATTCCTTTACTCTATTTCCGCAACAGCCGGATTGCCGCTCATTCGACCAGGAAAAGCGGCTTGAGGTGGCGCTCGAAAAGATTGGTCGTGACATTGCGCGAGATGTGCTCTTCGCACGCATCCAGCATATCCAAATATTTTCTTCCGAGTTTCGCCGCGATTTTGTATCCGACGTGTAGCAATTGGCGGAGGCTCGGATTGAACTCGGAACAATTCTGGTCATGCCGCAATGCCGCGACATATTGTCCCGATGACCACTTTTCAACTTGCTGCGGGACCGGAAGCCTGGCCGGATCGATATCGATGACTGTGAGATACGGAGCGCATAACTCTTCGCGACTCGCATAAGACTCGGCATAAATTTGCTTCGCCAGCGCTAGGCCTTTTCCGCCCGCCTCCGCCAAGCCGATCAACTCCTCGAGCCATGTCGTTCCCGCGGTCTTGAGATGCAGCCCGGCGCCCGTTTCGCGCAGGGAACGGCGAATCGGCGGATATAGCGAAAACTTATCGCTTCCGGAATGCACGCTGAGCTTCAGGCTCCGCGGCAAGCTATAAGCACTGACGGCGTGGGCAATCACGGCGATGTCAGCGCGAAACTCGGCTTCAAACTGATTTACGTTTCCGACGTAGTCGACTCCCTTGTTAAATCTCCCTGTAAATTTGGGCGCAATCGCTTGTACCGGCACCTGCTCATCCGCAAGAGCCGCAAGGATGAGCAGCAATTCCTCCGGCTCTTGGGGGCTGTCCGTTTCATCCATGGAAACTTCGGTGATAAAGCTGGCCTCGGTTCGCGCCTCCGTGATGCGCTTGTAGATCTGCCCCGCCGCGTTCACGGCCAGCAAGTATTTCGTCGCCAAGCAAAATGCTTTCTCGCGCGACATGTGAATAGGCCGCTCCGAGCCCGGCAAATCAATCCGCTGCAAGAGTTCAGAGTGCCTGGAGAGAAAGCTTTCGACCTGAGCGCTCGGTGCAGGCTTCCCAATGGTTTCGGCCACGTCAAGGGTGTAGTAGTCGCTTGAGGATATGAATTTGCCCGCCGTTTCCAGCGTGATGTGATCCGCATCGATGTGATACGGCTTTTTCCAGCCGAGTTCGTGCGTCGCCCTTTGCGCCGCGGACAAAACACTTCCGGGCTCCGAGCCGATGATCAAGTGCTCTCGATTGGACTTGTTCCAAACCGGCGTGACTTCCGCGCCTTGCTCGGCGGCATGCATCACAGCGCGCAATTGCGCCTTGGCTTGATGGGCAAAGCGGTCGCCGATGCCAAAGGAATAGTGTTCCAAGGGAAGAAACGACGGTGATTGCTTCAGGTTTGCAGAAGCGATTGATGTGTGCGCCATGGCTGTCGGCTGCTGATAGGCCCCCATCAAAATTGCCGCTCTAACGTTACTGCGCCTCAATCGAGCGGCAAGACTCGCGTTTCACCAGTTGCGTGGGAATCGTGACGACCTCCGGCCCGGCGTCCGGATTAGCAATTCTCTTGAAGACAAGCTCAGCCATCTGCTTACCGACCTGATCCGTAAACACGCGGACGGAGGTCAGCGGGGGATTGAGCCCAGCCGCTTCTGGAATGTCGTTGAAGCCCGCGACACTAATATCCTCCGGGATCCGCAGCCCAGCTTCCTGAAGCGCCTTATAAACTCCCCGCGCGGCCGTGTCTTCACCTGCAAAGATGGCTGTCACTGGAGCACCATCTTTCAGTATGGATTTTGTGGAGAGAAAACCGATGACTTCTCCATCATCCGAGTCCAGATCGTTCTTGAGCGGGGGCAACCCGGCCTCTTCCATTGCCCTGCGATAACCCTCGAAGCGGCGCCGGAACCATGGCATTCGGCAATTACCTACAAACCATATGTGTCTATGCCTCAGCGACTGCAAATGGCGCGTCAGTCCATAGGCACCTTCGACATCATCAAAATAAACGGCGCTGTATTCCTCCTTGTGCCATTCCCCCGCTACGTTGTTTCCGAGAGTTACAAAGCTGACTCCCTTGTAGCTCAGAAAATCGAGGAGATTCTGCGAATTTGTTCCCGCGACGATCGCGCCGCGAATCACGTCCTGCCGATGCAGCACTTGCGGTAGATGCAAATCTTTCCAGGGCACGTCACTCGGGTAACGGACAGGGAGAAAGAGCAGACCGTAGTCGTGTGCGGCGCAATACGCCTCAGCCCCCACCAAAACCGCGGAGTGAAACGGATGCAGGACCGCGCGGTTGCTCAGAATGAACGCAATAATCCGGGATCTGCTTTTGCCGTCGAGGTCGTAGCCTAATTTCGCCGAAGCCTTGTAGACGCGCGCCCTGAGCCGCGGCGTTACGGAGTGACTCCCATTGGCGACGCGCGAAACGGTTGCCATGCTGACGCGTGCTTCGCGGGCTACTTCTTCAATCCCGATCTTCTGCGAATTCCGTCCCACGTTGATTTCTTCTCCAGGTGGCTCGATAAACTCTAGTGCGCTTCCACCACACAAAAGAGATTTGCAAGTCACGGGCGAGACTTTACGACACTCCTGAAAAATTTTCAAGGCCATCTTTGTCGCCTATCCGCGTAATACTTAATTCTCTTCCGGGGTTGAACTACCTCGCGATGTGCGTGGTAATGTCCAATTATCACGTTTATTTACTGCGATATACGGGATGACTTGATCGTCGTTCTTTTTCTTGCGATTGTCAGGGCGTCTGGTGACAATTGCCTTCTTTGGGGGGGCTGACGCATCCCTCATGAAAAACAATCATGATATCGAGAAAAATTTCTTGACATCTTCTTCCCGCAGCGCTATATGCCCTTCGTGGGTTTTGTCCTCATGTGGATTGGGGTTTAGACGCGTCGTGTTACACATGCACCTTGGGGGCTTGCCGGAGCAGGAACTCCTAGGGTCCTTTTTGCAGCACGGCACTTATTGGCTCGGATCAGGGTCTTTCCAGAGGCCCGGCCTCATAGAAGCATGAGGACAGGGGAGATTTCATGAAGATTCGATTTCTCGCTTTCCTCTTTGTTCTCTTCGCGCCAGCATTTCTCTCAGCGCAGGAATTCCGCGGCACCATCAGTGGAGAGGTCGTTGACCCTGGCGGGATCAGGATTGCTGGCGTAAAAATAACGGCGACAGAAAACCGGACGGGCACCAAAACGCAAAGCGTCACGAATTCCGAAGGACGGTACACACTTCCATTCCTGCTCCCGGGCGAGTACACCATTGAGGCGGAAGCGGCAGGATTCAAGACATTCCAGCGGCAGGGAGTTCATCTTGATTCGGGCGATCACGCGGTCGTCGACATTCATCTGGTCATTGGGGCCGTGACGGAATCGATCAGCGTCACCGAAGAAATCCCGCTGGTGAACACTGAAAACGCTTCTACGGGGCAAATCATAACTACCAAGCAGGTCGAAGATTTTCCTCTGGACGGCCGGACGCCAATGATGCTCGCGCAACTCGCCATTGGAGTCCTTGCCACAGCGAACCCCTCGTTGGTCCATCCTTTTGACAACAACGGCGCAGCGTCATGGAGCATTGGAGGCACCCCAAGTCAAACCAGCGAGCTTCTCCTCGACGGCTCTCCGGACGAATTGTGGAGCGGCAGCTTGGCCTACAGCCCGCCGCAGGACGCCGTGCAGGAAGTAAAGGTCGACACGTTCAACACCGACGCCGCATACGGCCACACCTTTGGAGGCACCGCGAATCAGATTCTAAAGAGTGGGACAAACGGTTTTCACGGCTCGATGTATGAGTTCAGCCAGGTATCCGCGCTGGATGCGAACAACTTCTTCAACGACCGCGCCGGGCTTACCAAGCAGGTGACGCACTTCAACCAGTACGGCCTCACGGCCGGCGGCCCGCTGGTTCTCCCCAAGCTTTTCAATGGTCGCGATAAACTCTTTTGGTTCTTTGCCTGGGAGAATCTGGACGATGCCCAGCCGACCACGGACTTTGCGACCGTGCCAACCGCGGCGGAGCGCAATGGAGACTTTTCAGCGCTGTTAGCTCTCGGCCCGCAGTATCAGATCTACAACCCGTATTCCGGCACCCTCAGCGGAACAACCATAACCAGGCAACCGTTTCTCTGCGCCGGCGGCCAGCCCCTTCCTACCAACCCGAACGGGACACAAACCCCCGTTCCCGGGAGCGTCGCCTGCAACATCATTCCATCCAGCTTGCTGAATCCCGTCGCTCAGGCCTACTTGAAGTTCTTTCCGCAGCCGACTCTCCCCGGCGATCAAACCGGCTTTGACAATTACGGGAATGCGAACACCAGCGCCGATACCTTCGACAATGAACTGGGCAGGCTCGATTACAATATGAGCCAGCGCAGCCACCTGTTCTTCGATTTCCGCCACAATAACCGCATCCAATCGAAAAACGATTACTTCAATAACCTCTCGACGGGAACCACGCTCTTGCGCGAGAACTGGGGCGGCACGGTGGATGAGGTTTACACGTTCTCTCCCACGCTCGTGGGCGACCTGCGCTTCAACGGAACCTACATGCGCGAAGTTCACGGGGACCCCAGCGAGGGGTTCAATCCCACTTCGCTGGGATTTCCTTCGAACGTCGCGTCTTCCTCGCAACTGTTGATGTTGCCTTCTTTGCTCTTCTCGGGCAGCTGCGGCAACCAGGCTAGCTTTCAGTGCCTTGGCAATACGGGAGATTCGCGCGATCCATCATCTTCCTACCAAATCTTCGGCGACATGGTGCAAAGCATGGGGAACCATACGCTCAAGTACGGCGCAGACCTGCGTTTGTACCGTCTCGATGTCATTACGTATGGCAGCCCTTCCGGGAGCTACACGTTTAGCACCAATTGGGTTAACGGTCCGACCACGGCCGCCGCGGCCGCTCCTTTTGGCCAGGATTTCGCTTCTTTCATGATGGGCTTGCCGACGAGCGGAACGTATAGCGTCAATTCTTTTGGGACCTTCATATCTCACTACTACGCCTTTTTTGTTCAGGACGACTGGCGAGTGAAGCGCAATCTCACACTGAACCTGGGCCTGAGATACGACCACGACACCCCGTATGGTGAAACGCACGCGCGCACCGTCGATGGTTTCAATTTCACCGCAGCGAGTCCCATTGAAACCGCGGCGCAAACCGCGTATGCCGCTCATCCTATTCCGCAGATTCCCGTGGGCAGCTTCAACGTCCTCGGCGGTTTGACGTTTGCCTCGAAGGGTCTCGACGGCGCCTATCAGCAAAACAGCCAGAGATTCAGTCCTCGCATAGGTTTTGCCTGGAGCCCGGGCCCCATTCTGCACGAAAAGACTACTATTCGCGGAGGATTCGGCATCTTTGTCTCGCCGATTACACTTACAACTCTGGGTCCCGATGGGAATTATTCGTCCAATCCAATCATCGATCAGGAAGGATTCAGCGCCACGACGCAATTCGTTCCCTCAACGAACAATTTCCTCACGCCCAACGGGGGGAATCTGAGCAACCCGTTTCCCAGTGGCATTCAGCAGCCATTTGGCTCCTCACAAGGGCTCGGAACTTTCTTGGGCCAGACGGTGTCCTTCCTGAATCCCGACATGCGGGATCCCTACTCGATACGCTGGAACCTTGGCGTACAACACGCCATTACTCCCAATCTGTTGTTTGAAGTGGACTATGTGGGGAACCACGCGGTGCATCTGCCGGTCCAAATCGTACAGCTCAACGCTGTCCCGGCTCAATTCCAGAGCACTTTGGATACGCGCGACCAGACGGTTATCAACGAACTGACCGCTACTGTCCCAAATCCTTTCAAAGGACTGCTCCCCGGCACCAGCATGAATGGCTCTACGATTAGCGTTGCTCAGTTGCTGGCCCCATTCCCAGAATTCCCGCAAGGAACCGGCAGCACTAGCACTGGCGTCATCGAACAAAACCTCACGAACGGCACTTCCTCGTTCAACAGCTTGGATGCTCGCCTGGAGAAGCGTTTCTCACATGGACTGTCGGTCATTACGAACTACATCTACTCTAAACTAATCGAGTCAGATACCTACTTGAACGCCACGGACACACAGAGAGAAGTACGCGTTTCTCCGTTCGATCACACGCACCACTTCGTGACCGGATTCAGCTACGACCTGCCCGTGGGCCGGGGAAAAGCGCTCGGCTTCCAGTCGCGCTGGGCCAACATGATTTTCGGCGGGTGGACCGTGAACGGTATCTACACCTTCCAGACGGGCGCCCCTGTGGATTGGTCAAACAGCGACTACGTTTATCTGGGCGGGCCCTTCAATTTTAATCCTAGCCAAACAGGCGAGACCTTGGTCAACGGCAAACTGGTTCCTACTCCGGCCTTCAGCACCGCCGTATTCGATACAAAGTCAGCCGACCAGTTCCAGTTCCACATTCGCACCTTCCCGACTACCTTCAGCAGCGTTCGCTACGAGTCCATCAACAACCTGGATTCCTCGGTTTTGAAGAGCGTTCCACTGCACAAGGAAAGCATGTACTTGCAGTTGCGGTTCGAGGCGTTCAATGCGTTAAATCGGCCGGAGTTTGGCGACATTCACGGCACGGGTCCAAACGTCACGCCAACGAGCAGCAGTTTCGGCGTCATCACCGGGCAGGCGAACCTGCCACGGCAAATCCAGTTGGGCGCACGGCTAGTGTGGTGATTTTGATCTCCCCGGGAGCGGGCATGTGCAATTGAAATCAGATCGCACGGCCCCATGGATGGCGGCGCGTATTCGTAACTGCGTGTGGCTGGTGCTGGCAGTCGGGCTGCACGCCTCTATACTCGCCGCCGCCCTCCTCGCGCAGGATCAACGAAACGTAACCGAACCGGTTATCCCGGCGTCTTGTACGGTCCTCTCCGCAACCTTGGCGGCGGTCAATAACAACGCGACCCTGGCGGAGGCCGACGAACAAAAAACGGACACAGCGCGAATTCAGGCAGCCATGGATCATTGTGCGCCTGGTCAGGCCGTGGAACTCGCTGCAAGTTCTTCCGGCAACGCATTTCTTTCGGGTCCGCTTCAGCTTCCCAGCGGCGTCACGCTTGTCGTGGACGCAAACACGATCCTGTTCGGGTCTCGAAATCCCAGGGACTATGACGCGTCAGCGGGCAGTTGTGGCATCGTTGACCATAAAGGGCACGGCTGCAAAGCGCTCATCAATGTTAGTCACGCCGACAATGCCGGAGTTATGGGAAACGGCATAATTGATGGCCGCGGGCAAGCCAAGCTTCTCGGCGGGAAGGAATCGTGGTGGCAGCTAGCCGAGGATGCCCGCAGCGATGACCTGCGGCAAAACTGTCCGCGCATCATACAGCTCGATCATGCCAACAATTTCAGCTTGTACCGAATCACGCTGAAAAACTCCCCGAACTTCCACGTTGCGTATTCTGAAGGCAACGGCTTCACGGCTTGGGGCGTGATTATTGACACGCCCAAGGACGCGAGAAACACAGATGGTATCGATCCCATCTCTGCGCAGAATGTCACCATCACGCGATCTTATATTCATGCCGGCGACGACGATGTCGCCATAAAAGCCGGCGACGCCGGGCCATCCTCGCACATCACCGTCTCGCACAATCATTTTTACACTGGCCACGGGATGTCCATCGGCAGCGAAACGAATGGTGGCGTCAGCGCGGTGCGCGTGGTGGATCTTTCCATCGATGGCGCTGACAACGGAATCCGTATCAAGTCCAATTCCAGCCGCGGTGGTCTGGTTCACGACGTTTCTTATTCGGACGTCTGTATTCGTAACACGAAGAATCCCATTTTGATGGACACGCACTATTCCTTCTACGGCAGCGCCAGGGATCGCTTGCCGGAGTTTACGGATATTTCATTACACGATGTTCGTGTGGAAGGAACGGGAAAGATCACTCTGGAAGGATATGACTCTTCCCATCGGCTCGGGATTCAGTTTGACAACGTGACTCTGGACCTACCCACGATTGTCAAGATGCTGGCCAGCCACGCGAATGTCATTCTTGGGCCAGGTCCGGTGAATTTCCTGCCGTCAGGGCAAGATGTCAACATCGGTGGAAAGCCTGGGCAGGGAAGTCCAAACGCGTGCAAAGATAGGTTTGAGCCGCTGCCAGCAAAGTAGTCGCAATGCAGCTAGTGACCGATTGTAGGATCCCATCCGTCAGGATCGCCTAAGAAACGCTTCGTCTCGAATTGATTCGCTTCCTTCTCCGAGAGAAAATGCGTGTGCGGGTCTCTTCCCGCTGGCGATCCACCTGGCCCGGACGAGTGGAATTCCGCATAGTAGGAAGTATCCAGCGATTGCGTTTCTCCCGGATGCCACTCGCGCCAGCCCGCTGGATCGATATGCGCGCCCATTTCCGTTTCGAGAAAAATCACTCGTGCATAGGGTCGCCAGGGCCTGCCGAGATACACCTTCGACACGCCATCTGCGGATGTCAGTTTGCATTGGTGAAACACGAAACCATATGCGCCATCGGCAGACGTGCGGCTCTGGGCCGTAATGTACCCGGGTCCAGCGCTTTGAATCTCGCACCGATGAAAAACGGCGCGCGCATTCCCAAAAATAAAATCGACCGCTCCTTTGACGTAGCACTCGTCATAGTATTGGCGCCCCGTGGCCGCATAAAGCGTGTCCTGCCATCCGATCAGCCGGCAATGGCGCAGCACGGCGCGGTCGGAGTGCAGCATGAGCGCAACCGCTTGCGAACCCGGCCCGTACGAATTCTCGATCGTAAGGTTCGAAGCCTCGAACTCGGCCGCTTCCACATCTACAGTGCTGGTCAAGAACGTGCCGCCGGCGGCTGCGGCGCTCATGTTGTAGGTAATGACCGTATCCTCAGGGTTTTTTCCCAGCCCCAGGAGTGTTAGACGCGGCCTGTCTTGCGGCACTACGATTCGCTCGTGATAGATGCCTGGTTGAATGGCGATTACCAGCCCCCCATCACCAAAAGCGGGCGCGTGGTCGATGGCTTGCTGAATCGTCCGAAAGTCGCCGTGCCCATCCGACGAGATGGTCACGCGAATAGACGGGCGAGAGTACTGTGTTCCGGGGAACTTCGGCACGCTCGCGAGAGAGGTTGCGAAGGCCAGAGCGCCGCCAAGCAGGGCGGGTAGAGCAAGCGTAATAAGGGATTTGCGTGACATTTTTCTCGGCTTTTCAAGAGCAAACCTCCCTGATTCTAATCGACTTGGCCCCAACGTGCGATGTTTTTCGCAATGTCTTGCAAATTTTCACACATGAAGGAAAGTATTTCTTGACTTCCCTGGTTCCTCGTGGTTTATTTCCTTTGCGGATGGTGCCCGCACCCTCGTTGGATTTCCGGCCCGGGCCACCAGTTTCTCCAGGATTCGCTGGCGACTCTTGATGCTGAATACTCCCAATGTGGTCGATTGCGTGATCAAATTAGACAGGTCTCTCTGGTGACCGACCGGCGCGCATTCCTCAAGCTTCTTGCCGCAAGCGGCATTCTTATGCCGGCTCGCAGCAGTTGGCTTGCAGAAATAACGAGTCTCCGATTCAACTGTGATTCTGCAAACTCAAACAGTCCCTGGGAAGAGGTCCCTCGAATCCTCGCGCGTATCGGCCCTCCTCATTTTCCTGATCGAGAATGGAACGTCCTGAAGTTTGGAGCGGCGGCGGACAATAAAACCGATTGCAGTACTGCTTTCCGTAAAGCAATCGCTGCGTGCAATGCGGCGGGCGGAGGACGAGTGGTCGTGCCCAAAGGCGAATACGTCACGGGCGCGTTGCAGCTCCTAAGCGGCGTGAATCTTCAAGTGAGCAAAGGCGCCACAATCCGCTTCTCACGCGACCCGCGCGCTTACCCGCTGGTCTTCACGCGATGGGAAGGCGTCGAGTTGATGAATTTCTCCCCCTTCCTCTATGCCTTCAAGGCGGAGAACATTGCCATCACGGGCGAGGGCACGCTCGACGGAAACAGCGATTGCGAGCATTGGTGGCCTTGGAAGGGAAGACCGAACTGTGGCTGGAAGCAAGGCGATGCAGAACAATCCAAAGATCGCAATCGACTGTTTGAGATGGCCGAACAAGGAGTGCCTGTGGATCAGCGGGTCTTTGGTGAAGGACACTATCTGCGGCCGCAGTTCATTCAGCCGTATCAATGCAAGAATGTTCTGATGGAAGGGCTGACGCTTCGCGGTTCTCCGATGTGGCAAGTAACTCCCGCCCTTTGCACCAACGTGATCGTGCGAAATCTCAACATCGACAGCCCGGGCCCCAACACCGACGGGTGCGATCCGGATTCCTGCAAGGACGTCTTGATTGAGAATTGCCTGTTCAATACGGGCGACGACTGTATTGCGATCAAGTCGGGAAGAAATGCCGACGGGCGGCGGGTCCACGTGCCTTCGGAAAACATCATCATTCGCGGCTGCCAGATGAAAAATGGGCACGGCGGTGTCACCATTGGCAGCGAGATTTCGGGTGACGTGCGGAATGTCTTTGTCGAGAATTGCCAGATGGACAGCCCGCAACTTGATTTTGCTCTGCGCATCAAAAATAACGCCATGCGCGGCGGCACCATTGAGAACATTCATGTTCGCAACGTCGATGTCGGCCAGGTAGCCACCGCGGGACTGTCCATCGACTTTTTGTATGAAGAAGGCGCCGCGGGAAAATTCGTACCTGTGGTCCGCAACGTCGACATCAAAGATCTGAAGGTCCGGAAGACAAGGCATGCGGTTTTTCTTCGCGGTTTGCAAAATGCGCCAATCGATTGCGTCCATTTGACCGATTGTATTTTTGAGAATGCCGCGCAGCCCAACATCATTGAAAATACTCGAGACATTTCGTTAGAAGATGTGCGCGTGAATGGAAAGCTGGTGGAGAAACCCGCAAGCTGAACGAAATATGGAAAAAGGAAAAGGCCCAGACACCAGGGTGTCGATGACCTTCATACACGATGACTTTCTCCTGCAGAGTGCCGCCGCGCGGCGGCTGTATCATAACTATGCAGCGAGCCAGCCCATTCTCGATTTCCATTGCCATCTCTCACCTAAGGTCATTGCAGAAAATCGCCGCTTCCGCGATCTCACCGAAATCTGCCTCGAAGGCGACCACTACAAGTGGCGCGCCATGCGCGCGAACGGTGTTCCCGAACGGTTCTGCACCGGCGATGCCGATCCGTATGAGAAATTTCTAGCTTGGGCCCGCACCGTTCCTCATACCTTGCGCAATCCGCTCTATCACTGGACGCATCTGGAGCTGGTGCGCTATTTTGGCATCCATGATCTGCTGGATGAGAAGTCGGCTCCTTTGATCTGGCAAAAAGCAAATGAACGCCTTCAAAGCGATGAATTAAGCCCCCAGGGAATCCTCAAGAAATTTCGCGTCACCACCATCTGCACCACCGAAGATCCGGTCACCTCTCTCGAGTTTCACGAACGAATCGAACGCACTGGTATTCCTGTGCGCGTTTGCCCGGCGTTCCGGCCGGATGGAGCGATGCGAACGCACAATCCCAAGCAATTCAATGCTTGGGTCGACCAACTGGCAGCCTGCACGGAACTGAGGATCGCTCGTCTAGCTGAGTTTCTTGAAGCCTTGCGCAAACGCCACGACCAGTTTCACAGTCATGGCTGCCGCCTCTCCGATCACGGCCTTAACCACTGCTTCACTGAACCATGCGGCGACCACGAGGCCGAGTCTTTCTTTGCCACTCTGCGTTCCGGCGGGCATCTCAACGCAGGCGAATCCACGAAACTCAACAGCTATCTCATGCTGTTTTTCGGGCGCTTAGACAAAGAGAAAGGCTGGACCAAGCAGCTGCATTTGGGAGCTTTGCGAAATATCAATTCGAAGATGCTCGAGTTGCTCGGCCCGGACACCGGCTATGACGCCATAGGCGACTGGTCTCAGGCAGGACACTTGTCTGCGTATTTGGATCACCTGGAAAAAGAAGATTCGCTTCCCAAGATGATCATTTTTAATTTGAATCCGTCGGATAACTACATCTTTGCCACCATCGCTGGGTGCTTTCAGTCCGGCGCATCGCCGGGCACAATTCAGTTTGGCAGCGGTTGGTGGTACTTGGACCAGAAAGAGGGCATTGAGCTCCAGTTGAACGCTTTGTCGAATTGCGGGCTGCTTTCCAGATTCGTCGGCATGGTCACCGATTCGAGATCGTTTTTATCCTTTCCACGCCATGAGTACTTCCGTCGCGTACTGTGCAATCTTCTCGGCGACGAAATGGAAAGAGGTCTGCTCCCTAAAGACGACGAATTGGTTGGCGGCATGGTTAAGAACATCTGTTTCCAAAATGCCTATGAATATCTCTCGCTGCCCGCCGCCCTTGATCCCGTCGCCGTAGGTCCGGACAAGCTTCATTAATCGCGATCTCGTGGATCCGGTCCGCGCCGTGAACGAAATCGACTTCCCGAAACCAGCTTTAGGAGGGTCAAGAGAGACCAACCACCGCCCTCGTGGGAGAGAAAGCCTTTAAATCGACGCTGACAATCACAAATCCGGATAGGCAGGCCTGCCACATTCAGGTTCGACGTAACCTAACCCTAATTCTGCGTGTGGAGCTCTTGCTTTTTTCGGCTGATTAGATGACGGCGTCGGCTCCTTCGACCGAGTAGACTTGGTTGCGTTCAAACGACCAGGGCTCGGAAGAAAGGAGCCGAGCAATGTTGATTATAGGTTGCGATTTTCATACATGCTATCAGCAGATTGCCATGGCCGAGGAAACAACAGGAGAGTTGCTGGTCGAGCGACGGTTAGACCACGAGAGCGGCGAAGCCCAAGCGTTCTACCGTAGTCTCCCGGGCATGGTGC
>Ga0187804_10000131_pt1 | contig 16009 bp, 15 predicted proteins | sample NC_wetland_sal_i_3_FD_132961 | JGI IMG/M metagenome (GOLD analysis project Ga0187804, IMG submission 132961) | Wetland sediment microbial communities from Neuse River Estuary, North Carolina, USA - Control_4 | ecosystem: Environmental > Aquatic > Freshwater > Wetlands > Sediment | place: USA...
TGCTGGGTATGCTCTTGCTTTTGTTCGGGCTTAGCCTGCTCGTGGCCCTGCCGAGCATAAGCAGGAGCAGCGGTTCCGACAAGACAAAACAGAACTGCCGTGCCGATGACTCCAAATGGTTTCATGACGGTTCCTCACGATTCAGCTTAAGCGTGGCAGAGGTAGTTAACTGTCTCGTTTTGACCAGTTTCGAACAGACGATATTGCAGTGGTTGCTGCAATTTGGTTAGTGCTTCCACGCCTGTACGACGAACCTCTTTTTGGCGCAGCACTGAAATCGAAAGGGCGACTAGGAAGGACTGCGCAGCAGAAGCTTTCGATCGACTGAAGCTTTTGATTACTGTCGCAAAATCGCGATGTCACCAGCAATGGCGACCCAGCACCCTGATGAGACGCGCCGTTCGAGTAGCCGCCCGCTCGAAATCTGATACCTTGAGCACCATGGCGCGAGAGATATCATCCGGCGGCGTCGTGCTGCGGCAAATCTCCGGAGTGTGGCACGTCGCCCTGATCGAGCCGCAGAAGGAGTCCTCAAGAGCGCCGCGCCGGCGCACCCGGGCCGTGTTGGCGCTTCCCAAGGGACTGCTCGATCCCGGCGAAACCCCGCAAGCCGCGGCGGTTCGCGAGGTGCTGGAGGAAACCGGCATCCGCGCCGAACCGGTGACGAAACTCACGGACATCAAGTATGTCTATGTGCGCAGCTGGGGCAACGGCGAACGCGTCTTCAAAATCGTGAGCTTCTATCTGTTGCGCTATCTCTCCGGAGAGATCGACGATCTCGCTCCCGCCATGCGCATCGAGGTGAAGCGCGCCCTCTGGGTTCCGCTCGCCGACGCCGCCCGCCAGTTGGCCTACAGCAACGAACGCAAAGTTCTGCAGCTCGCCGCGGACTACGTCGAGACCCAGGGCCTTCCCAGGGGAAAAATTGCCCAATCTTGAGCCGCGGGCTGTTTGTGGCTATCACACGGATGTGTGATCCGTGCACTTGCGAAAATGCCGGATAGTTGATCTCGCGCCCGTCCGTAACATGATGAATTCATGGAATTTATCTTGACATGCCCGTGTCTGCAGACTACTCTGGATGCAACTTAATAGGGCGCATGCCGTTGCCATCCTCACCCCACATCTTTCGGCATGCGCCCGTTTTCTTTTCCGGCGTCTTTTCCCTGATTCAGCGCACGATTTTCGGCCCATGATCCAACGCCTGGTTCAGGGCCTGCTTTTCGGCCGGGGTCAGCGGCCGGACCGCTCCCTTCTTCAGATCGCCCAGCGCCAGAGGTCCAACGGAAACCCGCACCAGCCGCAAGACTCCAACGCCTAACGCCGCCAGCATCCGCCGGATCTGCCGGTTCTTCCCCTCGTCTAGGACAATCTCCAGCCAGCTGTTCTTCTGCCCCTGCCGCAACACGCGCGCCGACTTGGTCCGCAGAGAGTCGCTCCCCGCGACTACCCCGCGACGCATCCGCCGGAGCAAATCACTGTCGGCCACACAGTCCACCTGCACGTGATACGTCTTGTTGAGGTGACAGGCCGGATCTGTGATCCGGGCGGCCCACTCCGAATCGTTGGTCAGCAACAGCAATCCTTCGCTGGCCTTGTCCAGTCGTCCCACTGGGCCGACCCACGCCTGTCCGGCAGCAAGCAGGTCGTAAACCGTCTGGCGGCCTTTCTCATCCGACGCCGTCGTCACCACGCCGTGCGGCTTGTTCATCGCGAAGTAAATCTTCCCCCGTTCCGTGACAGGCGCGCCATCCACGGCTAGCTGGTCGCGGTCCTCCCCCACCGGCTCTTCCGGATCAAGTACCCGCCGCCCGTTCACGGTGACGCGTCCCTCCTGAATCAGCGCTCTCGCCTGCGATCGCGAACAAAAGCCCATCTTGGAAAGCGTCCGCGCCAGCCCGAACCTCTTCTTCGTCGCCACAGGAACATGCTAGACCTGGAATCGGCGAGCGGGAAACCGCCGTAAGCCGTAAACCTCGCGGTCCTTCCGTATAATTGGGGAACGTCATGCCTGCTTCCCTTGATTCGATTACCACCGCCGCCCGTCAGCGTGTATCCCGCAACCGGCGAACCGCGGACCTGCGCGCCCTGGAGCAGGCTGCCGCCGGGCACGCGCCCCGCGGATTCCGGGATCGGCTCCGCCGGGCAGCGCAGGGCGGGCCTGCCATCATTGCAGAACTGAAGAAGGCTTCACCGTCCAGGGGCGTGATCCGCGCCGATTTCCGGCCGGCGGAACTGGCGCGGGAACTCGAACTGGCGGGCGCGGCGGCCTTGTCGGTATTGACCGACGAACCGTTCTTCCAGGGCTCGCTCGACTACCTGCAAGAGGCGTCCGCTGCCGCTTCTCTTCCCTGCCTGCGCAAGGACTTCATCTTTGACCAGTTCCAGATCGTTGAAGCGCGGGCCCACTGTGCCGACGCCATTCTGCTCATCGTCGCCGCGCTCGACCAGAAAGAACTGGTGGCGCTCGCCCGGGACGCCCGCGAGCAAGGCCTCGACGTCTTGTGCGAGGCTCACGACGAAGAAGAACTGCAGCGGGCGGTGGACGCGGGTTGCGATTTGATCGGCATCAATAGCCGCGATCTCAGGACGTTCGAAGTCAATCTCGAGACCGCCTTCCGCCTCGCGGGAAAAATACCGTCGGGCTGCGTGCGAGTGGCGGAGAGCGGCATTCATTCCGGCGCGGACCTGGCCCGGCTGCGCGCCGCCGGCTACGACGCGTTTCTGATCGGCGAATCTTTGATGAAGGCTGAGCGGCCGGGCAAAGCGCTCCTGAATCTGCTGCAAGAAGCGAAGACGGTGGTTAGCGGTTAGCGGTTAGCGGTTAGTGGTTAGTGGTTAGTGGTTAGTGGTTAGTGGTTAGTGATTAATAGTTAGTCGTTAGTAGCTAGTGATTAATGGTTAGCGGTTAGCTGTTCGCGGTTGGCAGTGAGTTGTTAGCGACTCATATTACACACGCGCAGGCGAGGGAGGGACTAGTGCGGTGTCACACGCTGGTGGCGGCAGCTTGGGTCTTTTTCTTGGTAGCATCAGGCCCTGGGCAAGTCAAGTTGGACAACAGTCCCGGTTTGATCCGCGACGTTCTCAGAAAAGGCAACACGTCTGGTTCCGTTGCTTATTCCAGCCAGTGCGAATCTGCCGACTGGCGTATTTGGGCTCCTCCCCACGTTCATCCGGCTCAGAAAACGGGCACTGCCCTGGAGGTCCTGCGCGACATGTTTTCCGGTGATTCAAAAATGCAGGTGACCCAGGACTCAAACGGAATGATTCGTATGGTGGAGAAGGATGTACTGACCGACATTCTGAATGTGAAAATTCATCACCTCGTCTTTGGTCCGTCTCATACACCGTTTCCGTTTCCTGAGCTGTTTCATGGCCCAAATATGGCATTGTTAGTCATTCTCTCGAGCCCGGAGGTGCGCCTGCTCGAGGAACATCATATCGTTCCAACAAGCTTTAGGTTGGAGGGCAGTATGGGACAGGGCTTGCCAGCCATGACCGGAGAACTGGACGATGTTAGTCTGTCCCAAGCGCTAGACTACATATTGAAGGCCTTTCCGGGATATTGGGTCTACGAAAACTGCATGACCGAAGATGGAAGGCGGACCCTACACTTCTGGTTTTACTAGCGATTAGTGGTTACTGGTTGGTCGTCAGTCGTTAGTCGTTGGTCGTCAGTGGTCAGAACTGGTTTCAAAAGAAAGTTTTGGGTAGGGCACGGCTTCAACCATGCCGCCAATACGTACCAAGAATTCGGACTTTAGCCTCTGAGGGTCGCCTTTCTGAACCCTCAAGAAGATTTTGGAGACCAGTTCCAGTGGCTAGCGGTTCGCAATTCTCAACTGGCAACTGGTCACTGACCACTAACCACTGGCCACTGTTTCTTATGACTTGGATCAAAATCTGCGGGATCACGAACTGCGACGACGCGCTGGCCGCCGTGGAAGCGGGCGCCAACGCGCTGGGATTCGTGTTTTACGAAAAGAGCCCGCGCCGCGTTACAGCCGAAACCGTGCAGTCCATCGTCGCCGGCTTGCCGCCGCACGTGGAAAAAATCGGCGTCTTCGTCGAGGAAACTGTGGACCGCGTGTCGGAAATCGTGAAAGCAACTGGACTCACCGCGGTGCAGTTGCACGGCGACCAGGACTTGGAGTTCAACCGGTCGCTTTTCCGCAAGCTCTCCAACCGACCGCGCCGGCCAAAGATTTTTCGCGCTTATCCGGCCCAGATCTTCGATGCGCCGGCGGAGCAGAGCGTGGGCTGGGATCCGGTGGCCTGCGGCCTGGTGGAACCCGACGAAGCCTACAAAGGGAAACGGGTCCACCGCATTCATGTGGCCGAGAACGGCGACCTTTTTCTGGAGACGCACGGATTCCGTCCCGGCGTAATCGCCGGCGTGCTGCTCGACTCCTCGACCGCTACCGAGCGCGGCGGCACCGGCCAAACCTTCGACTGGGAACGGGTCCAACCCTGGGCGGGAGTGATCAACAGCATCAGCAAGCTAATCGTCGCCGGCGGGTTGCATCCGGGCAACGTGCAGGAAGCAATCCACATTCTGCACCCCTGGGGAGTGGACGTTTCGACTGGCGTCGAAAGCAAGCCGGGCAGGAAGGATCCACGCAAAATCCGCGTCTTTATCCAGGCGGTGCGCGCAACGGAAGAGGCGAAGTGATCATGGCGACGGCCAGCCTGACGAAAAAGACCTCGAGTTCGAAGAAAACAACGGCGCAGGCGGCCTCGTCCCCGGCGGGCCGCTTCGGCGTTTATGGCGGGCGCTACGTCCCGGAGACGCTGATGGCGGCGCTCGAAGAATTAGAGCGCGAATATGAGAAGGCCCGCCGCGATCGCAAGTTCCACCAGCGCCTCGACTACCTGCTCAAGCACTATGCCGGACGCCCCACTCCGCTGTTTTTTGCCCGGCGTCTGACCGAAAAGCTGGGCGGCGCGAAGCTCTACCTGAAGCGCGAAGACCTGCTCCACACCGGCGCGCACAAGATCAACAACTGCCTGGGCCAGGTCCTGCTGGTAGAGCGCATGGGCAAGCACCGCGTCATTGCCGAAACCGGCGCCGGACAGCACGGCGTCGCCACCGCCACCGTCTGCGCCCTGTTCGGTTTCGAGTGCGTCGTCTACATGGGCACCGAGGACATGCGCCGGCAGGAACTCAACGTCTTCCGCATGCGCTTGCTGGGCGCCGAAGTCCGCGCCGTCGATTCCGGATCGCGCACCCTCAAAGACGCCATCAACGAAGCCATGCGCGACTGGGTCACCAACGTGCGCACCACGCATTACCTGCTCGGCAGCGTGTTGGGGGCGCATCCCTATCCCACCATGGTGCGCGACTTCCACCGGGTCATCGGACGCGAAGCGCGCGCCCAGATTCTCAAGGCCGAAGGCAAGCTTCCCAAGGCGATCATCGCCTGTGTCGGCGGAGGCTCGAACTCGATCGGGATTTTCTACGACTTCCTGAAGGACAAGAAAGTCGAACTGATCGGAGTCGAAGCCGGCGGCCGCGGCGAAGCGCTCGGCCAACACGCCGCGCGCTTCCGCGGCGGTTCCCCCGGCGTTCTACAAGGAACCTATTCCTACGTGCTGCAGGACAAGTCCGGGCAGATTGCCGCTACGCATTCGGTTTCTGCGGGCCTGGACTATCCGTCGATCGGCCCGGAGCACGCGATGCTCAAGGACACGGGCCGCGCCCAGTATCTTCCCGCCTCCGACGCCGAGGCGCTCGAGGCGACCACCGTGCTCGCCCGGACGGAAGGGATTATTCCCGCGCTCGAATCGGCACATGCTGTCGCCGAAGCCATCAAGCGCGCTCCGCGCATGAAGAAATCTGACGTCGTGCTCGTAAACATCTCCGGCAGGGGCGACAAGGACATTGGGATTTTGCGGGAGAATCTGAAGCTAGAGTAGCTGGGCTGGCTGCTAACCAGAAGCGGTCCTATAGGCAGTTGCCGCTGGAAGCACAGACAATGAGAAGACTGCTGTTGTTTTTCATGCTTGTTATCGGCATCCCTACGATCGCACAGTCCCAAGCTGAGAAGACGCGCGGCCCGGATTGCAGCGGCGGTTGGCCAACGAATATGACTTTTGTTCATCTAAAGAATGCGGGGTTGGCAGACAATAGCAGCATTGATTTTTCCAAGACGAAGACAGTACGGCTAGCGTCGGAGAAGATTGGCAAAGACTTGTGGCATCAGGTTTACGACGTCACATTCACAAAGAAATCTGGTGATCCAGTTGAGGCCATCGCTGTTCACGATGCCTCGCAAGAGGAGTGCTCGATGTCAGGCGTGGAGTCTTCGTTGTGTCTAAGCACCTCAATCCAGAAGGGAAATAGGCTGGTGGCCCACTCAAGCCGTCCTTTGGCTTGAGTGGGGTAGTTCCGCAGGCAAGTGCCACTTCAGTCGTCACGCGTGAGCGAGATCGCGTCGTTCGAGCCTCGGGAGGGCCTGGATAGATTTTCCTGCCTTCTTCTGGGCGAGCCGCAGGTCGTAGAGGCTCTGGAGATTCAGCCAGAACTCCGCACTTGTGCCAAAGAAATGAGCGAGGCGCAGGGCGGTGTCACCGGTGATGGAGCGGGTTCCATTTAGTATCTGCGTGACCCGATTGGTTGGAACGTCGATCTTACGGGCCAGCTCGGCCGCGCTCATATTAAGCGCTTCAAGCTCTTCGGCCAGGTGTTCGCCGGGATGGATAGCGGTCAATGCCATAGCGATGCTCCTTAGTGATAGTCCACAATTTCTACGTTCGATGGCCCCAGGGCCCCAGTCGCCCACTCAAAGCAGATCCGCCATTGATCATTAATGCGAATGCTGTACTGGCCCTTACGGTCGCCCGCCAATGCTTCAAATCGGTTGCCGGGGAGTGCCGCAAGATCCCGAATCGAGGTAGCAGCCTCCAGACGGTCAAGCTTCAACCGTGCGGATCGTTCCACTCCGGAAAATGCCTTGGTGCGTTTCCCGGCGGCGAAGTCCCCGGTCCTCTTGTCCCTATAGTTGAGAATCACTCGTGCTTAAATTACCAGAAGTTACCCGTTACGTCAAGCGTAACGATTTGGGAAACGGATTCCTGGATCACATCTCCATCAATGTCCTTACTTCTGCAATCTGACCTCTGCAATCTACAATTGCTCTGATGCCCTTTCATTTCGAAAACAAGCCGACGCTCATCGCCTACGTCACCTGCGGCGACCCGGACCTCGCCACCACGCGCGACATCGTCCTCGCCGCGATTGAGGCCGGCGCCGCCATCATCGAACTTGGCGTCCCGTTCAGCGATCCGCTGGCCGACGGCCCCGTCATCCAGCGCGCCAGCGAACGGGCGCTGAAGCACGGAACCTCGCTCGAACAGGTGCTGACGCTGGCCGCCGAGATTCGCGAGCATTCGCAGTCGGCCGGCCTGATCGTTTTCTCGTATCTCAATCCCATTCTGCGGATGGGTCTTGGGAAGTACTGCAAGGTGGCCCGGCATGCGGGCATTGACGGAACCCTGATCACCGATCTGCCGGTCGAAGAATCCGGCGAGTATATCCGGGAGTCGCGCCGGCACGACCTGGCCACCATCTTCCTGGCCGCTCCCACCTCGACCGACGAGCGCTTGCAGCGCATTGCCGAGGTTTCCACCGGCTTCGTTTACGCGGTCTCCCGCACCGGCGTGACCGGCGCGCGGCGGCAAATGCCGGAAGACGCCCAGGCCCTGGTCAAGCGCCTCCGCCGCGTCACCCGGCTTCCCGTCGCGGTTGGTTTCGGCATCTCCACCCCCGGGCAATTTGCCTCGGTCGGAAGTTTTGCCGAGGGCGCGGTGGTCGGCAGCGCCGTCGTCGAGACGATCGAGCGAAATCCCGGACGCGAAGCCGCGGCTGTGGCAGAATTTGTGAGCAGGCTCGTAGCTCGTAGTTCGTAGTTCGGAGTTCGCGTGCCACCATCGCGCGACTCCAGAAACGAATTGCGAACTCCGAGCGACGAACGACGAACTCCGGTTCCTATGGACATTTCCGACTGGCGCAAGAAAATTGACGAGCTGGACCGCAGGCTGGTCGAGCTGCTGAACGAACGGGCCGCCGCCGCCAGCGCCATTGGGCGGCTGAAGCGCAACACCGATCTGCCCATCTACGAGCCCGAACGCGAGCGCCAGGTAATCGCCAACGCACAGAACTGCAATGCGGGCCCGCTGGAGGGACAGGACCTGGCGCGGATTTATGAGCGCATCATGGACGTGATGCGCAACATCCAGAAGCACGAAATCGCTCCCGACCCCGGGCCCAGTTCCCGCGAGACGGAACTCGATTCGCAGTTAGAGGATTAAGGCTGACCTAGAGACGCAGCTTGCTGCGTCTCACCCCAAGCGGAGCGGAAGGACCTGCTTTATGAACGTTAAGTGCTGTGAATTGTCGTGCCTCTTTATGAATTGTCATCCTGAGCGAAGCGAAAAACCCGCGGTTCGTCCTTCGTCGTTCGTGGTTCGCCAACGACCAACGACTGACGACCAACGACGCTCTCGACAGCGAGCGCACCTATGATTGTGGCAATGCAGGAATCGGCCAGCGAAGATCAGATCCAGCACGTGATCCAACAGCTGGTCCAGATGGGCTTCGAAGTCCACCGCTCCACCGGCGCGCGCCAGACCGTGCTGGGCGGAGTCGGCGCGCGCGCCGATTTCGACGCGCGCGAGGTGGAAATGATGCCCGGCGTGCAGGAAGTCCACCGCATCAGCGCGCCCTACAAGCTGGCCGGACGCAATTTCCGCCCCGAAGGCACGGTGGTGAAATTCGCCAACGGGCTCGCCATCGGCGGGAACGAGGTCGTGGTCATGGCCGGCCCCTGTTCGGTCGAATCCCGCGAGCAACTGTTCACCGTTTCCGAGCTGATCGCGAAAGCCGGCGCCCGCGTGCTGCGCGGAGGCGCATTCAAGCCGCGCTCCTCGCCCTATTCCTTCCAGGGGCTGGGCGCCGACGGCCTGAAACTGCTGCGCGAAGCCGGAGACCGCTTCAACCTGCTGGTCATCAGCGAGGTCATGGAGATCTCCCAGATCTCCCTCATGATGCCCTACGTCGATATCTTCCAGGTGGGCGCGCGCAACATGCAGAACTTCAACCTGCTGCGCGAGCTGGGCAAGATCCGCAAGCCCGTGCTGCTCAAACGCGGTATCGCCGCTACTCTCGAGGAACTGTTGCTCTCCGCCGAATACGTGCTCTCCGGCGGCAACTACGAAATCATTCTCTGCGAGCGCGGCATCCGCACTTTTGAGACTTACACCCGCAACACCATGGACATCTCCGCCATCCCCATCATTCACAAGCTTTCGCACCTGCCCATGACCGCCGACCCCTCCCACGGCACCGGACGCCGCGACAAAGTCGCCCCCATGGCCCGCGCCGCGGTTGCCGCCGGTGCCGACGCTCTGCTGATCGAGGTCCATCACCAGCCCGACAAAGCGCTCTCCGATGGCGCCCAGTCCCTCTACCCCGATCAGTTCGCGCAACTCATGGACGAGCTCCGCATCATCGCGCCTGCCGTCGGCCGCAAGATCGCGTAAACTGCTTCCCAGCATGGCGTCGGCCGCCCGCCGACAAAGGTACATCATGAAGAGTGTGACTACATCGTTGATTCTGTTGTTGGCCTTCGCTTGCCTTGCGCAGGACAAGCCGGCGGAGAGCAAACCTCCTCAGAACATTACGCTGGCGGACCTTCAATTCATTTCCGGTCACAGTCGTGGAACGCTGGACGGCGGCATCATCGACGAACTCTGGAGCGAGCCCGCCGGCGATAGCATGATGGGCGTCTACCGCTATATCAAGGGCGGCAAGGTCGAGATGTACGAGTTCATGGCCATCCAACAAACGGCCAATGGCCCCGTGCTGTTGCTCAAACACTTCAACCCTGGCCTGGAAGGTCGGGAGGAGAAAGCGAAGGTCTGGACCTACCCGCTAATCCGTTGGAGCGGTGGTGAAGCAGTCTTCGAGAGTCCGGACAAGGGTACGCGCATCGGATACCGTGTTACCGGTAAGGGTGTGCTCGAAGCCACCCTCGAACACACTGGGCAAAAAACAGAAGTTTTCCGATACACGCACACTCCTGACTAAGCATGGTGTTTAAACAAGTCACCATCGTCGGCACCGGACTCATCGGCGGCTCGCTCGGGCTCGCCCTGAAGAAGCGCCGTCTGGCGGGCCGGATCGTGGGCTCGGATCGCGCCCCGGTGCTGGCGCGCGCCCAGGACTGCGGCGCCATTGAAGCCGGAACCCCTAACCCCGCCGATGCGGTCCGGGGCAGCGATCTGGTCGTACTGGCCACGCCCGTAATCTCCATCCTCGATTTGATTGACCGTCTCGGTCCCACCGTGCCGCCCCGCACTCTGGTGACCGACGTGGGCAGCACCAAGGCGGAAATTGCCCGGCGTGCAGCCAAGTCGTTTGGGCGCTCCGCCGGACAGCGCTTCCTCGCCGGACATCCCATGGCGGGCAAAGAACAGGCCGGCGTGGAGCATGCCGATGCCGATCTGTTCGAAGGCGCCGCCTGGCTGTTTACTCCGCTGCCCCGGCAGAATGTTCATGCTGGATTGTGCGGAGAGTTCGTCCATTGCGTGGAGAAGCTGGGCGCGAAAATCGCCACGCTTGACCCTTCCGATCACGACCACTTCTGCGCCTGGATCAGCCATCTGCCCCAGATGATCTCAACGGCGCTGGCGGCGTCATTGGTGGACGAGTTCGGCGAGGACGCGCCCTTGCTCGAGGTCGGTGGGCGCGCCTTGCGCGAGCTCACCCGGATATCCGGCAGCCCGTATTCAATGTGGCGCGACATTGCCATCACCAACCGCAAGAACCTGGGCGCGGCGATGCAAAAGCTGGAACAGCGGCTGGCGCATATCCGGGAGAATCTCGATACCAAGCAACTGGCCGACGAATTCGAGCGCGCCCATAGGCTGAGGAAGAGTCCACCACGGAGGCACGGAGACACGGAGAAAAGCTCTTAGCTCTTGGCTCTTGGCTCTTAGCTCTTGGCGCTTGGCGCTTAGCGCTTAGCTCTTGCTCTTTGGTTCTTAGCTAAGAGCCAAGACCTAACAGCTAAGAGCTTCATCTGTACCTCCTTGGTGGATTTTCATTTACAATCGCATCGCTATGAACAAGCTCGTTGCCAGCGCCGAAGAAGCGATCCAGGACGTGTTTGACGGGGCCACCATCATGGTGGGCGGGTTCGGATTGTGCGGCATGCCCGAGAACCTGATCCGTGCCCTGGCGCGCAAGGGCACAAAAAACCTGACTACCATCAGCAACAACGCCGGCGTAGACGGACTGGGCATGGGGCTGCTTCTGGCCAATGGCCAGATCAAGCGCCATATCGGGACCTACGTCGGCGAAAACAAGCTGCTGGAACAGATGGTGTTGAATGGCACGGTGCAGCTCGACCTGGTTCCGCAAGGCACGTTCGCCGAGCGCATTCGCGCCGGTGGCGCCGGCATTCCCGCCTTCTTCACTCCGACCGGGGTGGGCACCGTGGTCGCCGAAGGCAAGGAAGCGCGCGAGTTCGACGGCCACCCCTACATCATGGAGCGCGCGCTGACCGCCGACTTCGCTTTCGTCAAAGCCTGGAAGGGCGACCAGTGGGGCAATCTCGTCTATCGCAAGACGGCGCGTAATTTCAACCCCATGATGGCCACGGCCGCCAAGATCACCATCGCCGAAGTCGAACACCTGGTCGAACCCGGCGAACTCGATCCCGACATGGTGCATACGCCATCGGTGTACGTGAAACGCATCTTCCAGGGCGGGTTGTTTGAGAAAAGGATCGAGAGAAGGACAGTGCGGAAAGCAGTGGCCAGTCGTTAGTCGTTGGTCGTTAGTCGTTCGCGGTTTGCTGGCGATCGTCAGAATTCGCGAACGACCAACGACGAACGACCAACGACATTCCACAAGAGAGGCATTATGGCGGTCGAAGCGAAGCCCTCCAAAGACACCGACAAACGCGAACGCATCGTGAAACGCATTGCCCGCGAGCTGCGCGATGGGTTTTACGTCAACCTCGGCATTGGACTGCCGACGCTGATCGCGAACCACGTGCCCCCCGGCATGGACGTTATCTTGCAGAGCGAGAACGGCATGCTGGGCATTGGCCCGTATCCACTCGAAGGCCAGGAAGATGCCGACCTGATCAACGCGGGCAAAGAAACGGTCAGCGAAATGGCCGGCACCGCCTATTTTTCCAGCGCCGATTCCTTCGCCATGATCCGCGGCGGGCATGTTGACTTGAGCGTGCTGGGGGCAATGGAAGTGGACGAGCAGGGCAATCTCGCCAACTGGATGATTCCCGGCAAGATGGTCAAAGGCATGGGCGGCGCCATGGACCTGGTCGCGGGCGCGCGCCGTGTCATCATCGCCATGGAACACGCGACGAAAGACGGCCAGCCCAAGATCCTGAAAAAATGCACGCTGCCGCTGACCGGGGTGAAGGTCGTGGATACGATTGTTACCGAGATGGCCTACATTCGCGTGACTCCGGAAGGACTGGTGCTCGAAGAAATTGCTCCCGGCCTGACTCCGGAAGAAGTTCAGCGCGCCACCGAGCCGAAACTGCGAATTAGCTCCGGCCTGAAGGTGATGGAGAGTTAACAGGGAATCCCCGCGCCTCCTGGCCGCAGTGGTCCGCAAGTTCGCGGCACAAATCCACTCTGTCATCCTGAGCGCAGCGAAGGACCTATGTATTTGAATTTGCGCTGCATAGGTCTTTCGCTTCGCTCAAGATGACAACCCAGACTTATGTTTGCAAGCCGCGAAATCAACGAAATGCTTGCCGCAAAATGAACAAAACGCTACTCTTAGAACATTTTGTGCTGACGGATATGTATGTACACTACCATGGACGGGCCCTATAACAGGAAGTTATCGCTTTTGCGAAAGGAGGCGATTTGAGCCCGCCGGAGCCTTGGTTGACCCTCCAGGCCGTCCGGTCACGCTATCGTCGACGTACGGGCCTGCTAGGGGGCCTTTACGGGGCATTCTAGAAGACGGCCTGACCCTGCCAAACAGCCTCGGAAGGTTTCTAGAATCCGGGAATCGTCGTAACTTATAGATATAGTGTGTAAATCGTTGATTCTACGTCGCGGTGAGTTTTTTCGGCCGTTCCGGCGGTTAAATCCCATTAACGCCAACTTGGACAACCTGGGCGGGAAGTCGACGTTCCGCATGGGACGGGGGAAGTGCCGCAAGATCCCAGTTGCCAGATCCAGAAGCCGACCGTCCGGGGGAGTTGACGGGTCCACGCAACCCGCAACCCCCATATCCCGAAGGCACATTCATACTCATTTAACCCTCGCGTAACCTCCCCGTCACTTTTGAAGGTTAGCCTCCGCAGGATGCACCGGATTCCGGCGCCCTCAAGGAGGAATTCAATGAAATCCCTAAGCATTCTGCGGCTCGTGGTCGTTTGCGTTGCTTTGCTGACCGGCTTGGCCGCGTCTGGGCAAGTTGTAGCATCGGCTCCCTACACGGTTTCCGTGTTCGCTACCAGCATTCCCGGAGTTGCTTTCGCCCCCGATTCGATTGCCGTAATAGATGGGGACGTGTTTGTCGGCTACGGCGATGGGGCGGCGCCCGATGGCTCCGACGGTAAGAGCAGCACGATTGTCGAGTACAAGCCCAACGGCGATATGGTCACGACCTACACCGTGCTTGGCCACAATGATGGCCTCCGTGTAAATCCCAACACCCACCAGCTATGGGCGATGCAGAATGAGGACGCCAACCCCAATCTCGTGATCATCGATCCGAAAACTGGAACCCAGACGACGTATACCTTCGGCCCCACACCGCATGGCGGCGGCTACGACGACATCGCATTCCGCGGCAACGACGTATTTCTGAGCGCTTCGAATCCGGCGAATAACCCGAACAACGCGCCCGCCATTGTGAAGGCGCAAATCAGCGGCGGCACAGTCACCGTGACTCCGGTGCTGAGCGGGACCGCGACTGCCATCGATATCCCGACCAACACACCCATAGCTCTCAATCTGCAGGATCCAGATTCGATGATCTTCAATCCTCTCGGAGACCTGGTTCTGGACAGCCAGGCAGACGCTGAACTGATCGTCGTTCACCACCCTGGTTATGCGGACCAGAGCGTGTACCATCTCGGGCTTACAGAGAATGGCTCAGCAGCACAAATCGACGACACGATTTTTGCCACTGCCAGCCACGGGGTGATCCTGGTGTCAGATCGTGACGGGGAAACCGTCTATGCGATCTCGCGTAACATTTTCTCGCCAAACTCAGCGTACAGCGCGACGCCCACTGCGGTGGCGGCTCTGGACCCGGACACCGGCGTTTTGACTGACATCGTGACCGGAATGGTGAGTCCGCACGGGATGGCCTTCCTCAAGAAGTAGAGACCCTAGCGGACGATGCCCTGATACGAGACCCGCGCGCCCATGAGTGGTCGGGTTGGGCGCGGCAGGAGTGGAAGCGGTTACTGCTGGGGCGTGGTGGCGCTGACTTTTTCCACCGTCGCCGCCGGATTCATCCCGGCAGAATGGGCCACGAAGAAGTTGTGGTCGTAGAGGTTGCGATACATGCGTCCGGCAATCTCCGCAGCTTTGGGCCCGAAGGTGGGACGTCCGCCCTGCAGGAAAACGACGGTCACGATACGTCCGATGTCGGTGTTGGCGTAGGAAGCGAACCAGCCGAAACGGGTGCCGGCGTGGGAACATGTGCCGGTCTTGCCCAGGATCGACTCCTCGCTGAAGTTCAGGCGCAAGCTGCGGGCGGTGCCGTATTGGACTGCGCCGGCCATGCCGTCGGACAGTTCGGGAATCGCCGACTCGATGTCGAGATGGCGCTTGACTCGGGGCTGGAAGTCGGCGACAGCTTCCGGGCTGTCCGGATGCTGCAGGTAGTAGAGCGTGCCGCCGTTGGAGATCGCCGTCACCAGCGCGCCCAGCTGCAGCGGAGTCATGGCGATCCCCTCGCCGTAGGAGCACATCTTGCCGACGCCGCCCAGTTTGGCGGAGATTTCTTCCTCAGGATAAGTGCCGAGGTGTTCCCCGGGTACATTGAGGCCGGCGAGTTCGCCGAGCCCGAACTGATGGGCGTAGTAGCTGACCTTGTCGAAGCCCAGCTTGCGTCCGACGGCCTCGAAGTAGGCGTTGTTCGAGTGCGCCAGGGCCTCGGTAAGATCCATGCGGCTGCGACGGCCGAGAGCGACTTCCGTGTCTTTGTTGATCAGGCCTTCGCTGAGCGCGGCCAGCGCCACCGATAACTTGATGGTGGAGCAGGGTTGAGCGCCGCTGGCGAGCGCCAGTTTCTGATTGACCATGGCCAGGATGCGTCCGCTGGTGGGCTCGATCGCGACCACGGTGCCATTCATGTTGCCGAGGGCGTCGATGGCGGCCTCGCGTACTACTGGATCTTCTCCGGCGGTGAGGTCACCGTCGGTGACGTCGGCGGCGAAAGAACTGGTGCGGAAACGCTCATAGTAGCGATGGCGACGAGCATAGCGCGGCCGGGGAGCGCGGCTCCGGGCCAGACTGTGCAGGCGTTTTCTGGCGTGCTGGCTCTCGCTGACTGCGCGCGACTTGGAACGCGTGGAAGGCGAATGAGGGTTAACGCTGGCCGCGAAGCTGCTCGCTTCCAGCAGCCACGCGAAAACCAGGACGAATGCGACGCGAATGAACCGACCCCAAAACTTCACTTAACGATCCCCGGAGGTACTCAAGCTGTTTAGATGCAAGAAGCTGGCCAAATCCCGGGAAGCGGCGAGCGTTCCTGCAACTTGTTCGATAATAGGGGAGTTGTGGGTTTGAGCGCAACGACAAAGTAGAGGATCGGTTACCCTGCAGGCCATGGCCTAAATCGTTGATTAGCAGGTTCTTATCATCGATTCGCCATGGGCCAGACACCATGGTAACTGAGGTGAGGATGTTACCTCCGAAGGTACCTGGTGAGCGCAACCGTGGGTGTTGAAAAAGGGCTGCTCGGAAGCGGAAGTTGGGGGGATGTGAGTACCGCAGTGAGGAA
>Ga0187804_10000132_pt1 | contig 16008 bp, 15 predicted proteins | sample NC_wetland_sal_i_3_FD_132961 | JGI IMG/M metagenome (GOLD analysis project Ga0187804, IMG submission 132961) | Wetland sediment microbial communities from Neuse River Estuary, North Carolina, USA - Control_4 | ecosystem: Environmental > Aquatic > Freshwater > Wetlands > Sediment | place: USA...
AATCCATGTTCATCACTTCCGCCTGGAGATCGTCTGAAAGCTGTGGCGAGCGCGCCACCACTTCGCGGAACAATTCCTGGACGTTGCGCTGGAGCGCCGTCAATTCGGCGTCCGGCTGGTTTTCCAGGTCCGCTTGCTCCTCCACGCGCGCCCGGAGAAACGGCTTGATGCCGATCACTTCCGTCACGCGAATGCGCCCCAGACCTTCGATAAAGGCGACTATATTGCCGTTGGGCATGCGCACCTTTTTGTGCACTTTCGCCAACGTCCCAACACCATGCAAATCCGTTCCGTTCGGCTCCTCGATGCGCGGGTCGAGCTGCGCAACCACGCCCAGCAATTTTTCTGCGCCATCGAGCGAATTCAGCAGCGCCAGCGAACTCTCACGGCCGACCGGCAGCGGAATCACCGCGCCGGGAAACAGAACCGTGTCGCGCACCGGAAGGATTGCAAGCTCTTCTGGAATAACCCTGTTTACGTTACTCACCTTGTCCCCCTTCAGCTGGAAAAGCCAAATGAGTCCTTCAGGCAGCTTATCGGCTGCCAATAGGGTTAGATGCACCTCAAAGCAAAAGGATTTACCTGTCTTCGTTTGCCACTATAAACCATTATGAGTGTAACACACTCATGTAATTGTGGCAAGCAGACTCACTCGCCCTCCCCCTCGAATTGCCTTATCCCCGGGCTCGAGCTCCGCTCGCAAGTTCATCCTGCAATCTAGAGATAATAGGCTGCTTATCAGAACTCTATCGGCCTGAAAATCCATCCTGGACGAATTTGGCGGCTTCCGCATGGGTGTGCACCCTGCCGTTGAGTTGTGCCTCCTCGACGGCATCAAGAATCGTCTTGAACGCCGGGCCGGGCTTATACCCCATGGCGATCAGGTCCTCGCCGGTCAGGAGCCTCGGCGGCCGCACCTGCTCGGGAGGGGTCTCGGCCAGAAACCGGCTAACAAAATCATAGGCGTCCAGATTCCGATGGCTCGAGAGGCAGTCCAGCCTGTGCAACTCCAGGTGCTCCGCGAACCGGTCCATGCGGACGAAACGCTTCAGGGTCGAAAGCTTCATCTGCCCAACATCCTTAAACCGCAAATGGTTCGCCACCAGCGCGGCAATCTGCGCGGTATCCTCATTCGAGAACCGCAGCCGCCGGCAGATTTCTTCCGCCATCCGCGTGCCCACCTCCACATGCTCATCAAACCGAATGCGCCCGTCCGGCCCCGAGGGCGGCGTGAAAGTCGGCGGCTTCCCAACGTCATGCAGCAGCACGCCCCATGCGAGCGTAGGCGAGCTGCTTGGCTTCAGTTGCTCGAGCATCAGCAGCGTATGCGTCCAGACGTCGCCTTCGGGATGGAATTGTGGCGGCTGCTCGACACCCTTCATCCGCGCAATCTCGGGAAGCAGCTCGGCCAAGAGGCGCGTTTCGTCGAGCAGCTCAAAGGCGCGCCGTGCCGCTCCCTCGGTAAGCAGCTTCGTCAGCTCGTCGCGCAGCCGCTCGGCCGAAACCTCGCCGACGTCCGGCGCCAGCTTCATGATGGCGCGAAACGTTGCCGCTTCGATGGCATAGTGGAACCGAGCGGCAAAGCGAACGGCGCGCACCAGTCGCAGCTTGTCCTCGCGAAAGCGCTCGGCAGGCTCGCCGATCGCGCGGATAATTCCGGCGCACAAGTCATCGCGCCCGCCAACGTAATCGAGCACGTCGCGAGTCTCCGGGTCGAGCAAAAGCGCATTGATCGTGAAGTCGCGCCGCCACACATCCTCTTTTGCCGAGGTCGTATACGCCACGTGATCGGGATGCCGGCCATCGGAATAGCCCATGTCCGAACGAAACGTCGCCACCTCCACTTGCGCGTCACCATCGCTCACGATAATCACGCCGAACTGCGCGCCCACCGCCAGGCTGTGCGGAAAGAGCGCCTGCACGCGGTCCGGCGTGGCATCCGTCGCCACATCGTAATCGGCCGGTTCGCGTCCGAGCAGAATGTCGCGCACGCACCCGCCCACGAGGTAGGCCTGATGGCCCGCCCCTCGAAGTGTGCGGCAGATTTGATCCGCGAGTTCGCGCGCATCCATGAGCGGATTATGAGGGAAAAGCGGCAACGGGGGAAGTTACACATTTTCACCCGGCAAGAAACACTGGATCAAACGAGTGATTTGTTTACATGTCCACGCGAAGGACGAGGCAAGTGATGTCGTCGTGCTGGCGGACTTGGCCGACAAATTGGTTCACGTCCGCCATCACGCGCTTCAGCGTTTCCGCAGCCGTCTCCGGCGCTGCCGCCAGCAGGCAAGCAAGCAGTCGCGCCTCGCCATATTCCCGCCCCGATTCGTTGGCGGCTTCCACGACTCCATCCGTAAAAATGAAAAGCAAATCGCCCCGCCGGAGCTCGATGCGCCCCGCCGGATAAGAGATTTCGTCATCGGTGAAAAGCGGCACCCCGAATGGTGGGCCACCAATCGGAAGCCGTTCGATTCCACCGGAGGCGCGGCGAAGAATCGGATCGTTGTGCCCTGCGTTTACGTAGCGCATCTCGCGCGTCCCGGTATTTATCTCCGCGAGAAATGCCGTTGTGAAGCGCCGCCCTTCCAGGCTGTGCGCGCGCGTGTACCGGTCGAGTCCGATGACGATTTCCCCGAGCGTGGCGGGCGTGGCCGAAAGTGCGCGAAGGCTAGCCTGAAACGTCGCCATCAGCAATGCCGCCGGAACACTCTTCCCCGCGACGTCGGCAACCACGACCACAAGCGGCGCAGTACCGGCACTCTCAGCCGCAGCCGGCCGAAAAAACGCGTCGTAATAATCTCCTGCGACCGTATTCTGCGGCCGCGTCGCAAACGCGATATCCATCCCGGAAACGAGCGGCGCGTGATCCGGAACCAGCCACTGCTGAATTTCGCGCGCGATTTCGAGATCGCGCTTCATCGTCACCCGGTCCGCCAGCTCCAGCGCCAGGAGAAGAAACAGGATGAGCACGCCGATCCATCCAAGCTGGAAACTGCTCTCGCCGTGTCTCCCCTGAATCCCCGGATCAATCATGATCAGAATCACCGCGACCAGCAGAAGCACGCGCCGCGCCGGCGAGAGCTTCATCAGCAGGGCTTGAAACAGTGCCCAGGCCGCGAGCAAAGGCCGCTTCCATCGTTTTTCTTCCCGCTTGATGGCGTCCCAATCCACGTCATTCGAATAGAGGCCGTAGCTGGCCTTGGCCTCCGATTTGAATTGGGCCCACATTTGGTCCATTTGCTGGCCTTCCGTGATGCGCGCCCAGTATTCGCGGAATCGCCGGCGAGTGCCGCGGGTGGCATTTTGCGCGGGGTTGGGAGTGGCGGCCATGAGGGGTGTATTCCTGAAGCGCCAAACCAGTCCAGACCGGCGCCTCAAAAGCAGATCAGTCGCGACGCTCCTTTGCGCTGAGCGAGCCGCCGAATTGCACTTTCGAAAATCCAAACCGGTCGCGGAGCTGGTCCGTCGCGCGCGCCAGCCGCTCGAGTTTCTCGCGGCGGCCCGGATCGAGCAGCTCGAGTTGCCCCGAGCCTGCGGCGAACATGGAGAGCTCGACCCCGACGAGCCGCAGCATGGCGCCGCCGTCCCAGGAGCGCGCGAAAAGGTCGCGCAGCGCCTTCAAAAAAACGGGGTCGAGATCGCAAGGCTCAGCCAGCGTCTGGCTGCGCGTGATTGTCTTGAAATCCTTGTACCGCAGCGTAAGGCTCACGGTGCGCGCGTGAAGCCCCGCGTCGCGCAGGCGCTTCGAAGCTTTCTGGCAAAGGTAGCTGAGCGTGGATTCCAGCTGCTCGCGGTTGTTCGTGTCCGCGCCGAAAGTCTGGTTGTGCGAGAGCGATTTCGCCTCGGCATCAACGAAAAATTCGTAGGAATCGATCCCGTGCGACTTGCCGAAGAGCGCCGTGCCCCAGCGGCCGAAAACTTCCTCGAGCTTCTCGAGCGAAAGCCGCTGAAGCTGCCCGACTGTTTCGATGCGCAGGCTCTTCAGGGCCGCTTCCGTCACCCTGCCGATGCCGGGAATTCTTCGCACATCAAGTGGAGCGAGAAACGATGCTTCGCTCCCCGGCGGGACCCACACGAGCCCGCGCGGTTTGGCCTGGTCGCTCGCCACTTTTGCCACCAGGCGCGTCAAGCCGAGCCCGCCCGAGCAAGGCAGGCGCGTCGAGGAAGTGATTGCGCGCAGCAGCTTGTCCGCCGCGGCGAAGGGCGGCCCGTGCAGTCGCTCCGTGCCGGCAAGATCGAGGTAGGCTTCATCAATCGAGGCCATTTCGACAACGGGCGAAAATTTCCCGAGAATTTCCGCCACGCGGTCGCTCCACTCGCCGTAAAGCCCATGATGCCCGTCGAGAAAAACCGCCTGCGGGCAAAGCTTCGCGGCAGTCCGCAGGGGCATCGCTGAATGAATGCCGAAGCGCCGCGCCTCGTAGCTCGCTGACGACACCACGCCCCGCTGGTCGCGTTGCCCCCCGACCACCACCGGCAAGCCTCGCAGCTCCGGCCGCGCCAGCAGCTCGACGGACACAAAGAACGCGTCCATATCAATGTGCAGGATCGAGGCAATCGCTTCCGCCGACGCGTTCACCGGCGCGCCACGCTTCGCGCGAAAATGTGCCAGCTTCGGCATGATGCTCTCGACCACAATATACACCGAGCCGCAACCGAGGGTGTGCGCACGAGCCGTCGACTCACATGCGCAGGTGCAAACGCGCGCCGTTGATCTTGGTCTTTCCGAATATACTGCTCGGATCCTGTCGGCCACGCCCGGCACGGGGCTTTCCCCTCGCCTGGGCTCGGCGCTATTCTAAGGGCGAGAGGAGAATGGAAAAATGCAACCCAGACTGAATCCTCGCAAGGCTGCTCCGGCGGCATACCAGGCCCTGCTCACTCTCGAAGAGCAGGTCGCCAAATTACGCGGTCTCGAGCCTTCGTTACGGGAGCTGGTGAGACTCCGCGCTTCTCAAATCAACGGCTGCGCCTATTGCATCGATATGCACACGAAAGACGCCCGGGCAAACGCCGAAAGCGAGCAACGCCTTTACGCATTGGACGCCTGGCGCGAAACCCCCTTTTACAGCGATCGGGAACGCGCGGACCTCGCTTGGACTGAGGCTTTGACTCTCGTGAGTGAGGGACATGTTCCCGACGCGGTGTACGAGGAAGCGCGGCAGCACTTCAGCGAGGAAGAATTGGTCAACTTGAGCCTTGCAATCATCGCCATCAATGGCTGGAACCGGCTGGCGATCGCGGTTCGAGCGGTGCCGGGCCATTACCAACCGGCCGCCCGAAGCGAATCGGCCGCCGCGAAAGCCACCTAGACGAGACCGGCGGAGGCCACGCGCGACGGTCCAAATGGGCCGTGCCGGGTCGCTTGGATGCAGATTATTTCTTGAGTGGAGCCTGGGAGGGTTTTGATATGGCGCACCAGTTCACAACTTCTTACATCGAGGACGCGGCGAGCCTCTTCCGCCAGTGCAAGGGATTGGCCGACCGGGCCATGGCGCAGGCAGCGGACGAGGCACTTTTCGCTGCGCTCGATGAGGAGTCGAATTCGATTGCGATTATCGTGAAGCATCTGACGGGGAACATGCGCTCGCGTTGGACGGACTTCCTGACCTCGGACGGGGAAAAGCCTTGGCGCAACCGCGACACGGAATTCGAGGCTCCGCCGAAAACACGGGCGGAATTGATGGCCCTGTGGGAAGCGGGCTGGAAGGTGCTGTTCGAGGCGCTGGGGCAGGTGACGGATGCGGACCTGAGCCGCTCGGTTCTGATTCGGACGGAACCGCACTCGGTGATGCAAGCCATCAACCGGCAACTCGCGCACTACTCGTATCACATCGGGCAAATTGTTTTCCTCGCGAAACATTTTGCGGCCGCGAATTGGAAGGCCATCACGGTTCCCCGGCGAAAGTCCGAGGAATTCAACGCGCGCGTGGCGTCGGGAGAAGCTTCGCAGCGCTGAGCGCGGATGGCAAGGCGCCCGAGGCGAGCAGTAACTAATTGTTCTTCCTGAGTCGGAAGACGACGCCGGCCGGCAGGAATTTGCAAACCCAATTCCAGGCCCGCGTCAGATCCGTAGGCTCGATGAACAAGACATACGCCGATAAAATATCCCACTGAAACATCGGAACGTTCAGCGAATATTCCAGCCACAGATGGAAGAGCAGGCCGAGCGCCAGGAGGTAGTAGCGCAGCTCCTTCACCCATATCAGGACGCCCAGCGAGAATTCCAGCGCCAGGGCGAGCCAACTCCCGATTCGGAGCACCGCAGGGCTCTCCAGCCAGATGGGCACGGGAAAGCGCTGCAGCTCGTCGAGATGGTAGACGTAATAGAGCGCAGTGCCTTGAATCCACGGCACCCCTTCAATCTTCCAGCAGAACGTGGCGAAATAAAGCAGCGACAATTCGAATTGAATCATGCGTTGCGCCCACGGCGCGCGCGGCTTGATTTCGGCGCCTTCTTTTCCTCGCCGGATTCGGATCAGCCGATCGATGGAAAAAGCCGCGCCCGCAGGAGCAAAGATAAGGAAGAAGCCCGCCACTCGCAGAAACGTGTCTCCGCCGTGGGTGATAAAGAGGTCGCGCTGCTGAATGGACGTGAGGCACAGAAATACCAAGACGCTATTGAGGCGCGTGAGAAAGCCCACCGTTAGAAGGATGGCCGATCCGAGGAAAAGCCAGAAGAAAGCTTCGATCCAGGCGTCGCGCTGCGGAATGATTTTAAAAAGGTTGAGGCGTGTGCCCGGTTCGAGCGTGTTCATCGTGGAAAGGCTCGTCCACGCATGAGTGCCGAACCAATTGAGCCAATCGGGGTAAAGAAGGACCAGAGTCGATATCACCAGCACGCCGTAGATGATGCGAAACAGCGCGATGGGCGTGGGCGATTCCTCGGCGAAGAAAAACGAATTCCACGCTTGCACGAGCGACTTCAGTCTCACTGCAAGTCCTCGGGCTGCACGTCGTAGCTGTAGAAAACATCAGCGTCCCACGGGCCGCGGTCGTTGCTCCCATCAGCCGTGGCAATAATGTGCGACCACCTCGCGACCAGCATCACTTTTCCCGGCGGGCTTGCATGGTCGCGACGCAGCCGCGCGATGAAGCGTGCAGCGTCGGGCCACAGCGGGGGGTAGAGCGTGCCATTCAGATTTTCCTCGAATTTGCGATAGCGCTCCTTGAAATACCGCTCGCGGTAGCTCAGCAGCTCCATTCGCGGGAAGGGCCACAACTCCGTCGAACCATCCTTATAGATGATGACGGCTTCGAGGTAGGCGTTCGACGATTTCGGGTTCGGCGAGAACATGTCCCACGATTGGAAGAGCCCCGACCATAGAAAATACGGGCGCAAATATTCCCTGAACGCCAGAGTCAGCGGCGAGTTGATGGGGATGCACCAGGCGGTGATGGCCACGAGGTGGAAGATCAGGAAGGTGTTGATAGCGAAATATTTTGCGGATTGAAAAGCGCCGGATTTTTGCGGGCGCATGGGGCCGGGCTCGGATTGCGGCGTCTTCGACGGCATCGCATTATTCTTACGCCTCCGAGTCGGATGCCGCAAATCCTATTCGTGGATTTTTACTTTTGTGGGTTCCACCGCGTGCGGCTTGCGCTCGGCAAAACGCTGCCACTGGGCGGCTCGTTGAGCCGGGCCGAAATGACGCCGGAGACTCCGGCCGTGGGCTTCAAAATTGAAACCCGGAGCCGCCAAGCGTGCTCTAATACTTATCAATTCATTTGAGTGCGAGGAGGGCGAAATGGCTTCGCAGCCAGTGCCGAGCGGGCTCGACCGCCAGACGCAAGCTTTTCCGGTCCTGACCGGGGCGCAAATCAGCCGCGTTCGCGCGGTCAGCAAGATCCGACCGGTGAAGCGAGGCGAGATCGTATTTGAACCCGGCGACACGGATGTTCCGTTCTTCGTCCTGCTTTCCGGGAGCATGGAAGTGGTGCAGCCGGACCTGACAGGCGAACGCCTCGTCGCTCTGCACGCGCCCGGCGAATTTACCGGCGAGATCACCATGATCTCCGGCAGGCGGTGCCTCGTGCGCGGGCGCGTCACCGAGCCCGGCGAGTTTTTGGAATTGAGCGGCGAGGGATTGCGTTCGCTCGTGGCCCGCGATGCCGAGCTGAGCGAAATTTTCATGCGCGCCTTTATTCTGCGGCGGCTGGAACTTGTCAGCCGCGGGCAGGGCAACATCATCCTCATGGGTTCGCGGCACTCGGCGAGCACTCTGCAACTGCGCGAGTTCCTCACGCGCAATGAGCATCCTTACACTTACCTCGATCTCGATACCGACAAGGCTTCGCAGGAACTCCTCGACCGCTTTGACCTCAGGCCGGATGAGATTCCCGTGATTGTTTGCACCAGCGGCAAATTGCTGCGCAATCCGACGATGCAAAAGCTGGCGGATGGCCTGGGACTGAATAGCCCGATCGATGAACTACAGCTCCGCGACATGGTCATCGTAGGCGCCGGCCCCGCCGGCCTCGCGGCTGCCGTGTACGGCGCTTCCGAAGGCCTGGACGTGCTGGTAATCGACTCCGTTTCGCCGGGAGGACAAGCGGGCTCGAGCTCGAAAATCGAAAACTATCTGGGCTTCCCGACGGGAGTTTCAGGCCAGGAGTTGGCCGCTAGGGCCACCGTGCAGGCGGAAAAATTCGGCGCGCGAATGATGGTGGCGCACTGCGTGGCGCGCCTCGAGTGCACGCGCCGCCCGTTCAAGGTGATCCTGGACAACGGCAACAGTATACCGGCACGCACCGTCGTCATCGCCACAGGCGCGCAGTACAACAGGCCGAACATCCCGAACCGCGAAAAATTCGAGGGCCAGGGAATCTATTATGGCGCCACTTACATGGAAGCTCAGCTTTGCGGAATCGAGGACGTCATCGTCGTCGGCGGCGGGAACTCCGCAGGCCAAGCCGCGGTTTACCTGGCGCAAACGGGGCACAAGGTGAAGATGCTGGTGCGCTCGAACCGATTGTCGGACACCATGTCGCGCTACTTGATCCAGCGAATCGAGGAGAACCCGGACATCGAAATGCATTTCAAGACGGAAATCACCGCGCTCGACGGTGATTCGCACCTCGAGCACGTCACCTGGCAGGAAAAATCCACCGGCGAGACTTCCGTCCACGACATTCGCCACGTCTTCATCATGGCCGGCGCGTCGCCCCGCACCGATTGGCTGCGCGGCTGCCTGGCGCTCGATGAAAAAGGTTTCATCCTCACCGGACGGGATTTGGATGGCCTCGCGGGAACACCGGCATGGGCCGCAGCGCGCCCTCCCTACATGCTGGAAACGAGCCTTCCGGGCGTGTTTGCGGTGGGCGATGTCCGCTCCGGAAATATTAAGCGCGTGGCCTCCGCGGTTGGCGAAGGCGCGATTGCCGTCTACCTTATCCACCAGGCCCTGGCACAGCTTTAGGGGATCAAAGACGCTCCGCCGCGATCACGCGCTGGATGCCGGCGAGATCGTTCGTGATTTTAATGTTGGTCCATTGCGGTTGCGCGGCGAGGATTGCACGGACGTGTTCGGCGGAGTTGTAGCCGAGCTCAAGTACCAGAATTCCGCGATCGCCAAGTAACCAAGCGGATTGGGCGATCAGGCGATCGTAGATTTCGACGCCCGTGGGGCCGCCGAAAAGAGCGGAAGCCGGCTCGTGGTCGCGGACTTCGCGCGGAAGTTCGTGGGCATCATTGCTTGCAACGTAGGGCGGATTGCTGACGATCAGGTCAAACGCGTCTTGGTCTGTGCGCCGTAGGGGCACCGCATGCCGTGCCCCTACGGGTGACGATGAGTCGCCCAAGTAGGCGTCGAGGAGATTGCACTCCAGGAACCGGATGCGCTCGGCGACATGGTGCCGTGCGGCGTTGCGCCGCGCAACTTCAAGCGCCGCAGTGGAAATATCCGTGGCGAAAATTTCAGCGTGAGGCAATTCGTGCGCGAGCGTGACGGCGATGCAGCCGGAGCCTGTGCCGACGTCCGCGATGCGCAGCGCCGCGCTGGGGGCGCCCGTCGCGAGATCGATTTTGATGCCGCGAGGCCCCAGCCGTTCGAGCGCAATTTCGACCACATGCTCCGTTTCCGGACGAGGGACTAGCACCGCGGGCGTCACTTCGAATTCCAGCCCCCAGAATTCCTGCTTGCCGGTGAGGTACTGCGTCGGCTCGCCCGCCGCGCACCGCGCCACCAGCGCGAAAAATTTCTCTTCTGCCTTCGGATCAAGCGCGGCTTCAGGATGCGTGTAGAGCCATGTGCGGTCGCAATCGAGCGTGTGCATCAGCAGCAGCTCGGCGGCGAGAGTGTGCGAAGCCACATTCGCGGCCCGCAGGCGATGCATCGCTTCTTTCAGTGCTGCGCGGATGTCCATGGCTATCGAATTAGGCGCCTGCGTCAACAAAGAGAGATCCTTCGGTCGCTTCACTCCCTCAGGATGACGATGCTCGCCGCATCGTCAGGCCTCGACGAGCTCCTGCTTCAGGCGCTCGGATTCGTAATGCGTCACGAGCGCGTCGACCAGCGGGCCGAGCTTGCCTTCCATCACCTGGTCGAGCTGATGCAGGGTGACATTGATGCGATGGTCGCTCACGCGGTTCTGCGGAAAATTGTAAGTGCGGATTTTTTCCGAGCGGTCGCCGGTCTTGATCTGGCCGCGGCGCTCGGCGGCAATCTGCGCGTGCTGCTTTTCCTGTTCCATTTCATAGAGCCGCGCGCGCAACACGCGCATGGCTTTCGCCCGGTTCTTGATCTGGGATTTCTCGTCCTGCTGCGAGACCACCAAGCCCGTCGGAATGTGCGTGATGCGCACGGCGGAATAAGTCGTATTGACGGACTGGCCGCCGGGGCCCGACGAGCAGAAAGTATCAATGCGCAAATCTTTCGGCTCGATCTTGATATCGATTTCATCCGCCTCGGGAAGGACGGCCACCGTCGCCGCGGACGTATGGATGCGTCCCTGCTGCTCCGTCGCCGGAACGCGCTGCACGCGGTGCACGCCGCTTTCATATTTCAGCTTCGAATACACCTTGTTCCCCTGAATCGCGGCCACCACTTCCTTCATCCCGCCGATCGAGGATGGCGAGCTTTCGAGAATTTCCACCTTCCAGCCCTGCGATTCGGCGTAGCGCGAATACATGCGGAAAAGCTCGCCGGCAAAGAGCGAAGCCTCATCGCCGCCCGTCCCGGCGCGGATTTCGACGATCACGTTTTTCTCGTCGTTCGGATCCTTGGGAATGAGCAGGAGCTTCAGCTCGCGTTCCACGTTTTCGCGCCGCGTTTCGAGCGCGTGCTCCTCGTCGTGCGCCATCTGCTTCATTTCGGCGTCGTCCGATTCCACGAGAAGCTGCTTCGCGCCCTGCAACCCCTTCTCGATTTCCTTCCACTCGCGGTACTTGGCCACCATCGCGGCCATTTCCGCGTGCGTCTTCGCAAGCTTCTGGAAACGCGCGGAATCGTTGTGCACTTCGGGCGAGGAAAGCTGCTGGGTAAGCTCTTCGTACCTCGACTCGATGTTCTCGAGCTTTTCGAATAGCGTTAAGTTCGCCATGGCGCTACCTCATCAAAACGGAAAAGGGAAATCGGAAAATGGATGAACGTCGGTGAAAGCTTCGGCCCCGGCAGGGGCGGCAGGGTAAGCGCTAATAGAACGCGGCGAACATCGAAGTCATTTCTAACTCAAGAATAGCGGCATTTATCCTGTGAGTCAAATTTTGGCGCGGGCGCCCCTAGGCCGACTTCTTCAATTTCCGGAATTGGCTGATGCGCACGATCCCGTCCGGAAAGATCGCCCGGATTTCGAGTTCGCCGCCCATCGCCTTAATCATGCCTTTGAGCGTGCTCAAGTACATGTCCGCGCGCCGCTCCATTTTGGATATCGCCGCCTGGTTGATGCGCAATACGCGAGCGAGTTGCTCCTGCGTGAGCGCGCGAGCCTCCCGCAACTCCGTCAGCGCCATCTCCTCCAGCATCCGATCGGCCTTGCGAGACGAGCGCCGCCGAGATGCCGGCGTCATCCTGGCCCGAAGTTGTGAAAATGGCTTTGCCATCAGATCAGCCCTCAATGTGCTCTTGGCCTTTCATGCCACCGAGGGAATATATCTTGCACGGAATACCTAGTCAAGAACACACCCGATGCTTGCAAGATTCGGCCAGTTTCCGTCGGCTTGTTGTGCTGGTCCTAGCGTCGATGCCCTTACTTCAATTTCTTGAAATTAAATTTCGCCTCGATGTGCTGCCCATCTGGCGTCAGCACTTCAACCTTTCCTGGCTCGGATTGAATTTTCACGGCGTCGAACTCGACCGTAACCACCGCCCCTGTCATTGATTTCGGTATTGGGGCGCCCTCATACTCTGGCTCGCCGCGCACCTTCTGAGGCGCGATTTCCTGGTTTTGAAGCAACCTGATTTTGAAATCCCGCCAGAAATCCGGACGACGCCAGACGAACTCGTCTGGCTTCGAAAAGAGGAGTCTCGAGTAGGTGCGCGTGAATTCAATCCGCACAATTACTCGAACTACCTGAGGCTTGCCGAGAAATTCGTCTTGGGCCCGCTGCACGTCAAATTTGGGGTCCTTCGATGCGCGGTCCACGATTTGGACATAGGGGGTTTCCAATCGAATCATCGCAACATGCGGCCCCGATTCGGGCGCCGGATAGCGTTCTGTGTATGGAACCAAAAATCGAGACATGTTTTCGTCTTTCTTGCGGCCGAGAGAATAAGCTTCAAGAATTTCTTTCGCGGAGAGCGGATATTTCAAGGCCGCAGCGGGCAGCACTATCGCGGCGACAAGCAGCAAAACGGCACAAGGGTGTGCGGCACGTGTTTTCATCAGCGCCTCCGCTCGCCGTTCAGCAAGACGCCTTCACCTTCCGCGGCGCAAAGATGTCGCAGCGCTAGTCGGTGATGCCGCTGAGGAAAGGATAGTGGTCGGCTGCCCCCATGAAAAAGAGCATCGGAAACGACAGCCAGAATCCCACGCGCGAGGCGATATATCCCCAGCGCGCGAGGCGTTCGGCCTCGGGCGGCATCGGCGTGCCATGCTCGACTGCCAGCCGCGTCCACTCAATCAGCCGCTTCTGCACCCGCCAGACCACGCCCCAAGTATTGAGCAGCATCAGTAATCCAATGCCGCCGCCGACGCTAATGCACAGATGCCCGTTCGAGGATTGCGGTCCCGCGTTCAAATCCAGCACCACCCAGGAAGCGGCGACAACAATGATGACGATCGCGAGCGTGCGGACCCACGCATTATCGAGCAGTCCTCTGCTCGGAAGCTGAAACGGATAAATCAGCCCGTAAGCCACGAGCCACACGGCCAGCCACTCGCCGAACCAGCGCAGCGCCAGTCCGGAATTGCCGGAGTTTTGCGCGTCGGCCGCGAGAATGATCCAGTAGTAGCGCAGGCCGACGACGACGGTGACAAGCGCCGACCAGCGGAACCAGTTCATCGCCCGCGACATCAGCACCGGATACATTTTCGCGCGCACCGACGCCTCGAGCTGCTTCATCGTAGGGAAGCCGACCAGGTTGAAAAAGTAGAGCAGGCCAATCCAGATGATTCCGAAAATAAAGTGAAGCCAGCGAAGCATGATCTGCTCGGTAGCGATGGGATTCTGCGGAAAGCTGAAATACGGCCCGAAAATCACCGACCACAAATAATGAAAATGCCCGGCCATGACTCCTCCCGGCGCCACCAGCAGAGCCAAGTTACAGGAAATCAAAACGAAAGGCCACCGAACGGGCCCTGGAGCGCGAGACGGGCAAGCGCCCAGCGCGCATGCTCGGCGATCAGCACGTCATCGGCATCGGCGAGGCGGCTCAGCAGCAGCGTGACGCGCTGATACGCCGCTGAGTCGCGCGCGAGCCGCGAATTGCCCAAAGCTACGCACGCGTTGCGAACCAGGCCGCGCCATTTGGCTCGCTTCACAGCGCTGCCGCGAAAGATTTCGCTGAAATCCTGCTGCGTAAGCGAAGCCAGCCATTCCAATTCGGGCGAGAGCAGCGAGCGCGCCCCATTTTCCATTTTCCCTTTTCCATTTTCTTTTGCCGAGAAAAGCCGCGCCTGAAACGCGACGAGCCGAGTGGTCGGCACTTTGCGGTTCCACGGGCAAACGTCCTGGCAAATGTCGCACCCAATCACGGCGCGTCCAATTCCCGCGCGCAACTCTTCGGGAATCGCCTCGCACAATTCAATCGTGAGGTACGAAATGCAGCGCCGCGCATCCAACACGTACGGCTCATCGAACGCTTGCGTCGGGCAAGCGTCCAGGCACAGCCGGCAATTGCCGCAGAGATCGGCAGCGGGCGGCTCCCCAGGCGCGAGCGTGGGCGCAAGCTCGAGAGTCGTCACAATCACGCCGAGAAATAGCCACGAACCAAGCTCCTCGTTGATCAAGCAAGTATTTTTCGCAAGCCACCCAAGTCCGGCATATTTCGCCGCCACGCGCTCGACCACCGGCCCTGTATCTACATACGCGCGCGCCTCGAAAGGTTCAGCGAAGTGCGCGCGCATGGCCGCCAGCAGCGTCTCCAATTTCTCGCCGAGCACTTCGTGGTAATCGTCGCCCCAGGCGTACCGCGAAATCCAGCCGTGGGGCGCATCATCGCCGGTGCTGGCGGGCTGCTCGGTCGAATAGGGTTGCGGCGAATTGTAATTCAGCGCGACCACAATCAAGCTCCGCGCGCCTTCGACGACAAGCCGCGGATCAGCCCGGCGCGGGTCGCGCAAATAATTCATTTCGCCGCCATAACCGCGCTCGAGCCATTCGGGCAACTGGGCAAGCTCTTCAAACGCCTCCGCCGGCGCCACGCCGCAAAGATCAAAACCCACGGCGCGCGCCCGCTCGCAAATCCATCGCGTTTCATCCGGCCGGGACATCCCATCATCATGCCTCAACGCCCCACCCGGCGAAAACCACTGTATTCATTGGCCTAGGCGACTACCGGCTGCTACAATGCTCCGCCATGGCAGACTGGCGGCAGATTCAAGCGCGCATCCGCAAGGCGAAAAACGCCCAGGACGCTCACGCGAAACTCTCCGAACTTTTCCAGCGCACGCACGACGCAATGGTCGCGTGGGAGCTCGCACTGATCGAAGAGAAAGCCGAGCGCGTGGACGAAGCCGCGCGCTGGTACACCATCGCGGCCCAGCGTTTCCGCCGCGCGGAATGGAAGAAAAAAGCTGAAGAAGCCCTCACGCGATTGGGTGTTGCGCTCCCCGCACCGGGCGAAGAACCTGGAAACGTGCTCCGCGAGACGCCCCGATCCGAAAATCTGGAGACGCCTGAGGCTAGCCTGCCTCCCGCGCTCGGTGAAATTTCCCGCGTCCCCGCCGCCGCGGGCGCCATCGAGTCACATTCGGAAACGCAGGCCGAAACGCAGCCTGAAAACGGCGGAGCTACTCAGGGCGGCGAACCCGGCAAGAAAAAGCGCCGCCGCGGGCGTCGCGGTGGCCGGGGACGCCGCCGCAAGGGCGCGGCAGGCACACCCGCGCTTCCCTCAAAAGCATTCGCGGAGCCGAGCGCGCCAGCGCCTGCTCCCGCGCCCACTCCGCAAGCCAGGCCGCACGCCGGCCGCGCCGAATCTTTCGAGCGCACGCCACCCCCCACGTTCGCGGCGCCCGAGCCTCCGCGTCGCGCGCACGTCGAACATCCAGCCCCCTCGCTACCCTCCGAGCGCACCGCTCACGGCCGCGCCGGCGATCCCGCGCTGGCCTCGCGGCTCGCGCATCTCGAATCCATGTTGCGCCGCCTTGTCTCGAGCACCCTTCATCGCCTCGACGAAGCCGACGAGGCCCCCGCCGGCCCCGGCGTCTTCCTGCTTTCCGACTCGGACCAGATTACCTCGTACTACGTGGAAGCCTGCCAGACCCTCCGCGTCGGCCTAGGCAATATGGTTCGCGGCGGGCGTGGCGCGGCCAAGGGCACGCGCGGCCGCGGCTATTCGCCGGACGCCAGCGGATTCAAAGCGAAACTGGCCGAACATCTGGGAATCAACGAGGCCAAGGTGGCGCAGT
>Ga0187804_10000133_pt1 | contig 16006 bp, 10 predicted proteins | sample NC_wetland_sal_i_3_FD_132961 | JGI IMG/M metagenome (GOLD analysis project Ga0187804, IMG submission 132961) | Wetland sediment microbial communities from Neuse River Estuary, North Carolina, USA - Control_4 | ecosystem: Environmental > Aquatic > Freshwater > Wetlands > Sediment | place: USA...
AAGGCGGTGGTCAGATAAAGAGCAACGGCAAGTACCGTAGTGCAGACGATATAGGCGCCGGCAACGTTGAGGTAATGGATCAGGACGTCGCCGAGGATTCTGCCCAACAGGCCTTCGATGGGATTGGCGCCCATCCAGCGCAGGTGTCCCGGCAGAATGGCCAGCAAGGCCGGCACAAACATCAGCAGCCACAGGCTGCCCAGGGTCTTGGCGACAGGGCTCTGGACGGGCCGCGAACGGAACCAGCGGGCGCCGAGCATCCCGGCAAACAGCGGCAGCAGAATCGCGCCTACACCCCAGAATTGCAGGATCAGGTCAGAGAGATAGGCGCCAACCACGCCGATCCAGTTGCGGGCGGCGCGCGATCCGGTCAGCACCGAGGCGCTGTTCAGCGAAGGATCGAGCGGCGAATAAGAAGCCAGCGCGAGGAAAAGGAGGAGGGCGGAGACGCACAACAAGAACCCGATCAGCTCGTTCAGGCGCCGGTTCCTGGTCGGTACAAGGATCTTTGAGAAGAATGTCATGTGGCTCAAAACGGCATCCCCGAATTAGATGCAAGTCCGCTTCCGGGTGCGGCCGTAACGAAGCCAGAGCCAGATAATTATGACAAGAAGTTGAGGTTTCCGACAGCGGGAAAAGGGACGGGGTGGCGAGGTAGGTACGGGCGGGAAAGGGTGCGGATTCGACAGTTCGCGAGTCGGTGCGACTGACGGGCTCCCATCACGCTTGACTTGCAACATCAAACCACACAAAACACGCGTATTTAGCTGATGACTCAGAATTTACCCGCGCTGCATTGCTAAGCTCAAAGAAAGCTGCTAAACGACCAACTATGTCTCGCGCACGAATGGCGCTACTCATCCTCTTGACAGCGGTTTCTGCCTCTTTCCATGGCTGGCAAGCCTTTGCCGGCACTTCACGAAAAGAAAAAGCGATGTTGATCGAGACTCATTCTTCGCCGCGCTGCTATGGGCTGGATTGCCCACCATGGCCTACTCCACCTAACCTCGATTTCTGTTTTCAAGCAGGCGACAGGTACTATGCTGCAACCTCCCGCCCATGGGGTGTTCCGTGGGCCAACAAAGCCAAACGATTGCTGGCTCTACAAGGACAGTCCGTCGAAATCGTGATAACGGACAAGGCAATCACGGTAGTGGTCTCGCAAGTCAAAGTGCGCCTAAGAGTCGTACACAATGATCCCGTATTCAAGTTGGATGCCTGCAACCACGCGTGAAACTTCCGATTGTTGTCGAAATCAGACCGTGTTTGCTACCTTCCTATCACCCCACCAGCCCAGGCCAGCACCGCGATTCCGATCACGATGCGGTAGAGGGCGAAGGGCACGAAGCCGTGCTTGCGGACATAGCCCATGAACCAGGCGACTGCTCCGTAGGCGACGATGAAAGAGACCACGAATCCAATTGCCAGAATGACCCATTCGTGGGGCGTGATGCCGGCGACGCCTATGGGATTGTCTTCTTTGCCGGACAGGGACTTCCACAGCGTATAGAGCGTGGCCATTGCCATGGTCGGCATGGAGACGAAGAAGGAAAATTCCAGCGCGGCGGCTCGCGACATGCCCGCCAACTGCCCGGCGGCAATCGTGGACATGGACCGCGAAGTTCCGGGGAAGACTGCGGAGAGAATCTGGCAGGCGCCGATCCAGATTGCCTGTCCGCCGTGGATGTCGTCCATCTTCCACGTATGGATGGGGGTGCCCGCAGCGCCGGGCCCGGCCTTTTCCCAGGGCGCTTTCATGGCGTCAATGACCCACATCACGATTCCGCCGATCAGCAGGGAAGTGCCCATGACGTAGAGGCTCTCGAGGTTCTTGCCGATCACCTTGGTCAGCAGAAAAGCCGGGCCCGCGGTCACCACAAACGCGATCATGACCAGGGTGAGCGGGTGGGTGAGGTAGTCGCAGTCTTTTTTCTCACCTTCGGGAAAGGTCGAGACGAGCTTGGCGATGTGGTGGCGGAAATAAATTGGCAAAACCAGGATCGCGCCTAACTGGATCACGATTGAATACATCTTCCAATAGCCGCTCGAAAGCGGCACGTGGAGCAGGGCCTCAGAGAGCCGCAGGTGGGCGCTGGAGCTGACCGGCAGAAACTCCGTCAGGCCTTCGATGATCCCGAGCAGCACGGACAATAGGTAGTCGTTCAAGTGGAGTCTCCAAACTAATGTAGAGACGCGGCTTGCCGCGTCTTAAGCGTGAGACGGGGCAAGCCCCGTCTCTACGGAAATTCATTGGATCCCAAGAGTTCTGGGATGCCGATCTGCCCAATTCTGACAGGTTCCGCATATCTCCGAAAGGGACTCTTCCGGTTCCACTGCGGCGGTGGTCGTGACGGGCCATGCCAATGAGGAGTTTTGGAGCTGGTCTTTTCCGATTGGGCGGCGGCGAGATCCGCCGGCGCGGATGAACTAGGTGACCGGGCCCAGCTTACCCTCGCGATAGGCGCGCAAATAACTCTTGCAGTTGGCATCGCGGCCCAGCAGCGCTTCGGCTGCGGCGACACTCATCATGAGCTGCGGATCGCACGGATCGACAATCGCGGCATCGAGGCCATGGGCCATGAGCAGCTGAAGAAAGGTCTCGTTCAGCAGCTTGCGCACCGGCAGGCCAAAGGAAACATTACTTACTCCAGCGCTAATGTGAACTCCCGGAAACCTGCCAACAATCTGGCCAACGGCGGCGAGCAGATGCCGGCCGTGCGGACCCGTAGCGATCGGCATCACACACGGGTCAACGTAGATGTCGTCCAGGGCAAAACCCTCCGCCGTCAGGCGATCGATCAGCCGGCTGGCGGTGGCCACGCGATCATCCACTCCGCTGGGCACTCCGGACTCCGACAGGCACAGGGCAATCACCCGGGGACGATGTTCCTTGAGCACCGGCAGCAGGGCCCAGCGTGCGGGCTCGTCGCTGATCGAATTCACCATGGGGCGCTGCTTGCAGAGCGGAAGCGCCTTGGTCATGGCTTCCGGGTCGGCACTGTCGAGGCAGATGGGAATATCAACGACTCCCTGCACCAGGTCCACCAGCCAGCTGAGAAGTTCCACTTCCTGTTCCGGGAGACCGGCGTTCACATCCAGCATGTGGGCTCCGGCGGAGGCTTGCTTGCGCGCGAGTTCCTTGAAGAACTCCGCATCTCTTTTTTGCGCCGCTTCACCGACCTTCTTCCGGGTGCAGTTGATCAATTCACCGATGATCAGCATCGTTTTGTGTCCTGTGTTCGATTGTCTTTATTGGGGCGGAGATCAATCCTCTTGCTGAGGTTGTCGAGGCCAGCAAATCGGTTGGCAAGAGCATTGGTGCGGTCGAGGCTCCAATCGCGGGGAGGAACAAGAGTGTGCGCGAACTTGGCTGGATTCTCGCCCATGGCCAGCGTGCCGAGGTAGATCACGTTCCAGATGCAGGGCAAATCGGGATGAGCCTCACAACTTCCGTCCACCCGGGAGCCTCCGCAGGGGCCGTTGCGCAATTCCTTGTAGCACCAGCGCATCGAGCACCCGGCATAGTTGAGATGGTCCTGCAGGCAATCTCCGCAGCTGACGCAGCCCAGCGTTGCCTTGCGGTACAGGGTCGCAGGTCCCAGCAGCCCATACCACAAGCCGTGGCGCCAGGAATTGTCGTGTGCTGAGTGGCCGGCGGCCTGCAATCGTGGACCAAAAAGACGTGCTCCGAACGAACCGTCCTTTATGAAGTGGCGGTGCACCATCCCGGAGAGGCGCTGGACCGGCGACGGATGGGGCTTGACGCGGGTGACCTGATATTCGGATGTGCCGTCGCTGAGGCCATCTCCGCGCGCCGGAAAGAGATAGAACTCGTTGGGGAACGGAAACACCAGTTCATCCATGCGCCCGCGCCAATCCTTACCAATCGCGGCTGCACGCTCGATGATGGTCATGAAGTCCGCGTGAGTCAGGCCGAATCCACCGATATGGGCGCCGGCAAATCCGAGGTCTTTTGCCGCCGCCTCCATCAGCGCGGCGCGTTCCAGCCGCTGCGGCTTCTTCTCTCCCTCCAGGCGCCGGATGAGTTCGTCCGTGATCACGCAACCCGCCAGCTCGCCCGTCTGCATCATCTGTGCGATTTTCGGGGTCGGGACGTAGACATTCGCGAGTACGGGGACATGACCAAGGCCTTCCCGGACCATGTACTGCTTCACCTCATACAGCTTGCGCAGGTTGTATCCGATCTGAGTGATGATGTATTGCGCCCCCGCCGCGACTTTCAGTTGCAGCTTGTAAAACTGCATCCGAAGATCCGGCTCACGGACCTTGAATGGATTCACCACGGCGCCGGCAAAGAAATCAAAGGGTGTGGTGCGCGCCAGACGGGTCCCCAGGTTGTACTCCAGACCACCACGCAGGGAACGAAGCAGCCAGAGAATAAGCACCGAATCCAAATCGTAAACTGGTTTGGACTGGCCGGCGAATCCTTCCTTCTGCGCGTCTCCGGTCAGGGCCAGTATGTTCTCAGCGCCCAGGCGCGCGAGGGCGTGCAGGCGTGCCTCCAGCAACGACCGGTTGCCGTCTTTGCCCGTCAGATGGGCAATCGGAGTGAGGTCATGCTCCCGGACGTAGGCGACAAAAGCGTCCGCCGGCAGCGCTGGATGTCCGCCGGGCAGGTCGGTAAGGCTGATGAACTTAATTCCATCCGGGCACAGTGCTGCCTCTTTTACGAAGTCTTCCGCCGCCACCGCACTGTGGTCGCGCCCCAACACGAGTTCGGCCGTGTACACGAACTCACCTTTCTCCAGTGCCGATCGGAAGAGGTTCGAGTTTTGCTGGCTCGCGGCTGCGCTCACTTCGAATCCCCGAGGGTTCGCCAAGGTAGTGAATCCTCGATGGGCCCTACCTCATTGGAGCAGCGTGGTTGGCCTTAAGGCTGTGATGCTTATCACCGCGGTGACTTCAGAGGAACGACGAAAGGTGACTGCTGGCCACGCTCGGGCTGCACGGAAGCGTGCTACTGGAGCTCGTTTCCGTAGGTCGGAACGCCTTGCTGAACCAGGAAAAGAAGCGCTTGTCCGCGCGCCGACCAGTCGCTTTGCGGGTACTGCGAAACCAGTTGCTGCGCGAGCGCAGTCGCCCGGGCTCGGGAGTCTCCCGACTTTTTCGGCTGCTCTTCCGTTTTGTAGATTTCGATCAGCGCCGCCTGGCGGGAGGCTGCATGGTAGAGCGCTTCGGGGGCGGCGGGCGACTGTGGATGTTCCTTAGCGTACTTCTCGTAGACCTCGGTTTCCTTTTCCGGGCACTTCGAGGAACCCTGCCAGTCTCCGCAGAGCTTGTTGTCGATCAGGTGGAAGGCGGCGAGATCGGCCCACTTGGTGCCGGGGAATTTTTTCATGACCTGTTTCATCCACTCTTCGTCCATGCCTTCGCGCAGGTAGGATTCCTTCTCGCGCGCCGAGGGCCGGGACATCACGTCCGCCTTCTCGATCTGCCACTGGATGTCGGCGGCCCGGTACAGCGCCTCTCCCGCCAGCGGAGAGTTGGGGAAATAGTCGTACACGCGGTAGTAGAGCCGCCGCGCATCGTCGGCCGCGCCCCGGCGGCCGTGGCGGCGGCTGGCCTCATCCTCGGAGTTGACCGCCTCGCCGAAAAGGATGCGATCTCCCTGCGGCGTCGAGGTGCGCACCGCGCCTTTGTCCAGGATCCACCCGGTGAGCGTCTTCTCTTCTCCCAACAACGCCTCGACGTGCAGCCAATCCCGGCTGGTATCGAGCAGAACCAGCTCGCGGCCTCTTTCGACTTGCCCGAGCTTTGCCGAACTGCTGTCGGGAGACAAGTAGATGACGGCCTCGCGCACCAGCGCGGCGCGGTCCGCCGCCTGCAGAAACGAGCTTCCCAACACCATCCACGCGATCGCTAACAGCTTTCCATTCGTTTTCACGCCGGTTCAACTCCCCATCAGAATAGGATGCGTCGAGGATGGCGGGGAACGCAAGGCCCCTGCCGAATCCAAACGCAACAGCTAAGGATTCATGTTGACAGAGTGCAACAACTGCTGTACACGATGGATTCCCTTTGTGCCGGATTCTGCTCGCGGAGCTGTGCCATGACCGTAGAAGCGAAGTGGACCACACCGCTGGAGGAGCGGATGCAGCAAGCGGAACCGCGGCTGAGTCCCCGGCGCCGCAAGCTGCTGTGGTCGATCGTGGACAGCGCGGAAGACACATACTATCTGTCCTCGCGCGAACTGGCCCGGCGCTACGGGGTGGACGCGGCTACGATTGTGCGCACCACCCAGGTCCTGGGCTATGAGCAGTTCGCGGATTTTGTTTCCGACCTGCGCTCCCATTTCGTAACCCGGATCACGCCCTATCGAATGATGCGGTCGGCCGCCCGCGAACATCGCAGTGTGGAAGCTCATGTCCAGCACAGCCTGGAGACAGACCGGGCGAACTTCGACGCCATGTGCCAGAACCTGCCGCCGGAACGCATCGTTGAGCTGGCCCGCCGCCTGGACAAAGCCCAGCAGATCGTCGTGGTGGGAGTCGACTTGGCCTATTCGCTGGCCTGGTTTCTCGCCTACGGCTTATCGTGGCTGGGATTGCGGGCGGAGGCGCCCGTGGGCAGCATCGGGAACCTGCAACACCGGGTGCGCACGCTCGGCTCTCGCGATGTGGTGATCGCAGTGAGCTTCGGTCGCTGTCTCCGCGAGTCGGTGGAGGCGGCCCGCACTGCCAGGGTGCAGGGCGCCTGGACTTTCGGAATCACGGATGCCGACAACTCTCCCATCGCGCGCGTCTGCCATGATCACTGGGTCATTCCGGTCACCAATCCCAGCTTCCACGGATCGTATGTGGCTCCCATGGCGGCATTGAATGCCCTCCAGGTGGCGTACGCGCACGTGCAGTCCAAGCGCTCGCTGGAACATTTGAAGGAAATTGATCGCGGGGAGGCTGTAGCCGGGCGGTGGTACTCCGGCCTGCCTTCCGTCCCGGAGAAGGGCCGGACATGAAACCGGGTAGCGCGCCGCAGAATATCCTCATCCGGGACCTGCGCAGTTTCGAAGACCTCAGCCAACTCAAAGCGGTGGAGAAGGAAGTCTGGGGACTGGCGGACGAAGACGTTTTGCCCCTGACCATGATCATCGCCTGCCAGGCCGCGGGCAGCATCTTCCTGGGGGCCTTCGACAAGGACAAGTTGGTCGGCTTTGCTTTCGGCATCTTCGGACAGGAACAGGGCCGCACCACCATTCATTCCCACATGCTGGCGGTGCTCGAGCCTTACCGTCGGCACAACCTGGGCTTCCGCCTGAAGCAGGCGCAGCGCGACCGGGCCCTCGCCCTGGGAGTGCGCGAGATGACCTGGACCTACGATCCGCTGCAGAGCCGCAACGCGCACTTCAACTTTGCCAAACTGGGCATCGTCGCCGATACTTATAAGCTCGATTTTTACGGACCGCAGACTTCCAGCATGCTGCACCAGAACGGCACGGATCGGCTCTGGGTCCGCTGGCTGCTGACCTCGCGCCGGGTGCGAGACCGGCTGGCCGGCAAAGATGTCCGCGCCGAAACCCTCGATGCCCTGCGCCATCTTGCTCCGCTGGTGCGGTTCAATGGTGACGGGCAGCCGGCCCGGGCGGAACTGGCGGAGTCGCTTGCCCGCCAGCGCGTCAGTATCGAAATCCCCGGCGACATTCTGGAGGTCGAACGCACCGACATGGGATTGGCTCGCGAGTGGCGGGCGGCGACGCGCTGGGCGTTTGGTGAGGCTCTCCGGGCGGGATTCTTCGTCGCGGAATACTGCCGATCGATGCGGGGACAGCAGGGGCCGGGAGCTTATCTGCTACAGAAAGGGACCGTCAGCGATCTCCTCACGGAATTCTAAGGGCGCGAAAAACCTCTACCCCGTCGTCAGCGTGACGTGCTCGATGCTCTTGATTGCCCGCATGTACTGTGCACGCTCGAAGGCGGACGGGTCGGGACAGCGCAGTTGGCTCATACTGCCCTTCATTTGCTCAACCGATTCGTATTCGTGCGCTTCCATCCAATTCCTTACGCCCGCCTCGACGGCGCGGAGGTGGTTGGTTCCGTTGCGCAGCAGTGCCGAACACAGCATGGTCACGTCGGCGCCGACCATGAGCAGCTTGATGACGTCCTCGGGTCCGTGAATGCCGCTGGTCGCGGCCAGGCTGGCCTTGATGCGGCCGTGCAGAATGCCGATCCAGGTCAACGGCAGGCGCATGGCTTGCGGCGTGCTCAGCAGCACGTTCGGCTTCAGTTCCAGCGCTTCCAGGTCAATGTCGGGCTGGTAGAAACGATTGAACAGCACCAGGCCGTCGGCGCCGGCCGCGTCCATCCTCTTTGCCACGTTGGCCAGATTGCTGAAAAACGGACTGAGCTTCACGGCCACGGGAATGTGTACTGCTGCTCTTACCGCTTGCACGATGTCGAGGTAGTGCTGCTCGACTTCGGCTGAGGTCATTCCGGGATCGGTCACGATCCAGTAAATGTTGCACTCCAGAGCGTCCGCGCCCGCTTCTTCGATTTGCGTTGCGTACTGGATCCATCCGCCAACCGAACTGCCGTTCAGGCTGGCGATGACCGGAATCTTGACCGCTGCTTTGGCTTTGCGAATGTGGCCCAGGTATTCATCCGGTCCAAGAAGGAATTCCCCGGGATCAGGGAAGTACTTCAAGCTCTCAGGATAGCTCTCCGTTCCTGCGCTGAGAAAATAGTCCAGTTCCTGGCTCTCCTGACGCAATTGTTCCTCGAACACGGAATAGAGGACCACGGCGGAGGCGCCCGCGTCTTCCAGGCGGCGGATGGTATCGATCTCGTGCGAGAGGGGAGAAGCGGAAGCAACCAGCGGAGTGCGCAGCTGCATTCCAAGGTAGCGGGTCGTCAGGTCGAGCATACGATCTCCTATGAAACAGAACTTCAGTCGGCAGCTGTGCTTGCTCCCTTGCGCGCTGCCAGGTACTCGTAGAAGCGGTAGCGAACCTCGGCGTCGTGCTGCGCTTCCGCCCACAAGCGCTTGGCGTCTTCCGGCTTGCTCTTGGTCAGCATCTTGAAACGCGTTTCCAGCAGCAGGTAGTCCTGCACCTTGCGGGTGGGCGCACGCGAGTCGAGCACCAGCGGATTCTCGCCCGCCAGCACGCGCTCCGGGTTGTAGCGGTAGAGCAGCCACTGGCCGGAATCGACCGCCGCCTTCTGGTTCTGCATCGCGGTGGTCATATCGATACCGTGAGCGATGCAGTGGGAATAAGCGATGATGATGCTGGGCCCGTCGTAGGCCTCGGCTTCCAGGAAGGCCTTGAGGGTGTGCTCATCCTTGGCGCCCATGGCCACGCTGGCCACATAGACGGTGCCATAGCTCATCGCCATCAGGCCGAGATCCTTCTTTTCGCCGGGCTTGCCGCCCGCGGCGAACTTGGCCACCGCGGCGCGCGGAGTCGCTTTCGACTGTTGTCCTCCGGTGTTGGAGTACACCTCGGTGTCGAGCACCAGCAGATTGACGTTCTTGCCGCTGGCCAGCACGTGATCGAGCCCGCCGTAGCCGATGTCGTAGGCCCAGCCGTCTCCCCCCACGATCCAGACACTCTTCTTCACCAGCATGTCGGCCAGAACCAGAAGCTGCTTGGCCTCGGGCGTATTGATCGTCTTAAGCTTCTCTTTGAGTTGGCTGACGCGAAGCCGCTGCTCATAGATGTCGGATTCGTCTTTCTGCGCAGAGTTGAGCAGCGCGGTCGCGAGTTCCTCGCCGACGCTGCCCGCGGCCCGCTTGAGCAGTTCGCGCGCGAATTCGGTTTGCTTGTCGATGGAGAGCCGGAAGCCCAGGCCGAATTCCGCATTATCTTCGAACAGCGAATTCGACCAGGCCGGGCCCCGCCCTTCCGCGTTCTTCGTCCAGGGAGTGGTGGGCAGGTTACCGCCATAAATCGAAGAGCAACCGGTGGCGTTGGCCACCAGGGCGCGATCCCCGAACAGTTGCGACAACAGCTTCAAGTACGGCGTCTCGCCGCATCCCGAGCAGGCCCCGGAGAACTCGAACAGCGGTTCCTGCACTTGCTGTTGCCGGATGTTTCCCACTTTGATCTTGCGCCGGTCGAGTTCGGGGATTTTCAGGAAGAACTCCCAGTTCTCGCGCTCGGGCAGGCGCAGCGGAGGCTGCGGCATCATATTGATCGCTTTCAGCCGCGTTTCCTGCTTGTTTTTGACCGGGCAGACGTCCACACAGATGCCGCAGCCGGTGCAATCTTCCGGAGCGACCTGGATGCTGTACTTCAGGGTGGCCCACTCTTTGTCGCGCGCTTCGGTGGATTTGAAGGTGGCGGGTGCGCCGGTGAGATCTTTAGAGTCGAATACCTTGATGCGGATCACCGAGTGCGGGCAAACCATGGCGCACTTGCCGCACTGGATACAAATCTTGGTGTCCCAAACGGGAATTTCCAGTGCGATGTTGCGCTTCTCCCACTTGGCGGTGCCGGTAGGGAAGGTGCCGTCGGCCGGGAAGGCGCTGACCGGCAGCTCGTCGCCGCGATTCTCGTAGATTGTGCCCAGCACGTTGCGCTCGAAATCGGGCGCGATGGCGGGGAAAGCCGGCGGAATCTCCAGTTTGCTGGTAGCCTCGGCTGGCACTTTCACTTCGTGGAGGTGGGCCAGCGTTTCGTCCACCGCTCTCATGTTTTTCTGGACGATCTCTTCGCCCTTGCGTCCGTAGGTGTCGCGAATGGATTGGCGGATCTCCTCGATCGCCTGCTCCCGCGGCAAGACTTTCGAAATGGCAAAGAAGCAGACCTGCAGGATGGTGTTCATCCGGCTGCCCATCCCGGTGTCGCGCGCCACCGTGTAGCCGTCAATGACGAAGAAACGCGCTTTCTTGGCGATGAGCTGTTCCTGCACCGGGCGCGGTAGCTGGTCCCAGACCTCCTCGGGGCGGAAGGAGCTGTTCAGCAAGAAGGTTCCGCCCTCCACTAGCGCGCTCAGCATGTCGTAGCGCTCGAGGAAGATCCACTGGTGGCAGGCGATGAAATTGGCCTTCGAAACCAGGTACGTGGAGCGGATCGGCTTCGGCCCGAAGCGCAGGTGCGAGACGGTCACCGCTCCGGATTTTTTTGAGTCGTAAACAAAATATCCCTGTGCGTAGTTGTCGGTGTTTTCGCCAATGATTTTGATCGAGTTCTTGTTGGCGCCCACCGTGCCATCGGCGCCGAGACCGTAGAACAGGGCGCGGGCCACGTTGTCCGGTTCCGTCGAGAACGACGGGTCGTAGTCCAGGCTGGTGTGACCGACGTCGTCGAGGATCCCCACCGTGTAATGCAGTTTCGGCCTGGCCTGGTTCAAATTGTCATAGACGGCCTTGGCCATGGCCGGCGTGAATTCCTTTGAAGACAGTCCGTAGCGGCCCCCGGCCACCTCGGCCGAGCGGTTGCCCTCGTGCAGCGCGTTGACCACGTCGAGGTACAGAGGTTCGCCGGCCGCTCCGGCTTCCTTCGTGCGGTCCAGGACAGCAATTTTCTTTGCCGTGGCCGGGAGCGCTGCCAGGAAATGCTTCACCGAGAACGGGCGATAGAGCCGCACCTTGAGCAGACCGACCTTTTCGCCGCGCGCGGTGAGCGCTTCCACCGTTTCCTGTGCGGCCTCGGCGCCAGAACCCATCATTACCAGAACGCGCTCCGCATCCGGGGCGCCCTCGTAGTCGAACAGGTGGTAGGAGCGGCCGACGATATTCCCGAACTTGTCCATCACGGCCTGGACCTTCTCCGCGCCGGCGTCGTAGTAAGGATTGATCGTTTCCCGCATCTGGAAGAAGACGTCGGGGTTCTGCGCAGTGCCGCGCAGCACCGGGTGTTCCGGCGAGAGGGCCCGCTGGCGATGCTCGAACACGCGATCCATGTTGATCATGGCGCGCAGGTCATCGTCCGCCAGCAGCTCTATCTTGTTGACTTCGTGGGAAGTACGGAAACCGTCGAAGAAATGAAGGAAAGGAATGCGCGTCTCCAGCGAGGCGGCGTGGGCGATCAGGGCCAGATCCATCGCCTCCTGGACCGAATTCGACGACAGCAGGGCAAAGCCGGTGGTGCGGCAGAACATGACGTCGCTGTGATCGCCGAAGATGGAGAGCGCGTGGGTGGCGACGGTACGCGCCGAAACATGGAACGCAGTGGGCGTCAGCTCGCCGGCGATCTTGTTCATGTTCGGGATCATTAGTAACAGGCCCTGCGAGGCCGTGAAGGTCGTAGCCAGGGCCCCGGTCTGCAGCGCGCCGTGAACCGCTCCCGAGGCGCCGCCCTCGCTCTGCATCTCCGTCACCTGAGGCACAGTGCCCCAGATGTTCGCCAGACCTTCCGAAGCCCATTGGTCGGCCCACTCCCCCATGTTCGAGGAGGGAGTAATGGGATAGATGGCAATGACTTCATTGACGCGGTAGGCGACAGACGCGACCGCCTCGTTGCCGTCCAGGCACTTGAACTTACGCTTCATGATTTCCCCTTCCGAGGTGGCTGGCGTGGATGGAAGACGGCAGTCTCCCGCCCGAGGCAGGCCAGCCCGGCCGTCGCTGTCCATCATGACCGAGGGCCGGGGCGGGGTCGGCAACCTGGATCACGCCAGGCTGTGATAAGGATCACAGGGGGCCTCCCGCTGGCCTCCGCCGCCCCGGATTTTGCCAGATAGGACAACATCTTCCAACCCCCTGTCACCGCAATGAGTGATCTGCGTCACTGAACCGCTGCGTCATTCGTAACAGAATCCGGCCCCAATACCCGGGGGCAGGAAATTGCCTGTACCTAAGTCTTCCGGGTATCGCAGTTCAGCACCGCAAAATTAGGAGGCAGGGATGCGAGCAAGACACGGTCTGATCGTTGGATTGGCAATTCTGAGTTTGCTGTTTTCCGCTCTCGCAATGGGTGAAGACGGCTACTCGGCCGCGCCGGCGGCACAAACTTCCACCACCACCGCTCCGGATCCACTGTTGCAACTCTTGGTGAGCAAAGGCGTACTCAACGCCGACGAAGCCCGCTCGCTTACCGGCACTCCCGCCGAGCAGAGAGCGCGGTTGCTCGACCTCCTGCGGAAGAAAGGGATCTTGAGTGCGTCGGATTTCGATGTGCTGACGACTCCATCCGCCTCGGCGCAGGTAGCCCCCAACTTGATTGCTTCGACCTCGCCGATTCTGCCCGCGGCCGTTGCCAATCCCCCCGAACCGCAACCGGCGAAGCCGGCGGGGCCCTCGGTCATACCCGCGGTTGCTCCCTTACGAGTGACTGCTGGCGACCCGCCCAAAAGAGACGGTCTGGTCCCAGCCTTCAAGCTGGGCGCCGTCAAGATGACGCCCTACGGCTTCATCAAGGCGACTGCGTCACACGATTCCAGCTCTCCTAACGGCGATGACTTCCCGTTTGTAGGCCTGTTTCTCAACAACCTAAGCGGAAATTACCTTACCAACACCGGCCCTACGGCAGATCCGGCATTTCACGTCAAAGCGCGTTTCGCTCGTGTTGGCGCAAACCTCGAATGGCCGGATATTTCCAAGTCGCTGACTCTCACAGGCCGGATCGAAGGCGACTATGAAGGCAACTATAGCATCGTCGATAACCGCGACGTCTCGTCGCTTCGAAGCAATGCCTTCCAATTGCGCCTGGCCTACGTGCGGATGGATTACGCCGCCAACGACGACACTGACGTCTTTTTTGAAGGCGGACAGGATTGGACGCTGTTCGGTTCGACCGCCCTGCCGAACATTCTCGAGACCACGTTCCTGGGCGCTTACTACGGCGACATCTATGAGCGTTCCCCACAGATGATGTTTGGCTTGGTCCAGAGGCTGAGCGGCTCGTTCAAGTTGGCTCCCACGTTCGCCATCATGATGCCGAGCAGCGGTCAAATTGAAAAGCTTGGTTCGCTGGGACCGATCGCCCAAATCGCACAAGCGGAGCGCGAGGGCGCCGACTCCAACCGTCCCGAGTTAGAAGGCAGACTGGCCTTGCAGTTCCAACTCGACAAAGCACCCGGTGTGGCTCCGGCTCAGGTATTCTGGAGCGGGTTCTACGCCAAGCGCGCATCGATCGTTTCAGGTGCTGCGATGGCCTGCGACGGTTGTCCGACCGCCTACGCGACCGCATTCCCGAATGGCTTTACCACTTCCAGCAAGATGTATGGCAACCAACTTGCCGTGCAATTGCCCACTCGCTGGTTCACGTTGGTGGCGAGCGGCTATCGCGGCGGCGACCTGCGCTTCTTCTTCGGCGGTCAAGTCAATTCGTACTTTACCGACACGGGAGGACTGACGATGGGAACGGTGCAAGTGTACCCCACCATCGATGGCGGTCCAATGGCTGTTGCCGGCGGCGCAGCTATCGGTTGTACTGGCACGCTCAGCGGCGGCGGCGGCCCCAATCAGCCGCAGACCTGCAGCGGCAGCATTGTGATAGCGCCGCAAAAACCGATCCGTTCGTTTGGCGGATTCGTCAATCTTGGCTTGCCGCTTTCGCGGTGGTTTAACGCGGATCCGAAAGGCCACAACGCCGGCTGGCAGCTCTATCTGCACATGGGGAAGGACCAGGTCGTGCATGCTGACCTGCTTAACCCTGTTGGCTCCCTTGGTGCATTTAACCAGGCCAACACTTTGTCTCCTTTGCCGCTCTTGATGGGCAAGATGTTTGCCGGAACCCTGTACTACAAGCTCAACCCGTGGTGCACATTCGCCTTCGAGCAGTCGGTATATGCTACCCGCCTCATACCGGGCGCTACCTATACCATTGCCGGACAACCAAGCAATGAATGGCAAGATCATCGGACGGAGTTTGGGCCGGTCTTTACGTTCTAGATTCACGTCTGGTTAGAAATGTTGGGCTCACCGGGCAGGCGCCAAGACCACAAGGGCGCCCGCCAGGGGCATGCGGGGACAGGTTTTTTCCCATGCTGAGGTTGCACGAGGAACGATCCTGTCCCCACCTTCAAAGACTGGAAAGGCACTATGAGCGCGAGTCGTAACCTTCTCGGGCTGTTGTCGGCGCTGTTCTTGCTCAACGCCGTGTTCGCGGAAGCCGCGTCTGAGGCCTACCCCCTTCGGATCAAGGTTCTAACCGCTGAGACCCATGCAATCAACGCGGAAGCCCAGGTTCCGAAGGATTGCGATTTCATGAATTACTCGGCCTACTGCAACGAGAGTAAAAACCCGTCCTCGCAAAGCATCATGCTGGTGCAGGATGGTGAGGGAAAGTCCTACCGCATTGCGTGCACCACCGACTCACGATGGTCCAAGTGTGCCCCGTTGCCGGTGGGGGAGACCTTTGAGGCACACAAGGATAAACACGGGATCACGATTGTGTATCGGGATTCAAAGGGCAAGGAGAGGAAGCAGCTCTATCAGTTCCTCGCGGCCGCTCCGGCTCCCCAATCCGGCGCTGCCGCGGACTCTCAGCCGCGCGCTGCGGCGCCGGTGCAGAATTCACCGGCCCCGGCGTCTGCCCCGCCACCTGCCTCCGCGCAGGGTGGTTTCCCGGAAAAGCCTCTTCCGGAGAAGGTAAGGTGCAATTTCAGCTCGACACCCTCCGGAGCGGAAATCACCGTTGACGGCAGATATGTGGGCAACACGCCATCCGAAATCGGCCTTAGTGTCGGCACGCATGTCGTCGTCTTCTCCATGACAGGGTTTGTCCAGTGGAAGCGGGAGCTTACGGTAGCAGCGGATTCAGTAGTGAATGTAACGGCTAGCTTGCAAAAGACGCAACCGTGAGCCGGATTGCTGTTGCAGGGTAGATTTGAGCCACGGCGCCGAGAGGCGCGATGGCGGAAAGGGTTAAAAGGAAGGTCTGAGTCCTGTGCGATGGTTTAGCTCGAATGGCGGTTCGTTCTGGCGAGTCGGCACGCATATCCCGGATCGGAGTCGCGGTTGTTCAGAAAAAAGACCTGGCCCCGGTTCGCACTTCACTTTCTGCAAAGGAGAAAAACTGTGGCTAACGCAAATGTTGCATCCAACCCCGGCACCGACGGCATAAGCCGTTGGTGGCGCGTGGTCGGCGGGCTATCCATGAACCTGG
>Ga0187804_10000135_pt1 | contig 15894 bp, 12 predicted proteins | sample NC_wetland_sal_i_3_FD_132961 | JGI IMG/M metagenome (GOLD analysis project Ga0187804, IMG submission 132961) | Wetland sediment microbial communities from Neuse River Estuary, North Carolina, USA - Control_4 | ecosystem: Environmental > Aquatic > Freshwater > Wetlands > Sediment | place: USA...
CCCGCAGACTTGGGACGAGCGATCATGACTGCGGCCGGGTTGGATCCGGAAAATCCGAAAGGACCTCCGAAGGTTTCCGGCGATTCGTGAGCAGGTGGCAGGTCTTAGCTGGCAGGTTGCAGGTGGCAGCTCGCAGGAAACCCCGGCGCAGCTTGGGTCAACATCGTTTCTTCAGGCCTTGACGCCTGCGACCTGCCAGCTGCCACCTGCGAACTGCCTCCCCGTTCTACAATTCATACATGTCCCGCCTGGAGCAGATTGCCGATCTGGAAAAGCGTTTTCTCCTTCCCACCTACAACCGTTATCCGCTCGCGATCGAGAAGGGGAAGGGGGTCTTTGTTTACGATTTCGAGGGGAAGAAGTATCTCGACTTTGTCGCCGGGCTGGGGGTGAACGCGCTCGGGCATGCGCATCCGCGGATCGTGAAAGCGATCCGCCAGCAGGCCGCCAAGGTCATCCACCTGTCGAATCTTTACTACAACGAATACCAGGGACCGCTGGCCGAGCGCCTGTGCCAGCTCTCGGGACTCGAACGCGTGTTCTTCTCGAACAGCGGCACCGAGGCGATGGAAGGTGCGATCAAGCTTGCCAGACTTGCCGGACACAAGGCCGGCGGCGACGCCAAGTGCCAGCTGGTCGCCTTGCAAGGGTCCTACCACGGACGCACCTTCGGCGCCATGTCGCTCACCGGTCAAGACAAGTACCGCAAAGGATTCGAACCGCTGCTCGAACAGGTGACATTTGTGCCGCGCAACGACATCGAGGCCCTCCGTGCCGCGGTCAACCCCAACACCTGTGCCATCGTGCTCGAGCCCATCTTCGGCGAGGGCGGGATCCTGGAGTGCTCGGAGGAGTTCCTGCGCGCCTGCCGGACCGTGGCCGACCAGCACCAGGCCGCCCTCATCTTCGACGAGATCCAGTGCGGGCTGGGCCGCACCGGAACGTTTTTCGCCTTCCAGAGCTTCGGGGTCATTCCCGACATTGTGGCCATCGCCAAGCCCATCGCGGCGGGCGTGCCGCTGGGCGCGTTCCTGTCGCGCGAGCCGTTCGCCTCCGCCATTTCTCCGGGCCAGCATGGGACGACTTTTGGCGGCGGTCCGCTCGCCTGCCGCGTAGGCTTGGAATATCTCGCGATCGTGGAAGAGGAGCATCTGCTCGAAAACGTCACCAAGGTCGGTGGCCACTTGCGTCAGCAGTTTCAGGAACTCGTGCGGAAGTACGCGGCGGCGCGCGAGGTGCGCGGCCGGGGACTCATCCAGGGACTCGTACTCGAATTCCCGGCCCGGCCCATGGTCGAACAAGCACTCGCCGAGGGTGTCTTGTTGAACGTAACGCAAGACACGGTCCTGCGCTTCCTCCCGCCGTTTCTGCTCGAAGAGAAGCATGTGGATAAAGGCATCCGCGTGCTGAAGAAATTGCTGGGAAAGAAGCGAAAGAATCGAGCGCCTGAGCCATCGGTGACCGAGTCATCCGACGACCGCGTCATCGCGTAACGTGAAGATCTGTTTCAGATCACCCGATCGCCCGATGATGAGATGACTCTGTCTGGCGGGAAAAGAAAAGGGGAGCCAATTTCGGCTCCCCCGTACAGCAGCGACAGAGGCGATATCACTTAGATAGACTCCGACTGCGAGCATTTGGTTGCCCACAGAAACGCAAAAAGTCGAACAGTTGCCCACCGAAACCCGCGGTGCGAAGACGGCCCCGCCGGTATGGGAAGCGCACTGGCTGGACCTGGCGGGCGGACGCATGCGCTACTTCAAGGCCGGGACGGGGCCGGCGCTCATCCTGGTCCACGGGCTGCTGGGGTATTCCTTTTCGTGGCGGTTCACCATCCCGGCCCTGGCGCCACACGCCACCATGTACGCCATCGACAACCTGGGCGCGGGTTTGTCCACTTCTCCCTCCGGGATGGACTGCTCCCTGCGCGCCTCGGCCGAACGCGTACTCGCGTTTGTGGATGCTGTTGGCATCCCTTCTTTCGATCTGCTCGGCACCTCGCACGGAGGCGCCGTGGCGATAATGGCAGCGGCGATCTGTGCCGAGCGGCGCGATGCCCGGCTGAAGCGCCTGGTGCTGGTGGCGCCGGTCAATCCCTGGTCCCCGCACGGCAAGTGGCTAGCCCCGTTTTTGGGAGGATCGCTCGGCTCGTTTCTCTTCCGCCACACGATCGAGCGCTTTCGCTTCCTCGATCACCTCTGGCTGCGGCGGCTGTTCGGCGACGCGGCGAAGATCCCGCCCGATTCGCTCGAAGGCTACCGCGTGCCCGTGCGCATGAACCATGGCTTCCGCTATGGCCGGCAAATCCTCCAGACCTGGACGACGGACCTTGCCGAGTTGGAGCAGGCGCTGCCCGCGATCCGCGACTATCCCACGCTCCTGATGTGGGGAACGCGGGACCGCGCCGTCTCGGTGAAGTCGGCCGAGCCGCTGCGGCGCAATTTCCGCGACGGCAAGCTGGTCGTCTTCGAGGGCGTCGGCCACCTGGCGTACGAAGAAGCCCCGGAAGAATTCAACCGCGCGCTGCTCGAGTTCCTCATGCAACCTGAGTAGCGAGTGGCGAGTAGCGAGTTGACGGCTGACAGCTGATTTATGCTCTAGTCATACTGTCGGTCGCTGCCAGCTATGGGCCATGCGATTCTCGAGGCTCTCCGCCACTTCGTCGTCGAGTATGGCTATTGGGCGGTCGCGCTGGCGCTGCTCGCGGAAAACGCGGGACTGCCGGTGCCGGGAGAGACCACGCTCCTGCTCGCCAGCTTCATGGCGTATTCCGAGCACCGGTTGCACCTGGGCTGGATCATCGTGGTCGCCACCTGCGCCGCCACGCTGGGCGACAACCTGGGTTACGCCATCGGCCATCACGGGGGACGGCCGCTGCTGGAGCGTTATCAGCACATCTTCCGGATTCCGCAGCGCACGCTGGTGCGGGGTGAAAAGTTATTCGCGCGCTTCGGCGCGGTGACCATTTTCTTTGCGCGTTTTATCTTCGGCATGCGTGTCGTGGCCGGGCCGCTGGCCGGCGTGCTGCGAATGCCCTGGAAAGCGTTTGCCGTATTCAATCTGCTGGGGGCGGCGGTCTGGGTCACGGTCATCGCCAGCGCCGGATACCTGTTTGGGCGGCACTGGCGGAAGCTCGCGCACGTTCTGAACCGCATCGACGTGGCGGTGGCGATCGTGGCCCTGGCCGCAATCTTGTTTTTCTGGTGGAGACAGCGGCGCCGACCTGAGTCCCAATAGCGGCCGAACTCGCCTAGCAGCACCGTTGTGCCTTCGGTCACTTCCGCGGAATCGCCTGACAGCTTATGCTGGCCTGCATGGCGGAACCGGCGAAAGCCACGCGCTTCGGACTCTCCCAGGTATGGGTCCGGTTTCTGGTCGCCATCGCTGGACTGGTGCTGGCCTTCGGGGCGGCGCTATTTTCGACGGTCTCGCGCGAGTCGGGAAACACCTGGGCCACCATCATTTTGGCTTCGGCGGCGCTGCTGCTGGCGACGCTGGTGGGGCTGACCACGGTGCCTTACCTGGCGCGGCAGGTGGTCACGGCGCGCATCCGCGAGGCCATGGACTATGACGTCACCCGGGCCGGCGTGATCTACATCGCGATCACGGTGGTGATCGGGATTGCCGCCATCAACACCGGCAACAACCTGCTCTATATCATCGTGGCGGCGCTGCTGGCGGCCATCCTGGTTTCGGGAATCGCGTCGGCGGTGGTGCTGCGCCATTTGGAACTCGATATCCATCTGCCCGAGCACGTCTTTGCCGGGCAACCGCTTCTGGCCCGCCTGCTGTTGCGCAACCAAAGCCGGTGGCTGCCTTCGTTCTCGATCCGGGTCGTACCGGCGAAGCGGGGCCCGAAGAAGAGCTGGCGCTGGGAGGCGTACACGTTCTCCCTGCCGCGCAATCGCCCGCCGGAAAGCCAGTGGGTCCGGCTGCCCGACCGCCGCCTGCGGCGCGTGGTCGAGAAACCGGAACGGCCGATCCTCGAGCAGACGGTTTACTTTCCCTTCCTTGCTCCCGCGCAGGAGTTGTGCGCCGACCTGGAAATGAGTTTTCCGGCGCGCGGCCGCTACCGCGACAGTGACTTCGGATTAGCTACCCGCTTCCCCTTCGCCTTCCTGCTGAAAACGCGGCGCATCGCGCTGGCGCGCGAGGTGATTGTGTATCCGAAGGTCGAACCCCCGGAGGAATTCTTCGAGGTTCTGCCCATGGTCACCGGGGAGTTCGAGACGTTTGTGCGCGGACGGGGCTACGATCTGTACCGCATCCGCGAATACATGCCGGAGGATTCGGCCCGCCACGTGGACTGGAAAGCGACGGCGCGCACGGGCACGCTGAAAGTGCGCGAGTTCAGCCGCGAGGACGAGCGCAAACTACGCATCGTTTTCGATAATCCGCTCCCCGGAGTCCTCCCCTCCGAGGTCTACGAACGCGCGGTCCACCTGGCCGCCTCGCTGGGGTGGTATTACTACCACGAGGATGCCGAGATTTCCTTTGTGGCGCCGGGCCTGGAGCCCACGGGCGATGTCTTCGCTTTCTTGCGCTACCTGGCGCTGGTGGGACCAGAGGAGGCCACGTCGGTGCTGCAACGCCTCCGGGCCAGCGAAGACTACAACGTGATCGTGACCGCGCGGGAGCGCTCCCAGTTGCCGCCCGGCCTGGCCGCGCGGTCCTACATCATTTCGCTGGGCGGGCAAACTTCGGCCGAGCCGAAGGTGGGCCGCTGACGGTCGAAGCGGGCTCCGCAGGCTGTCTTGGGGGCCCGGTGTCCCGGTAGTTTTTTTCTTTTCCTCGCGCCTGATTTCGACATATACTCCGCCCGGATGTGGGCCAGTAGCGGTGTTGCTTCCTCATTTCGAGTCCACGCTGGCGCTGCCCGCGGGCCGCGGCCAGGAGGAGGTGCAAGTGGTGATCGGTAATCTGCTGAAGGGCCAAGTCATGGTGTCGGCCGAGGTCCAGCAAACGGTACTGGACGTGGCCCGGTTGATGGTCGAGCACAATATCGGTGCGGTGCCGGTTCTCAGAGACGGTCAACTGGCGGGCATTTTCTCCGAGCGCGACCTCATGAACCGCGTCGTCGTGGCCGGAAAGAATCCCGCCCAAACCCTGGTCGGCGAAGTCATGACCGAGGATCCGCTGACGATTGATCCGAACGACAACGTGGAAACCTGCATGACCCTCATGCGGCGGCACGGCTTCCGCCACTTGCCGGTGTGCCAGGGAAGCGAACTCAAGGGTGTGATCTCCTTGCGTGACGTCCTGCTGCATGATCTGGACGAAAAGGACGATGAGGTGCGAATGATGCGAGCCTACTTGCACTCCTCCCCGGAGATGGGATAATTGGCGGGATTGTCCAGACCAGAAGAAGCCGGTAACCGGTTACTAAAGTTACCGAAGTTCGTTGACCTTATGGGCAATGCTGCATAAGGTATAAGCGAGGGGACGGAACCGGCAATTCGTCGGCGGTCGTGCTTTCCCCCGAGCCACTGGCCCATGAATTGGCATAGCCAGATCGCTTATCAGTGTCTCTGGTGCGCCCACCCCATCCTGCAATTGGCGGTGGCGGTGGCTCTTTGGCAGCGCAAGCTCCACCAGCGGTTCCCCGTGTTTTTCACCTACATCCTGGCGCAGGTTGCGATCTTTGCGGTGACGTTTCCAGTCTGGCGGGCAGGTAATTACGAGTGGTTCTTCTGGTCCTACTGGTTGGGAGCGGTGGTCAGTGCGATCCTGGGATTCAAAGTCATTCATGAGGTTTTTCTCGATGTGTTCCGGCCTTATCACACGCTGAAAGATCTGGGTACGGTCGTGTTCCGGTGGGCGGGCGTAGTGATGCTGATGGTGTCGGCGGTAGTGGCCCTTTCCAGTTCTCAGAAGCAAGGTCCGCTCTTGCACGCGGTGACTACGCTCGAACGCTCGGTACGTCTGGTGCAGTTGGGTCTCGTCCTGTTTCTGCTCCTGTTTTCGCGGTTCCTGGGCGTGTCCCGGCGGCAGCACAGCTTCGGCATCGCTCTCGGTTTCGGGATCTTCGCGGCGGTTGAACTGATGCTGCTCGCGCTCAGTTCAGGGAACTTGTTGCATCAAGAGGCTGTTGGTCTGATCAACATGATGACGTTCAACGTAACCATACTTATTTGGCTTGGCTATGCGCTCGCCAGCAATGTTGTGCGGGGAACTGCGGCGAACCATTTGCAGACCCAGCGCTGGGAGCAAGGGTTGGCCGATCTTCAACATCCCACACCCTCCCATTCCTTGATCCCGATGTTCGAGGGCATGGTCGAGCGGGCCTTCTCGCGGAGTCCGAACCTGGTCGATCCAGCCGAGGTAGGGGAACCTTTCCCCCCGCAGCACGCGGAGACTACGCGCCGGAGCATTTCGGCCGCGGCCGGTGCCGGTAGGTCCAGAAGCCCCCAATAGATCCCAAGGGCGCGCGGGGACCCTCCATCAAGAAACCTGTCAAGTGAAATTTCTTGCGCAGAAGGCCTTTTCCGGATTCCGAAACTAAGCCGGTAACTCCTAGACCGTTACATTAACTAATCTGCGCCCGATCCAGTGCTGGCGCGGCTCGGGATGTCATGGGACCATGTGAGGGTGGCCGCTACCGGCCAATCTCCTGGGAACGGCAGCGCAAGGTCCTAAGGCCCTAAGGATTCAGAAACTTGCGAACCTGGGTATAATTCGTCACCACGGAAACTGGCGGTTTTCTCTCGCCAGTGCTCGTGCATCCCAAGGAGAAAGACGATGAAACGTTCGCTCAGAGCGTTACTTCTGTTGGTAGGTCTGCTGGGCACATACGTATACGCTTCCGTCCCCAGAGTTCCCGCTCCGGACGGTGGGCCGATTCCGCTGTGCCCGCCCAAGCACGCAGATTGCGACGCTTAGTCGCAATTGTCAAGGTCACTTAAGTAACCTGTCGTAACGAGTACCATACTGACAATAGGGCTGGCCGAAGGCCAGCCCGTATTTTTTGCCCTGCCGCACCGTCTTTCGGACCACGACACTCCCCGGTGGGTGGACTCGCCGCTTAGTTCTTCTTGGATTCGTTCGCCGGCGCGGGGGAAGAACCCTCCGAGTCGGCCTCGGTGCTGACGTACTGGACGATGATGGAAATGCGGCGGTTGGAAGGTTCCAGCGGATCCTGCGGAGTGCGCAGTCGCTGGTCGGCGAAGCCGCGCACCTGCGAGATCTGGTCGGACCGCAGTCCCGACTGCTGCATGAGGCGCCGGGCGGCATTGGCGCGATCCGTGGAGAGCTCCCAGTTGGTGTAGTTTCCCTTCCCGGTATAAGGCTTGGCGTCGGTGTGGCCTTCGACGGAGATGCGGTTGGGAAGCTGTCCCAGTTGCTGCGCGAGCAGGACCAGCAGCTCTCTCCCGCTGGCATTGAGGTCGGAACTTCCCCGGTCGAAGAACGTGCCTTTCTCCGACTCCAGCAGCTCGATGCGCAGACCTTCCGCGGTGACTGTCATCTCGATGTTCTTCTGCAGCTTCTCCAACTCGGTGATGCTCTGGATGCGCTTCTGCAACTGCTCCTTGAGCTGCGACAAGTCATTTTTGGTGAGCTTGAAGTTTTCGCCCGCGCCCGACATATCGGTGCCGACCATCTTCGACTTTCCGGTGGGGTCTTTAAAGTAGCCGCCGACCGCTTCCTGGACCTGCTTGCTGCTGTTCATCAGCCAGAGCACGATGAACAACGCCATCATGGCGGTGACGAAGTCGGCGTAGGCCACCTTCCAGGCGCCGCCGTGATGCCCGTCGTGGCTGGCCTTGCGTTTGATGATGATGGGGGGCGCGGGCATCGAGGTTATGGCGCCGCTGCCGCGGCGGCTTCAGCGGGGGCGGGGGCTTCGGCTTCCGCTTTCGGGGCACGGCAGGCTTTTTCGACTTCGGTGAACGAGGGACGCAGGTGTCCGGGCACGGCCCGGCGCCCGATCTCGACCGCCATGATGGGGGCAATGCCTTTGAGGAAGGCAATCATGACCACCCGCAACACCTGCAGGTAGGCGCGTTCCTCTTCGGCGGTCTTGCCCAGGCGCGCTGCCAGGGGTCCGACCAGTCCGTAGCAGAGCAGGACGCCGAGGAAGGTGCCCACCAGCGCCGCTGCCACTTTGCGCCCGATCTCCTCCGGTGGTCCGCCCAGCGCGCCCATGGTGATGACCACACCCAGCACCGCGGCCACAATCCCCAGGCCGGGCAGCGCATCGGCGGTCGTGCTCAGAGCTGTGATCGGCTGGCTAGCGTCGTGGTGATGCACCTCCATGTCGTTCTCCAGCATCTGGTCGAGATCGAACACCTCGACCCCACCGCTGACCGCCATGCGCATGGTGTCGCACACGAAGCTGACGGCATGGTGCTGGTTCATGAAATCCTTGTACTTGGAGAACAAGGTGCTTTTCCCCGGTTCCTCGATGTCGTTTTCCAGTGCGACCAGACCCTCGCGCCGCGCTTTGTTGAGCAGATCGAACATCATCTTCAGGGTTTCGATGTAACGCTGCCGGGTGTAGCGCGAAGAGCCAAATACACCGGCCAAGCCGCCCCCGATCTGCTTGAGGACGTGCAGCGGGTTGGCGATCAGCACGGTGCCCGCAGCGGCGCCGCCGATGATGAGCAGTTCGGCGGGCTGAAGGAGGACGCGGATGTTGCCGTGCTCCATCAGGTATCCGGCGGCGATGCAGCCGAAGACGACGACGATGCCGATGATGGCAAACATAGAGCATCAACCTCGCACAGGCCCGGGCGAAGCACCGTCGGCCCCCGCCGCCGCGGCGCAGGAGGGTCGCAGGTCACGAAACACCGATTCCAGCGTGTCGCCGGGACGCGCGACCGCGTGCGCCACCACCGCTTCGATCAGGAAACGGTCACCCCACCAGGACACCTCCGACTGGCTGACCAGGTTCCAGACCTTTTCCGCGGCGGCGGCCACCCGGATAGGACTGGCCGACTGCAGCACGGCGAGAAACTCATCCTCGCCCCAGCGTCCCAGAAAATTTTCAGAATCCAGGCTGTGCCGGAGGGTCTGCGCCGTGGTGTGCAGAAACGGGACCACCGATTCAGGACCGTGCTGGGAGCGGAACTCGTCCAGGCCCAAGACACGGATCCGCAGCAAGCCGAAGCCGCCGTGCGATTGCTCCAGCCCGGCCAGAGACTCGGCCAGGACGGCGCGGGTCAGACGTGGCGAAGGAATGCCGGTGACCGGGTCAAGACAGCCGAACATCAATCGCCCCAGCGCTTCGGGGCGGGAGTCGGCCAAGGCTTCTTCGAAAGTCACGGCCACGCCGACGATGTAGTCATGGGCATCGAGGAGTGGCAGAGTGCGGACTTGCACCCCCAGCCGGTGCCCCTGCTTGTGCAAGACGAAGACGAAAGCCTGCTGCGGGTGGCCGTCGTGAAACGTGGCGGCTACCGGGCAGCGTTCCGGGCAAAGTAAGCGGGCCCTGCTGGTCGCAGTGCCGCAGCGGATCTCGGCACGGCTTACCCATTACCTCCTGTGCCAAGTAGCCGGTGATCTGCTCCGCGCCCCGGTTCCAAAAACGGACGCGCCGCTCCCGATCCAGGAAGTAGACGCCTACCGGCAACTGCTCCAGGACGGCACGGTAGCGCGCGGGATCATCCAACAGGTTGGACATGCACACACTTGGCCTGCCATGGTAATCGGCAAAAAAGGGGTGGAACTTCAGGAGTTGGAAGGTACTTGCAGACTGCGGCCGAGGGCGGCGGCGTCGAAGACAGGAGGCTGGCAAGTGAACCCCGAACAAAGGACCGCAAAGGAGCGCTTTTCCTTCAGGGCCGGAAGGTTGGGGATGGTCTGGGCCAAAGCGGGAGGCAGGTTCTGCGGTACGGCCTCGCTGGCCGGCAGACACAAGACCGCTTTATTCAGCACGGGAACCGCCAGAGCTGCCCGATGCAGTTGGTGGGCGGATTCATCCTGCCCGATGACCACCACCTGGGTGTGTGGCTGAGTGAAACGCGTTACCGCCAAGCCGTAGGTTGCAGCGAAGAGGCCGAATTGTGGCGCGGCGCCGGCGAAGGTCTGGAGGGTTCGCTCGGCCTGGTCGCGATACGAGGGATCGTTGGTGTAGTGATGCAGCCGCAACAACGCAATCGCCGCCGCTGAATTGCCCGCCGGAGTGGGCGAATCCTGAAACGGTTTGCGGCGCGTGCCCAGAATGCCGAGCACGGCCTGTTCCCCGGCCGACTTGCCTGCCGTGTCGAAGAAGGCGCCGGTAATCGGATCGGAGAAGCGAGCCAGCATTGTATCGGCGATTGCGCGGGCGAAGCGGAAGTAGCTTAGGTCGGCGGTGGCTTCGTAGGCATCGAGGCAGGCGATCGCGGTGAAGGCGTAGTCGTCGAGCACGCCGGCGGTGTCGCGCGGTTCGGCCTGCGGGTCGGAGTAGGCGATCACATGCTTAAGTGTGGGGCGGACACTCTTGTCCGCCGCCGTTGACTCAAGCCCGGCGTGCCAGCCTTCCGCCAGCTGACGATCGAGCGAGCGCAGCGCGAAGCGCCGGGCGCCGTCGAGATCGAGCACCCGGGCGGCTTCGAGGTAAGCGGAAACACACATCGCGTTCCATCCGGCATAGACGGTCTTATCCAGGTAGGGGGTGGGACGCTCGAGGCGCGCGGCGTACATCTTCTTTTTCGCGGAGGCGAGCAGTTCGCGAACGCGGTCTTCGGTGAGGCTGAGGCGGCGCGCGATCTCGTCCACGCCCGCGCGAACGTAGAGCACATTCTTCGCCGGATTGTGGTGCATCTCGCCGACTTCGTTGATGTCATAGTGGAGGCCGGCAACCTGCAATTCTTCTTCGGTGAGGACCGCTTTTGCTTCTTCGACGGTCCAGGTGAAATAGTCGCCGTCGTCGTCCATGGAGTAGTCGGCGTCCTGCGAAGCGTAGAAGCCGCCGTGCTGGCGGTCGCTGAGCCACTCGTCCATCCAGCGCATGATGTCGCGCGCCACCGCAGCGAAGAATTCCTCCCCGGTCGCCTGGTAAGCATGAACGTAATTCTTCAGCAGCTCGGAGTTGTCGTAGGACATCTTCTCGAAATGAGGGACGATCCAGCGCTCATCGACCGAGTAGCGATGGAAGCCGCCGGCGAGCTGGTCATAGACGCCGCCGTGCGCCATTTTCTCCAGTGTGGTGACGAAAACAGTGCGGAGCTCCGCGTCGCCCGTGCGAACGGAATGATCCATCAGCAGGTCGAGCGCGGCCGGATGCGGAAATTTGGGCGCACTTCCGAAGCCGCCATTGCGCTCGTCGAACATCTTCTGCGCCGACTCGACAATCGCGTCAATCGCTTTGGCAGAGACATTGCCGCTGTGGCCGGCGAACGACTCCGCCTGCGCGATCGCGCTGGTGATCATGTCAGCCTGCTCGGTCACTTCGCCATGCTTCTCGCGATAAGCCTGCGCGATCGACAACAGCACGCGCTTGAAGCTCGGGCGCCCGTAGCCGTCGTCGGGAGGGAAGTAAGTCCCGCCGTAGAAGGGCTTACCTTCAGGCGTGAGGAAAGCTGTCAGCGGCCAGCCGCCCTGTCCGGTGAGCGCGCCGACCGCGGCCTGGTAGCGGCTGTCAATGTCGGGACGCTCGTCGCGATCCACCTTCACGGCGATGTAGTTCTCGTTGACAATCTTCGCCACCTCGGGATCGTCGTAGGACTCGCGGTCCATCACATGACACCAGTGGCACCACACCGCGCCGATATCGAGCAGCATCGGCTTGTTCTCGCGCTTGGCGGCGGCGAAGACCTCTTCACCCCACTCATGCCACTGGATCGGCTGGTGCATCGCCGACCGCAGATAAGAGGAAGAGGCGCGGGCGAGGGAATTGTGCGGGCCGGTGGTCATCAGGAAAGTCTATCGCGAGACGCACGAAGACGGGGAACTCTGCGACCGGTTTGTTAAACAAGGGTCCCGCCCAGGTAGTGCTTGCCGTTGACTGGGATGGGCTTGCTCGTTGCGCGCTTGCACTTTCGCTTTGGCTTTCCTCCGTCACCAAGATTAAAATGGCCGCATCTAGCTCTTACTCCGTGCAATGGCTGAGCCCATAGACCTCAAAACCAACCCTGTTGCCGAGGACTTCACGGGCACCACCGTGGGCCGCTTTGTGGTGCGCCGGCGGCTGGGAGCCGGCGGCATGGGCCAGGTCTACGGCGCCGATGATCCGACCCTCAAGCGCTTTGTCGCCCTCAAGCGCGCGGTCACCAAGTCGCAGTCTGCGCTGGCTAACCCCAAACGCTTCCTCAAGGAAGCCCAGCGCGCCTCCGCTTTGAACCACCCCAACATCGGCGCCATGTATGACGTAGTCGAGCAGGGCGGTGAACTCTGGCTGGTGATGGAGTACATCGAAGGCGAAACTCTTCGCCACCGCCTAAAGACGCCCATCTCCAGAGACGAGTTCTTCGCCATCGCCACCCAGTGCTGCGAGGGCTTGCAGGCCGCCCACGAGAAAGGCATCATTCACGGCGACATCAAGCCCGAGAACATCATGCTCACCCCCGACCGGAGGGTGAAGATTCTCGATTTCGGCGTCGCCCGCCGCGCTTGGCGCGCCGTTCCCGACGAGGCCACCCGCAGCATAGAGACCATGGCCGTCAGCGGCGGCACGCCGGCGTACATGGCGCCCGAAGTGCTCCTGCAGAAGCCCGACGACGGCCGCTCCGACCTGTTCTCGCTCGGCCTGGTGTTCTACGAAATGCTCGGCGGCGAGCAGCCCTTTCACAGCGACAGCCTGGCCACCACCGTGGCGCGCATCGTTCACGAAGAGCCCCCGGAGCTCAAGAATGTGCCCGAGCCTCTGACCGGGATCATCATGCGCATGCTGGCTAAGAATCCCGGGGACCGCTATGCCTCGGCCGAAGCCGTGCTGGCGGACCTGCGCAACGTCCAACAGGGCGGAAGTCCGCTGCGTTCTTGGGGCATGCCAGCCCATCGTCGCCGGCGTCGCATTGCCGCTGCGCTCGTTATTTCAGTGGCCCTCGTGGCGGTGCTGGTGTCCTTGCCCTCGGTGCGCCGGCTCTACCGCTCGTCGGTAACGAGAATCGGGGCGACGAAAATCGGAGCAGCGGCCGGGATCACCACGCCCGGGCTGCCCCAGACCAAGATCCTCGCCGTCCTTCCGTTCGCTGCCGTGAACAACAATCCCAAGCTCACGGCGCTCGGCCAAGGGTTGGTCGAAAGCGTCGCCGCCAAGCTGGGCAAGCTCACTGAAGACCGGCCGTTCGAAGTAGTCCCCGCGCGCAACCTGCAGGACAAAAAAATTTCCACGCTCCCCGACGCCGCCCGCATGTTCGGCGCCAACCTCGGCTTGGCCCTCGCGCTCGAGCCCCAGTCCGACGAACTGGTCAAGGTCAGCTACTCGTTGCTCAACGCGCGAACCGGCGCCTCGGTGGGCAGCGGTTCGGTCACCGTCCCCGCGACCGACGCTTTTTCGGTGGAACAAAATGTCGCCGAAGGGACCGTCAAAGCCCTCGGCCTGCAGTTGCGTCCGGAAGAAGAAGCCGCCCTGAAGTTCCACGGCACCGACAAAGCCGCCGCCTACCAGTACTACCTGCAGGCGCAAGGCTACCTGCTCGATCACACAAAGGCCGAGAATCTCGACAACGCCGCCCTGATGGTCCGCGAAGCCCTCAAACTCGATCCGAATTTCGGCATGGCCAAAGCCATCCTGGGCGAAACGTACTGGCGCAAATATTCCGACACCAAGCAAAAGCAGTGGATCGCCACCGCCCAAACCGACTGCAAGGACGCGGTGAAGTTCGGCAACGCCGGCGCCGCCGGTCACACCTGCCTCGGCTTGATCAATGACGGCACCGGACATTCCCCCGAAGCCGTCGGCGAATTCCAGTTGGCCCTCGGTCTCGAACCCAGCAACGAAGAAGCCGCCATCGGCCTGGCCACGGCGTACGAGCACGAAGGCAAGGTCACGGAAGCGGAAAAGGCCTACCAGCAAGCCGTTCAGGCACATCCGAACAGCCAATTCAGCTACAATTTCTTTGGTGCCTTTTACCGCGACCGCAACGAGTACGACAAGGCGCTGCAGATGTATGCGAAGGTGATCGAGATCGCTCCCGAATGGTACGGAACGTACGTCAACGTCGGGGCCATCTACAACGAGATGGGTCAGTATGAAAAGGCAATCGACCCGTCAAAAAAATCCATCGCCATCCGGCCGACATATGGCGGTTACAGCAACCTGGGGGAGGCGTACTTTTATCTGAATCAATTTGCCAACGCAGCCGCGGCGTTTGAAGAGGCGACCAAACTCGATCCACAGCAGTATGTAGCTTGGGGCAACCTGGGCGAGGCGCGCTACCTCTCAGGCGCGAAGGATCAATCGGTAGCGCCCCTGCGCAAGGCGGTGGAGTTGGCGGAGGGAGAATTAAAGGTCAATCCACACGACCCCGACGCGCTCAGCGCACTGGCAAACTACTACTCCATGCTGGGCAACCGCGCGCCGGCCATGGCTCGCTTGGAACTGGCTCTCCAGTATGGGCACAACGATAAAGACATACTCATTGACGCGGCATCGGTGTATAACCATCTGGGCGAAAGCGGACTGGCGGTAGAATGGCTGGCCAAGGCGGTGCAGGCGGGATATACAACGGACAGGATCCGCAGTCTGCACGAGTTCGATAACCTGGCCGGCATGCCCGGTTATCAGCAGTTGATGAAGTCGTCACATCCGTAGATTCCCGGCGCATGACGCTGGGAAAGGGCCCCAGTAAAATTCAGCCGCGCGGCTTGCGGTAGTAGTCGGCGGCCCTGGCCATCCGAAAGGAGCACCAACATGGCAAAGACTCGCACCCCAAAAAAGAAGACCAGCAACACGATTCTCACACCAGACATCTGCAACAATTTTTCAGGAAGTCCCGGCGACACAGTACAGTGGCAGCAGGTGCCGGCAACCGGCTGCAAGATCTCGCAGGATGGGACCAACCCCTGGCCGTTTAATCCCGGACCTCCGATCAACAACGTTCTCACCGCGGGCACCATTACGATTAAATCCGGCTTGCCGGCAACGGCGATCTACTACTTCAACGTGGAGTGCTGCGCCAACGAAGCTATCCATAGCGTGACCATCAAGTAACCCGCTGCCCTGGAATGAACAAACGGCGCTTTGCCCCACGCTAGGCGCCCTTCGATTACTGCAGACAAGACCGATGTTAGGGCTCTGCGAAGGATTGCGAACTGTCCTCGGCCGGGCGACCGTTCCACGTTCCCGAAAGCGGCGAGACATACGGCACCGGGCTTTCGCGGTCACGCCACAAGCCGCTTGGCCATCGAACAATACAGCTCCACCGCCTCCAGGAGCTGCGCTTTTTCCACGAACTCCCCCTCGGTATGCGCCACGTGAACCGAGCCCGGCCCCAGCAGCAGCGGCTCACCCCAGTTTGAGAGCGCGGGGATGTCGGTGGTGAAGGCGGCGATCATGGTGGGCAGGCCTTCGAGCGTGCGCAGCTTGACGAAGGGAATTTCCAGCGTGAAGCTGACCTCGGCCAGTCCGCGCACGATATCGGCGATTTGCCGCCGCAATTCATCCGACGGCCCGACGAGGCGGAAGAGTAACTCGGCTTTGGCGAGGTCGGGGATCACATTCGGCGCACGTCCGCCTTGGATTACGCCGACGTTCTTCGTGCAGGGGCCGACCTCGGGGTTCTCCGGCAGTTTCATCTGGTGGAGGCGATGCAGGGCTTCGACCAGTTTGTCGATCGCCGACTCGCCCAGCTCCGGATAGGCGGAATGCGCCATCTTCCCACGGGCCGCGAGTTCGACGCGCAGCGCGCCCTTGCTGGCGACGGCCAGCTTGTTCCCGGTCGGTTCGCCGTTGATCAGGAAGCGCGAGCCAATGGCGTGCTGGTTGGCAACTCTCGCTCCGAGCGAGTCGCGCTCTTCGCCGACCAGAAA
>Ga0187804_10000136_pt1 | contig 15875 bp, 12 predicted proteins | sample NC_wetland_sal_i_3_FD_132961 | JGI IMG/M metagenome (GOLD analysis project Ga0187804, IMG submission 132961) | Wetland sediment microbial communities from Neuse River Estuary, North Carolina, USA - Control_4 | ecosystem: Environmental > Aquatic > Freshwater > Wetlands > Sediment | place: USA...
GATCGAGCGCTCCAGCTCGGCTCCTTCGATACGAACGCGCTCGGCGATCGAGGTGTGCGGACCGAAGTACGAGTCTGTGATGAACGCGTCGGCGCCGATCATCACCGGCCCTATGATGACGCTCGAGGTGACGCGCGCGCTGGGATGGATCACGATGGGTCCCTCGAAGCGATTGCCGTCGCCTGCGATAGCGGTTGTCTCGGAGTCGAGCGTGTAGAGCATTGTGCGGTTCATGTCGAGCAGGTCGAGCGCATCACCGGCGAAGTGTCGCCACTTGCGCACGACTCGCACCTGAGCTCGTCCTCCATCGCGAGCCAGCTGTTCGGCCAGTGCCGCGAAATCATGCAGCTGTGCTGAGCGCTCGCGATTCGGCAGGCGCAGCAGTGCGCCGGCGCTGAGCAGGCAGACTCCTGCGAAGCCGGGTGCCGCGGCGCTCGAGTCGACCCCGGAGGCGCCGGGCAGCGGCTGGGGCACGAGCCTGAGCCGCTTGGCGTCGCGGCCGTCATCGTCGACGAGCAGTAGGGCGTCCACGTCTTCCTCGCTCAGCAGTTCGAAGTACGGGAGGAGCGCTTGGCCCAGCAGTCCGTTGGCCCGATGCAGGACACAGGGGGCGTCGCCCACGAACTCCGCTGCGGCGTGCAGCGCATCGTTGCTCTCGCTGCGCTGATCGTTCACGAGGTGGCGGACCGCGAGTCCGGCCGGTCCCTCACTCGAGACGCGCTCGGCTATCTCGTCCGCCGCGTCGCTTGGAGCCACGACCGCGACATCGACCACGCCGGCCTGCAGCAGCGCGTCGAGTACGTGGCAGATGATTGGTCGGTTCGCAACCCGCTGCAGCGATGGCCTGCGCGTTGCGTCGAGCCACGGCCCCGTCCATGCGGTCGTCATTGGAACGACGACAACTCCCTTACCAAGCACGTCTACCAAACGGACGGCATGGCCTTTTACTCCCGTGCTCGCGTGCAAGTCGCACTGGCGTGAAAGGCCGCTGCGAGTCCTGCGACTCCGCGCGCCGCGGTCGTCGTGCCGCGCGCCGGTCGTGCCGCGCGCCATGCCGCGCGCGGCGCGAGGAAGCGCCACCAATACGTGTCAGGCCGATCGACGTCCGCTCGGCGTACTCATGCCGCGGCCGGTTCGACCCGCGGCGCGAACCCGACGGGTATGCCGTTGTCACGCATCGAGGTCCCCGCCATCTCGACGGCTGCGACGATGTCCAGACCCAGCGCGACGTTCGAGCGGGGCTCCTCGCCGGTGCGGAGCGCGTTGGCGAAGTCCTGGAGCTCGAGACGCAGCGGCTCCTGCGGTTCGACGCGCGGGATCACCACGTCCCCGCTGCGGTAGACGAGCTGGTGCTCGCCGAAGTTCGAGGGCGGCCCGACGTCCATGCCGCGGTCGTACACGCGTACGGGCTCATCGGAGGCGGTGTCGTCGTACTGCACCATGCGCTTGCTGCCGACGACGATCATCTGGCGGACCTTGCGCGGCGCCAGCCAGGAGAGCTGCACGTTGGCTGTGGTGCCGCTCGCGAACGTGAGCGTGAGGAATGCCGTCTCGGGCACCCCTTCCCGAAACACGCAGCTCCCCGACGCGGCGACTTCGACCACGGGCTGGCCGAGCCAGTAGAGCAGGATCGAGAGGTCGTGCGGCGCCAGGTCGCACACGACCCCGTCGCGCTGGTACTTGCCGAGGTTCATCCGCGAGGAGGTGACGAAGTGGATCTCGCCGACGACATCGGCCCGGATCAGCTCGCGCACGGTGTTGACCGCGGGGCTGTAGATGAACGTGTGCCCCGGCATCAGCGTGAGCCCGTACGCCTGCGCCAGCTCGGCCAGCTCGCGGCCGTCGGTGACCCGGGTCGCGAGCGGCTTCTCCACGAGCACGTGCTTGCCGGCCTGCAGCGCCTGCTTCGCGAGCGGGTAGTGAGTTGCCGGTGGGGTGGCGATGATCACGGCCTCCACGGCGTCATCACACAGCACTTCGTCGAAGTCGTGGAGGGCGCGCGCGTCCGGGTGGCAGCGGCCGAGCTTGCGCAGCGAGCCCGGGTCGCGGTCGCACAGCGCATGCAGCCGGAACTCGGGGGCCTCGGCCAGGTTGCGGGCCAGGTTGGGGCCCCAGTAGCCGCAGCCGACGACCGCCGCGCCGATCGGCGCCAGTCGCGGCACGATGCGCCCGGCCCGCCGCACGTCCGTGTGCCAGGTGTCCGAGCCGTTCAGCATATGTCCGATCAACGCGCCCGGGCAGCTCGGTCTTGCGTGAAGGCCGCCATCGTTTTCACAACCCTCTCGAGCTCGGCGTCAGTCATGCCGGGAAACAGCGGCAGTGAACACATGCGCTTCGCCAGCCGCTCACTCACCGGCAGGCTTCCGCGCGCGAGGCTGAGCCCCGCGTAAGCTTCGGTCAGGTGAATCGGGGTCGGGTAGTGCACAGCCGAGGCGACCCCGCACTGTGACAGGTGCTCACGCAGCTCATCACGGCAGTCGCTGCGCACGACGAACAGGTGGTAGACGTGGTCCCCCTTTGGCGCCGGTGGGCTTGCGATCTCGATCGCGCGCTCGGGACTCCCGTCCTCGAGCTCGACAAGCAGCCGGGTCCGCAGTCTTGCGCCGAGCCGCCGGCGCTCGTCGTTCCAGCTGTCCAGGCGAGCGAGCTTGCGCCGCAGCACGGCGGCCTGCAGCGCGTCCAGGCGCGCCGTCGTGCCGACCACGCGGTGGCGGTAGCGCGGCTGCTCGCCGTGTGCGCGCAGCAGCCTTACACGGTCGGCGAGCTCGGGGACCGAGGTTACGATCGCTCCCCCGTCTCCCCATCCGCCGAGGTTCTTGGTCGGATAGAAGCTGAAGCAGCCGAACACGCCGAGCGTACCGACGCGCGCGCCGCGGTAGCGCGCGCCATGCGCCTGGCAGGCGTCCTCTATCACGTGCACTCCCGCGTCGCGCGTCAGCGCAAGGATGGGCTCGAGCTCGACGGTTGCGCCGAACAGGTGCACCGGAATCACGCACCGTACGCTTGGAGAGAGAGCGCCGGCGACGATCTCCGCGGTGATCAGGTGCGAGTCGGGGTCGACGTCCACCAGGCGCGGTGTCGCGCCGACCGCGCTCACCGCCTCGGCCGTCGCTATGAACGAGTTGGCCGGCACAATCACCTCGTCGCCGGGGCCGATCTCGAGGGCGCGCAGTGCCAGCGTGAGCGCCTCGGTGCCCGAGGAGACGCCGACGGCAAAGTCGGTCTCGCAGTACGCCGCGAACTCGCGCTCGAACGCCTCGACAGGCTCGCCGAGCGTGAACGCGCCGCGCTCGGCCACATCGCGCACCGCGCCCATCAGCTCCTCGAGCAACCCGGCGTCAGCGAAATCGAGCCGCGTGAACGGCACCGAGGCCTTGCCCTCGATGAGACTCGCGGCGCGGGCGCTCAACATGCCACGATCAGCGGAGCGCTTGCGCTCGTCGACGGCGCCGAACCAAGCCGGATGAGCTCCTGCTGGAGCGCTCGCCGTCCGCGGTGGTGCAGGCCGTGAATCGAGCTCTCCGACCGTCCCATCTGCTCGGCGATCTCCGGCGGTGAGAGTCCGACGATGTGGCGCATGACCATTACGCGGCGCTGCTCGTCCGGCAGCGATGCGAGCGCGGCGTGAAGGTCTCGCGCGCGGTCTCGCGCGCCGTCGCCGTCGTGGCTGTCGGCGCCGGGGAGCTCGTCGGTCGGCGTCGGTCGGCGTCTGCGCAGATAATCCAGTGCGACGTTGCGCGCCAGCCGCAACAGCCAGCCGGAGAACGGCACGCCGTGATCCTCGTACTTGACGATGACCGTGATCAGCTTCATGAACACCTGCTGGGTCAGGTCTTCGGCCTCCTTGTCGTCCCTGACGATGCTGCGGACGTAGCCATAGACGTTGTCCGCATAGCGGACATACAGGAGCCGGAGCGCGTCGCGATCGCCCTCCTTCGCGCGAGCGATCGCGAAGCGAACTTCTCGCACCGCCTCTGGCGACTCCTCGAGAGTCCTGCGGCAGTGAAAGCCCGACTCGCCATCCTTGACATCAGCGCTGCGGAGCACGGCACGGCCTCCTCCCCGCGTTGTCATAAAACTCTTTCTTTCCTGAAAGCGGATGATCAGTTGCTCAAGCGATTTCCACAATGGCCCGATGTTCGTGACATGCGTTCATGTGGTGAACGCACGCTCCGCCACGCTTCCAGGGAGTCACCCGTCGCTGCAGGGGTTCTTGGTCGTGTGAGAGGCGCTCCAGATCGTGGGCGCCGATCGCCAGAGCGAGCCGGGAAACGCGCTCGCCGATCAGGTCTGCAGGCCGAACGCCCGCTCCGCCTCCTCGGCCACGTAGCGCGCGATCGCCAGCGAGGAGGTCGCGCCGGGCGAGGGCGCGTTGCGCACGTGCAGGGCGCGCTCGGTGGCCGAGAACACGAAGTCGTCGAGCAGGCTCCCGTCGCGCCCGAGCGCCTGCGCGCGCACGCCCGCGAACGCCGGCTCGACATCGGCGTCGCTCAGCTCCGGGACGTACCGGCAGGCGGCGCGCACGAACGCGCCGCGCCGCGCCGCGTTGTGCAGTTCGCCCAGTCCCGTGCGCCACCAGCGTGCGAACATCCTCCACGACCCCGGCCAGCTGAGCGTGTCCAGCACGTCTGCTGCGCGCACCCTGCCCAGGCTGTAGGCGTCGCGGGCGCCTGCCAGCAGCGCGGTCGGCCCGATCAGCACCTCCCCGCCGATCTGCCTCGTGAGGTGCACGCCGAGGAACGGAAGCGACGGATCCGGAACCGGATAGATGAGCGAGCGCACCAGCTCCCGGCGCTCCGCTCGCAATCGCAGGTAAGCGCCGCGGAACGGGACGATCCGCGGGTCCCGCCCCGCTCCGGCCGCGACCGCGAGCCGGTCCGACCAGGCGCCCGCGCAGAAGAGCGCGTTGCGCGCCTCGGTCACCCCGTGTCGGTGGCGCAGTCGCAGGGCGCCTCCCTTCGCCTCGACACCCTCGATCTCGCAACATGTGGCGATCGTCGCGCCCGCCTCCAGCGCATCGCGCGCGTAGGAGCGCGCGACCGCTCGAAAGTCGACGATTCCGGTGCTCGGCGAGTGCAGCCCAGCGATCCCCCGCGCATGCGGCTCGAGCGCCTCGATGCCCCTCGCGTCCAGGCGGCGCAGACCCGGCACCCCGTTCGCAGCGCCCCTGCGCTGCAGCTCATCCAGACGCGCGAGCTCCGAGCGGCGGGTCGCCACGATCACCTTGCCGCAGGCCTCATGCGCGATGCCATGCCCGGCGCAGTACTCGTACAGCTCGCGTGCTCCCTGCACGCACATGCGCGCCTTCAGCGAACCCGGCTCGTAGTAGAGCCCCGCATGGATCACGCCCGAGCTGTGGCCCGTCTGATGGGCTCCCAGCTCGGCCTCGCGCTCGAGCACGCACACCGACAGGCGCGCATGGCGCCGTGTCAGCTCGCGCACCAGCCCCAGCCCGAGGATCCCGCCTCCGACGATCGCCACGTCGCAGCGGGCCGGCGGCGCAGCCCCGCTCGCCGGCACATGCTCAGGCATCCGCTGTTCGGTAGATTGCATATCAAAATGTGTATACTACTTTAGGATGGAGATTGCAAAGCTCATCCGGGGCGCCCGTCGGGCCGCCGGCATCACCCAGCTCGAGCTGGCGCGTCACGCGGGCACCGCGCAGCCGGCGGTCGCGGCGTACGAGTCGGGGGCGCGAACCCCCAACCTCACTACGCTTCAGCGCCTGCTCGGCGCTTGCGAGCACGACGTCGAGGTGCTCGCACGTCCCCGCGTGCGTCGTGGCGCGGCGTCGCTCGCCGAGCTCGCGCAGACGATCGCGGAGGACCTCGAGGACGGTCGCGAGCGCGATGCGCTCCGTCTGCTGTTCGGGTTCGCCGACGACTTCAGGGGCTCCTCGCGTCCCGGCAGGATCGCGCTGATCGCAGACGAGCCGCCTCTCACCGGCGATGCGCGCTTCGATGCGGCGCTCGCCGGCGTCGCGGAGCTGTTCGCGGCCGAGGCCGCCATCTCCGCTCCGGCATGGGTCAACGCGCCCGCTCGCTTCGTGGAGCCCTGGTGGTTCGTCTCGAGCCGGCCTGCGTTCGACGCATACACGCTCGCCAACACGCCGGCGGTGCTCGCCCGTCACGGGGTGTTCATCGCGCGCGAGGTCTTCGACCGTGCCTGAGCGGCCCGCAAAGCACTTCACCCGAGCCAAGATCATCAGCGCGCTTCAGGCGCTCGGCGACGAGCTCAGCCGGCGGGGCGTGCGCGGTCAGATCTTCATCGTCGGCGGCGCCGCGATGGCGCTCGCCTACTCGACGCGGCGGGTCACGAAGGACATCGACGCCGTGTTCGAGCCGAAGGCAGCCATCTACGCGGCCGCAGCGAAGGTGGCCGAAGAGCTCGGACTGCCCGAGGACTGGCTGAACGACGCAGTCAAGGGCTATATGCCCGGTGAGGACGAGCACGCCCGCCTCATGCCCGACATCAGGGGGATCGAGATAACGACTGCCTCACCTCAGTATCTCCTCGCCATGAAGCTGATGGCCATGCGCTTCGGCGAGGACGACGAGGACATCGAGGTCCTGCTGCGTGCGTGCGGACTGCACAGCGCCGAAGAGGCGCTTGCGCTTCTGGAGCGTCTCTATCCGTCACGTGAGCCGCCACCCAAGACGCGATTCTTCCTCGAAGAGCTCTTCAGCTCGATGCCTTCGCCATGATCGCGTCCTCACCGGGACGAGCTCGCGTTCGAGCGCACGCCTACCCGACCGCGCCCGGCCCGCCGCGCGCGGTCGCGGCCGCGGCGTCCAGCAGGCCCGCGCCGTACAGGCTGCTGTCGCCGGGCCCGCCGAGCTTCCTCGCCGTCGCCCGCAGCCGCGCCGTGATCTGGGCCGGCGTCGGCCTGCGTCCCAGCAGCCCGCTTGCGATGATCAGCGCGGCTGTCGCCGCGACGTGCGGCGCGGCCATCGAGGTGCCTTCGTATCCGTTTGGAAACCCGAACTTGCGCGGCGAGCTTCCGGTGAACGTCATCTGGAAGATGTCCTTGCCCGCAGGCAGTTCCGGCCGGCAGTTCGGGTCGCCCGGCAGGCTCGCGTCGGCGCCTGCCCCGGGAGCGACGAGCGTCAATCCCGGCCCGTAGTTCGAGTAGTTCGCCAGACAGCCGTGTTCGGTCGTGGCGCCCACCGCGATCACGTGCGGCGCCCTGGCGGGATACGCGATCGCCTCGTGGCCCTCGTTGCCGGCCGCCGCCACCACCACGACCCCGCGCCGGTAGGCGTACCGCAGCGCATCGATCAGCTCCGGGATGTCCCCGGCCGTCACGCCGCTCGAGAACTCTAGGCTCAGGTTGATGACCCTTGCGCCGTGCCTGACCGCGAACAGCACCCCTTCGGCGATCGTCGATGCGTACCCTTCGCCTTCGCTGTTCAGCACCCGCACCGGCATGATCCGCGCCTCAAAGGCCAGCCCGGTCAGGCCGAGGTTGTGTTTGTCGGCCTCCGCGATCGTCCCCGTGACGAACGTCCCGTGGCCGTTGTGGTCGTTGGGGTACGGACTGTGGTCGACGAAGTCATACCCTTTCACGAACGTGTACCTGCTGAAGTCCGGCGAGCGGCGATAGCGCCCCCGGTTCGCGTATGCCACGCCGGTGTCGAGCACCGCGACGATCACGCGTCTGCCGCCCGGCGCGCCGTCCGCCGCGACGTTCGCCCAGGCTTCCGGCGCGTCGACCCCGAACTGCCCCACGAAGTTCCACTGGATCAGCCGCCAATCCCCCGGTTCGTGTCCCAGGCCAGTATCGTTCGGGATCCGCCCGCCCGCGGCGCGCGCCCTGTAGTCGGGCACCGCCCAGGCCACATCCGGCTCGCGTCTCAGCTTCTTCAGCGCCGCTTGCACGCTCACTCCACTCGCCAGCCTCAGCAGGCGCGTGTGCTGCGCTGCCACCGCCGGGTCTTCCGCCCCCGCGGCCTTCGCGCTCGCCGCCCACGCACCCGCGCTCGTGCCGGGCGCGTACTTCACGAGCACCTCGCCCGGCGCGTATTCCCCTCCCGGCGCTTCAGCGCGCGCTTCAGCGCAGCCCGCGAGCGCGATCGCGCTCGTCAGCGCCGCCGCGAGCCTGACCGCCCAGGAGCGCGAGCGGCGCCCGCGCCCAGCGGTCCTCGGATGGCCTTCGTTCGGCGGCATTGCTCTCCCTGAGTAATCATCCCTGCGTGGCCCCGTCTGGCGGCACCTCGACGACGACGCACTCTCGCAGACGATGAGCGAGCGCCCAGCCCTGCACGACGAGGACGTGTACTTCATGGCACTCGCCCTGCGCGAGGCCGAGCGCGCACTCGCCCACGACGACGTGCCGGTCGGCGCAGTCCTCGTATACAGAGGCGAGGTCCTCGCCGCCGCCCACAACGAGCGTGAGCTGCGCGCCGACCCGACTGCCCACGCCGAGATCCTGCTCCTGCGCGAGTCTTCACGCGCCCTCGGATCCTGGCGGCTGCCGAACTGCTCGCTGTACGTGACGCTCGAGCCCTGCGCGATGTGCGCAGGCGCGATCGTCCTCGCACGCGTGCCCCGCGTCCTGTACGGCGCCACCGACCCCAAGGCCGGCGCCGCCGGCAGCGTGCTCGACGTGCTTTCCGAGCCGCGCCTGAACCACCGTCCCGAGGTCGTCGCCGGGCTGCTCGCGCCCGAGAGCGGCCAGCTGCTGAGCCGCTTCTTCGCTGCGCGGCGCTAGGTTGTCCCTGGCGAAAAGCCGATCGTGGGGGTGCCGCATAGCGTCACTGGCTGGTGCGATATTCCGGCACCAGTCGGTGCTATATTATGGCACCGATGAGTAGTCCGTTCATCTACGAGGATCCGGTTGAGCCGCCCGAGGTGCTCGCCGGGCGGACCGTCGAGCTGGCTCTGTTGCGTGATCGCATTGGCGAGACTCGCAACAGTCGGCTTGAGGGGCCGCGCCGGTACGGCAAGACGTCGCTGCTGAAGGCTGCGCTGGCGGCCGCCGACAAGGACGGCTTCGTGCCGATCTATGTGAACTTCCTTGGCGTGCTGACAGCGGCCGACGTCGCCGAGCGGATTGAGCGGGCCTACCGCGAGCAGCTCGATGGACCGCTGAAGCGCTGGTTTGCCGGCGTCGTCTCGACGCTCCGGCCGCGCGTGAAGGCGGCTCCCGCTGGGGTTGGTGTCGAGGTGGCGCCCCACACACAAGTGCCCGGCCTGCTGGATCGGCTCGCGTTGCCGCGCCGGTTGCAGGAACGCCACGGGCGCCAGTGCGCGATCGCGTTCGACGAGTTTCAAGATGTCGTGCGGGTTGGGGATGCCCTGGCCGGAACGATCCGCTCTGAGCTCGAGCAGCACGGCAAGGTCGCCGCCTACGTGTTCTCCGGATCTCACCCGGGCTTGATGCGCGACCTGTTCTCAGATCGCCGCCACGCGTTCTTCGCGCAGGCCAAGCCCGTCGAGCTCCCACGGCTAGGGTCCGACGACCTGGCCGAGTACATCGGGTCTCGATTTGAGAGCGGCAGTCGCGACCCCGGCGAGGCGCTCGAGCTGCTGCTGGCGACGGCAGACGGGCATCCGCAGCGCGCGATGCTGCTCGCACACCACCTCTACGAGAACACGAGATCCAAAGCGACCGCCACCAGCGAGGAGTGGGTCGCGGCGCTCGCCGGCGCGACGCGTGACGCGAATCCGGAGGTCCAGGCGGCGTGGGACTCCTGGAATAACAGCGAGCGGCGGCTGATGGCCGTGATCTCAGAGCGTACGACGCCATTGCAAGGCCGCGTCGCGCGCGAGCGCTACGGGGTCAGCAAGACCGGCAGCAACCAGGACACGATCGATCGTCTCCAGCGCGACGGACACGTCGTCGCCGACGAGACGACCGCGACCGGCTGGCACGTCGTCGACCCACTGCTCGAGCTGTGGCTAGCCAACGGTCGCAGCTGGCCATCCCCTGCCTAAGCGTGAGTGAACCCCGCGCAGCCGGCGATGCTCAACCTCGCCTTGCTCAACCTGCGCGCGGAGCGGGTGCTGAATGACCCTGCTGGCCAGGAGAGTCTGGCGAGTTGGTTCTATGCGACCTGAGCATCCATGCCCACAAGCGCCTGATCGCGGTACGGGTACCGGAGCTGCTCGATGCGTGAGCGGCAGAGAGTGCAACAGACAAGAGACAAGAAGATGCTGGGGCGTCGCGAACTAATCCCTATCTTCGCCGCCCTGATGTTGGGAATGTTTCTGGCTGCCCTAGACCAGACGATTATCGCCACGGCCCTGCCCACGATCGTTGGCGACCTGGGCGGCCTATCCCACCTCTCGTGGGTGGTGACCAGTTATCTACTGGCGACAACAATCTCAATCCCGTTGTATGGCAAGCTGGGCGACATGTACGGACGGAAGAAATTGTTCCAGGCTGCGATTATGATCTTCCTGCTGGGCTCCATCTGCTCGGGGCTGTCGCGGAGCATCGACGAGCTGATTGGCTTCCGCGCGCTGCAGGGGCTGGGGGCCGGCGGACTGATGGTCGGCGCGCAGGCGATCATCGGCGACGTCATCCCCCCGCGGGAACGAGGCAAGTACATGGGACTGATTGGTGCCGTTTTCGGGGTGGCCTCCATAATCGGGCCGCTCCTAGGCGGGTTCCTAGTGGACGGCGTGGGCTGGCGCTGGGTCTTCTACGTCAACATGCCGATCGGACTGGTAGCCCTGATAGTCACTGCGACCAGGTTGCATTTGCCAAAGCTGCGGGCCCCCCACCGCATTGATTACCCAGGAATATCGCTCCTGGCTGTCGCGGTGACCACGATCATCCTACTTACCACGTGGGCAGGAACGCAGTACGCCTGGGGGTCAACGACGATTATCGGACTGGGGCTTGTCAGTCTCGTTTTAGTTATCTTGTTTGTCCTGCGAGAGCGGCGTGCAGCCGAGCCGGTCATTCCCCTGGAGTTGTTCCGACGACAGGTCTTCAGCGTTGCGACCGCGTTGAGTTTCCTGGTGGGCCTAGCGATGTTCGGCGCGATTATCTTCATCCCGCTGTTCTTGCAGATCGTCTACGGGGCGTCAGCAACCTCCTCGGGGCTGCGGCTGATACCGCTGGTTATCGGTTTGCTGATTACAGTGGTCGGCTCCGGGCAAATAATCAGCAAAACAGGACACTACAAAAGCTTTCCCATCATGGGGACCGCGATTATGACAATTGGGATGTACCTCCTGTCGTTGATGACCTCCACTACTCCGAGCTGGGTAACAGCCGCTTTCATGCTTGTTGTTGGGTTGGGGATTGGGCTGATCATGCAGGTACTAATTCTAGTTGCTCAGAATGATGCCCGACCAGAGAATCTGGGTGTCGTAACCTCGACCATCACCTTCTTTCGCACGATCGGGGGGGCCTTCGGCGTGGCCATCTTCGGAGAGATTTTTGCCACCCGCCTAATCGCCCGCCTGAAGGTGCTGCCGACCCGCGTCACCCACCACTTCCACCTGCAAGCCGGGGTGCAGCTGAACCCCCTGCAAGTGAAGGCCCTCCCCCCGGCCATCCACAACACTTTCTTGCAGATCTTCTCCCATTCTCTCAGCGGAGTGTTCCTGTGGGGGGTGGGGTTTGGTGTCGTGGCGTTCCTCCTGTCGTGGGCCCTGCCCGAGGTGTCGTTGAGGACGAAGACTTTCGCCCCAAGAACCGAAGGTTGAAAGTGCGCGCCGTGTCGCGAGCGCGCCGCCGTCGGGCGGGCGGAGGCTTCACGACGATGACCTGCGCCGGCGCGTGCCGGCGCAGGTAGCGGGCGACGCCGCCGGTGAGGCGAGTGCAGATGTCGCGACGTGACCCAATGACGATCGCGTCGGCGCAGAGCCGTTTGGCTTCCCGCGCGAGCGCGGGCCCCGCCGCTCCATGCACCGCGAGCGAGGCCACCGAGATGTCGGCGGGGAGCTCGGCGACGGCGCGGTGCAGCTCGTCGCTCGCGTTGCGCTCAAGAAGCTCGAGCGGAAGCGCCGCGCCGGTGAACACGCTGGCGGCGGCGAGCCGTGGCACATCGAGTGCCAGGAGGATCGTCAGGCACGCGTTATCGTGCCGCGCGATGCGCGCCGCGCGGCGCAGCGCGATGCGCGCCGGACTTGCTCAGCGAGAACCAGCGCAATCACCTCGTCGGACCTGGCGAAACGGAGGGGGAGGGATTCGAACCCTCGTTGGACCAATCAGGCCCAAAATGGTTTTCGAGACCACCGCATTCAACCGCTCTGCCACCCCTCCGGGCGACCGCCTCAAGGCTAGTAGATCATCCGGGTCCGCGATGACGTGATCGGTGAACGATCAGCGCGGATCCTAGCGGCAAGTTCGCTTCGGGTAGGCGTAGGGCATAACTTTCTGTAAACCGGCCTGGACTCAAGTCCGCCCGCCTCGACAAGGCTGGGGGCGGCGCTCATTCGCCTCCCAGATCGAGTGGAGCTCGATCTGCTTCGACGCGCCGGCGCTCGGCGATCGTACGCTCGTCGGGAACGTAGTCGGGGTCGACGTAGAAGCTCCCCTCGCTCGCGTTGGCGGGGTCGAAGACGGCCTTGATGCGCTGCTGCCAGTCGCCGTAGTTATCGCAGGACCCGCCGAGCAACACGCTCGCCGCCGGCCCGAAGGCCAGCAGCGGCGTGCCGAGGTGGTGCTCGATGCAGACGAGGTTGCTCTCCAGCGAGAATTCGCGGCTGCCCGCGGCCGACTCGGGATCGCTCGGTTCGTAGCAGGCGAGCTGCTCGAGGAAGCCGTATGCGCCGCCCTCGATGATGCTGCCCCAGGTGTTCTCGGCGCCGTCGTCGAACATCACGCCCTTGTCGATGTACTTCTGCTTGACCTGCGCGCTCAGCCGTGCGCCGCGGATCGCGGTGTCGATCGTGGCCAGGTAGCCCATGCTGATCGTGAACGTGCTGCCCAGACGGAACGTGGCACGGATGTTCAGGGCGGCTTGGACGAGCGACATGTATGTGAACGACGTCAGGTAGGACAGGACGTTGCGCCACCCCACCCGACTGGCGCTGAGTGACATGAAACGGAACGTTCCGGGCGCCAGGCGCGCGAGGCCTCGCAGGCCCAGGCGGCGGCGCAGCACGTTCATGGCGCGCATCGCCCAGTACGTGCTTTGCGGGTCGCGCAGATTCGAGAACATCCCGCCGCCGATCGAGCGCAGAATCTGCTTGAGGGTGTCGACCTTCAACTCGTACTCCTCACGGTCGGAGGCGCAGATCACGACGATCAGCACGTGGCGCAGCTCTGACAGGAGCGAGCCTGAGTAGATCTCGGCGAATTCGTTGTTGTCGGCCGTTATGATGGCGCCCAGCTGCGAGGCGGCGTTGCGGCTCAGGTAGTCCGCTATCTCCGCGTCGCCGATGCGGTAAGCGAGCTCCGCCAGGCGCTCCCACCCGTCGACTACGCAGAGCGCCACGAAGTGGTGCTTGGGGATCTCGCCGACGTAGAAGGGGCTCGCGCCGGTCTGGCGCAGGCGCTCGGGGCCGCGCCAGGGGTAGAGCTTCAGCGCGGCCTTCGTGAACACCCCGAGGCCGCCGAGGGCTCCCGCCTGCCCGCGGATGAGCCCCCGCAGGGATGGGCCGGGGCCGTCGCCGGAGAACCAGCGTCCGCTCGCGTCGAAGCTGCCGACCCTGACGATCTCGCCCTCCGGCGTCACCCACTCGAACCCGAGCAGGTTGCGGTTGGAGTATCCGGTCGAGATGCTGTCGTGGCCCTCGCCGAGCATCGAGGTGGCGGAGGCGAGCACCGAGCTCTGCGCCCCGGCGCCGAGCAGGTGCGGATGCAGCCCGACCTTGAACGCCTCCGTCTGGAGCTGATTCCCCGTCACATAGGGCTCGACCACCGTGTACATGTTCGTCTCGTCTATCTCCAGGATGCGGTTCATGCGACGCAGGTCGATCTGAACCATCGAGTCGGGCCGCGTGGCGGCTCCCCAGGCGCCGAGGCCGGTGGAGATCGCCTTGAACTGGATCCCCTCGCGGTTGCACAGACGGACGATCTCGGCGACCTGCTCGGTGTCGGCGGGCAGCACGACCGCGAGCGGTCGCTCTATCCACCGGGTGCCGGTGACCGCCTCGGCCTGGTACTGCCAGGTGTAGGTGTCGAGGATCATCGGGTCGGTGCTGAGGAAGCGCTCACCAACGATCTCGCGCAGGGCGGTGCCGATCCGCTCGCGCAGCGCCGCGGCCCGCTCGGCGTCGCCGATCCCTTCGCCCGGCGCCGCCGCGTGCTCGGGAGTGCCGGTCGTGGGGCGCTCCTCCGTGGTCCTGTCTTCGACGCTAGACACCGCTCTCACCCTCCTTGCTCGGCCCGCGCAGGGCTCGCGCGAGCAGATCGTAGATTCCGGCGACCTGCAGCCGCTCGTCCTCGCTCTCGCCCGCGATCGTCCCGAGGTGCGCCTCACAGCGCGGGCAGGCCGTCGCGAGCAGCTCGGCGTCCGTCGAGCTCGCCTCCGCCAGCCGCTCGTGCGCGGCGTTCTGAGCCATCTCTGGAAACGCCTCGGGCACGCCGCCGGAGGCGCCGCAGCAGTAGGAGTACTCGCGCCTGCGCTGCAGCTCGATGAGCTGCAGTCCGGGGATCGCGGCGAGCAGCCGCCGCGGTGGGTCATAGCAGCCCCCGTCGCCTCTGTTCACCGGTCGCGGCGGGTCGTAGACGAGCAGCTGGTCCTCGTTCCTGCGCTCCTGGCCGGTCCACGGCCGGTGGGGCTCGGAGCGACGCCCGAGGCTGCACGGGTCGTGGTAGGCCACGCGGTGCTCGACCGGGAAGCGGAGCTTCAGGCGACCATGCGCCACCTCCTGATCGAGCAGCTCGACCGCGTGGCGAACAACCGGGCGCAGCTCACCGACCCTCGGGAAATGCGAGCGTATCGTCGCGTAGTCCTCCGCGTCGGCGCATACGATCTCCCGAGCGCCGCCGCGGTTCAGCGCGTCGATGGCGTCGCCGGCGAGCCGATCAAAGCGAGCCCGGTCGCCGATGTGCAGAGCCGCTGTCCCGCAGTCGGGCTCCTCGGAGCCGAGCACGCTGAACGCGACGCCGGCCGCGTCGAGCAGCTCGATGAGCGCCAGGAGTGTGCGGCGACGCTCGGGCATGAGGGCATACGCGGACCCGACGAGCAGGATCCGCTCGGAGTGCCCGACCCGCACACCGGGGGCGTCGAGGAGCCAGTCGCCCTTGCTGCCGGCGGCGTAGGGATGGCCGTTGCGCTCCAGGTTCTGCAGGATCTCGGCGTGGGCTGCAAGCGGCCCGACCGCATCGAAGGAGCTGGCCCTGAGCCCTTCCATGATCTCGGAGACCTCAATGTCGCTGATGTACTTGCACGAGGTATCGCACCCGCCGCACATCGTGCACGAGAAGATGGTGTCCCGCGCCTCGGGGGTGATCTCCGCCCGCCCCGCGAGCAGCGAGTTCGCCATCAGCACCCGCCCGCCGCCCGAGTGGCTGTGAAACCCGTAGAAGTCGATCGACGGGCAGATGCTCGAGAAGCGCTGGCTCTCCACAGCCGACAGCGGCGGGAACTTGCACAGCGAGCAGCGAGGGCACTTCTCGGCCAGATGCGACAGGCTCTGCAGTGATGGGTGCCTGCTTCCCGATGGGTGCCCGCTTCCCGAGGGGTGCCCGCTTCCCGAGGGGTGCTCGCTTCCCGCGGGCGTCGCGGGGCCTTGATCCTCCGCGGGTGCCATGTCGAGCGGCTCAGAGCTGGCCATTGCGCTCACCTCCAATTCCCAACCGGCGCGGAGCGACCAGCCGGGCCGGGAGCGAGGATCCCATCCGGGTCGAAGATCGACTTGACCTTTCCCAGCAGCCGAGCGCTCGCGGGAGATGCCGCGAACGCCACCCGCGCCCAGGCGCCGTAGGGCCGCGAGAAGAAGGCTCCCTCAGCGGCGAGCGGCTCGGC
>Ga0187804_10000137_pt1 | contig 15857 bp, 12 predicted proteins | sample NC_wetland_sal_i_3_FD_132961 | JGI IMG/M metagenome (GOLD analysis project Ga0187804, IMG submission 132961) | Wetland sediment microbial communities from Neuse River Estuary, North Carolina, USA - Control_4 | ecosystem: Environmental > Aquatic > Freshwater > Wetlands > Sediment | place: USA...
CATGCCAGTTTGAAATGATTGCGGCAGTCGTCCATCTGCCGCGGATTGGAAGGGCTCAGCCGTCTCTTCGACGGTCGTCCGCTCGCGCTGTCGCGCCGCCAGACCAGCGCGTTCTTCAGGCTGCTATGCAAGAGCTTCGGAAGATGATTTCCGCAAGTGACCGGCAGGGTTCATGCGTTCTTTCGATACAGGCCTGTTTTCCGGATGTAGTCCGCCACGCTCGGGTCGAGCCAACGGGCGAGCGGCTTGCCCTGCGCCGCTGCGGCCCGCACGGCGGTGGCGGAAACGTTCTGGTGGACGCCTTCCAGCAGGTGCAGGGTGACGCCCGGCAGCACCAGGTCGCCGGTTGCCGGATGTTTGTGAAACGGCTTGGTCACCGCGGCCGGGGGCCGCAAGCCTTCCGGCAGCGACTCCGCCACATCGCGCAGGGAATATCCCGGACGGCTGGCTACAATGAATGCGCATTCCGCCAACAGCGCTTGTGCCTCATGCCAGGCGGCGATCTCGCGGAAAGCGTCGATTCCGATCAGGAAAAACAACTGGTCCGACTTCTTCAGGGTCTGTTTCACCCGCCGCACGGTGTCGATCGTGTAATTGACCGTAAGTGGCCCGGCCGCTCGCTTTGATCGCCCCGCGGGAGCTTCCAGGAGGGGTGATTCCAGCAGCGAGGGGACGAATCGCTTTTCCTCCTCGGTGGCCAGCGCCACCATGGCATAACGGTGGACGAAAGGCGTGAGCGGCTCTTTCTGCTTGTGGGGTGGAACACTGGCCGGCACAAACAGCACCTGCCGCAATGAGAAACGGTCGGCGGCCGCCCGGGCGAGCGCCAGGTGTCCGTGGTGAATCGGGTCGAAACTGCCGCCAAGAATGCCGATGTTCATCCGGAGTGTTTCTGATCTGGCCGCTAGTTTCGCGGTTTCTGGGCGCGGTTGCAAGCCTTTGTTGGTCTTCGCCTGTCCGGCGCGGGTCGAAGAGCGGCGCGGGAGGCCGCCCAAGCTGCCGACTGTACTTCCGGCCACTGTACTCCGGCACGGAGCCTAATGAACTTCCGTAACCTCCCAGCCCGCGCCCTTCGTGTCTAGCATGGGGAATGCGAGTGAAACTCCCCCTCATCCGCACCCTGGCCGTGCCTTCTTCACGGGATCCCATTTTGCGTTACGGGGTAGCCCTGCTCAGCATCACGCTGGCTCTCATTCCCACTTTGTTTTTCTCGGACATGGCGGAAAGCCGTCTGGTGATGTTTGCCGTCGCGGTCATGGTTAGCGCCTGGTATGGCGGATGGAAGCCCGGCCTCGCCGCCACCTCCTTTGCCCTCACCGTAAGCGCCTACTATTCGCTGACTGGGGATCACAACCCGCTGGAGAACCGCCGAGGGATTGCCCACCTGGTCCTGTTCTTCGCCGTAGCCTTGCTGATCTGCTGGTTCAACGCCGCGCTGCGGGCAACTCAGGAAAGGCTGCGCCGATCGGAGAGCAGCTTTCGTTCGCTGGTGACCAACGCCCCCTACGGCATCTGCCGCTGTAACGGGCTGGGCGTTCTGCTCGATGTGAATCCGGCCCTGACCGCCATGCTGGGCTATTCCAGCCCCGAAGAACTCACCGGGCGGCACTTGGGAAGCTTGTACACGGATGCCCGGCAGTGGTTTGAAACTGCCGATGTTTTTCATGCCGGTCGCGAATTCAACGGCCTGCCCGCCGATTGCGTGCGCAAGGATGGCGCCACCATCGTCACCCGCATCTCGGGCCGCATCATCCCCAACGGCGGCACCGACCGCACTTACGAGATTTTCATCGAAGACATCACCGAACGCCGCGCACTGGAACAACAACTGCGCCAGGCCCAGAAGATGGAAGCGATTGGCCGGCTGGCCGGAGGCATCGCCCACGACTTCAACAATCTGCTCATGGTGATCTCCGGATACTCCGAATTCCTGCTGGAACGCCTGGGGCCGGATCCGGCGCTGCGCGGGCCGGCGCAGGAAGTCTCCAACGCCGCCCAGCGCGCCGGCGCGCTCACCCGGCAACTGCTCGCCTTCAGCCGCAAGCAGATACTCGCCCCCAAGCTGCTCGATCTGAATGAAGTGGTCACCGAAAACCTGAAAATGCTCACCCGCATGATCGGGGAGGATCTCGACCTGGTCATGGCCCCCGGCCCGGCCCTAGGCGCGATCCGGGCCGACCCCGGCCAGGTCGAGCAGCTCATCATGAATCTCGCGGTCAATGCCCGCGATGCCATGCCGGAGGGCGGCAAACTCACCATCGGTACGGCCAACGTTAACGTCGACGAGTCTTTCGCGCGCACCCATGCCCCGCTGCAAGCGGGCGATTATGTCGTGCTCACTATCAGCGACACCGGCATGGGTATGGACGCCGAGACCCAGTCCCGCATCTTCGAACCCTTTTTCACCACCAAGGGTACCAAGGGCACCGGCCTCGGCCTTTCGACCGTGTACGGGATCGTGAAGCAAAGTGGGGGCTACATCTTCGTGGAGAGCGAACCCCGCCGCGGTACCAGTTTCCGGGCATACTTCCCGCGTGTGGATGCCCGCGACAATGCGCCTGTGGTGCAGGATGCTTTCGGGCTTCCCCGTCCCGACCGCGGGCAGGAGACCATTCTCTTGGTCGAAGACGAGGCCAATCTCCGGCGGCTGGCACGGCAGTACCTGGAGACGCAAGGCTACAAGATCCTGGAAGCCGAAGATGGCGCCGCTGCCCTGCAGATCGCCGCGAGCCACAAGGGAACGATCGATCTCCTGCTCACCGATGTCGTCATGCCGGGAATGAATGGCCGCGAGTTGGCCCTGCAGATTGCCGGGCAACGTCCGGAAATCCGTGTGCTCTACATGTCGGGATACACGGAAAATGCCATTGGCCGCAACGGCACACTCGATGCGGGCATCAGCCTGCTGCAGAAACCCTTCAGCCTTCCCGCACTCAAAGACAAAGTGCGGGAGGTGCTGGATTCGGAGCCGGTTCCCCAGGAGGCCGTCCTGTCAGCCCTCGGGAATGAATCCACAACGCTCAGCGGGCAGGAAGTCCCGCCGTATCGGGCCCGCCGCTTCAATCTTCATCTGCCCTTGCAGTACCGTCCGCTCGGCGAGGAGCGCTGGCGCCCGGGGGCCACAGAAAACATCAGCCGCTCCGGGGTCTTGTTCAATGCTCAGGAAGCGCTCGAGCCCAACGCCCAGCTGGAGATCAATCTGGTGTTGCCGCCCGAAATCGCCGGGCTGGCGGCGACCGAGGTCGTCTGCCGTGGAGAGATCGTCCGCGCCAATGCCTTGGGCGTCAGTGCCGGTGCCCCCAGCCAGCCCGCTTCGGGCGCGACGGGGTGGAAGGCCGCCCTCGCTGCCAAGATCCTCCAGTACCACTTTTCCCACGGTTCGCGCCTGCCGGACGCGTAAGTCAGGTCTCAGGTGTCAGGTCTTAGGTCTCAGGAAAAACGGCGCAGGCGCGACCGGTGCCGGAGTCCGAGATCCAAGCACTTCCGGTAAAAGACACCACAAGCCGCGTCTCTGTGCAATTGAGTTGACATTGCATCAAGTTGGGATTTGCATTTCCTGAGACCTGAGACCTGAGACCTGAGACCTGAGACCTGAGACCTGAGACCTGAGACCTGAGACCCAAGACCTGCAACCTGGTTACCTTCGGCACCCCTCTTCCGTTGGAAAAACCTCGCCAACACTGCTACATTGCGGCCATCACGCCTGTTTGGAAGAGTGAGCCCGCGATGTCACTGGTGGTAAAGCTGGAGGACGATCTCGGAGAACGCAGCGAGTGGGTCATGCTGCACGGGGTGGTGCCCGCCAACTCAGGCCAGGACCTTCCCCTGCTGAGCGGGATCGATCCTTTCGGCAAGACCGTGTTCAATCACCAACAGATGGAAGCCTTCCTGCGTGAATGGGAACAGGTCAAAGAGCACGCGCGCGACGACTCCCAGATGGAAGCCTGGCAGAAGGTCAAGGACATGGCCGGCGCCTGCCGCCAGGACCGCGACCTCTATCTGCGCTTCGTCGGCAACTAAAACCAGTGGCCAGTGGTCAGTTTAGATTCGCCTGCAAGAACCTCACCACGTTCTCGCCCATGATCATCCGGATCTCCTGCTCGGAATAGCCGGCTTCCAGCATGGCATCGGTGATCTCGACCAATCCGGTGGTGTCGAATGGCGTCGTGACCGCCCCGTCGAAATCCGAACCGAGCGCCACGTGCTCCGCCCCCACTCGATCGGAGACATACCGCACGGCATTCACAATCGCCCGCGCATCCTTGCCGCAGGTCGCCGTGTCCCAGTATCCGATTCCGATCAGGCCGCCGTTCCTGGCCACGGCACGAATCTGATCGTCGCTGAGATTCCGGTTGTTGTTGCAGGTGCCTCTTACCCCCGCATGCGATACCACCACCGGCCGGGTGGCGATGGCCAGCACATCGTCAATCGTCTGCGCCGAGGCGTGGGCCAGGTCCACGATCATGTGCCGGGCTTCCATCTGCCGCACCCACTCGCGGCCCTTCTCGGTGAGGCCGGTTTTGTGGACTCCCGCCGCCGATCCTCCAATGTCGTTGTCGAAGAAATGGCTGGGCGACATCATCCGGTACCCCGCGTGGTACAGCACGTCGAGATTCTCCAGCTTGCCGTCGAGCGCGTGCGCCCCTTCGATCGAGAGCAGTCCGGCCGTGATGTTGTTGTTATGCCGGCGGCGCTCCAGGTAGCTGGCGAGATCGGCAGAACTCTCAATCACCACGAAGCCGCCTCGGGAACCACTGGCGAATTGATGCAGACGCCGCGCCTGATACAGAGCCCGCTCGGTCAGGCTGTTCCAGGTTGCCGGCGGCCACCGCTCCACAATCGCGAGCGCGGTAATGTTGTCCGTCGTCTCGTCATTGCTCTCAATGTTCAGCCCTCGCGGGCTCTTGGTGGGCAGCGAGAATACCTGCAGCGCGACGTTGCCCTCGGCTAGGCGGGGGATGTCCACGTGTCCGTAAGAGCTGCGCTGCAACAAGTCCCGGCCCCACAGCAGGGAGTCGGCGTGCAGATCGGCGATGGTGAGTTCTCGGTGCAGAGCACGCGCTTGGGCGGATGCCCGGTAGGGCGGGCGCTTCAATAGCTGGTTCTCCCGCTCTTCGACCAGGCGCGGAAGCGACAGGAAAACAGCCACCGCCACGGCAAGTACAACTAATACGATTTGAACCAACCGGCTGCGCACAATTCCCCCTGGATTTGATCAGCGCGGATTCATCGGGACAATGCCGCCAGCGCCTCGCGGAACCACACGTCAAAACCCGGCGGCGTTTTCCCGCCCCCCTTTGCCGCCAGCAGCGCCTTCTCCGCCGCCGCACGCTGATAGCCCAGATTCACCAGCGCAGAAAGCACATCTTCCTCGACCGGGCTCGCTGGCGGCGCGCTGGCCTCGGCCGCCCCCGCCGGAGCCGGCAGCTTGTCGCGCAGCTCCAGGATCATACGCTCCGCAGTTTTCTTGCCGATGCCGGGGATGCGGGTGAGGCGGGCCACGTCGGCGCCGCGAATCGCTCCGATCATCTCATCAGCCGGCATGCCGCTCAGGATCGTGATCGCCAGTTTCGGCCCGATGCCGCTGACCGTAATTAGCTTCTCGAACAGATGCTTCTCCGCCAGCCGCAAGAATCCGTAGAGACTCAGCGTGTCCTCGCGCACATGGGTGTGAATATGGAGCGCGACCTCCAGCCCCGCCGCTGGAAGCTCCGAGAATGTCGGAACACTGATCACGACATCGTAGCCGACCCCGTGAGCTTCCACGATCGCTTGATTGGGATGTTTGGCCAGCAGCTTTCCGTGGAGATGCGCAATCATCGAGGGTAGTTTACAGCAGTGGTTAGTGGCCGGTGGTCATAGGCCGGGAGTGGTCAGAAATCGGCGGACAACTAACCACTGGTTTTTCTGCCCCCTGGCCACAGACCATTGACCACTGCAGTACGCTTTTTCCTTCGCTTTCCACAGGAAAGTTTCGCCGCTCCACAGCTTCTGCACCGTCGCAGCCCAGTTTGTGGTTGCGTTAGTTCACCCGCTCCCGCAAAGTGCTACACATTCAGAGCGCGAGATGTTCTGAAGCTCTGCCGATGCGAGTTCTGGGTTGCCGGTGATTCCTCCGAGGGTGAATCACCGGAGGGAACTCCAGTTCATGTCAGTGGACTGGCGCCCGGGCGTTGCGGCCTCCTCAGACGTCCTCCCCCAGGGGCAGGACCGAGACGCAGAACGCGCAGTCCTGCCGCGCAAGCGGCGGGAGAGAGATCGGTGACCGGCGCTCGCAGGAGTGCCGCTCCGCGATTCACTTCCGCATTTCGCGGAAGACGGCAGTCAGAACATCCGCGCGACACAATGCGGCTCGGGTGGCTGGCCCGGGCCGCATTTGTTTTGACATCTCGGTCGCCGGTTTCTCTTACAATTCACCGGGGGATTTCCAGCGTGGAACCCCGTTCTGCGAGAAACCCAAAGGGCGAGATCCAATGAAAACATCAGTGTTGCTAGTTGTGCTCCTGGTAGCTCTCACCTCCGTTCCATCCATCGCCCAGGCTTCCGCCGAATGGCGCGACGATTTAGCCGACCACCTCACCGGAACCTGGAAAATCGACGGACAAGTCCTGGGCCGCGAGGCCCATCATGAAGTCAATGCCGAGTGGGTGCTGAATCACCAGTTCCTTCGCATTCACGAAAAGACCGCGGCGACCGCGCCCGCCTCCGAGAACCGGTACGAAGCGTTCTGGTTCCTGGGCTACGACCCAGTCAGCGAGCGTTACGTACTCCACTTGCTCGACATCTTCGGCGGACGCTTTTCGGAGACACTCGGCTATGGCACACGCAACGGCAACGAGATTCGTTTCGTCTTCGAGTACCCCGACGGTCCCTTCCACACCGCGTTCCGTTGGTTTCCGGAAAAATCCACCTGGCAGTGGCTGCTGGAGCAGAAAGACAAAGACGGCAAGTGGACCACCTTTGCCGATTTCAAGCTTACGCGGGCGCCGAAGCCGTAAAGCGGACTGCGGAAGGACTTCAAGTGTCAGGTCTCAGGGAAAGCGCCTTCACTTCTTCGGTTCGGGTGGCTGGACGAGTTGCGGAATGCGCGCGATCGCTGCCGGAGCCGTAGCTTTCAAGCTCAACTCCTTCACCAGGAATGCGACCCGGTCGCGACGTGCCTCCGCGTTCAAAGCGTGCGGAGCCTCGTAGAACTTGAGCGTTTTAGGCTCGCTGACGATTGCATAATACTCCCGAGCCCGCTCGGGCGTGAGGAAGTCCTCTTTCGTAGCGTATTGCAGAAAGACCGAGGCCGGCGCGGCATGCGCAACATACTTGCCTTGATCGAGCCAGGCGTATTTGGCCAAGAAGGCGTCGAATTTCTCCGGCCCAACCTGCTTCCGAAAATCCTGGAACTCTTTGGACTTCATGTCCACCTGATCGGAGAGATTCCCCGCCATCAGCACGAACGCCTTGAAGCGCTTGTCAATTCCCGCCAGAAACGCGCCGGTCGCCGCGTTGTAACTGTGTCCGACATAGGCGAGCCGCTTCGCATCCACGTCTGACCGCGACAGCAGCAGGTCGGCTCCGCGGCGCATGTCAAGAATCGCCTGCACGCGATACGTAATCTGCGATTCGTCCAGCGGCTCCGAGGCTGGTTTATATCCCGGCCGCGCGATTGGCCCGTCGATCAACAGCGAAAGCACCCCCGAAGGCGCCAGCGCCACCGCTTCCTCCAGAAATTCCTTGCGATTCAGAAACTCGGAGCCGTCCTGGTACCAGTGTCCCCAGATGATGGCTGCAAACGGGCCTTTCCCCTTGGGAACGACCAGGTAGGCGGGAACGCGTCCACCCTTGGGGCTAGCGTAGGAAATATCGTGAATGGCGACATCGCCGCGCTGCTCGACGCCGGCCTCCTTGATATCGAGCGGCGCCTTCTGGTCGTAATCGAAGTGCCGCAGGAGTTCGGGATCCTGTGCGAAGAGCGTTGAGGCGAGCAGAAAGATCGCAGCCAGCAGTCGCTTCAAGGGAGACCTCCGAGAGCGCCTGCTATCTTACCCCGCAACCATGACCAGCGCACTGCGACGGCCCCAGCCTGTGAGCGCGGATCAGCACCTGAATCGAAGCTTGACGGGGAAGAAGGCCACGCCGGATTGCTGGCGTGCGTGGCGCTAGGGAAACGAAGACATTGGTCCTGTAGCTGGTCCCCTCAGCCGCTATGCCTTGACGTTCAGGGAATTGCCCTGACTCTGAGTAACGGGCGAGCTACTGGAGCCGGTTCCGGTTTCGAACAGATTGAGCGCGACCTCGGGATTAGCGGCGCCCAAGTTGATCGAGATCTCCTCACCGGAGCTCCCCTGCTTACCCTGAATCGGGCTGACGTCGATGGTGAGATGGCCGCCGGAGCCGTTGCTGCCACCGAAATTGATCTGCACTTCTTCGGCAGTCGCATTGGGGCCGCTGGCGGAGGGAAGGTTCACCACGAGTTCCGAACCTTGGCGGCTCGGCGGAGTTGGGGAACTCGATCCACCGATATTGATGACGATCTCCGAGATCGCCGCAGGCGGCTTTGTGGATGGTGGTTGCACAATGGGTGGTCCAATGGGTTGAGGAGCGGGCTTGGGCGGCACCGTCGCAGGAGGTTGCACACTGGGTGGTCCGACGGGCTGAGGCGCCAGCGTCGGCGGTCCGACCGGCCCGGGGTTGGCATTTTCGTACACGTTGATGAAGACCGGCGGCATCGTCCCGCCGTGGTTGTCTTGATGGCCGAAGGTGCTGGCCAGAGCCGCGAACGCCTGCTGCGCGCCGGCGAGATCGCCGGACTGAAGCGCCTGGCCGATGGCCGTGAAATCCTGGGCGCGGTCCGGTCTCTGGAAGGGTTCGGAATTGCCGAATGGGCCGTTTTTGCCCAGGGCGACGAGAGCGTCGTAGGCCTGCTGGGCGGCTTGTAAATCGCCCGACTGGAGATCCTTGCCGAGTTGCCCGATGTCGCCTTGCGTTCAGTGCGGAACTGCTGCAGTTGCTGGTAAATGGATTCGATTCCGGCAGTCGGCTGCGCCCCATTGCTCTGGGCGCCGCCGCTGAGGGTGACCACGGCGGCGGGCGAGTTCAGGCCTGAGGTGGATTGATTTCTTGAGCCGAATGAATGTTGCAGGTCGGCAAACGCCGCCTGCGCTCCAGCTAAGTCTCCCGACTGGAGCGCCTGGCCAACAGCCTCGAAGTCTTTGGCGCGGTCGGCACGAACGAATGGCTCAGAATTGGCGAAGGGGCCTCCTTGCCCCAGAGACGCGAGCGCGTTGTAGGCTTGCTGCGCCGTGTTCAGGTCTCCCGACTGGAGCGCGCTGCCAAGTTGCCGAAGATCAGCGCCGCGATTCTGATAGAAGCTTTGGATTTCCTGGAAAATCGATAGGTTCGAAACTGGCGGTGTCGCCATGGTTGTTTCCTCCGCTAGGCTTAACGCTGGCAGGTTGGAAGCACTCGCCCTGCCATCCATAGATTCATCGGGCTTTCGCGGGCAGCACTAGAGGAGGCCTGGATTACGAACGGACAGTGTTACGGTGCAGGTTACGTGGCCAGGCGGACGTGTAAAGCGGCGGCCTGAGAATGGGGTTTCTTGATTTCTACTTATGGCGATAGGGATAGTTAGTAGCGATCTTTCTTGCTTGCCTTTTTCTCACGCACCAACGATAAATACAGGCAAGATATGATCAGTCGTTGGTGCCTTCTTTTTCCTGCTGTTGTGCTCGTGGCGTTACTGGCCGGCCAAGCGCAAACTCCGCCGCCTAACAGTCCTGCTAAAGGGGACTATTCCCAAGAGGCCGCAGTCATTGAACAGATGTCGACCAAGATTGCCTTCGAAAACGACGGCAATTTTACCCGTGTGCAAACCAGCCGCGTGCGCGTGCAGACAGACGCTGGCGTGCAACAGTGGGGGTTGCTGACCTTTCCTTTTCAGTCCGCGACGCAGGCGGTGGAGATCGATTACGTGCGGGTTCGCAAGGCCGACGGCAGCACCCTGACTACACCGCCCGACAACGTGCAGGATCTGGATTCCGAAATTACCCGCAGCGCTCCCTTCTACAGCGACCTGCGGGAAAAACATGTCGCGGTCAAGGGATTGGGCCAAGGCGACATTCTCGAATACCAGGCGCACTGGAGCACTACCAAGCCGCTGATTCCGGGGCAGTTCTGGTTCCAATACAACTTCCACCACGACGGCATCGTGCTTGATGAGCGACTAGAGATCAAGGTCCCGACCGAGCGTGCGGTCAAAGTGAAGGGACCGCAAGCCATGCAGACCGTCACCACCGAGGCCGGTTCCCGCATCTATGCGTGGACTTATTCCAAGCTAAAAGACGTCAAGGATCCTGGAAGCGACCAGAAAAAGCAAACCGACACGGTCCTCGGCCGCCTTCCCCCGCCGGACGTGCAGATCAGCAGCTTTCAAAGCTGGGAAGAGGTGGGCCGCTGGTACTGGAACCTGCAAAAAGACCGGATCGAACCCACCCCCGCCATCCGCGCCAAAGCCGCAGAACTCACCAAGGGAATGACCGATGACACCGCCAAGTTGCACGCTCTCTACAGCTTCGTGAGCACGCAATACCGGTACATTGGAATCGCGTTTGGCATCGGGCGATATCAGCCGCACGCCGCCGATGATGTCCTTACTAACAACTACGGCGACTGCAAGGATAAGCACACGCTGCTGGCTTCTTTGCTCCAGGCTTCTGGCATTACGCTCTACCCGGCACTCATCAATTCCAGCTGGAAGCTCGATCCCGAGGTTCCGTCGCCGGCGCAATTCGACCACATCATTGGCTATCTTCCGCAGGGCAAAGATGCTGTCTGGCTCGACACCACGCTCGAGGTTGCGCCCTTCGGCTATCTACTCATACCTCTGCGCGACAAACAGGCCCTGGTCATGTCTGGAGAGAAATCAATTCAGCTCGTGGCCACGCCTGCCGATCCGCCTTTTCCCAGCACTCAGGTTTTTAAAATCGATGGCAAGCTCAGCGATGACGGCGGGTTCGAAGCGAAAGTTGAGGACACGACTCGAGGAGATACCGAAGTCATGCTGCGCGCGGCGTTCCGCCGAATACCGCAACCCCAGTGGAAGGATTTGGTGCAGCAGATCTCTTACGGACTGGGCTACGGGGGCACCGTGAGCGATGTCAGTGCGAGTACACCCGAAGCGGTCGGCGAACCGTTTCACTTTTCTTATTCCTACAACCGCAAGGAATATCCCGACTGGAAGAGCGATCATCACTTTACCGTTCCTGGATTGCCGTTCTTCATGCCCCCAGTCAGAGACGATGCCAAGTATCCTATCTGGCTTGGCCCTCGCACGGAGACCGTGTCGGATTCCAAAGTGGAGATTCCCAAGGGGTATAAGCCGCAACTGCCCTCAAACGTGGACCTGAAGTACGATTTCGCGGAGTACCACGCCTCCTATTCGATTTCCGAGGATCAGGGTGTGCTCATCGCGAAACGCCGGTTTCTGAGTAAGCTGCACGAAGTGCCAGTCGCCGAGTTCGCCGACTATCGGAACTTCGTCAAGAACCTGCAGAACGATATAAACCAATATGTGCAGACATCGTCTTCTAGCGCGCCGCTTACCCCGAATGTGCCTTTTGTATCGAACGTTCCGCTTCCCGGCAACGTCCCTTCATTCCTTAGAGGGATGACGGGACTGCCTGCCAGCGATTCTTCGAATGCGAATCAACTGGAAGCCGATGCGCGAAACGCCGTGCGACTCGGCGATCGTGGGGCTGTCGTAAGCAGGTTCAGGCGCGTCGTGGAAGCAGATCCAAAGTTCACTCGGGGCTGGCTTGAATTGGCTATAGCTTACATGGGATCGGGGCAGATTGATTCCGGTCTCGAGGCGATGCGCCAGGCGATTGAGTCCGACCCCAAGCAGTTGGTTGCTCATAAGTTGTACGCCTTCACGCTTACGAGTTTGCGCCGCCAAGACGCGGCACTGGATGCCTGTCGGGAGATTTTGAAGATCGCCCCCAACGATCCCGATGCGAACTCGTGCCTGGTCACATTGCTCATGCAGTCAAAGCGCTATGGTGAGGCCCTGCCCTACCTGGAAACCGCTGCGAAAAGCGACAATTCCCCAGCCGCTCAGATCCCTCTCGGCAGCGCTTACTTGCGAACTGGGCAGATCGAAAAAGGCACGGCCATTCTGCTGAAAATCGTCGGGGTCAACCCTGGACCGGAAATCTGGAATTGGGTCGGGTACGAACTTGCCGACGCCAACGTCAGTCTCGCTAAGGCGTTGGAATATGCACAAGACGCGGTCGAGGGGCAGGAGAGGGAATCGCACGACGTGAAGCTTTCCGACCTTGTGCCGCAGGATCTGGCGTGCACGCAGAAGATCGGTATGTTTTGGGACACGTTGGGATGGGTTCATTTTCGTCTCGGACATCTCGATCAGGCGGAAAGCTACCTCCAATCAGCGTGGTTGCTGTCCCAGGGAGGGGTGGAAGCAGATCATCTCGGGCAAGTCTACGAGCAGCAAAAGAAAACGGAGAAGGCCGTCCACATGTATCGCTTGGCCCTGGCCACACCCGAGGCGCATGCCCCAGGCGGCTCATGGGACGAGACCCGCCACCGTCTCGAACACTTGACAGGCGTGAAGGCGCCGACAGCGATGGACCTGCTTCGCGGGGATCCGAACGGAAATGAATTGAGCCAGTTACGCAGCGTCAAGCTCAAGCGCTTGGTTCCCGGGTCGGCAACGGCGGAGTTCTTTCTGCTTTTCAGCCCGGGCCCGAAGGTCGAAGCTGTGGAGTTCATCAGCGGCTCAGAAAAACTTAAGTCTGCTGGCGAGGTGTTGTCGGAGGCTAAATTCCAGGTTGCCTTCCCGGCGGGCAGTTCCGCCCGCCTCGTGCGGCGCGCGATTCTGATGTGTTCCAGTATTACGGGATGCGAGGCAGTTCTCTTTACTCCGGATTCGGTTAATTCCGTGAGGTGATGGGGTCAACTATACCCGCCCGCTGACGTTTCTGGGCTCTTCCGCATCCATAAAATCCGTTTTCCAGACACATCGTTCATAGGGGCCTCGGCGCCAGCTGTGGGCAGATGACGGGCCGTCAGGAAACTACGCCCGCCCATAAGACTATTTGCTTTTTCTTCGCCTTGTGGCATATCTTGATCTCAGCGGCAAGTTGAGGGCGGTACAGGGGCACGCATCTCACCCGCCGCAAAAATTCATTTTCGACCCTGTTTTCCATCTGTGCTCCTCATACGTCCACAGGGGGAAGCGGTTTACGATGCATCGCACTCACCTCAACATCGTGGCCACCGTAGAGAGCACGATCAGCCGCATGCCGGCGAACATCGAAGCCGAGCGCTCCATTCTCGGCGCCATCCTGCTCGACAATCACGCTTACAACGACGCCGCTGAGCACCTGCAACCGGACGATTTCTGTCTCGACTCTCACCGCCGCATCTACTCGCGGATGATGGACCTGGCCGAGTCGTCGCGGCCGGTGGACATCGTCACCCTGGTTGAAGAACTGGAGCGGAAAAAGGAGCTGCAGGCCGTCGGCGAAGCCGCCTACATTTCCAGCCTGCTCGATGGCGTGCCCGACCGCCCTTCGATCGAATACTACGTGAAGATTGTCCGCGACAAGGCCATCCTGCGCGGGCTCATCCACGTGGCCAATGCCACTATCGCCAAGGCATCGGAGCAGGCCGATCCCGCCGACGAGATCCTGAGCGAAGCCGAAGCCGCCGTCTTCCAGCTTTCCGAGAAGCGCATTGGCAAGGGCTTTCAGGGCATCCGGGAGATCGTCCGCAACTCGTTCGGCTCCGTCGATGCCCTGCTGCAGCGCGGCCAGCGCATCACCGGGCTGGAAACGCATTACGAACGGCTCGACGAGCTCACCAGCGGTCTGCAAAAGTCCGACCTGGTCATTCTGGCTGCCCGGCCCTCCATGGGCAAGACTTCGCTTGCCATGAACATCGCCGAGAGCGCCGCCATCGACGACGGCAAGACGGTCGGCATCTTCTCGCTGGAAATGTCGAGCGAGGCCCTGCTCCAGCGCCTGCTCTGTTCGCGCGCCATCGTGGACGCGCACAAGATGCGCACCGGCTCCCTGTGGAAGGAAGACATGCAGAAAGTGGTCCGCGCCATGGAGGAACTTGCCGACGCGCCCCTGTTCATCGACGACACCCCGGGCATCTCCATGACCGAGTTGCGCGCCAAGGCCCGCCGCCTGAAGCAGGCCCAAGGCCGCCTCGATCTGCTGGTGGTGGACTACCTGCAGCTCATGTCCGGCGGCAGCAAGCGCTTTGAAAACCGCACCCAGGAAGTTTCCGCTATCTCGCGCGGCCTGAAAGGGATTGCCAAGGAACTGGAAGTTCCGGTCCTGGCCCTATCGCAGCTCAGCCGCGCACCTGAGAGCCGCGGCGGCGATCACCGGCCCCAGCTTTCCGATCTGCGCGAGTCCGGCTCCATTGAGCAGGACGCGGACGTCGTCATGTTCATCTTCCGCGGGGAAGTCTATAAACCGGACGACCTCGACCTTCGCGGCAAAGCCGAAATCATCATTGCCAAGCAGCGCAACGGCCCCACCGATAAGTTCACTCTGGCCTTTCTCCCCAACTCCACCCGCTTCGCCAACCTGGAGCGTGGCAATGACGAGTCCGGCGCATAGCCCGGAAAATCACGCCGTCCGGCGTGTTTCGCGCCGCCCTCCCGCCTGTGGAAAACTTTGTGGATGAGTGGAATCGGGTTTGCGGCGGCCGCAAACCGACCGATTGGTCGGGTTATTTCGGCGCGGTCGAAACCTGCCTAAGGTGATGTTTCTAAGTTGGTTAACTCTGGCTTGAACGCCGATCGACGGAACCGCTGCCAAATCAGTACTTTCGTCACAAAAGCAGAGATTTGCACATACCCGACCACCTGTGACCGCGATCACACGGGCCTTGGCCGCCCCGGTTGTCCCCATTTTTGGCGCTGCTCGCGACCGGACCCGCCCCTCAGGCGGGATGGCCGCGTCACGGGGTGAGCCACTCATCGCGCTCTGCGCGAAAGTGGGATTCCTCTCCGCTGATGGTGGGCGGCCCAGACCACTGCCTCTAATCGGCACTCTGAAGGGTCTTGTCTGCGGCTGGGCGATGCGGTAAGTCGCCCGTTTTGGTGGCCCCTTCAACGGCTGGAATCCTAACTGCTCCCTTCCCCCACTTTCAACACGGCCAGAAACGCTTCCTGCGGAATATCGACCCGCCCGATGCGCTTCATCCGCTTCTTGCCTTCTTTCTGCTTCTCCAGCAGCTTACGTTTGCGCGTAATGTCTCCGCCGTAGCACTTGGCGAGCACGTTCTTGCGCATCGCTGGGACGGTTTCGCGGGCGATAATTTTGGCCCCGATCGCCGCTTGAATCGCCACCTCAAACATCTGCCTCGGGATCAGTTGTCTCATCTTGTGCGCCAGCGCCTTGCCGCGCTCGTAAGCGAAGTCGCGATGCACGATGGTCGAGAGCGCATCTACCGGTTCGCCCGCTACCATGATGTCGAGTTTCGACATCGGCGATTCCCAGGTTCCCGTCAGGTGATAGTCGAGCGAGGCATACCCTCGCGATACCGACTTCAGCCGGTCGTAAAAATCGAGCACGATCTCGTTCAGCGGCAGCTCGTATTGCAGCATCACCCGCGAGGAACTGACGTATTCGAAGCTCTTCTGCTTGCCGCGCTTCTCTTCCACCAGCTTCAGGATGCCGCCCACGAATTCCTCGTTGGTCAGGATGGTCGCGACGATCACCGGTTCGCTGACCCTGGCGATCTCGGATTGTGCCAGCCACTTCGACGGGTTATCGATCTCCACCACCTGGTCGTCGGTGCGGGTAATGCGATAGCGCACACCGGGC
>Ga0187804_10000138_pt1 | contig 15785 bp, 10 predicted proteins | sample NC_wetland_sal_i_3_FD_132961 | JGI IMG/M metagenome (GOLD analysis project Ga0187804, IMG submission 132961) | Wetland sediment microbial communities from Neuse River Estuary, North Carolina, USA - Control_4 | ecosystem: Environmental > Aquatic > Freshwater > Wetlands > Sediment | place: USA...
CCTCGCACCGCCATGAGGAAGCCATCTAAGTGAGGAATCGTCCACTCGGCAGATGTCTCGTCGGCCATGTACTTCGAATATTCGCCGCTTGAAGGCCAGCTGTAACAGATCGGCGCTCCCTGAAACCCAAGGTCGAAAGCGATTTGGGCAGTTCTGCGCACCGCTTCTCCAAACGTCACGTTATAACCATGAATGAACACGAAAGCCTCGTGATTTGGAGACTTAGAGACGACGGATGACAACTTTTCGAAAAATATTTCTTCCTGGTGGCAATCTAACCCGAGCAGCACTACGTGTCGGTTGGGATCTTCGAGAATTTGCAACCTGAAGAATGGGCCCTCTAGCTGGCCAATACGGTGGCCTTCTGGAATGGATACTTGGCAAGAACCGAGAGACAACGCTCCGTCGATTGACCGCTCGCTCCCGAACCTTTGATAGAGATTTCTCACAGGGGAGTACTTCCGATCGGTCGCAAAAAAGACTTCCATTGTGACGTACTTCTGCTCACGGCCTCGCCGCTCGTCGAGTCGGGGCGACGCAACCCTCAACGCCGCCGCATCTGATGAGGGGTCTTTCCATCCCACTGGATTTAACCGCAAGGTCATAAGCCTTGTGCTGTCCGACATTTCCTTGGTCACCACAAGGTCTCGTCTGATGTAACGTACCCCGGACTAGACGCGCGGAGCTGATGAATGCCCATCCTCAGGCGAAGATCGATCATGGAGAATGCGCCGTCCTCGAGCGAGTCAGCTGTCGCAACTGGCTGTCCACCAAGGAGTAGATTCACCGTTGCACCTGGAACGGCATCTCCGAGATCATCAGTGACGGCTCCTCGAATTGTGACTGTCACTGGAAGCTCAAAGTGTTGAAGCACTGGGGCAGCCACGGGCGCCTCTCAAAGGAACGAGAAATGAATCGGGGATGGAAATATAGATCATCATTCACTACTCGGTCAACTCGCAATTGAACGTTGACAGATTGTCTGGTGCATTCCAGCTGCAAAACGCGGCAGGTGGAATTTGCTTAATCCCCGAGGGCGGATTCGCGCTCCTCGACCTCTAGGGCGATGTGGACGCTGACGGTGTCGGCGACGTGGTTGAGCGGCGGGTTGTGGGTCATGCCGAATTCGCGGCGGTTGAATGTGAAGCTGCCCACGACCTGCTCGTGTCCCTTCACTACCGGCCCCGTGATCACCTCGACGGTCACCGGCTTGGTGACGCCGCGCAGTGTTAGCTCGCCCTCCATGCTGAATTTCGTGGGCTCGGGGCCGGGCACGATCTTTTTGGACTCAAAATGAATCTCGGGAAACTCCTTCACCGCGAAGAAGTTCTTGCCCTTCACTTCCTTGTCGCGGATTCCGCTGCCGGTCTTCACGCTGGCCGCCTCGATTTCCAGCGTCAGAGACCCGTTTTCGAATTTTTCTTCCGGCTTTTTCAGCTCCGCGCGCCAATCCCGGAACACGCCCGTGACTTTCCCGAAAGTCGAGGTGGCGTGAAATTCGATGCGGCTCTCCTCCGGAAGCACGAAATGCACAATCTCGGGCCTCGGCCGCACGCCGGGATTCACCTGCGCCGCGAGCGCGCCCAGTTGCGCGAGAGCTGGCCGTGCCGCAAGAGCATTGCTCGCTGGTTGCAGCACTATCCCTGCCAACGCAATCCAGAGCGCGAAAGTTGCCGCGATTCGCATCGTCATTCCTCTTCGTGAATTATCTCATCGTTCTCCCCGCACTCATATTCTTTGCCGCTCAGCTCCGAATCCCATGGGTCCTCCGGGTCGATCCTGCAAATCTCTCTTGCGTACCTCATCGGGTCCCCTCGCAGCAATTTCTGGCATAATCGGCTCAGCGACACCTGCTCTCTCCCTTCAAGCGCCCGCAGCTCCGACTTCACCACCCTGGCGTACTTGGGAGCGACCTTCGCCAACAGCGCTTTTCCTTCCAGCGTCAATTCGACTAGGACGACGCGCACCCCCTTCCCGGGCTTGCCGCCCACACGCGGCAGAGCCGATACCCGTCGCGACACCAGACCCATCTTCTCGAGGCGGTACACCACCACCATCATGTTTTCCAGCGTGCACCCGAGCCTTCGGCTCAGCTCCGTCGGGTACTGCACGCCCACTCGCTCGAGCGATCCGAGCACGTCAAATTGTGTCATCGTCAGGTCCCAGAATTCGAGCTGGCGGCTCATCCGTCCCCGTAACGCTTCGGCTGCGTCCAGCAGGTCACGATACGCGCGTAATGCCCGGCTTTTTTTCTCTTTTTCCGTCACAGACGGCCTTCTACATCTCGTCATGGCGTGCAAATCCCCATTCGGGGCAGCTTTTGAGCGCTTCTTAAGCGCGCTTTACGCCCCTGCAAGCGCTAATTGGGCTGAATGTCTTCAACCACTTTAGCTACGTGTCTGGAGGCCCACAATGGATCGGTTGGTGTGGATACGGCGTCTGCGGACTACGCGGAGTTGAGCGAGGACGGCTGGGTTTCCCAGGCGTTGCTGAGGCGGCGGATGGTTTCGCGGAGGCGGACGGCGAGCGAGACGACGGTTTCGAGGCGCTGTGCGTCCGTGGCCGGGAGACGGTCGCGATGAGCGAGCAGAAGCTCGGCATTGCCGAGAATGCCGGTGAGTGGATTATTGATTTCGTGGCGGAAGATTTCGGCGGTGTCCGCCGGGAGGCCGGCCCAGGGCGGGCCAAGAGCTGATTCGGAGCGCTCGGCCCAGCGCAGACGTCGCTCGACGAGCGAGGCGGCGAGCGGGATGAAATCCCCGACGCGGGCGACGAATTCGACATCGCCCTCGGCGACCATGCCGCCGATCTCGCCGCTGCGTGAGAGCGAGGCGAGAAGAATTACGGGAGCGGCTTCGGTGAGCTGGCGAAGCGTTTCGACGAGAGGGGCGCCTGCGAGGAGCGTCTCGTCGAGGAGGATGGCGCGAGGAACAGCGCGGATCGAGGATTCGCGCATGGGCTGGGCCAGGCACTCGCGCAGCTGGGCGAGGTGCGAGACGAACTGTACCGTGCCGGGTGGCGAGAATCGCTGGATTTCCCGCGCGAGGAGCTGGCCGAGTTCCGCGTTGTCCACACCAAGGAGCGCGCAACGGACGACGCCAGAGGTCACGCGCACATCACGGGCCGCATCCGTTGCGTGTGTCTTGGTGGCTACGCCGATGGCGCCGGTCTGCATGGGATTCACGTCCTCTGGCCGACGCTGCGGTCGACCGTGCGTGATTGTTGCGCTGGCTCGGGCGCGGGATCGGAATTGTGGATGCGTTCGAGCATGCGATTGACGGCCAGTTTCAGCTCCTCAACGAGGAATGGCTTGGCGAGGTAAGGCTGCGCGCGGGCCTCGAGGAATTCGAGCGTGCGCGGCGCAAGCGTGTCGCCAGTGATGAAAATGATGCGGCTTTGGACTGCGCTGCCTGCCGAGACGAGGGCTTCGTAGAAGGCAGGGCCGTCGAGCCGAGGCATGCGCAGATCGCAGATGACGAGATCGTAGTGCGTGCGCGAGATGCGCGTGAGGCCTTCCTGGCTATCGAGAACCGCTTCAACCTGGTGGCCCTCTTCTCCAAGGACGTCGACGATCAGTTGCGCCACGGTGGGCTCGTCCTCGACGACAAGGATGCGCCCAGCGGTGAAGGCGCGGGGCTGGCCAGGGGCAGGACCGGCGAGAGCGGCCAGATCCGTGGAGGCCGCCACGGCGAGAGTCGAGACCACGGGAATTTCCATCACGAATTTGACGCCGGAGCCGGGCTGATTTTCGAAGGTGATTTCTCCTCCATGCTGCTGGACGATGCCGTAGACGATTGATAAGCCGAGCCCAGTGCCGATTCCCGAAGGCTTCGTGGTGAAGAAGGGGTCGAAGATGCGCGAGGCGATTTCGGGGGGAATGCCGGGGCCGTCGTCGGAGACTTCCAGCGAGATTTTGGCGCCGGGAAGACGATGAGTGCGGATCCAGACGTGGCCTTGTCCGCGCTCCTGGAGGAGCGCCTGCTCGGCATTGACCAGGAGATTTAGGACCACCTGCTGAAGCTGGTAGGGATCGCCGACGGTTTCCGGCAGATCGGGGGCCAGCGCGCATTCGACCACGATGTTTTCCACTTTGAGTTCGTAGCTGCGCAGAGCGAGCGTGCGCTCGACGATTTCGTTCAGGTCCACGCGGATGCGCTCGGGCTTATTTTCACGCGCGAAATACAACAGGTTTTTGACGATGCGCCGCGCCCGCTCCGCCTCCTGAAAAACCTTGCTCGCTTCGGCCAGTTGGGGAGGCAAAAGGCCGTGGCCAAGCAGGAGCTGAGCGTAGCCCATGATGGCAGTGAGAGGATTGTTGAGTTCGTGGGCAATGCCGGAGACGAGCTGGCCGAGCGCGGCCATTTTTTCGGTCTGGAGCATTTTGGATTGGATTTGACGCTCGCCGGTAATGTCGTAGTAGAGCTCGAGCCAGCCTATCTCGCGGCCCCGGGCATCGCGGACCGGGCGGGAAAACCTCTCGAAGATCCGGCGCGCGGGGCGCGTGATTTCCAGCTCGTCGTGCGACGACTTTCCATCCCCGGCGACAAAGGATTTCCAGGGCGCGGAGAAAGATTCCGGGATTCGAAAACGACTGGCGAGCAGCCGATCGATGTCTTCGAAGCGGCCCAGATTTTCGACACTGCGGGCGTGGAGGCCGAAGAGCTGGGCGAAACGGGTGTTTGAGAAGCGTACGCGGCCAAGGCGATCGAACAGGATGATGCCTCCGGCGACCGAATCGAGGACGCTCAAGAATTCAGCGAGCAATTGCTGGAGTTTGCCGTCGGCGCGCTCGACGGCTAAGCCACCCTCGAGGCATAGAAGCAAATTGCGAGAGCCGGGCATCTGTGCGCGACAGGTGATACGGATCGGGAAGCCGGTCGAAAGCGAGGCCTCGAGAGGCGCCGCGGATTGCGAACGAGGAGCGGGGGGGGCCGCGTTGCGAGCGCAAAAAGAAATGAACGCGGCGGCGGATTCCACGGTCATGAGGTCGGCCAGGTTGGTGCGCGTGAGGGGAGTATCGGGCGGGTGGAGCAAGTCGAGAGCGCGCGGATTGCAGCGATGAATAACACCATGCACATCAACCACTAACAGCGCCTCCCCGCTCGATTCGAAGACAGCCGCAAAGCCAGCCCCGGTGAGAAGGTCGAGCATCTCTCTCTGATCCGAGGCTGGGTTTTTGAGAATCAGGTGGGGGGTGCCGGTCGATTGTGGGAGGGTGAGAGTTTGCACGCGCTTTGGCATCTGCATTACCACCGGCCTTCGACAATCCAATAGCTGCAAAGGAGAGCTGCGCCAGCAGCGAAGCCATATTCAAGGACGCGGCGGAGAACCCGCATTCCGTGCATCTGGGCGACAGCGTATGAAGTAATCGGCACGGATAGCACCATGCATGACTTTGACCATGTGACGAGCTCACTTAATGGATTGCTTTTTCAATGAGTTGCGATGAATTTCGAGCAAGAGCAGTCACCACGCTTCCCAGTTCGATACGAATGCTTCCGGGTCTAGGAATCACAGCCACGGGAGGCAGGAAGGGGGACGACGGTATAGGGGAGGGTCGAATGCATGAGAAGGAGGGGTTCGAGCAGAATTGTATCGCTGCCGACGGTCAGCCAAGCCAGCACGCGGGTAGTGTCCTAAATCCGCTTGAAGCGGGCTCGATAGGATAGCTCGTGAGTGTCCAGGCAATCGCCAACCCGGCCGAATAGAAATCGAGCCATATCATATAAAATAAGCCACTTACAAAATTTCAATCGCGAACTTGTCCCCTCTTTCCGGTCGCCGACCGCCCATGGCTGGAAGCCGCCGAAAATCAGTTCTCGGCTAATTTAGGACACTACCAGCACGAGGGATTAGTGGCTGGCCTGGGACTGCGCCTCGTATTGTTTCAGTTTGCGGTAGAGGGTGGTCTTGCCTATGCCCAGCAGGCGCGCGGCAGCGAGCTTGTCTCCCCCGGATTCGCGCAAGGCGCGCAGGATGGCGCGGCGCTCGAGCTCTTCGAGCGGGAGCAATTCATCATTTTGGGGCAATCGCTCGCCGGTGCCGTATTGAAGGTTCGTGGGAAGATCGCCCACATGGAGGATCGGGCCGGAGCCAAGGGCGATGGCGCGCTCGACGGCATTTTCGAGCTCACGGACGTTGCCAGGCCAGTCGTAGGCCATCAGGCGCGCCATGGCGTCTTCGGAAATCGTGCGCACCTTGCCCTCCGGGCCGCTGAACTTTTCGAGGAAGGAATTGACGAGCAGTGGAATATCCCCTTTGCGCTCGCGCAAGGGCGGCAATTTGATTTGCACGACGTTCAGACGGAAATAGAGGTCTTGGCGAAAGCCACCCTGGCGGACGGAAGCCTCAAGGTCGCGATTCGTCGCGGCGATCACGCGCACAGTAATGGGGACGCGCTCCGTTGAGCCGACCGGGCGGATTTCCTTTTCCTGAAGAGCCCGAAGAAGCTTGGCCTGGAGATCAATGGGCAGATCGCCGATCTCGTCGAGGAAGAGCGTCCCGTTGTTGGCGACTTCCATCAAGCCCTGACGATTGTGCTGGGCGCCCGTGAATGCGCCCTTCACATAACCGAACAGCTCGGATTCGATCAGCGTGGGAACGAGCCCGGAGCAATCCACCGGGACAATCGGCTTGTTTCTGCGGGGGCCGGAAAAATGAATGGAGCGGGCGACAAGCTCCTTGCCCGTACCGCTCTCCCCCAAGACCAGGACGGGATAAGTGTGCTGGCTCACTTTTTCGATGAGCCGGTACACGCGCTGCATTTTAGGAGAGAGGCCGATGAGGCCGCCAAAGCCGGGGCGGGTGCGAAGCTGCTCGCGGAGCAGGCGATTTTCCAGGTCCAATTCCAGCGAGCGAACCACGCGGTCGAGCTTGGTCCGCAGCTCCGGGATGTGGAACGGCTTGGTGACGTAGTCGGCGGCGCCCATGCGGGTGGCCTCGACGGCGCTCTCGATCGTGCCGTACTGAGTGAGCACCATCACCGCCGTCTGGGGGTAGGTTTCGCGCACGCGCTTTAGCAACGCAAGCCCGCCCAGTTCCGGGACTTTCAAGTCGGTAATCACAATATCAACGGGAAATTGTTCCAGGATTTCGAGCGCTTGCTCGGTGGTGGAAGCTGTTCGCGTGCGCAGGCCCGAATCAGCCACCACGTCGCGGCAAAGATCCCGCGTGGTGTTTTCGTCGTCAACAATTAGAACGGTCGCCGTGGTTGACCGATCCGCCGCAAGAACCGCCTCTGTTCCGCTCGCCATGACTTGGATCCCCCTATTCAGATTTCCCGTTACGAAAACAGAAGCAATGCGGACACCAAATAGGGACAAGCGCCGTAGTGCTTCGCTATCAATCCATTAGGAAGAGGGAGTCGCTAGTCATTAGGCGCAGTGTAGTGTCAAAATGGAAAAATTGACAAGTCCGTAAAGCTACTTAAATTCTTAAGTGTTTATTTTTCGCGGGGATGCAGTTCTGGGAGGGCTCTTTGAACCGAAATGGACCGCGAAATTGGCCTCTGAGCCGATGGGCATCCGTATTTATACTGATACTCTACTCGCCGGAAGACATCGAACTCGCGACTATGGGCATGCTCGCGAAATCCAAGACGTAGAGCCCTTCGGTGGCCGACCCGACCAGGATCCGCCCCTCGTCCTGCTCGGCCAAGAGCGCCTGAAACTGACTGTCTTCGATGGTCTCATCGAGCGGCCCTTCATTCCTGATGCGCGCCCAGTTTGCCCCTTGATCCTCCGAGAGATACAGTCCCCCGGACTGGACTGAAACCAGCCAAACCTGCGGGCCGACGAAGAGGTCACTGACGGTGACTTGGGGCAGCCCGGACTGGGCCCTCCGCCAAGTCATTCCCGCGTCGTGGGATATGTACAGCCCAGTAGCGGCGACTGCGAGCGCCGTGGATGCGTCAGGAATTTCCAGGCGAATGACGCCACCGGAATCGAGCGGCAGATCGTGCCACTGCCAGGATGCCCCCGCATCATCGGAGAAGACCATAGCCCGGGAAGACACGATGCGTACTTTCCGGCCATCGCGGGAAACGCGGACGGAATTGACCGGCAAATCCTGAGTGGAAAAGGGAACGCCGAACCAGGTGATTCCCTGGTCGTGCGATGCGAACAATCCTTCATCCGTGGCTGCAAACCAAGCCGCCTCGCTGAATGCCAGGTCATTGACCAGCTCGGCGAAGGGCTTCCGATCGACGCTCCTTTCCCGGGTATCGCTCTTTTGTCCGCGGGGCTCCTGGCGAGCGTCCGAAGCAACTAGCTGTGTTCCCGCCCGCACCCACGCCGACTTCCCGGAATCAAAACGCGCAAACCCACCGGAAGCGAGCACGGCCCACCAGCCGGAGGAGGTCGAATAGACGCGCCGGATATCTGTAGCCACCAGTCCGTCGCTGATGGGCGACCACGACAAGCCTCCGTCGTTGGAGGCGACGACTGGTTCCGAAGCGCCAGCAACGACTGCCGCGATCTGCTGGGAATTTTCCGGATTCGCCGCCAACGAAACGATGTGGCGATGGTGAAAGCCTTCATTAGCTGCCTGGAAGGTTTCCCCGCTGTCATCGCTTGAAAGCACGCCGTGCTGCTCCGTGCCCACAAGGATGCGGCCGATGGACGTCGTGGAGGGCGCGGATTCCGGTTCTTCGTGCGGCGGTTCAATCACGAGCGAATTGACCACCCAATCTAGGGGCGATATACGCTGCCACGTTGCTCCGGCGTCGCCGGATTTCCAAAGTCCTTCGGTTGTCCCGGCGAAGAGGATCGCAGGATTCGAGGGGGCCATGCGCATGACGGGCGTGCGGCGCGAAGAGTAGGGGATACCTTGAATTTTCTGCCAGAGCGAGCCGGCATCGTCGGTGCGGTAAATTCCGGAACAGGCGCTCGCGAAAATGCGCGCGGGATTCGCGGCGTCCACCACCAGACTCAGGACATCAGAATCGTCAATCATGCCGCGGTGGATGGGGATCCAGTGCTGGCCGCCGTCCACAGTTTTCCATGGGAGATGGAAGGTGCCTGCATAAATAATCTCCGGATTTAGAGGATCGGTGGAGAGCGAATCGAGGTCGCGAAGCTCCGGGTCGCCAGCGGGTGAAATCCTCTCCCAATCCCGGCCGTGATCGCGCGAACGAAAAACTCCGTCGAGGGCTCCCGCAATCAGAATTTCCGGATCCGAAGGGGACTCAACGAGCGCACGAACGGCATGTCCGGAGAGGCCGAAATCACGCCAGGATTTTCCCCCGTCGCGGCTGAGAAAGACTCCGCCACCTTCGCCGTACTTCTCACGCGTCCAAGTGGCCGCGAGGAGCGTCGAGGAATCGCGTGGATCAATCAGAATCGAGGTCACGATGGCATTCCCGGCCGAGCCCGCGAGTCCCAGAAGATGCCAATGGCTGCCGCGATCCTGGGAGCCGAAGATGTGTCCGTCGGTGGTTCCAAGATAAACGAAATCAGGATGGGATGGGTCAAAGGCGAGGGCGCGGACGTCTCCACCCAAGGGGCCGACTGCTTTCCAGGTCTGAGCAGCCGACGGGAAAGCCGCCAGCAAGACAGAACAATAAATAGTCAGCCAGATAAAACCCCGGCTCAGGGGCCCCTGCCTAGAGGGGAGAGCACAGCGGTTCATTTTCGCAGTTCTTCAGGCGCGTGCGGGCGAAACAAAATTCGTAAAGAGAGACCGCTCTAGCGGTCCCAAGTCGTCGTAAGCGTCTGAATTCTTCCTTCCACCCTCAGTAAGTCGCGCCGTCGGGAACCCAAACAACGTCAACCCGGCGGTTGTGTTTTTCTTCGGATTCTGTTCCGGCGACGGAACGAACCTCCACGCGCGCCGTATCCACGCCCTTCTTTTCAGCGAGGTACTTCTTGGCATTTTCGGCGCGGCGAGCGGCGAGTTGGGATGCGCCGTGTTCCTTTGGTTCAGCAAAGCCAACGAGGACGGCTTTGGCCTTCGGCTCGGATTGGAGGCGCACGGCGAGGTCATCGAGCACACGCTTGCAGACGTTGTTCACGACCGCGCTGCCATGGGCGAATGGGCATTCGTTGATCTTGGTGGCCACTGGCGGAGGCGGCGGAGCCTGGACAGCGACCGGCGCCGAGCAATCGGCGGCGCCACCGGCGGCATTTTCGACGCGTCCAGTGACAGTGTATGTTCCCGGAGAGAGACCGGAAGTGTCGAGCTGGACGCTCGAGCCGGAGCCCACGATCTGGCCGCCGTTGGATTGCCAGCTGTAATTCAGCGCCGTGCCGGAGGGATCTCTTACGATCGCGGTGATCTGCGAGCGCTCGCCCACAAGGACAGACGCGGGATTCGCGGAGCAGGACATCGCGGGCGCCACGGGTGCGGGTTTCGGTTGCACGGTCACGGTCGCAGAACAAGTGGAAGACGTGCCCGCGCCATTGTCCACATGCGCGGTCAGGCTATAGCTTCCGGGCCCGACGCCGGCTGAATCCCAGCGCGCCGCAGGGCCGGCGCCGCTAATTTGTCCGCCGGTGGCGGTCCAAGTGTACGTGAGGGGATTGCCCCAGGCATCCGTAGCGGCAACGCTGGCTTGCACGAGATCATTCGAGCCTTCCATCACCGATGGCTTATCCACGGAGCAGGAGGAGGTGAGGGAATCAGGGAGCCTGGGTTTTTCCGGCCAATTCATGCCGCCGATTTTCGCGATGAATCCGTTGCGATCCAGATGATTGCTAAGGTTCAAGGAATAGCGATAGCCCACATCAAAGCCGAGATGCTTCCCGACGTGGAAGCGGAGGCCGGTGACGCTATCCACAGGATCGCGTGCACCGAAGGTGGTGTTCTGAATACCATTTCCCCCGATATAGATGAGGCCGTCGTACTCGCTAACGATATTGAACCACTTGTCGGGAAAAATGAGCATGCCGAAGCCAACGCCCATTTGATCAGAGAGGTTGAGTACCTGGGTCTGGGGCGTTCCCGCGACGAGGACGGTGAAGGTTTGATCCCGCGTGAAACGGTAGGACCAATTGATAGTGGCCAGGATGCTGCGATGGAGAATGTGCTTGCTGGCCTCGAGGCCGATGCCGTAATTGAAATTGCCGTACTGAACTTCGTTGGTGAGCAGGGCGCCCAAGCCTGTGCGCGTGGGAATGTAGAAATCATTTCGAAGGGAAAGGCTGAAGGGTTTGCCTTTTCTCTCCGAGAAAATTCCGATTTTGAATCCCATGTCCACTTCGCCGTAGCCGCCGCCGTTCTGGAAAGCGAAGGGAAAGTCCTCGACGTAGCCAGGCGCAACGCCCTGTCCCGGCAGAAGGGAGCGATAGATCGTATTGTTGGCCGGCGGATTATTCGGGTATTGCGGGTTCCCAATGGTCAGGGGATTGAGGCTTAGTTGAGCGGGATTGTCCACGTGGATGTGGTCGTGGACCTGCCACTGGAAGAAGAAGGAGAGCCAGTTGGTGACGCCGACTCCGAACGACGGGACGTTTTGCACGATCGTGACGCTGCCGGGCATGCGGGATATTTTGTTGACGCTATATGCCAAATCGAAGCCGCCCTTGGGCAGGATTTCGCCTGTCTCGAGAGTGAAAAGGCCGGGATTGCCATCAAGCGCGGGCATGGGATCCCACTTGAGCGAAACTTCCGAGCCAGTTGAATACGACTTGGCCGGCGGAGCTGGGAGTGGAGATGGAGCGGGCGCGGAGGAAGTGGCGGCAGGCTGCGGCGCTGCATCCGCGGCAGGGGTGGGCGCGGAGTTGGAGGCCGAGCCCGTCGCCGAAGAGTCGGAGGAAACGGCTTCCTTGTCCTTGCCGTCAGCCTTCTTGTCGTCCGCGAAGGACGGTGAAAGGAGGAGAAGAGACGATAGAAATAGGATTGCCGCACGTCCCTGGAAAGTCATTCACTCCTCCTTATATCCAATGCGCCGAATCTCAAGGTAATCGCCCGCAAAATCCCGAGCGCAACCGGCGCGTCTGCGGAACACGGCGAAATGTGATTAGTGACCGGAGCCCAAGCAATCAGGGTCAGAGAACCCGTTTCCAAGCGAGCCTGATGGACCGGGCGGATTATAATTCACGCGCGGCAATAGATAGAACAACTATTTAGTGGAGTTGGCCCCGGGCCAGATTAGGCACGGCCCTCAAGCCACCTCTCCCTTCTTTGAGCCATCTCATTGTATAGTTGGGTACCACACCCTTTCCTTCCCGGCAAAGGGCGGCAAGCCAAACAGCAAAAGGAGAAGCATATGAGATGCAGAACTATGCTTCTGGCTGTCGCCGCATTTCTGGCCGCAGCCGGGACGCATGCAAACGCGCAAGACCAAACCCCTGGCGCATCCAATTCGTCCGCACCTGCCGAGCAATCTGCCGCGCAGACGGATCAGCCTGCGGAGGCATACAAGGTTCCAGCCGGCACCCGATTTCTTGTGGGGTTGGGAGAGAGACTGAGCACAAAAGAAGATAAGCCAGGGAAACGGTTTGTGGTCCGGACGCTCGAGCCGCTCGCGGCAGCCGACGGAACGGTGCTGGGGCCGGGGGCGGAAATCCGCGGCCACATTGATAAGGTGGAGCCCGCCGGGAAAACTGGGCGGGCACGTCTCTGGCTCACGTTTGATGACATTCGCATGGCGTCGGGCTGGAAACCTCTGGTGGCAGAGTTGATCGACGCACCGGGGGTTCACTCGATTCGAGTGATGTACAACCACGAGGGTGAAATCGTGGCCGCATCGAGCAAGCGTCAGCAGGAGGAGGAAGCCGTGGCCGCAGCGGCCTTCGCCGGAGCAGCCCCAGGAGTGGTGGCGCGCAATGCGAAAGAAGCGGCCATTGGCGCGGGGGTCGGCGCCGTCACTGCGTTCATGATGACGTCGGGCTTGGGGCAGGAATTGACGATCGAGAAGGACACCAAGCTGGAATTGGTGCTCGGACGGCCGCTGGCAATCGGGCGGAGCTGACTAGCAGCGGAATTCCTGCATAGACTGAGGCGGCAGAGAGCAGCGGGCTTTAGCTTCGCGTAGGGCAGGCTCGCGCCCGCTCTTCGGATGGCCGCGTTCCCTTGGAATTCACCGGGACTGCTGGTAGATTCAATCTCCAGATGGCACAGAACAACCATTCACTGCAACGCATCCTGATCGTCGAAGACGAAGAGAACGCTCGCAAGGGCTACGAGGCGCTGCTGCGCAAGTGGAGCTACGAAGTCCTGGGCGTTGGCAGCGGCGAGGATGCGCTGGCGAAGTTTCCGGAGTATTCGCCCCACGTTGTTCTTGCCGATGTGGAACTGCCGGGGATGAACGGGCTCGACCTATTGCGCCATCTGGGCGATGAGATCAATCGAACGCCGGTGATTATCATCACCGGGCGCGGCAGCGATGAGCGCATCGTGCAGGCCATCGAGGCCGGCGCCTACTATTACATCGAGAAGCCGCTGAAGCCGCCCGTGCTGCGGGCTTTGCTGGACCGCGCGATTGGGCGGGTGCGTGACCAGCAAGCGGTGGCGGCGTTGACGCGGCAATTGCGCGAAGCCGGCCGGCTGGGGACACTGGTCGGCGGATCGCGCGAAATGCAGGAAGTGATGCGGCAGGTGGAAATGGCCGCGCCTTCGACCGCTTCGGTGCTGATCACGGGAGAGACCGGGTCGGGGAAGGAAATGGTGGCGCGATCCATTCATATGCTTTCGCCGCGCGCGGACCGGCCGTTTATCGCCATCAATTGCTCGGCGATTCCGGAATCGCTGATGGAGAGCGAAATTTTCGGGCACGAGAAGGGCGCGTTCACGGGAGCGGCGGAGCGGCGCATCGGCTGCTTCGAGTTGGCGGACGGCGGCACGCTATTGCTCGATGAGATCGGCGAGATGCCCGCGCAGACGCAGGCGAAGCTGCTGCGCGTGCTCGAAGACCGGACGGTGCGGCGGCTGGGCAGCAAGGTGGAAACGCCGGTAGACGTGCGCGTAGTGGCGGCCACGAACAAGAATCCTGAGCAGGCCGTGGCGGATGGGCACCTGCGGCAGGACCTCTACTTCCGGCTAAACGTGTTTCACATTCACCTGCCACCGCTGCGCGATCACAAGGAAGATCTGGGGCTGCTGATTGAACACCTGCTGGCTGAAATTTCGGAGAAGCACGGCAAGAAAGTCTCCGGCGTCGGAGCGGACGTGATGGAATTATTCAAATCGTATCCCTGGCCCGGAAACGTCCGCGAGTTGCGCAACGTGCTGGAACGCTCGGCGATCGCTTCGGATCGTGGGACGATCACGCGGCAGCATCTTCCCTCGGATTTCGGACGCACTCCGGCGACAGCGAGCACGGGGCTGGCTGGCGTGCGTTTCCCGGTGGGCACAACGGTGGACGCGGTCGAACGCGAGTTGATCGTCCAGACGCTGGCAGCCACCAGCCAAAACAAGACGCGCGCCGCGGAACTACTGGGTATCAGCCTGAAAACTCTCCACAACAAGCTGAAGGAATACGAGGCGGGGCGGAAAAATGCGTCTCAGCCTGAAAACTAAGTTCACGCTGGCGACATCGCTGCTGGTCCTCGCGGTTGTCACCGGAGTCTCGGGACTATACATCGCGCGGCTCACGAGGCAAGTGCTTCGCCAGGCGGATGACCGCGCGAGCTCCGTCGCTCTGCAAGTTTACGACGCCTGCAATCAAGCGCTGAAGGATGCCGCGCAACGGGACGAGGCGCCCGCCTCCACCAGTCCCCAAGACCTGCGGGCCTACGCGCAGAAGGCGTTTGACGACAGCAGCACGCTCAATACTCTGATTGAGTCGGCAGTCGCCTACTCGCCGACGGTTTACGAAATAACGATCAGCGACAAGGATGGAATTGTGCTGGTCTCGAGCGATGCTTCGCTGCGCGGCCAGAAAGTGGCCAAGAGGCCGCCCGTGGGCTCGCTGGTGAGCGCGCGCTTTTTCGAGCAACTTCGCACGCTGTATGGCCCCCCGCAAACGTACGAATTTTCCTATCCTTTCCTTCTTGGGGCGGAACACTTCGGCGACATCCGCATCGGCCTATCATCCGTTTTTATCCGCAACGAAATTTCACCGGGCCTGCGCTCGGCGGGATGGTACGCGCTCGGTTCCGTGTTGCTTTCGACGTTTTTGGCGTTCGCGGTCAGCACCGTATCGCTGGCGCCGATCGACCGCATCTCCACGCAATTGGATCGCATCTCCGCGGGGGAATTCGACATGCAACCGGCGGTGGAACGAGGCGACGAGCTGGGTGCGGTAAGCACGAAAATCGTCGGCATCGGAAAACAATTGCGCGACGTGCGCGAAATCTTCAGCACGTTGCGCGAAAACCTCGACCAGATGATGAGCGGACTCGAAGATGGGTTGCTGCTTTTCGGGGCGGACGGGCGGGCCGTCCTGGTGAGCCCATCGGTGGAAAAGTTCATTGGCGGACGGCCGAGCGAGCTGCGCGGACAGCGCGCCAGCGAGATTTTTCCGGCGAACCATCCTATGCGCCGGGCGCTGCGCATCGAAGGCGACGAAATCGCGGCGGTGGAGGGAACCGAGGTGACGCTGGCCGCGGCGGGCGGAGCACACCGAGTCGGGGTGAGCGCGCAAGTGATCCGCGAGCACGGCACGCGCATGGGCACGCTGGTGACCTTGCGCGACGTGGAATCGCTCGAACGCATCGGCAACCATCTGGAAGTTTCCGAACGGCTCGCGGCGATCGGGCGCGTGACGGCGGGCGTGGCGCACGAAGTGAAAAATCCCTTGAATTCGATGCGGCTGTGGCTCGAGGTCTTGAAAGCCAATATGCCGGTCGAGCCCGAGCCGCAGCAGGCCGTGAAAATGCTCGACAACGAAATTGACCGCCTGGATC
>Ga0187804_10000139_pt1 | contig 15725 bp, 14 predicted proteins | sample NC_wetland_sal_i_3_FD_132961 | JGI IMG/M metagenome (GOLD analysis project Ga0187804, IMG submission 132961) | Wetland sediment microbial communities from Neuse River Estuary, North Carolina, USA - Control_4 | ecosystem: Environmental > Aquatic > Freshwater > Wetlands > Sediment | place: USA...
GTTGGCCGAGAGCATGAATTCTTCGATCAGCCGGTGGGCGATGTTCCGCTCGGAGCGCGTGATGCTCTTCATCAGCCTGAATTCGTCGAACTCGATGACCGGCTCGGGCAGGTCGAAATCAATCGAACCGCGGCGCTCGCGCTTGCGGTTGAGGATCATCGCCAAATCGCGCATACGCTCGAAGCTCTCGACCAGCGGCGCGTAGCGTTTGCGCATCTCCGGATCGCCTTCGAGCACCGCGTTTACGGCGGTGTAAGTCATGCGCTCGGCGGAACGGATGACACCCTCGTTCAGTTCGTAGCTGACAATCTCACCCTGGTGATCGATTTCCATGGTGCAGGAGAGCGCCAGCCGGTCCACCTGCGGGCGCAGGCTGCAGAGGTCGGTCGAGAGTTCGAGCGGCAGCATGGGGACGGCGCGGTCGGGAAAATAAACGCTGGTGCCGCGCAGGCGCGCTTCCTGATCGAGCGGCGAATTGGGCGTGACGTAGTGCGCGACGTCGGCGATGTGCACCTGCAATTCGTAGTTGCCGTTTTCCAGTTGCCGGACGTGAACCGCATCATCGAAGTCGCGGGCTGTCTCGCCGTCAATGGTGACGATCGGCAGCTGGCGGTAGTCGCGGCGGCGGCGCAGGTCGCGCCCGGGGATGGTATTCTCGATGGCCTGCGCCTCTTTGACTACCTCGGGCGGGAAGCGATGTGGCAGGTGAAACTTGCGGATCATGATTTCGACGTCCACGCCGAAGTCGTCTTCTTTGCCGAGGATCTCGATGACGCGCCCGCGGGGATTCTGCGTGGCGGAAGGCCAGTCGGTGATTTCGACGTCGACGATGACGCCGTCGAGATCCTGCCAGCCGGTGTGACGGGCGGCCTGTTCGCCGATCACACGATGTTTCGCAGGTTTTGATTTTCCTAGCTTGCCTAGCTCGGCGGTCTCCGCGTCCTCGGCGGTGAGAGCTCCTGGGATTTCCATTCCCGGCGGAATGATGATTTCCTGCGCCACCTTTTCATCGATGGGCTTCACGGTGTTGTGCCGGTGGCCGTAGTGGAAAATGCCAACCACGGTCGGCTGCGCGCGCGTCACCGACCGGATGATCCGCCCTTCCGCCCGCCCGTCCGTGCGGAAGGCGGAGATTTCCACCAGCACGCGGTCGCCGTGCATCGATGAGCCCGTGGCATGCGGAGGAATGAAGACGTCGCCGGCCAGGCGCGCTTTCAGATTGGCGTCGAGCGAACTCGCTTCAGGAATGACGAAGCCGAAGCCGTCGCGGTGCATGCTGAGGCGGCCGACCAGCATGTTCTGGCCGGACTTCACCTGCGGAATGGCGTAGCGGTCGGAATCGACCTGAAGCAGTTCGCCTTTTTCCACCAACCTGTGCAGGCGGTCGGCCAGCTCGCGCCGCTCCTCGCCCTTCACGCCGAGTTCGCGCAAGAGTTGCTTATGGCCAGCCGTCTTCCTGGGCTGGCGGCCGATGTGGCGGAGGATGGCGGAGTCGGAAAGCATCGCGAGTTTCTGGTTGCTGGTTTCTGGTTGCTGGTCGACATCGGCCGGAACAGAGTCAACAAATCGCGCCACAACGGCTTCGTGCCGCCTAAGACGTTAAGCACCAGCAACTAGAAACCAGCAACCAGAAACTATCTCAAGTACCTCTCTTCCAAAATCCGCCGGTGGTGCAACTCATGTCCGGCGATGATGTAGGCCAGAGCGCGGGCGGTAATTTCCTTCTGGTTGGCAACGCCACGGCGCGCGGCGGCTTCGGCATCGAGATTTCGGAAGAGGTCCAAAGTCGCCCGGCGAACGTCGCCGAACTCGGCGAGCAGATCGGTGAGCGTGCGCCGGCCAAACCGTCCGTTGGGCACGTAGTCGTCTTGCTCGAAGCCTTCGATGGGAGTCTTGTCTCCGCGCGCGATGCGCAAAGCGCGATAGCTCAGAATGCGCTCGGTATCCGAGAGGTGGCCCACAACTTCCTTCACGCTCCACTTCTCCGGGGCATAGCGAAAGTCGGCCCGGGCGGCGCCGCGGGAGCCGAGCAAGGACGAGGTTTCCGGGAACTGCCGCTCCAGCGCAGCGACGACATCGTCTGACTGAACCAGGGAAATGTAGCGTTCATAGTATGGATCGTATTCGCCGGGCTGGGGCCGGCTAATGCTGGTTGTGCTCATTGGAATCCCCAGGCGCCACGCCTGCAAAACGGCCGTTGACGCCACACCCGTCCATACTATCGCGATAGAAGAATTACCGCAGGATGGGAAGCGGTTACACCCCCTGGACACGGTCGCGGCCGGGGATCCAAGCGGCGGTTGCCGGAGGAACCAACAAAAGTCCTACTAAACCGCGGATTTCCACAGCGCAAACGGTTTACTCCGGAGTACAATTTGTTTTGGCCACCGAAATGCGGACTTGGCCCTGAATCCCTCATAAGGAAAGGATTTCGAGCACAATGTGGAAGCCCACGAATCAACCTGCGACTCCCGCCCGTCCGGCTGAGCCGGAGCGTCCGACCCTGTCCACGCCGACCGCCCCCGCAGCGGGTGAGCCGGCTGCGCCCCGCCCCGTCACCACTACCACTTCGGACCAGGCCACGATCGGCAAGTCGCTGGTGATCAAAGGAGAGGTGTCGGGCTCCGAGTCTTTATACATTGATGGCCGGGTGGAGGGCTCCATCAATCTCTCGGGCAATCGCGTGACGGTGGGCCGCAATGGCGTGGTCGCGGCCAACATCAACGCGCGTGAAATTGTAGTCCTCGGCAAGGTCCGCGGTAACCTGACCGCCAGCGACCGGGTAGATATCCGCAGCGACGGCTCGCTCACCGGCGACGTCGTGGCCGCGCGCATCTCGATCGAAGACGGCGCTTTCTTCAAGGGCGGCATCGATATCCGCAAGGCCGGATCGAAGGCGGAAGAATTGAAAGCGGCGGCTGCGAGCGCTGCGGAACCGGCGATCGCGGCGAGAGCGTAGATTGGGCTCTGGGCTTTAGGCTCTGGGCTCTAGGCGTCAGGCGCAACTGAAATGGGCATCCTCAGGCTTAGGATGCCCTTTTCGCGTGGGCATGAAATTCTATCCTCAGGCGCAGCGCCCAAAGCCTAGAGCCAAGAGCCTAAAGCCTGATCTTCACGGCTCCTTGCCTGTTGCCATGGTCTCGGCGGCTTGGCCTTCGGCAACTCCTGGAAACGCTGCCGGTCTTCTTCTCCGCAAATCTCCCGGCAATTCCGAGCGCAACAGCCACAGTCCGGCGGCGACCGCCGCGGCCCAGGTAAGACTGCCGAGCGCAAGCGCGGCCAGGTCAGCGCGCCGGCTGCCATCGAGCGCCACGATGCGCGTCACTTCATAGCTCAACCCGCCGGAAACCGCGCCGATCAACGTTGCTTTACCCAGCTCCTTCCAGTTCAAGCCGCCGAACCGCACCATTCCCCGAATGTGCAGGAGGGCGGCAATGGCCAACGCGTTCGCTGTGATGCCAAGGTCGGAGGCGATGGCCAGGCCGGTGACCGAGAGCGTGCGGAACAGAAACGAGTACAGCGGCAAGGAAGCGATGGTGATCAGGCTGCTGGCGACCATCGGCGTGAGCGTGTCACCCGAGGCATAAAACGCTCTCGCGTACAGCGCTTGCGCCGACCACAGCGCCAGCGACAGCGAGAACCAGAAAAAATAAATCGCGGTGGAGTTTGAGTCCGAAAAGTTGAAGTGGCCACGGCGATAGACCAGGTCAATCAGGGGCAGGGCGATGGCCATCATCCAGCCGGTCAGCAAGAGCGACGCCGCCGTGATGCGATAGACCGATCCGTTGACCGTGGCTGCGAATTCCTGGAGTTTCTTCTCGCCCCAAAGCCGCGAAAAAAACGGCAGCGATGCTTGCCCGGTGGCCTGTCCGAGGATTGCGATCGGCACCGCGAACATGCGTTTGGCGTAGTTCAGGCGGGCGATGTCGCCGATGCCGCCGGAAGCGAAGTAGCGCAGGATCCAGTCGTCGGCAGCGACCAGCGAAACCCCCAGCATCAGCGGGATCGAGAGTCGCACCCATTCGCGAAACGCAGGGTTCTTCAGATCGAAGGAAGGCCGGTAGCCAGTGCCGATCTTCGCCGCTCCGATGGCGTTGACCAGAAATGGCCCGACAATACTGCCGAAAAGCGCGCCGAAGGCCAGCGACGCGATCCCCAACTGCCGCCCGGCGACCACTCCGCCGCCGATGATGAACACGTTGTAGATCAGTGGTCCGAACGCGGGAAATAGAAACAGCCGATGCGACAGCAACACCGCCGAAACAATTCCTCCTACATAGAAGAAAATCTGCGCGGGAAGCAGAATGCGCGTGAGGTGAACGCAAAGCCGCAACTGTTCTGGCGTGAAGCCGTGGAACATCCAGCCGGCGAACTGGGGCGTGAAGATTTCCGCCAGGATGGTGCCGATGACCAGAACCGTGGTCATCACGGTAATGATGATGGAGAAAGTTTTCTGCGCGTCCTGTGGGCGCTTTTCAGCGAGGAAGCGCGTGTAGATCGTAATGAAAGTAATCGCGACTGAGCCGCCAGCGACGATGTAGTTAAGCCAGTCGGGCAAAGTGAACGCGGCTACGTAAGCGTCGGTCTGCTGGCCGGCGCCGAAGGCGTAGGCGATGTAGGCTTCGCGGATGTATCCGATCACGCGCGAGAGCGCGATGGTTGACATCAGCAGCAGCGTGGCGGAAAACGCTGTGTGCTGATGAGATGGGCGGAAGAAGCGCAGCAGGCGCATTTCTGGCCGATTAAGGATCCTCTTCATGAATCTGGCCGGCCGTAACTACCTGGCGCAAGGCGGTACGGGACGACACAGTCACGGGCGGATGGCGCCTCCGAAAGCAAAGATAGCACAGTCGCTCGGCGGGGTGAGCCGGCATGGGTGAGGAGTGGGCCGGCTCTTCCCTGGTGGGCCCACACATCACAACAAGCGCGATGTGTGCGGCACCCGAGCGATGTGTGGGGCACCCAGTTCGCCACGGCGAACGATTCGTCACTTCTAGCGTGTTAGCCAGGTCACAGCCTCGGCCGGGAATTGGGACTAGGCTGAGGAAGTCGGGTTGCAGAGGAATACGCAATGGGCTCTCGGTCCTGTTGAGGGCTCTCATTGGTTGCTGGTTTTCGAGCGCAGTTTTGCCGCGCAGCCCGGAAGTGTGTTGCGGATGCCATTTGCAGATAGGGTCAAGACGCTGCTCAATCGAAGAGGTCTCCAGTCTCTTTCGGTCCCATTGATGAATGGATTGGCCAGGCTACAGGGGCACGGGGTGCGGCGGATATTTCTTGACGACGGAATCTGGATGCACCAAACCTCGCGCGGCTATTTTGCCTATCACCAGCCGTACTTGCGATTGGACCTCCTGCGGCTGGATGGGTTTGCGCGCCGACATTTCTTGTGGGGATACCGGCCCAAGGCTGGAGACGTCATCATGGATGTGGGAGCGGGCGTGGGCGAGGAAACTTTGACCTTTTCCCGCGCGGTCGGCGAGCGCGGCAAAGTGATCTGTATCGAGGCCCACCCGCGGACCTACCGCTGCCTGGAAAAGCTGGTGCAATACAACCGCCTGCAAAACGTGATTCCCATTCATGTGGCAGCGACTGCACCGGGCTGTTCGGTGGTTAGCATCGAAGATGACAATGAGTATCTGGCCAACCGCTTAGACGCTGCAGCGGGAGTTTCGGTTCCTGCGACGACGATCGACGCGATTCATCAAGAACTGAATTTGGGACGGGTTCACTTTTTGAAGATGAACATTGAAGGATCGGAACGGCTCGCCATTCACGGCATGGCAGGAACTTTGAAGGAGACCGAGATCTTGTGCGTGTCATGTCACGACTTCCTGGCACAAAACGCCGGTGATGACGGGTTACGGACCAAGGGCTTGGTCCGGGACTTTCTGCGGCACAACGCGCTGGATGTGGTGGAGAGAGAAGAACCCGGGCTTGCGCCGCATCTACGGGACCAGCTGTGGGCTTATAACCGGCGACTTATGTGGAAGCCCGCAGCGTAAACCATCCGGCGGCTGGTGCTGGGTCGTCGAACGCCCGGCTAAGAATCGCAGATGACAATTGCGGGCCCTTCACCACAGAGTCACAGAGACACAGAGGAGAGAAAAGAACGTTTGTTGGTGACCTCTGCGTCCTCTGCCCTGAAAATATGAACGTTTTGAGACCTCAAAATCCGTACAGTGTCATCCTGAGCGCAGCAGGAACTTCACGAAGTGAAGTTTCTGCGGAGTCGAAGGACCCCTACTGCACCCAGAAATTCCGCTCTTAATTTTTGACAGCCTATTCGCGCAACCCGATAATCGGTTCGTGACCGAATCCACCACGGCTCAGCAGGCTCTCCGCACTCCCGTCCTGCGCCGATCCTTCCGCAAGGCCTTTCCTGCCGCCGTTCGCGGCGAAGGCGTTTACGTCTGGGACGCCGACGGCAAGCGCTACCTCGATTTTTCTGCATCGGCGGCGGTGAACTTCATTGGCCACGGCGTCCGCGAAATCTCCGACGCGATGGCCGAGCAGGCCCGGCAGCTCGAGTTCGTCCACACCAGCCAGTTCACGACTCCGGTGGCTGAAGAATTCGCGCAGGAACTGCTCGCCTTCGCCGGCGAGCGCTTCCGCGGCGGCGCCGTTTACTTCACCTGCGGAGGATCGGAATCCGTCGAGACCGCGCTGAAACTCACCCGCCAGTACCAGGTGGAGATCGGCCAGCCAAGGCGGCACCAGATTCTCAGCCGCAACCAGAGCTATCACGGCTCGACCCTGGGGGCGCTCGCGGTCTCCGGGAACAAGAAGCGGCGTGAGATCTATCGGCCCATGGTTCGCGAGTTTGAGCACATTGGAATGCCGTACTGCTATCGCTGCGCCTTCGACTGCACCGACGGCTGCCGCAACTGTGGCCAGCAGTATGCGGCAGAGTTGGAGCGCGCCATCGAAGTGGCGAACGGCGAAGCGGCCGGTTTCATCTTCGAGCCGATGAGTGGCGCCACGCTCGGCGCGGTCGCACCGCCGGTGGGATATCTCGAGAACGTCGCGGAAATCTGCCGGCGGCACGGTGTGCTCCTGATCGCCGACGAAGTCATGACCGGCATGGGCCGCACCGGCCGCAACTTCGCGGTCGAGCACTGGCTGGGGCAAGCGGATAACGCTGCGCCCGACATTCTGGTTACGGCGAAGGGATTGTCATCGGGGTACGCGCCCCTCGGCGCCGTGATCGGCAGCAAGAAAGTTGTCGACGCCATCGCTGTCGGATCGGAAGGCGGACAGGGGCCCCACACGGGCTCGGCAGCTTTCCTGCACGGCTTTACCTACAACGCGCACCCGGTATCGGTCGCAGCGGGGCGTGCCGTGCTGCGGCGGGTGCAGTCACTGAACCTGGTGCAGGCCGCCGATTCGAATGGCGAGGGTACGGCCGGGGTTGCTTTGAAGAACGCGCTCGAAACCTTGCGCGACTTGGACCGTGTCGGCGACGTCCGGGGTTTGGGGTTGCTCTGGGCGGTGGAGTTCGTGGCCGACAAGAAGTCTAAAGCCCCATTCCCGCCAGAGAAGAACTTCGCCGGCCTGGTGGGCCAAGCTTGCCTGCGTCGCGGACTGCTGGTCTATCCCATGCAGGGTTGCGTGGACGGGGTTGCGGGCGATCACCTGCTGATCGCGCCGCCCGCAGTGATCACGGCGGAGCAGATTGGCTGGGCGGTGGAGCAACTGCGGGCAGCAATCAAAGAGTCCACTTAGGGGGACGCGTTCCTTCGATTTCGCTCAGCCACGCCCAGCCGAGGCAAGCTCGGCAAAATTGAGGGCGTTTGCACTCAGAACACAGTTGTGAGTGCAAAGGCGATGTTACGCCAACAACCCCGGACGTGGGATATCCATCCGCCACAAAGCTCTTCCAAAAGCAACCGCCAAGCAAACAGACAATACCGCTAACGCGTAGATCACACGCATCCTCACATCGGGACGTGAAACTACGAGAGACACCTGAGGGCCACATGCGTCATAAATCGCGTGACACAGGATCACCACGGGCAAACTCTCTGAACTCCAATGATAAAGAGATGCAAGAATGACCGACAAAGCGATCACATTGATAATGGCGGCTAGCCAAAGCGAGATTGGAACCGAATGAAGCTGCACGCGCCAGAACGGAATGTGCCACATTCCCCAGTACACACCCAGAAGGATGGCGGAAGCCAGACGCGAATAGCGAGATTCGAGTTTCCTCAGGACGAAGGCTCTCCAGGCGAGTTCCTCCACAATGGAGCGAACGGCAGGATCATGACGAGTCTCAGGAAAAAGTCGATCAGCGAGAAGAAATGGTCCGTCGGGGAAAAGAAGAGTACTGTTGCCAGGGCAGCCAGAAATACACCCAGGGGCAATGCGACGGCGACGAGGTACCACCGAAGAGGCGTTCTCCACTTTGTCAGAGTGGATAACATGCGCCGGAATTGATCCTTGCCCTCGCACGAGGTCCAGACAACGGCCAATACTCCCGGCAAACAGCTTCCAATCGAGAGCTTAAAGAAAGGGAGCGGGATCTTGAGCCAGAATCCAAAGCCTGACACCAGCAACTGGTTTTGGCTGTCGCTTGGCCACAACCAAACTGTCCATGAAAGAGCGGCACTCAGGAACAAGAAGACCAAGAGCGGCAAAAGCTCTTTCGCGGTTCCTCTCGATGACGTGTTCTGTTCAGTCGGCAGCCCGATGCAAGTCTCCAACTACTAGCTAAGGATTTTATCTGATCGTTGATGTAATCAGCGATTGCACCAACTACTCCGGCCAACAATGGTTTTGAAACGGGCGACCTCTCGTGTCCGCCAGCTGATATTCTCCGCCAACGTGTTGCTAACAACGGGGATATCTGTTGATCTGCGTTTTACCCGCTCTGCATTGTGATCCCACTCGGCCCCGGCGATAGTGCCTCCAGAACGGAGGCAATTATGGCTACCTCATTTGCCGATTTTGCGGAGCAGGCGAACCCCACCGCGCTGGCCGAGGCCCGTCGCGCCGGATTTCGTCAGGCGACCCGGGTTCACGGCAGCTTTCTCGCCACCGCCGAAAAGCGCGCCCTGATCTGGATGGCCGAACGCACGCCGGGCTGGATCAATTCCGACCATCTCACCGTCCTCGGTTTCGCCGCCCAGATCGCGACCGGGGTCTGTTACGCCCTGGCCGGCTGGGACCGCCGCATGCTGCTGGCGGCCATTGTCTGCCTCGTGGTGAACTGGTTCGGCGACAGCCTGGACGGCACCCTCGCCCGCGTCCGCCAGCGGCAGCGCCCCCGCTACGGCTTCTACGTGGACCACATCATTGATTCGATTGGCGCGACCGCCATGATGGCGGGGCTGGCGCTCTCCGGCTGTATGCATCCGGCGATCGCGATTGGACTGTTGATTGCGTTTCTGCTGCTGTCGATCCAGTCGTATCTCGCAACCTACACCCTGGGCGAATTTCATCTTTCGTTCTGGCGCTTCGGACCGACCGAGTTGCGCATCTTGTTGGTCGTCGGAAACCTGGCGCTGTTCCGCTGGGCGTGGGTTTTGCACGGGCGCTATCGGCTGTTCGATATCGGCGGCGCGATTGGCCTGGCAGGAATGGCCTCAATGCTTGTCTTCTTCAGCTTGAAAAACACCGTCCGGCTCTATCGGGAAGAGAGGATCGGATGAAGAGGCAGATCCCATGTGGGGACGGGCGCCCTCGCCCGTCCAAGCCGAGCGAAGCTCGGCAGGCTCTCCTCCGCTGGCTCAAGTTCAACGCGGTCGGCGGGATCGGCATTGCCGTGCAACTCGCTGCCCTGGCTCTATTCCGCTCGGCCCTGCACCTCGACTACTTGCTGGCCACCGCGCTGGCCGTCGAAACTGCCGTGCTCCACAACTTCCTCTGGCATGAGCGCTTCACCTGGGCGGACCGACCGGCGGCGCGCCCTGTCCAATCGCTGGTGCGGCTGGCCAAGTTCAACCTCAGCAATGGCGGAGTCTCCATTGTGGCGAACCTCCTGCTGATGCGCCTGCTGGTCGGCGAACTCCATTTGAATTACGCGCTGGCCAACCTATCCGCGATTGCGGTGTGCTCGCTGGTGAACTTCCTGCTCTCCGACCGGTTCGTATTCCACGCGAAAGCCAATCCCTGTGACCTCGGTTAAGTACCTTGGTAAGTGCTTGCCAGACTCATAAGTCCTAGTTCGGGGGTTCCGCCGCGGGCAAAGGAGCGATATAATATTACTAGCTGCCATGCATCCGAACGGCTCCATTTCGCGCATGTGCTGGATCGAGGGACGCGCCTGTCCCCGCCGGTATCTCTGTGTGTTGCCTTCGCACGTCCGCGCCAACCTCTTCGGCAGCGACTAATTTCGTTCTCCTCGCGGAAGTCTCTAGTGGTCGAACTGCATCGCCAATCTTGACCGCAGTTCCTGAATTCAGGGCTCCGAGCCACGAGCTTCGAGCTAGAAGCAATCCGGACCGACCACTGACCACTATCCACTAACCACTGGTTTTAGGAGAACTGCCATGACCACCAAGACTCTGATAGCCGGCCCCAAGCTGAAGACCGCGATTCCGGGCCCGAACGCCAGGCGTGTTCTCGCCGGCGATGCAAAATACATTTCGCCCTCCTATACCCGCTCCTACCCGATGGTCGCCAAGCGCGGCCGCGGCATCGTCGTGGAAGACGTGGATGGCAACGAGTTCTTCGACTTTTCCGCCGGCATTGCCGTGACTTCCACCGGCCACTGCCATCCGGAAGTGGTCGCCGCCATCCAGAAGCAGGCGGGCGAACTCATTCACATGTCAGGCACGGACTTTTACTACGAGAACATGGTGACCCTGGCCGGGCGGCTGTCGAAGATCGCACCCATGCCCGGGCCGCATAAGATCTACTACGGCAACTCGGGAACGGAGGCGGTCGAGTGCGCGCTGAAGCTGGCGCGCTACCACACCCGGCGGCAGCACATCATCGCCTTCCTGGGCGCGTTCCATGGGCGGACGATGGGCGCGCTATCGTTGACCGCTTCGAAGCCGCAGCAGAAGCGCCGTTTCTCGCCGCTGATGCCGGGCGTGACGCACGTGCGCTATCCCGACGTCTATCGCGGCTGCGCGGGCGGCCCGGAGGACGCCGAGAAGTTCGCCCTCGGCTGTGCGCGCTTCATCGAGGACAAGCTGTTCAAGACGGTGCTCGCTCCCGAGGAAGTCGCGGCGATTTTCGTGGAACCGATCCAGGGCGAGGGCGGATACGTGATCGCGCCGAACGTCTTCATGCAGGAACTGCGCCGCATCTGCGACCGCCACGGGATCCTGCTCGTAGTCGACGAAGTGCAGAGTGGCATCGGCCGCACCGGCAAGTGGTGGGCGGTGGAGCACACCGGCGTGCATCCCGACATTGTCTGCAGCGCCAAAGGCATCGCTTCCGGCATGCCGCTGGGCGTCACCATCAGCAAGGCCGAAATCATGGACTGGGTGCCCGGTTCGCATGCTTCGACCTTCGGCGGCAATCCGGTGTGCATCGCCGCGGCCATGGCTACGCTCGACGTGATCGAGAAGGAAGGTTTACTGGCGAACGCGCGGGAAGTCGGCAACCACATACTGAAACGCATCGCCGACTGGCCCAGGAAGCACAAACTGGTCGGCGACGTCCGCGGACGCGGCCTCATGGTCGGCGTCGAAATTGTGAAGGATCAGACGACGCGCGAGTATGGTCACGCCGAGCGCGACCATATTGTCGAACTGGCCTTCGAGCGCGGCATTCTCTTCCTCGGTTGCGGCCCGAGCACCATCCGCATCGCGCCGCCGCTGATCGTCACCAAGGACGAAGCCGACGTGGCTCTCGACGCGCTCGAAGAGTCGATCGCGATGGTCGAGAAAAACGCTTAATCGCGGGAGGTGAGCGATGTGGAACGGGAAAGTCGAGTCCATCCACATCGCCTCCGCCGCCAAGGGGCCGATCGAGGTCCGCGATCAGGTGGAGGCGATTCCGGGGGTCGGGCTCGGAGGAGATCGTTACGCGCTCAAGCAGGGCACCTTCTACAAGCCCGAGCCGGATTTCGAGCTCACGCTGATCGAGGCGGAGGCGATTGAGGCGCTGCGGCGCGATTACAACGTCGAACTCGCTGCGGGCGACGCTCGCCGCAACATTGTCACGCGCGGTGTTCCGCTCAATCATCTTGTGGGGAAGGAGTTCGCGATCGGCGGTGTCCGCGTCCGCGGGATTCGCCTGTGCGAGCCCTGCGAGCACCTGCAGCACCTGACCGGCAAACAGGTGATCAAGGGACTGCGTCACCGCGGGGGATTGCGGGCGCAGATTCTGACGCGGGGCACGATTCGCGCCGGGGACGCGGTGACTCCCGCTGAGTAGAGACGCGGCTTCCCGTGTCTTCGGCTGCCTCCTCGAACGAGGCAGCGATCTCGCGCGGAGCGCACCTTCCGCTCCCTGCGCCTCATCCAATGCCCAACTTCTCGCGGCTGAGCCCTGAGGAATTTTCGATGCCTCGCTTTACAACTCGCACCGTTCTCGCGCTCGGATTCGCGCTGGTGGTTTGGGCATCGGCCTTCGCCGGGATTCGCGCCGGACTGCGCGGCTATTCGCCGGCGAATCTGGCTATCCTGCGTTTTCTGGTCGCCTCGCTGGTGCTGGCCATCTACGCCGGGGTGGCCCATTTCCGGCGCCCGGAACTGCGCGACGTCCCAGGACTCATTCTGACCGGCGCCATCGGAATCAGCTTTTACAACCTGGCACTCAACTACGGAGAGACTCGCGTGACCGCGGGAGCGGCGAGCCTGCTGATCGCATCAACCCCGATCTGGACCGCCCTGCTCGCCCGGGTCGTGCTGCACGAGAGACTGACGGCGATCGGATGGGTCGGCGTGTTTCTGAGTTTTGCCGGGGTCGCGTTGATCGCAAGCGGGGAGGGAGAAGGCATTCGTCTCTCGCTCCAGGCGCTGGTGATCCTGGCGGCCGCCGTGACTTCAGCCCTGTACATGATTCTGCAGAAACACTATTTGGGAAGATACAGCGCCCTGGAGTTCACCGCCTACTCGATTTGGTCGGGCACCGTGCTGATGCTGCCCTTCGGCAGCGGCTTCCTGCACACACTGCACACTGCTCCCGCGCCGGCCACGCTGGCGGTCTTCTATCTCGGTGTTTTTCCGGGAGCGCTGGCCTATGTGGCGTGGGCTTACGTGCTGTCGCATGGCGCGGCTGGACGCACCACGTCTCTGCTCTTCCTCATCCCGGTGCTCGCCATCGGCATTGCGTGGTTGTGGCTGGGAGAAGTGCCGAAGCTGATCTCGCTGGGCGGCGGGGCGGTCGCGCTGGCGGGCGTTGTCGTGGTGAACACGAAAGGCAGGGAGAAGCCGGTCCAGGGGACCGCCTGAGTTCCGTCGCAGAGAGTTGAACTCAAGCGGGAAAACGGACGCACGGAAACACCGGGGAATCCAAATCGCCCTGACCTCAGCCCGTGGAGCGGAATTGTACCGAACCGTCCGTGATAGCGGTCACAGTGGCCCTGGTGGGCCGCAAGTAGACTGAGGGTTGAGGCCTAATTTCCCATGTCCTCCGGCCGCCTCACGCAGGCAACCTTGCGCGTACTGGACTGGCTCTCCTCCAGCACGCTTCCACCTGACGATATGCCTACTCACCAGCGCACCGGCCGACGGGGCGAAGAGGCCGCCTATTTCTATCTGCGGCGGCGCGGCTACACCATCATTGCCCGAAACTACCGCTCACCCCATCATCACGGCGAACTCGACTTGATCGGGTGGGAAAAAGGCACACTCTGTTTCGTCGAGGTGAAGACCCGCACGACGCGCCACGTGAAGCCTGCCGAAGCCGCCGTAGACCGCGAGAAACAAAGGGAGTTGCGACTGGTTGCCGGCGACTTCCTGCGCCATATGCCACCATCGTGCCAGTGGCGTTTCGATATCCTGGCCGTATACTACGAGGGCCAGCAAGGCCGCCCTTCGTTCGAGTTGTTTCAAAATGCGTTTTCCTTGGCGTACAATCGATGATTTGCGAGTCCCGGTTGAAAGGATTTAGTGCGTGCCTGAACTAAGGAAGGATCCCATCGTAGGCCGGTGGGTCATTATTTCCACGGATCGCGCCAAGCGGCCTAATGACTTTGTGCGCGAAGCCGTGAAGATCAAGGGAGGATTTTGTCCTTTCTGCTATGGCAACGAAAACAAGACGCCGCCGGAAATCCTGGCGTACCGGCCCAGCGCCAACGGCAATCCTCCTCAGCGAGACAGCCCGGGTTGGACGATCCGAGTCGTTCCGAACAAATTTCCGGCACTCGGCATCGAAGGCAGTTTGAATAAGCAGGCCGATGGCATGTTTGACAAGATGAACGGCATCGGTGCCCACGAAGTTGTCATCGAGACGCCCGATCACAATGCCACCTTGGCCTCGCTGCCCGCGAAAAGAATCGAAGACGTTCTATGGGCCTTTCGCGATCGCATTCTCGATCTCAAGAAAGATCGGCGCTTCAAATACATTCTGGTCTTCAAGAATCACGGAGAGGCAGCCGGCGCCTCGCTCGAGCACGCTCACTCGCAGCTGATCGCGTTGCCGATTGTGCCCATTTACGTGGCTGAGGAACTGGAGGGAGCCAAGCAGTATTACATCTACAAAGAGCGCTGCGTCTTTTGCGACGCCATCCGCCAGGACATCGACAATGGCTCGCGAGTCGTGGCGGAGAACGAAGATTTTCTGACTCTCGCCCCGTATGCTCCGCGGTTTCCGTTTGAAACGTGGATCCTCCCCAAGAGCCACGAGTCTGCCTTCGAGAACTCGTCGTCGCACATGTTCGAAAATCTCGCGAAAGCGCTCAAGCTGTTGTTGATGAAAGCGGACCGCGTGCTCGACAACCCGCCGTACAATCTGGTCGCGCACACGTCGCCAGTACAGGATCCGGCGAACGAGTACTACCACTGGCACATTGAGTTCATGCCCAAGCTGACGAAGACGGCCGGCTTTGAGTGGGGTACCGGCTTCTACATCAACCCTACGCCACCCGAAGAAGCCGCGAAGTTTCTGCGCGAGGCGGATGTAGAGGAGACGGCCCCTGCAGCCGTAGCCAAGCGCTGAGAGCTAAGAAGCAAACAGCCAGCAGCGAACAGCGAACCTACCCCTGGGTCCGATCCATAAATTCCGCGTGCCAAGCCATCTGGATCGCCTCCAGCTTGGCTTCATTGGACTTGCCGGGATCGTCCTTGAAGTCCGGCAGTTCGGTCACATACTTGTGCAGGTCGGTGAAACGCACGCTGAGCGGATCGAGTTCAGGATGGGTTTCGGAGAGAAGAATGCCGATGTCTTCCGAATCACTCCAACTTAGCTGTTTTGGCATGAATGCTCCAGACCGGTTTATGACTACCGGCTACCGGCTACTTCTTCCCTCCGGCGTTCGATTGCAGGCTCTCTAAAGGCGCCAGCAGAATGATGCACTCCGAAGCCGTGCACGACAGCGTGCCCCGGTGAACGATCTTGATCGATGATACATCCGGAAATTTTACCGGATAGACCGCCTTCATCAGCTCCCCATCCGCAGACCGCAGGCTTTCATCTCCGCTGACGAACTGCACGCGCTCAGGCTTGTTCGAGCCGTCAAAAACCAGATTGAACTGCGCCGACGCTCCGCCTTTCCCGATAGCCGGCAGCTTGACCGAGCGTGCCTCCCGGAAATCCGCGGCCGCCTGGGCGAGTTCCTGCTGCGCGGCCGCGGGACTCGCCGACAACTTCAGCAGCTCCGCATTCGA
>Ga0187804_10000140_pt1 | contig 15638 bp, 12 predicted proteins | sample NC_wetland_sal_i_3_FD_132961 | JGI IMG/M metagenome (GOLD analysis project Ga0187804, IMG submission 132961) | Wetland sediment microbial communities from Neuse River Estuary, North Carolina, USA - Control_4 | ecosystem: Environmental > Aquatic > Freshwater > Wetlands > Sediment | place: USA...
CCGTGCGCGAATGGCTCGACTGCTGCGCCACGTTGCTTCCCGCGAAAGCGATCGGCTGCTACTCGACGGCCGCCGCGGACGCGCAGGCGCGGCTGTTCCCGTCGCGACCGACGTTCGTCGTCTCCGCCGGCGCACCCGTTCCCCCGCCGAGCTCGCAGCCGGCGCCTCTGCAGCTTCCCTCAGATGTGCCCGTGGTCGGCCTCGTGGGCCGCCTGCAGCCCTGGAAGGGTCAGGATCGGCTGCTGAGGGCGCAGGCGCTCCTGCGAGAGCGCGGGCACGATCTTCACCTGGTCATCGTCGGTGGAGACGCCTACGGCCTGTCGCCTCGCTACGCCGAGTCGCTGCCCCGGCTGATCGGCGAACTGGGCCTCGACGACGCCGTCACGATGACCGGCCAGGTGCCGGACGCGGGGCCGTACATCGAACAGCTCGACATTCTCGTCAACGCATCCGATCCCGAGCCCTTCGGGATCGTTCTCCTCGAGGGGATGGCCAGAGGCGTCGCCGTCGTCGCGGTCGACTCCGGGGGCCCGTCGGAGTTCATCGAGCACGCGCAGACCGGCATGCTCGCGCGCTCAGGCGAGCCCGCCGCATTGGCAGACGCGTTGGAACCCCTGCTGAGCTCGCCCGCCCTGCGCGACGCCGTCGGGGAGGCGAGCCGCGAGCGATTCCTGCGGGACTTCACCGATGCGGCGATGCGCGAGAGGTTCTTTCACAGCCTCGAGGCGCTCGTCAAAGGCGGGGACGAGGCCGCGACTATGACCGATATCGAGGTGAGCGCGGGGTAGCGCAGCCTGACGCTCTCGGGCCACATGCGCCCCCCGGTGAACGAGATCACGTCAGCCGCCGCGAAGCGTGGCGCTTCCACGTCGAGGCCCTCTTCACTCAGGATGCGAGTGACGACGTGCGGAAGAGCCGGCGACATGTGCGGCTGATAGTCGGGCCGGAAGCTCGTGAGATGCCCGCGCAGGCCGAGCTCCAGGCGGTTGCGCAAGGTCGCGAGATTGGGGGTCGAGACGACGATGCGCCCCCCGGGCGCGAGGAGCCGCGCCGCTTTGCGCAGGGCGCTCCACGGAGCCTCGAGATGCTCGATGACCTCGACCAGCAGGACGCGGTCGGCGAGGGGCAGCTCTTCGGCATCCTCGGCGGCCACCGCGTGAAACGTGACGCTCGGCCTGAGGTCATCTTCGAGCCAGTCGATCGCGTCGATGCCGTAGAGCTCCGCGGGCTCCCACTCGTCCCTGATCCTGCGCAGCAGATCGCCGCGTCCGCAGCCGATGTCGAGCCAGCGCAGGCCCCGCTCGGGACGCGCGGCCTCGAGCACGGCGTCGAGGATTTCACCCGAGGACGAACCCGCCGAGTCCATCTGGTCGGAGTAGGTGCGCACCCCCGCGGATGCTACCAGCGCGTACTATCGAAACCGCCTCGAAGAGAGGGGCTCGAGCAACCGCCTCGAAGGGAGGGGCTCGAACGCGACTGCGCGGCCGTGTGACCGGCCATGCCAAGCAAGCCGATCCGATGAGCGAGCGCACAACTCAACAGACCCCAACTTCTCAGCGGACGCCGACTTCATCTGCGTGCGATGTGACCATCGTCGCCAACGACCTTGGTTCCGTAGGGGGGATGGAGCGTGTGCTGGCCGAGCTGGTGACCGGTCTTCGGGCTATCGGGCACGAGGTCACCGTGATCGCTCGCACGTGCGAGCTGCCCGCGAGCGCAGGCGTCGTGTTTCACCGGGTTCCGGGGCCGGGGCGGCCGTTTCTGGTGGCGTATCCGTGGTTCATCGTCGCGGGGTCGCTTGCCGTCTGGAGATGGCGACGGGGAGTCGTCCAGGCCACCGGCGCGATCGTGCTCAACCGCGTCGACGTCATCGCGGTCCATTACTGTCACCAGGTGGGGCCGGCCAACCCGAGCCGCTCCACGCGACTGTTCAGCTGGCACATCAAGGCGGTGCGACTCGTCAAGCGGACAGCCGAGCGAATCTGCTATCGCGCGAACCGTTCAGCGACATTCGTGTGCGTATCTGAAGGCGTCGCCGATGAGATGCGCGAACACTACCCGCAGCTCGCCGGCCGTGTTATCACGATCCACAACGGGGTTGACACCGAGGCCTTTGCGCCGGGGGTGCGCACCGACGAGGCACGGGCGCTGCGCCTCACGCTGGGGATCGCCGAGCAGCGGCTGGTGGCCGTCTTCGTGGGCAGCGAGTGGGAGCGCAAGGGTCTGCAGGTGCTCATCGAAGCGCTCGCGCTCGCGCCGGACTGGGACCTGGTGGTGGCCGGGGACGGTGATCGGCCGCGCTACGAAGGGCTCGCTGCTTCGCTGGGGGTGGCGCAGGCGGTGCGGTGGCTGGGGCTCACGCGCGACGTCCAGCTCGTGTACGGGCTGGCTGACGCGTTCGTGCTCGCCTCCAGCTACGAGACCTTCTCACTCGTCACCTACGAGGCCGCCGCGAGCGGCCTGCCCATCCTGGGCACCGCGGTGAGCGGGGTCCGCGAGCTCATCCGCGATGGCCAGAACGGCTTCTTGATCGCGCGCGAGCCGCGCATGATCGCCGAGCGTCTTGAACGGCTTGCGGCCGAGCCTGCGCTCAGAGCGCGCATGGGGCGCGCGGCTCGTCAGTCCGCGCTCGCTTTCAGCTGGCAGAAGATGGTGGCCGAGCACCACGAGCTGTACTCGCGCCTCAGCGTTGCGCAGAAGACGTGAGCCCGTCTCCGAGCTCCGGCTTCCCGGCGGCGCTGCCCGCGAGAATATCTCTTACGAATTCACAGGTCCGCCGCTGCTGAGCCAGCTGGTCGAACGGCTCGGTCCGGCGCGCCAGGATCGCCCGGCGTCGCTCCGCGATCTCAGCCGCGCTCAATTGCTCCAGCAGCCCGACCAGCGCCTCGATGTAGACGGGGCTCCAGGGAGCCCGCCCGGGGAGCCTCCAGCAGTAACCGTCGTCCAGATCGTATGCGGCCGGGATCTGGCCGGTGATGATCGGAAGCCCGGCGGCGAGGTACTCGCTCAGTTTGGTCGTGTAGCGAAACGACCCGACTCTGTCCACGCTCTGCGGAAGGCTTGCGAGGTCAAAGGCCGCGAGATAGTCGCCCAGCTCGGCTGGCGACACGCGGCCGGGAAGCAGGATCCGACTTCCAAGATGCTCTCCCGCGATCTCCCGCAGTCGCTGCAGGCCAGGGCCGTCGCCGACGATGCACACCACGACGTCGTCGCGTCTCACATCGCGAACGGCGCGGACAAGCTCAGCTCCGTAGGTGTAACCGACGCTCCGCCTCCAGTTGAGGGATCCGGCGAGGCCCACCACCAGTGCGTCGCCAGCAATGCCCAACCGCTGCCTGATCGCCTCGCGCGCGGCGCCCGACGGATGGCCGCGCGACCAGCCGGGCGCGGTCATGCCGCGTGGCGCTCCGAATGTGATCGCGCGTCCCACCAGATACGGGGTCCAGCCGATATAGCCCGCGCAACGCCTGCACAGCAAGCGCTCATAGACGCCGCCGAGCAGCCCGGCGAGGCGCGAGCGAAGCCGCAGGTAAGGGCCGACCGCGTCACCGCTGGAGACGACGAACGGCACCCCCAGCACGGCGTCGATCGCCAGGAGCGTGACGCCGCCGGCCATGCCCGTCCCCTCCATCACTATGAGGGCCGGCTTGTGTGCGCGCACGGCTTTCAGCAGGCCGATCGCCGAGCGCATCCTGCTGCGGTGATCGAACGCGTAGACCTCCGCCCGCAAGGGCTCCAGCAGGCTGCGGATACGCTCGCCGTCGACATGATCGCTTCCCTGCGTCGCGAAGCACAAGACCTGTCTGTTATCCGAGTCCGCCACGCTCATCTCCCGAGTCGCGTCCGACGGGACGATAGACGATCGCTCTCAGCCGCCTCATGCGCGTGAGCCGGGTGCGCTCATGCGCGGGAGCAGGGTGCGCCCGAGCTGCCCTGCACATGGCCCGGGACCGGTCGCGGGGCCGCATGGGCGCGGGCGATCGTGGGGCTGCGCGGGCGCAGGCGCCCCGGAACCTGATGCTGCACGCGTGCTTGCTCGACGTCGCTGCAGGCCCGCTACTCTTTATGCTCTTGAGCAGGCAATTACGCTGGTCCTCAGGATGGCTGCCGGCGGCCATGGGCCATGGATGGATTCCACCTCTATGAACGAGACGACCGACGCGACCGCTATCTTCGCTCCGCTCTGGAAGCGTAAGTGGCTGATCCTCGCCGTGGGGATAATCGTTGCGGCGGGGACCTACGTCTACTACAAGCACAAGCCGTCCGTCTACTCGGTGTCGACGCAGCTGTACCTCGGCGGCAGCGCTGAAGAACAGGGGCTGCTCAGCGAAGGGGCGAGCAGCGGCGCGAAAAACACCGCGAGCGCCGACGCCTCCAACGAGGCTGCGCTCATCAACTCGCCGCTCGTGGGCGAAGCGGTGCACCGGAAGCTGCGCAAAGAACACCAGCCTGGCGCCCAGGCCGCCGCACACGGCAAGGTGCGTGCCAAAGCCGCTGAAAAGACCGCCTTCATCACGATCTCGGCAGAAGCGCACAGCGCTCGCGGGGCTGTCCTTCTCGCGAACGCCACCGCCCAGGCGTACATCAGGCGCCAGTATGTCCAGCATCAACGCGCGGTCGTGGCGGCGATCGCGATCACGCGCAAGCAGCTTCAGAGGATCGAAGCCGGAGCGCGGAGCTCTGCGAGCTCCAAAGGGAAGCACTCGAGCTCCTCCAGCGGCTCGGCGACAGTCCAGATCGCGGCTCTCGGCACCAAGATCGACCGCCTGGAATCACAGCTCTCGGCGGCGGCGGTTCAGCAGATCGGCGCCGCCAAGCCCAGCCAGGCGCAGCTCGTCTCGCCGAAACCGAGGCAGAACGCGATCTTCGGGTTCGTCATCGGCATCGTCCTCGCCGGATTCGCCGCCTACGCTCTGAGTCGGTTCGACCGTCGCCTGAGCTCGCTGACCGACATCGAGGGGGTGTTTGAGACCGAGATTCTCACCGCGCTCCCGGCGGTTCGGCACCCGATCGTCCGCCGCGACGGCCGGCTGACGCCCTCCGAGCCGCTCATCGAGCCGCTCAGGCGGCTGCATACGACGTTTCAGCTGGGGGACATGCTCGTCGACGACCGCGGCGGCCGGCCTCGCTCGATGCTCTTCATCAGCGCGGATGCCGGCGACGGCAAGTCGACGCTGATCGCCAACCTGGCGCTCGTGCAAGCCGATTCGGGCGCGCGCGTGGCGGTGATCGAGGCGGACTTCCGTCGCCCGGTACTGGGGGTGTTGCTGGACGTGGACACCCGGCACGGCCTCGCGGACGTGTTGACGGGGAGGCTCACCGTCGGCGGTGCGATGCACGAGGTGGAGACGGTGCGCGTGGGGGTGAGCCCCGACTCAGGGTCCGCCGCTGGAGAGCTCGAGACCGCGGCGGAGCTTGCGACCGCGGTCGGGTCCGTCGGCGAGGGCTCGGTGTCGGTGCTCGCGAGCGGGGAAGCGGTCAGCAACCCGCCCGCCGTGCTTGCGAGTCGCGCGATGACCGACGTGCTCCACACGGTCGCAGACGATTTCGACTACGTGCTGATCGATGCGCCATCGCCGCTGCAGGTGAGCGACGTCATGCCGCTGCTCCATGCCGTCGACGGGATCGTGATCGTCGCGCGCGTGGGGCACACCCGCCATGAATCGGCGCAGCGGCTGGCGCAGCTGCTGGCGCGCACCTCGAGCGCGCCGGTGCTCGGGGCCGTGGCGAACCACGCGTCAGGCGCGGACATCCAGAGGTACGGCTTTTCCTCGGCGTCCGCTGAGAAGCGCCGGCGCCTCAAGCTCTTCAACCGATGAGCACGCCATATGCGCGCATGTCGGGTCCCCTCGGAGGCGGACATCCGGCTCTTCTGGACCGTCGTGTGCGCGAGCTGCTGATCGTCGGCGCCACCGGGTTGATCGTGCTGGCGGTCGCGCTGGGGATCGCCTTGGAGGTGCCGAACCCGAGGCCGGCGGCGGTGGCCGGGATCACGCTCGGGGGGCTCGGCGTGCTCGCGCTCGCGATCAGCACGCGCTACGAGGTGACGCTCACCCTGCTGGTGCTCTACCTCGGGCTGCTCGACGGACCTGTCAAGCTGGAGAGCGCGAGCCAGGCGGCGTCGGCTGTTCGCGACATCCTGATCCTCGCGATCGGCCTCGGGATGGTCGTGCGGCTCGTCGTCAAACGTGAGCGCGTGCGGCTGCCTCCGTTGTCGGCCTGGGTTCTGGCCTTCGTGGCGGTCGTGCTGATCGAGGCCTTCAATCCTGCCACCGGTGGGATCCTGAAGGTCATCGGCGGCTACAGGCAGGAGCTCGAGTGGGTTCCGCTGTTCTTCTTCGGATACCTGATCATGCGCTCGAAGGAGCGGTTCCGCAAGTTCTTTCTCGTCCTCGGCGTGATCGCGGTCGCCAACGGAGCCGTGGGGGCCTACCAGGCGCGGCTGACCCCTGGTCAGCTCGCGAGCTGGGGTCCGGGCTACAACGTGCTGCTGTCCGCCAAGAACGGCAAGGCAGTGGTCTCGGGGCGGACGTACTCCGTCGAAGGCGTGGCGAGGCCGCGTCCGCCGGCGCTCGGCTCGGACAGCGGATTCGGTGGAGGCGTCGGCGTGCTTGCACTGCCCGGGCTCCTCGCGCTGCTGGCGACCGGGAGCGTGCGTCGACGATGGATCCTCGTGCTCTGTTGCGCGGGGGCCGTGTTGGGCATCGCCACCTCTGCGTCGCGCTCGGCGATCATCGTCGCGGTGATCGCGCTGCTGGCGTACGCCCTGCTCTCATTCGTTGCCGGGATCCGCGTCGGTCGCCTGATCGCGGTGCTCCTGACGACCGTGGCCCTGACGGTCGCCGTGGGCGCGGCGCTCGTGGCCGCGAACGGCAAGGGGATCTTCGCGCGCCAGGAAACGCTGACGAGCGTGTCCACGGCGGAAACGTCGGGCGGCAGCGCCAAGGTGGAGCATCTGACTCGGATCCCAGCCGACATCGCAGCGGCGCCGTTCGGCGCCGGACTCGCGACGGGAGGCTCGGCCGGCGGCTTCGGCGGGAAACAGAAACTGGAACTCGAAGGCCAGGGCGCCAGCACAGAGTCGGCGTACAACCTCGTCGTGGTCGAATTGGGCCTGCCGGGCCTGCTGCTGTGGGTGGGTCTCTCCATCACCGTGCTCTTACTCGCCGTGCGCGGGCTGCGGCACATCCGGGATATCGAGCTGCGCACCTACCTGGTGGCGGTGTTCGCCGCCTTCGTGGCCTTCACCGCCGAGGGATTTGCGGGCCCCACCCTTGCGGTCTCGCCGTCGGGGGCGTTCCTGTGGTTCGCGGCCGGCATCGCCTCGTACTGGTTCGGTTCGCGCCGGCTCTCGCCGCACGCCGCCTTGCCCGCCCCGGACCTGCCGGCCACCTACCCGACGACTGGCGCGGGCCGAGGATGATCGGGCTCCGTTCGCGCGATCCGCGTGATTCACCGCGGCGCGACTCAATGCGCTCGCGGGTGAGCCTGCTCATCGGCGATCGGCGGGGTTTGGTCGCGGCGCTCGCGTTGAGCTCCGTCGTCTCGGGCTTCACCGAAGCGGCGACGCTCGCAATCGTGGCCGAGCTGTCGGCCACGCTGGTAAAAGGTGAAAAACGGGTAAGCCTGAACATCGGCCCGCTTCACGCACACGCCAGGCCGGGAAGTGTAATCGCAGTCGCGCTTGTCTTCGTCCTGCTCCGCCTCGGCATGCAGTTTCCGATCTCGATCCTGCCGGCGCGAATCGCCGCCGACGTCCAGGCCGGGCTGCGCACGAGACTGTTCCATGCCTACACGCGCGCCTCCTGGGGGGTGCAGTCCCGCGACCGCGAGGGGCAGCTGCAGGAGACGATGACAAGCCAGGTGATGCAGGCGACCGGCGGCGCGCTGCAGACGACGGCGCTCATCAGCTCGCTCTTGACCTTTCTCGTGCTGCTGATCTCGGCGTTCGCGCTCAACGCCGTGGCCGCCGCCGTCGTTCTGGTCAGCACCATGCTGATGTTCACGCTGCTGCGGCCGCTGAGGGGGATCGGCGTCAGGCGCAGCCGCGCGCTTTCGCGGGCGCAGGTGGCGTACGCCGGCGGCGTCGCGGAGTCGATCCGGGTGGCCGAGGAGACCCGGGTGTTCGGGGTGGCCGCGGCGCAGCGAGCGCGAATCGACGGCTTCGTCGAGACTTCTCGGGTGCTCTTCTTTCGCACGCAGACGCTCGGCAAACTCATCCCGAACCTCTACCAGAGCTTGATCTATCTGCTTCTCGTCGGGGCTTTGGCCGGCCTGTTCCTCACAGGGAGGAGCCATGTCGCGTCGCTCGGGGCGGTGGTGCTGCTGCTGCTGCGAGCGGGAACGATCGGCCAGCAGGTGCAGGGCAACTACCAGGGTCTCTCCCAGTCCCTGCCGTTCATCGAACGCGCGCAGGATGCTGAGAGACGCTACGCCCAGAGCATGCCGGTGGAGGGCAGACGGCCGCTGCAGAGGGTGCGGACGCTCGCCTTCGAATACGTCTCGTTTGCATACAACCCCGGCCGGCCTGTGCTGTCGGAGATCAGCTTCCAGGTGCCCGGCGGCGAGACGGTCGGCATCATCGGTCCCTCCGGCGCGGGCAAGTCGACGCTCGTCCAGATACTGCTGCAGCTGAGGATGCCCGATGAGGGGCGCTATCTCGTCAACAGCGTCCCCGCACAGGACTACGCGCGCGAGGACTGGAACCGGCAGGTCTCCTACGTGCCGCAGGAACCGCGTCTGCTGCACGCATCCGTCGCGGCGAACATACGCTATTTTCGCGAGATCAGCGACGACGCGGTGGAACGGGCCGGCCGGCTCGCCCGGATCCACGAAGACATCGTGGGGTGGCCAAACGGCTACGACACCGTCGTGGGCCCGCGCGCCGACGCGGTCTCCGGCGGCCAGCAGCAGCGGATCTGCCTTGCGCGCGCGCTCGCTGCGCGCCCGGAGGTGCTGGTGCTCGACGAGCCGACGAGCGCACTCGATCCACATTCGGAGACCCTCATCCAGGAGTCGCTGACGAGCCTCAAGCACGAGCTCACACTGTTCATCATCGCTCACCGCATGTCCACGCTGGACATCTGTGACCGTGTCATGGTCATCGTCGGGGGCCAGCTGGTCGCTTTCGATACGAGAGCTCTGCTGCAGCGGACGAACCCCTATTATCGCTCCGCCTCGGAGCTCGCGTCGGGTGCGGCCGGGGGCGCCCTGCTATGAGACGACATGATGGCCAGGATCGCCAGAGGTGAGAGACGCGGTGGGCGCTCAGCGGGGCCCGCCGTCAGGGGGGCGCGGCAAGAGAGGATTCCCGACTTCTTCATAGTCGGTCATCCGAAGAGTGGGACGACCGCCCTGTATGAGATGCTCAGGCGCCACCCGGACATCTACATGCCCGACGGCAAGGAGCCGTGGTTCTTCGCGACCGAGCTGCACGATAGAACGCCGCCGCGGCCGGGCGGCACTCCCAAGACGCTCGAGGAGTACACATCGCTGTTCGACGCTGCGAGGCCGGAGCAGCGCGTGGGCGAGGCGACGCCGCTGTACCTCTGGTCTCACACCGCCGCGAGTCGCATCGCGGAGGTGCGACCTGACGCACGCATCGTCGCGATCCTGCGGGAGCCGGCGAGTTTTCTGCACTCACTCCACCTCCAATTCGTGCAGACGTATGTCGAGACCGAAACGGACTTTCGCAAGGCGATGTCCCTCGAGGACGCGAGGCGTCGAGGGCGAGATGTGCCACGCCACACCTACTGGCCACAGGCGCTTCTCTACTCTGAGCACGTGCGCTACGTCGAGCAGCTGCGTCGTTACCATTCCCTGTTCCCCGCAGAGCAGCTGCTGGTGCTCATCTATGACGACTTTCGGGCTGACAACGAGGCTACGGTGCGCAGGGTTCTTCGCTTCGTCGACGTGGACGACACGGTTCCGATAGAGGTGATGCGGGCCAACCCGACCGTCCGCGTGCGCTCCCAGCATCTCCACCACCTGGTGCACGCGATCTCAGTGGGACGAGGTCCAGTTTCGCGCGCCGCGAAGGCGACGGTCAAGGCGTTCACGTCCCGGCGGCTGCGGCGCGATGCGCTCACCGCGACGCAGAACCGCGTCGTGTTCACCGATCCGCTGCCACCCGATGAAGATCTCATGCTCGAGTTGCGCCGGCGCTTCAAGCCCGAGGTCGTGGCGTTGAGCGAGTATCTCGGCCGCGACCTAGTTAGACTGTGGGGTTATGACAGCATCGGCTGAGCCCCGGGTCGCCGCGCGCGCGCCGCAAAAGAGAATTCCTGATTTCTTCATAGTCGGCCATGCCAAGAGCGGTACGACCGCGCTGTACGAGATGCTGAGACGCCACCCTCAGATCTACATGCCGGAAGCCAAGGAGCCGTGGTTCTTCGCCACCGATATGCGTCCACGCTTTCAACCGGCGAGAGCCGGCGCGACTCCGGAGACGCTCGACGAGTATATGTCGCTGTTCGGCCAGGCGCGTCCGGAGCAGCGCGTGGGGGAGGCGTCGTCGTCATACCTCTGGTCTCACACCGCGGCCGGCCGCATCGCGGAAGTGCAGCCTGCCGCGCGGATCATCGCGATACTGCGAGAGCCGGCGAGCTTCCTGCGCTCGCTGCATCTTCAGCTGCTGCAGACCCATGTCGAGTCCACGCGGGATCTCCGCAAGGCGATCTCCCTCGAGAGCGCGAGGCGTCGGGGAGAACGCGTACCCCGCCGTTCTCATCGGCCGCAGCTTCTCCAATATACGGAGCACGTGCGCTATGTCGAGCAGTTGCGCCGCTACCACGCGGTATTTCCAGCAGAGCATGTGCTGGTCTTGATCTACGAGGACTTCCGCCGCGACAACGAGGGGACCGTGCGCAGGGTGCTGCGCTTCCTGGAGGTGGATGACACCGCTCCGGTTGAGGTGATGCAGGCGAACCCGACCGTCCTGATGCGCTCTCAGCAGCTCGACGACCTGGTGCACGCGGTGTCCGTGGGACGCGGTCCTCTCTCGCAGGCCGCGAAGGCGACCGTCAAGGCGCTCACGCCGCGGCAGCTTCGGCGCGACGTTCTGCGCGTGACACAGCGCCGCGTCGTGCACGCGAGCCCGCGTCCGCCAGATGAGGACCTGATGGTCGAGTTGCGCCGCCGTTTCAAGCCGGAGGTGATGGCGTTGAGTGAGTATCTGGACCGCGACCTGATCGAGCTGTGGGGCTATGACAGCGTCGGCTGAGCCGCGAGTCGTCGCGCGTGCGCCCCAGAAGAGAATCCCTGATTTCTTCATAGTCGGCCACGCCAAGAGCGGTACGACCGCCCTGTACGAGATGCTGAGGCGCCACCCGCAGATCTACATGCCTGACAACAAGGAGCCGTGGTTCTTCGCACGAGACAACCCGCGGCCCGAGACTCGCTCCAAGACCTTCGATCAGACCGGCAGATACCCGGAAACACTCGAGGACTACCTGTCGCTGTTTGCCGCCGCCAGGGCCGATCAGCTGCTCGGAGAGGCCTCGACATCCTATATCTGGGCGCGCACCGCCGCGGCGCGCATCGCCGCTGTGCAGCCGGGCGCACGGATCATCGCGATCCTGCGAGAGCCCGCGGCGTTTGTGCGCTCGCTGCACCTTCAGCTGGTGGAGAATTGCGTCGAGACGGAGAAGAATCTCCGCAGGGCGCTCGCCCTGGAGCAGGAGCGACGGGAGGGGCGCTGCATCCCCCGGCGTGCGTACTGGCCGCAAACGCTCATATATTCAGACCGCGTCCGGTACGTCGAGCAGTTGCGCCGCTACCACGCCGTGTTTCCCGAAGATCAGGTGCTGGTGATCATCTACGACGACTTCCGAGCCGACAACGAGGCTACCGTGCGCACGGTGCTGCGCTTCCTGGATCTGGCGGACACCCACCCGATCGCGGTGCAGCAGGCCAATCCGACGGTCAGCGTGCGGTCTGTGCGGCTGGACAATCTCATACGTACGATCAGGGCGGGACGCGGCCCGGTCTCGGGAGCGGTGAAGGCGACAGTCAAGCGCTCCACGAGCTGGGAGCTGCGCCGTAGCGTCCTCTACCCGCTGCGCAGGCGCATCCTCTATGGCGATCCGCCGCCGCCGGATGAGAGCGTGATGGTCGAGCTGCGCCGCCGCTTCAAGCCGGAGGTGGTGGCGCTGAGCGATTACCTGGGGCGCGATCTCGTGACGCTGTGGGGCTATGACAGCGTCGAGTGAGCCGCGGGCTCCGGCGCGTGCCCCGCGCAAGCGGGTCCCTGACTTCTTCATAGTCGGCCACCACAAGAGCGGAACCACCGCCCTGTACGAGATGCTGAGGCGCCACCCGCAGATCTACATGCCCGATCTGAAGGAGCCCCGGTTCTTCGCCAGCGATCTGCGCGCTCTCTCACAACCGCAGGGATCGGACAGGCTCCCGGAGACCTTCGATGACTACCTGGCGCTGTTCGCGGCCGCCGGTCCGGAGCAGCGCGTCGGAGAGGCGTCGCCGTCGTACCTGAGATCCAGCGTCGCCGCGAGCGCGATCGCAGATGTGCAGCCGGGTGCGCGCATCATCGCGATCCTGCGCGAGCCCGCGAGCTTCGTCCGCTCGCTGCACCTCCAACTCGTGCAGGAACATGTCGAGCGGGAGAAGGATCTCCGCAGGGCGGTTGCGCGTGAGGACATGGTGCGCCAGGGCCGGCGCGTGCTGCGCTATTCGGACCACATCCGTTACGTCGATCAGCTGCGCCGTTACCATGCGGTGTTTCCCCCCGAGCAGGTGCTGGTGCTCATCTACGATGATTTTCGAGCCGACAACGAGGCGACGGTGCGCGCTGTGCTGCGTTTCCTGGATGTCGACGACAGCGCTCCAATCGAGGTGCTCGACGCCAACCCGACGGTCCGCGTGCGCTCGATGCGCGTCGATGACGCGGTGCGCGCCCTGTACGTGGGGCGCGGGCCGGTGACGCGGGCGCTCAAGAGGACCGTCAAGGCGCTGACGCCCGGACAGCTGCGTGGCGGCGCGGCTCACGCGATCCGCCGCCGTCTTGTATATGCCAGCCCCGAGCCACCCGATGAGAACGTGACGCGCGAGCTGCGGCTGCGCTTCAAGCCGCAGGTCGAGGCGCTGAGCGAGTACCTGGATCGCGATCTCGTGACCCTCTGGGGTTATGACGACGTGGGTTGAGTCGCCCGTGCCTGGGAGCGAGCCGGAGGCAGCGCTGGGCGCCCGCTGGCGTGCGCAGGCCGCGAGCGCCCAGGAGGCGGCTCTGCCCGACGGCCGGGTCGTCGTGTCGTGCCCCGCGCCGTTCGGCGTCGGCGGTCTCGGCCGCCACCTGCAGGAGATCGTCGACGCGCTCGATCGTCGCGGGCAGCCTCGGGAGTGCATCTGCGAGTCGAGCCGTGCGCAGCCTTCGTCATCCGCACGGCGCGACCTGCGCACACGCGGGTTCACGACGGCGCTCGCGCCGCTGGCGCGCTTCTCGCCCGCCTGGCGCATCTGGACGGCCAGCGTCGCGTTCGACGCCCACGCTGCACGGCGGCTGCCGGCGGCCGACCATCTGATCGGGTTCAACGGCACGTCGCTGGCGCAGTTCTCCGCCGCGACGCGCGCGCGGTGCAAGTCGGTCTCGCTGATGTCGGCGAACTCGCATTTCCGGCACCTGATGCGCCAGCACGCTCGCGCCTATCGCCAGTATCCGATCGAACGCCCCTGGGCGACGCGACTGCTCGGGAGGAACCTCGCCGAGTATGCGCAGGCAGAGCGCATCCACGTCGCGTCGCGCTACGTCAGGGAGTCGTTCCTCGAAGAGGGTTTCCCGGAGGAGAAGCTGTCGCTGTTCCCTTTGACACCAGACCCCCGCTACGAGCCCGGCGCCGCGCCACCGACAGCGGCTGCGTTCGACATCGTCTACGTGGGCAGCCTCACGGTGCACAAGGGCGTTCCGCTGCTTCTCGACGCGGTCCAACGCCTGTCACACCTGGACATGCGGCTCCTGCTGGTCGGGGGCTGGAAAGCGCGGGGCATGCGCCGCTTCATCGAACAGGCACGCGCTCGAGACGCGCGGATCGCAGTCTGCCCCGGCGATCCTCTGCCCCATCTGCGAGCTGCACGGCTGTGCGTCCATCCGGCCTACGAGGACGGGTTCGCATACGCGCCCGCCGAGGCTCTGGCGTGCGGCGTGCCGGTCATCGTCAGCGAGGACACAGGCATGAAGGAGCTGATCGATCCTGGTCACAATGGCCTGATTCTGCCAACAGGCGACCTGGCGAAGCTCACGGAAGCGATCGAGGCCGCGTACCGTGGCGATATCTTCGACGGCTGATCGGATCGGCCGATGGTCGTGAGCGACCTGGGATACGGAATCGCGACGGCTCCGCGAGACTCCGCTGCAGCTGGGATCGGGCGCGCCGTGCAGATGGCCGTCGTCGGTGTGTCGGTGAGTCGTACGTGCGGCGTGCGAGATCACGCCGTCCTGCTCGCGGACGCGCTCGGCCACGAGAACGTGTCGTGCTCTCTGCACTGGCTGTGGCGCAGCGAGACCTCGCTGCGCGGCGCTCACGCCGAGATCCGAGCCTGGACGCGAGCGCTCGCAACTGAACTGGAGGCAGCGCAGCCGGATGCGGTGCTGCTGCACTACTCGACCTTCGCCTACTCGCATCGCGGTCTTCCGCTCTTCGTTCGCCCGACGCTGGCGGCGGCGCGCGGCGCTCGGGTCCCGCTGGTGAGCATGCTGCACGAGTTCGCCTACCCGTGGACGCACGCGGGGTGGCGTGGCTACGCGTGGGCATTCACCCAGCGGGCGGCCCTGTTCGAGATCATGCACGCGTCTGCGGCGGCCCTCGCCACGACCGACCTTCGCGTTCAGTGGCTCACGTCCAGACCCTGGCTGCCCAAGCGGCCCGTCGCGTTTGCGCCGGTGTTCTCGAACCTGCCGCCGCCGGCGATCCGAGCGCGCCCCGATCGCCCTGGCTTTCTCATCGGCATGTTCGGCTACGCATTCGAGGGCGCGGAGGCGGCGCTGGTGCTCGGCGCCGTCTGCGACCTGCGCGAGCGAGGTCACGACGTGCAGCTGCTGCTGCTCGGCTCGCCCGGCCGTCCGTCCCGCGCGGCGGACGCCTGGCTGGCGGCGGCGCGGAGGAGTGGAATCGACCACGCGCTGTCCTTCTCGGGCGTGATGCCCGCTCAAGGACTGTCCGACGCTCTGGCCGGCTGTGACATCCTCGTGTCCGCCTTCGTCTCCGGTCCGAGCTCGCGCAAGGGGACGCTGGCCGGTTCGCTCGCGTCCGGCAGGCCTGTGATCGCGATCGACGGCCCTCGCGGGTGGTCTGAGCTGATCCGCTCCGAAGCGGTCCAGGTGGTGGCGCCGACGTCTCGCGCGCTGGCCGATGCGATCGGCGCCCTGCTCGCCGATGAGCCTCGGCGTGAGGCCCTCGGCGCCCGCGGCCGCGCGTTCGCCGAAAACAGGATGGGCGTCTCGCGCACCGCGAATGCCGTGACGGCGCTCCTCGGCGACATCCTCAGGGAGCCCGCGTCATGACGATCCACGCCCGCCTGTCATGACGATCCACGCCCACCTGACAGCCATCTCGAGCGAGCGGCCCGGTAGGCGTCAAACAGCGCAGCGAGATGCTGCTCGGGCGAGAACCGGGCAGCCACCGTCCGGC